>Ga0209676_1001155_pt1 | contig 28856 bp, 29 predicted proteins | sample AraplaCvi_mLB_r2_FD_184282 | JGI IMG/M metagenome (GOLD analysis project Ga0209676, IMG submission 184282) | Arabidopsis root microbial communities from North Carolina, USA - plate scrape MF_Cvi_mLB_r2 (SPAdes) (version 2) | ecosystem: Host-associated > Plants > Roots > Endosphere | place: USA... | reverse complement strand
TTGGCCTCGCTTAGCTTTTCCGGGCGATAAGCCTCGGACTGTGTCGCCGGATGCCGGCCCCAGCCGGTCAAAGACATAGATTTTGCGCGCATCATGAAGCCCTTAGGGCCCGGCCGCGTCGTGCCCGCCGCAACGGCCAGGGCAGAACCGCAAAACCGAGCGCGGTGGAAAACCAGAGAGTGGTCAGACGGATGATCACCGTCGCCGCCAACGCGGCATCGAACTCAACCCCCAGCGAGGTCAACAACGCCATCATCACCGCCTCGGCCCCGCCGAGGCCGCCCGGCATCATCGAGAGCGTGCCGGCGATCAGGGCGAAGGTGAAGACGAACATGGCCTGCAGCAGCGTCACATGGTGACCCAGCGCACCCAGCAACAGCTGGAACGACCAAGCCTCAGCCAACCACCCAATGATGGCGAGAGTGAAGCCGACACCAAACAGCTTGGGTGTAAAAAGCGCCGCCGTACCGCGCAAGGCCGCTCGTAGTTTGGCGAAAAGGCGTGGCTTGCGCTGGCCGACCAGCCCCCAAAGGCGGTTCACCACCCAATTGAGGGTCGCGGGGCGCAGGAAGGGGATCATCACCAGGGTCATGCCGACGGCGATGGCGAAGATCCAATCGGCATAGGCCGAAAAGGCCCCGACACCCGCCACGCACAGAACCAGGATCGCCAGCATGTCGGACAAACGGTCGCTGACAAAGAGCGGCGTGACGCGGCTATAACTATAGCCGTACCCCTTTTCGATCAGCCACAGCCGCAGCGCCTCGCCCGCCTTGCCCGGGGTCGTTGTCAGGGCAAAACCGCCGACGAAAATCGAAGCGTTCTGCCAGAAGGGCACCTGCACGCCGAGGCTGAGGGAAAAATAATGCCAGCGCATGGCGCGCAAGGCGTAATTGAAGACCGACAGCCCCAGCAGGGCGGCGATCACCCAACCGGGCACGCTCAGCACATGGGCCAGGATTTGGTCGGCCCCGCGCCAGACCGCCACGCCGCCCATGATGGCGACGAAGCCGACCACGGCCAGAATCACGGCGAACTCCAGGCGCCTCAGGCGCCCGTCGCCCATTTTTTCAGACATAGATCAGTGCCGCGAAGGTGGCGGCCCAGGCAACGACGCAGAGGATCAAGAACTTGTCGGTCAGCACGATCTGGGTCGGCGAGCCCGACCGCTCCTCGACCAGCGCGATCTGGAGGTAGCGCAGCACGCCCATGATCACAAACGGCGTCGTCAGATAAAGCTTGTCGGTGCCGAACTTCAGGGCCGCCTCGGCCTCGGTCGTATAGATGAGATAGCTGACCAAGAGGCCCGCCAGCACGATCGCGATCGAGGTATCGAGGAAGGGGATGTTGTAGCCGGCAAGCGAGCGGCGATGGCCCGAGCCAAGGTCCTTAACGATATCGTCCCGGCGCTTGGCGAGCGCAATGAAGAGCGAGACGAGACCGGAGCAGACGATGATCCAGACACTGGCCGGCACGCCGATGATGGCGGCGCCGCCTTCGACGCGCAGCACATAACCCAGCGCGACCAGCATCACGTCGAGGATCGCAACCTTCTTGAGCGCCGTGGAATAGGCGAGGTTCACGACCAGATAGACGATGCTGATCAAAAGGAAGGTCGTGTTCAGCAGGCCCGCGATGATCAGGCCCCAGGCGGCCAGCACGACCATCAGGATCAGCGCCACCGGTTCGGAAACCGTGCGCGCGGCAAGCGGCCGGGTCTTCTTGCTGGGATGCTGCCGGTCGGCGTCGCGGTCCATATAATCATTGATGATATAGACTGCACTGGCCAGCGCGCAGAAGGCGATGACGCCCAGCACGATGCGGCCGAAATTCTGCGCATTCATCGCCGCCGGCGTAAAGAACAGCGGCGCGAGGATGAAGGCGTTTTTGACCCACTGATGCGGGCGGAGCAATTTAAGGATCGGCGGCACGGGGCGATTTTTCTTTTAAAATACGGCCGAAATCGGGGCGAAAGTGGCGGGACAATACCAGTCATCCCGCTGAGCGGGTACTGAATTTACCGTCACGCTGCCGCAAGGCTTGACGGACAGGCGGCAGAACACGACCTTCGTGCCATGAAAAAACATCTGGCGCCCCTCGCCCTTGCAGCCCTGCTGTCCCTTCCCGCCTTGGCACAAGAGGCGCCGGGAACGGTCATCAATGTCCGCCCCAGCGATCTGCCGGCACCCTATGCCACCCCCAGCGCAACCAACGCGCCGCGCGTGGTGCAGCGCCCCAGCAGCGCCACCTTGCAGGTCCCCGAGGGCTTCAAGGTCCAGGTCTATGCAGATAATCTGCTGCATCCCCGGAACATCTCGATCGCCCCTGATGGCGCGGTGATGGTGGTCGAAAGCACGGCCGGTCAGGTCAGCATCCTGCGAGATGAGAATGGCGATGGCCGCGCGGATCGCGCCAACGCCTTCATCACCGGGCTGCGGCAGCCCTTCGGCATCGCCTTCCAGGGCAACACCCTCTATGTCGCCGACACTGTCGGCGTCTGGCGGATGAGCTACCGGGCCGGCCAGACGACGCCGCCCAGCCCACCCCAGCGCATTACCGCCGACGGGGACCTTGGGTCGGGTAACGGCCACTCGACCCGCAGCCTCGCCTTCTCTTCTACGGGCGAGCGGTTCTTCGTCGGGATCGGCAGTGCCTCGAACGTCGCCGAAGAAGAAGCGCCGCGCGCCAGCATCATCAGCTTTGCTGCCGACGGCAGCGACCGGCGTCTGGTGGCCGGCGGGCTGCGCAATCCGATCGGCATGGCGCTTTATCCCGACAGCGACAAGCTCTGGACCGTCGTCAACGAGCGCGATGGCCTGGGCGACGGCCTCGTCCCCGATTATTTGACCCAGGTTCAGCCCGGCGCCTTCTATGGCTGGCCCTATTCGTATATCGGGTCGAACCCACAGCCGGGTTTTGCGGAACGGCGCCCGGATCTGGTCGCCACCGCCAAGGTGCCGGACCTGCTGTTCCGCCCGCATTCGGCCCCCATCGGCCTGGTTTTCTATAACAGCCGCATGTTCCCGGCCGATATGCGCGGCGATGCTTTTGTCGCCCTGCGTGGGTCCTGGAATGCCGGCGAGCCGCGCGGCTATCAAATCGTCCGCGTGCCCTTCGAGAACGGCAAGCCGACCGGCGGGTACGAGGTCTTTGCGACCGGCTTCCGCATTGGCGGTACGGAGCGCGCCGAGGTCTGGGGCCGGCCGGCCGGCCTTGCCGTTGCGGCCGATGGCGCCCTGCTGATCGCAGACGATACCTCGCGCACTATTTGGCGAATCAGCTACGCCGCGCCAGTCCGCAGAAATTGACTCAAAAATACCGCTAAGTCGTGATAATGTTAAGGTCCAGTATAGGTAGAACATACTTCCATCCGACCAGAATAGAAGGATCGGAAAACGATGATCACACCGCCGATCAACCCTGTTCTCAATGCCTTAGCCGGCGCCGCTCAAGTTAAACCCCAGGAAACGACTCCGGCCGCCTCCCCTACGATCATTCGTCGTGCGGCCAAGCCAGCCGAATCGACCGAGAAGGTCTGGCGCCGGTCGCAATGGGACCGCGAAGAAGAGCGCGAGGAAGATATGGACCAAGCCAACCAGCATCGGTTGGACCTGTCGGTCTGATTTTTCTTCTCGGTTCGGCACCCTGAATTTCCAGATCCGTTAACCAGCGAGGTGGCGCGGTAATCCTTAGGGTTTCCGCGCTTCATCGCTTGTGCGTTTTCGGGGGATCGCGAAATCGTTTTACCAAAAACGCTTCGAACCTTAGAAACCCTGTAAAATATACACCTTGACCCCTTTGGGTATAAAATGTAGTTGCGTCTCATTCTTAACACGGAGCGCACTGCAATGTCCCTTTGGAGCAAGCTGGCAACAACCGCCACGATCTTCTGCACCCTCGCGTCGGTACCAGCCTTGGCCGCCGAAAAAGTGGTGATCCGGGATGTCGCTGGGCGCGACGTCGCCGTCAGTGTTCCGGCCCAGCGCGCGATCCTGGGTGAAGGCCGCCAGATCTATTTCTTGGCCGCGCTCGACCGCGACGCCCCCTTCCAGCATGTCGTCGGCTGGCGGGACGATCTGCCCAAGGCGGATCCGGAAACCTATGCCGCCTACCTTGCGAAATATCCGCAGATTGCCAAACTGCCGACCTTCGGCGGTATGAAGGAAGGCTCCTTCGATATCGAACAGGCCGTCTCGTTGAAGCCCGATGTCATCATCATGAACATCGATGCCAAGACCTCGACCGAGGAAGCCGGCTATATCGAAAAGCTCGCCAAGGTCGGCATTCCGCTGGTCTATGTCGATTTCCGCGAAAAGCCGATGGAAAACACCGAAGCCAGCATGCGGATCATCGGCAAGCTGATCGGCAAGGATGCCGTCGCCGAAGATTTCATCAAGTTCCGCGCCGACAACATCAACAAGATTACCAGCGTGCTCGATCAGAAGAAGCCGACCAAGCCGCTTGTCTTCGTCGAGCGTGCCGGTGGCTATTCGGACGATTGCTGCATGTCGTTCGGCAATGAGAATTTCGGCAAGATGGTCGAAATCGCCGGTGGCACCAATATGGCCAAGGGCATCATCCCCGGTACCTTCGGCGCCGTGAACCCCGAACAGATCATCGCCGCCAACCCGGATCAGGTCATCGTCACCGGCGGCAGCTGGGAAGGCTACGTACCGGGCGGCAATTGGGTCGGTGTCGGCTATGGCGCGGACGAAAAGGAAGCCCGTCGCAAGCTGCTGAACCTCACTAAGCGCCCCTCCTTCACCGGCATCAAGGCCGTGAAGACTGGCGATATCCACGCGATCTGGCATCAGTTCTACAATAATCCCTACCAATTCGTGGCCATCCAGCAGATCGCGAAATGGCTGCATCCGGACCTGTTCAAGGACGTCGATCCGGAAGCGACCTTCAAGGAACTGCACGCGCGCTTCCTGCCGCTACCTTACAAGAGCGGCTACTTCGTTTCCCTGAAGGGTGAATAATCGATGAGCATCGCCGTTAAGGCCGATGACATGCAGACGGGGCGCGGTCGATACCGCGCCCTTGTCTTTCGGCGCCTTCTGCTGATCGCCGCGCTGCTCGGCGCTCTCCTTCTCAGCATCGCGGTCGACATGGCCCTCGGACCGGCAAAATACAGCCTGACCGAAGTGCTGACCGCGCTCTTTGATAGCGAGACCGTCGGCGATCAGCTACGGGTCGTGATCTGGGATATCCGGATGCCGATCGCTCTGATGGCGGTTACCGTTGGCGCCTCGCTATCCGTTGCCGGCGCACAGATGCAGACCATCCTCGCCAATCCGCTCGCCAGCCCCTTCACGCTCGGGATTTCAGCAGCCGCCGGTTTCGGCGCCGCCCTGGCGCTGGTCGGCGGGATCGCGATCTTCCCGGCCGCCATTCAATATATGGTGCCGATCAACGCCTTCCTGATGGCGATGGTGGCCGCGCTCTTCATCCATTACGCCTCCACCAAGCGCGGCGTGACAGTCGAGACAATCGTGCTGCTGGGCATCGCCCTGGTCTTCACCTTCAATGCCCTGCTGGCACTGCTGGAATACCTCGCGTCCGAACAGGCCCTGGCCGCCGTCGTCTTCTGGACCATGGGCAGCCTGACCAAGGCCACCTGGCCCAAGGTCTGGATCACCGGCGCGGTGCTGGTCTTTGCCATTCCGATCTTCGTGCGCCATGCCTGGGCCCTGACCGCCCTGCGTCTGGGCGATGACAAGGCCGCCAGCTTCGGCATCAACGTGCGCAAATTGCGCCTGCACACCATGTTGACCGTCAGCCTGCTGGCCGCGATCCCGGTGTCCTTCGTCGGCACCATCGGCTTTGTTGGCCTCGTCGGTCCCCATATGGCGCGGATGCTGGTGGGCGAGGATCAGCGGTTCTTCCTGCCGGCCTCGATCCTGTGCGGCGCGCTGCTGCTGTCGGTCACCTCGGTCGTCTCCAAGACCCTGATTCCCGGCGCCGTGCTGCCGATCGGCGTTATCACCGCGCTTGTCGGCGTGCCCTTCTTCTTTGTGCTGATCTTCACCAATCGGAGGCGCTCGTGGTAGCCCTGGCGCTGAATGGCCTTGGAGCCAAATACGGCAAGCAGATCGTACTGGCGGATGTCCAGACCGACGTCCTGACCGGCGGCACCTTGACCGCCGTTATCGGGCCGAATGCCGCCGGCAAATCGACCCTGTTCAAGCGCATCGCCGGGCTGATCGCCGGCCCCGGTACCGTTCATTTGAGCGATACCGACAAGGGGTCGGAGACGATCTGCTATATGCCGCAGGACACCGGCGCCAATGCCGTCCTGACGGTCTATGAATCGGTCCTGTTGGCCGCCAAGCAAGGCTCGAATTGGTCGGTCAAGGATGCCGAACTGATTGAAATCGACCGGATCCTGAAGGCCCTGCGCATCAGCGAGCTGGCTTTCCGGGGCCTTGGCGAACTATCGGGCGGGCAACGTCAGCTGGTCTCGATCGCCCAGGCCCTGGTCCGGCAGCCCGAAGTACTGCTGATGGACGAGCCGACCTCGGCCCTCGATCTCTTCCGCCAGATCGAGGTGCTGGGCTTCATGCAGACGCTGGCCGCGCAAAACGGCATGGCGGTGCTGATCGCCCTCCATGACCTCAATCATGCTTTGCGCTATTGCACCCATACGATCGTGATCGCCGACGGGCGCATGGTGGCCAGCGGTCCGACCGCCGAGGTCATCACCGCCCAGATGCTGAAAGACATCTATCGCCTAGAGGCCCGGGTCGAGGCCTGTTCCTTAGGCCTACCGATCGTGGTCGTCGATCGCGCCGCCCTTTAACGAGCGCCCTTCTTAGCGAGCGCGGGGGAAGAGGACGGTAAAGGTCGTCCCCTTCCCAACCTCGCTATCGATGGTGAGGCGGCCGCGATGGCGGCTGACGATATGTTTCACGATCGCCAGCCCCAATCCCGTGCCGCCCGCCGAGCGCGAACGCGCCGGATCGACGCGATAGAACCGTTCGGTGAGGCGCGGCAGATGTTCGCGGGCGATGCCCTCGCCATCATCAGCAACGCTGAAAATGACGCCTTGCGGCGTTTCCGCCAGACGCACCTTCACCTGGCCGCCGGTCTTGCCGTATTTGATCGCGTTGTCGATCAGGTTCTGTGCCAGCTGCGCCAGCTCGTCACCATCGCCCAGCACTTCGGCGCCCTCCCCCAACTCCAGGATCAGGCTGGCCGATTTGGCATCGGCAATTTGCTGCAGGGCGGCGGCCGTCCGGCCTACCACTTCGTCCAAGGCCACCCGGTCAGTCGGGGTTTCATGTTCCCTCTGCTCGATCCGCGAGAGCGAGAGAAGATCGACGACCAGCCGCCGCATGCGTTCGGCCTGCTCGCGCATGATGCCGAGGAACCGGTCGCGGGCGCCGGCATCATCCTTGGCAGGCCCCTGCAAGGTTTCGATGAAGCCCAGCAGGGTTGTCAATGGCGTGCGGATTTCATGGCTGGCATTGGCGACGAAATCGGCGCGGGTCTGTTCGGCCCGGCGCTGCGCCGTCACGTCATGGAGAGTCATCACCCCGCGCATGCCGTCGGGACCTGAATCCTCCAGCCGGCTGACAATCAGGGTGAATTCCCGCTCAATCGGCGCCGGCAGGGTCAAAGTCGCGCCAGCCCGCGCTTCGCCGTTCAACACGGCTTGCAGGGCGGTCACAATGTCGGGCTGGCGGAACAACCCAAAGAGATCCCGGCCGGGCGCGACCTTAAATTGTTCCACCGCCGCCTTGTTGACGACGACGATCTGGCCCAGCGCATCGAAGGCAAAGACCGGATCGGGCACGGCATCGAGAATGTCGGAGCGCGCCAGCAGCAGATGCTCCAGCTGGCCGGTGCGCTGGCGAAACTCGAATGCCAGACCGGCAATTGCCTGCGCTAGATCCCGCACCGGCGGGCTACCAACCCGGGTGACTGGGGGGATCGCTGCGGTCTCCTGCCCCAGACGATTGGCAAAATCCCGCAGTTCATAGAGTGCCCGGGCATGGCTGCGGGCGACCAGCGTGTACCAGCCCACAAAGATAAGGGCCAGCAGCAGGGACGTTGCGATGCTGAAGCCGCCCTGCCAAGCACCAAGGGCCAGCAGGGCGAAGATCGGCACCACCAATTGGGCGACGCCCAGGGCGATACGGGTAAAGGGCAGGCGATGGCGCCCGTGAAGAATGCTGTCGCCTGCCATAAAGCTACCCTAACTACGCACTTCCGACGCCGCGATGGCGGCCATGGTGACGATATCGCTGACCGAAGCCCCCATGGGGACGATCTGCACCGGCTTATCGAGGCCCATCAACAGCGGGCCGATGACGACCCCGCCGCCAAGCTTGGCCAGCAGTTGCGAGGCAATGCTGGCGCTATGCAGCGCCGGCATCACCAAGACGTTGGCCGGACCCGACAGGCGGCAGAAGGGATAGAGCTGCTTCATGAGGTCATGATCCAGCGCCACTTCGGCCGACATTTCGCCGTCGTATTCGAAATAGAGCTTGCGGCCGTCGAGCAGCTTCACCGCATCGCGCACCCGTTCGGCCTTTTCCGCCATCGGGTTGCCGAAGTTGGAGAAGGACAGCATGGCGACCCGCGGCTCATGCCCCATGGAGCGGGCCCGCGCCGCCGTCTGCACGGCGATATCAGCCAGCGTTTCGGGCGTGGGGAGTTCATGCACCGTGGTGTCGCTGATGAAAAGCGTCTGGCCGCGCATCAGCAGCAGGGTCAGGCCGAACAGGCGCTCGCCCGGGCGCACGTCGATGGCACGGCGGACTTCTTCCAGGGTGGTCGTATAGGTGCGGGTGACACCGGTCACCATCGCATCGGCATCGCCCAGCGCGACCATGCAGCCGCCAAAGACGTTGCGGTCCTGGTTCACCATGCGCTGGCAATCGCGATACATGAAGCCCTGACGCTGCAACCGGCCGAAGAGATATTCGGTATAACGCTTGTTGTTACGGGCGATCTTGGCGTTGGTGATTTCGAGATCTTCCGCCCCGACCAGACCAGCATTGCGGATGGTTTCCTGCACCCGCTCTTCGCGGCCGACCAGCACTGGGGTACCGAAACCGGACGCGCGGAACGCCATGGCGGCACGGATGACGCGTTCTTCTTCGCCTTCGGTGAACACGACTCGGCGCGGCTTGGCGCGGACGCGATCGAAGAGGCCCTGCAGCGCGGTGCCGGTCCGGTCGAACCGTCCGGCAAGACCGCGAGCATATTCATCGAGATTATCGATCCGCTTGCGGGCAACCCCGCTATCCATTGCCGCCTTGGCAACGGCGGGCGGGACGGTCGCGATCAGGCGCGGGTCGAACGGCACCGGGATGATATAGTCCGCCCCATAGAGCAGTTTGCGCCCGGCATAGGCAGCGGCCAGTTCCTCCGGCGCCGGTTCGCGGGCGAGACGGGCGATGGCATGCACCGCCGCGATCTTCATCTCGTCGTTGATCTGCGAGGCACGCACATCGAGAGCGCCGCGGAAGATATAGGGGAAGCCCAGGACATTATTGACCTGGTTGTTATAATCCGAGCGGCCGGTGGCAACGATGGCATCGCTGCGGATATCAGCAACCTCTTCCGGGGTGATTTCCGGGTCGGGGTTCGCCATCGCGAAGATGATCGGCTTGGCTGCCATATCGGCGACCATCGGGCCGGTCAGCGCGCCCTTGGCCGACAGGCCGAAGAAGATGTCCGCACCCTTCATGGCGTCAGCCAGGCTGCGCGCCTCGGTCTTCACCGCATGGGCCGACTTCCACTGGTTCATGCCCTCGGTGCGGCCCTGATAGATGACGCCCTTGGTGTCGCAGAGGATGACATTCTCGTGCGGCATGCCGAGCGACTTGATCAACTCCACACAAGCGATCGAGGCGGCACCGGCGCCATTCACCACCATGCGCGCCGACTTGATGTCACGGCCGGTCAGATGGAGTGCGTTCAGCAGGCCGGCGGCGGCCACGATGGCGGTGCCATGCTGATCGTCATGAAAGACGGGGATGTCCATCAGCTCGCGCAGGCGCTGCTCGATGATGAAACATTCCGGCGCCTTGATGTCCTCGAGATTGATGCCGCCGAACGACGGGCTGAGGTAGCGCACGGAATTCACGAACTCATCGACGTCGCGAGTATCGACGCAGATATCGATACCGTCGATATCTGCAAAGCGTTTGAAGAGGACGCCCTTGCCCTCCATCACCGGCTTGGAGGCCAGCGCGCCCAGATCACCCAGCCCCAGAACGGCCGTGCCGTTCGAGACCACCGCCACTAGGTTGCCCTTGGCTGTGTAATCATAGGCGAGCGAGGGGTCTTCGGCGATCTTCAGGCAAGGCACTGCCACGCCGGGCGAATAGGCAAGCGACAGGTCACGCTGGGTCGTTAGGGCCTTGGTCGGCGTTACTTCAAGCTTGCCGGGCCGTCCCTGCGCATGAAAGGCCAGGGCTTCGGCGTCCGTCACCTTGCGGTTGCTTTGATCCATCTCTCTCGTCTCTTCCCGTCATCATGTTTTTGGCCGGTAATCTCCGGCGGGTCGGTTGCCCTGAGCAGACCCTGATGCGGGCTTAAATGCAAGATCAGCCTGCTGTTTTCATGTGACGACCAGATGACAGATCGTCAAAAAATCACTTGCAGATACGCTATATATCCGATATCGGATATATAGCGGCTGGCGAGGACGGCGCCCGCTGCGCTTTTCCCTTTCAAACCTTCATGCCCTCATTTCCACAAACGGAGGCTCATCATGAGCATCAGCCTGTGGGGATTGCTGTCTCGGCTATGGCTGGGACGGCCCGCGGATGCAACGCGGAACCTCCCCCAACTCGACCTCGAAACCCTGCCTCAATACATGAAGCGGGACCTTGGCCTCACCGGTCACGGCAATTTTTCTTGCCTTAATCCTTCCGACATCGGAAGATTTCCCCGCCTGTCCGACGTTCGGTCGGGCGCGCGAAGCCTCTAAATCTTCTTTTTCGTAACCTTTTCAAAGGAGTATACCCATGTTGAGCATCCGTATGAACCCGACTTACGGCAAGGGTCGCGCCTCGCGATCGCTGTGCCATCAAGCCCGTCCCGCTTACCCGTCCCAAGCGCAATTACAAACGAGCCGGTGTTCCAATGTTATTAGTCTCGACGCTGTTCCGCCTTCCGGGCGGCCGTAAGCTTTATCTCGAAGTAGCCCGTCTGCCGTCCGATGCTCCCTTCTGGGAAGCTCGACGCGCTTCTGGGGAGGTCCTGATATGGCTTGGTCGCTTGCATCTGATCTACACACCGGCGGGCTGGTTGCCCGCGAGGGCGTCCAATGACGTCCCGGCCGGTTGTCCTGGGTGAACTCACCCAACCTGGCGCGTCTTCTCGCGACGAGATCGCGATTTTGATGCGCATTCTTGAAGAGTTCCGCAAGCTCGACCCCGACCTGCCCATTCAATATGCGCTGTCGTTTCTCACACTCGCATCGAACGAGGGCCTGTCGCTGGGCGAGCTTGCAACTCGCCTCGGCATCGCCCAAAGCTCGGCCTCGCGTAACGTCGCTGCCCTGTCGGAATGGCATTCCTTTGGCAAACCCGGCCTTGATCTGGTCGAAGCCAAGGAAGACCCGCGGGAGCGCCGCCGCAAACTGGTGACACTGACCCCCAAGGGTCACGCGCTGGTCGCAACGCTACGCGAGATCCTGTCGCCCCCGGCACCGGCCCGCGCATCTTCCGGCGCAGCTGCCGAGTAAGCACGTTAGTCCTTCGTCACCGTCCTTCGGCGACGCCTGCATCACCGGTCCCGGCCCTTGCCGCGAGCCGGTTTTGCCGTCTGTACCTTCCTTTGTTCGAGGCCAGCCATGCTCAATCCCGCCTTCGAAGCCTTCCATCGCATTGCCGAAGATCTGACCGATCTGGAACTCAGCCATATCTGGCAAGGCCACGGATCGTCCCTGTTTCTGGAGTTTGGCCCCCTCAAGGAACGTCGCCTCTATGATGGTGCGCCGGGCAAGCCGGCCGGTCTGATCTCCATCGGCCTCGATTATGCCTGGCGGGTCGAGCAGCAGAATCGCGTGCTGTGCGGTAGCGATGGTGACACGCGACTCTGGTCCGATATCTGGCCCCGTCTGATCGGCAAGCGAGCGGCGATGATGGAGCTTTCCGGCGCCATCCCGGAACTCCATCTGACCCTGACCGACCAAGAGCGGCTGTGCAGCTTCTCGCTCGACGAAGACGGGCCGAAATGGGCGATCGCCGATAACCGCCAGAGCCCGAGCCTGTGGGTCTATTGGAAGAACGGCGCCCTCTGTCGGGATGAAGAACTCTGATCAGGATATCCCATAATTGAAAACACGGTCCAAGAAGCTTTCAAGAAGATTGCCGGCGACCTTGCCACCCTGCCCTTGAGCCATATCTGGCGCGGGCATGGGTCAGCGCTGTTCCTGGAGTTTGGGAAGCTCAGCCCATCAACTCGGCTGGACGGCAGTCCAGGCAATCCCCACGGCGAGATTACCGTTCGCCCCGGACACGACTGGCGGTTCGAGCGAAGCAATCGGGTAGTCTGCGCCTGTTATGGCGAGGAAGATCTTTGGGAACCGACCTGGAATAGCTTACTGGATCAGCGAATCACGGAGGTTCGTTACGAGGGCGAAGTTCCCGAACTAACTGTGGTGTTCGAAGACGGCACACGACTTCGCAGCTTCATGCTGCATGAACAGGGTCCCCATTGGTCTTTGACCGACAAGCGCTCATCGCCGCATGTATGGATTACATACCGCCGTGGAGCCTTGTTCGTTGACGACGGTACAACCCCGCCAAACTAGAAATATGCGATTAGGCGCCCGGCGGTGCCCGCGCCCAGCCACAGAGTGATCGAGGCGGCACATTGCAGCCGCCCGATCCCGCTCGGCCGGCGATCCCAGTCGTAAAGTCGGCTAGACCAGAACAGGCGGAACAGCAGGGCGTTGACGAGACCGCAGACAATCAGTGCCAGCTTGATCTGCAGCACCGGATTGACAATCAATGCCTTGGCATCGGCCGAAAAAATGAGGGTGCCGCTGGCGAACATCAGCAGCAGCCCGAGGATCGCGAAGGGTGTGAGGTAAGCGCTGAGCGCCTTGACCGGCAGACCACGCGCAAACCCCAGCAGCCGCAGATCAAGCGCTATGATCGGCCCGACCAGCAGTACAAGGCCCAGCAGATGGGTAAGGTTCGCCAGCGGATATGCGAGCGGCGAGGCCCGCATGAAGACGCCGAGGCTCGATGCCTCCAGCGCGACCGCGAAGGCAGGGGCCGCCATGGCTTCCATCAACGCAGCTCGATCGTGCGGCCCTTGACCGATATCCGCTCGGCCCGAAGCTCGCCATCATGCACGCGCGAGGGATAGCCCTCGATTTTGACCGTCGTGCCGGGCGCGATATCTTCGGCGGGCAGGCCGCGGTTCTGCATGCGGTAGGGCGGCGCCAGGATCACCTGCCACCGCTTGCCCTGATAGTCGATTTCGAGCTCGCCGTGCGGACTTTGATAGGAGGAGGAGACGATGGGCGCCTCCATCGTCAGAACGGTCGCGCTGTCATAGCTGCCCCAGCCATGATGGGCGAGGGCAGCGGGCACGATCAGGAAAGGCACGGCAACCAGTAAACGCATCATCGCACTTCTCCTTCAAAGAGACGTGGGAAGCGGCGGCCGATAGCGCCCCTAATATCTCAGCGTATAGCGCACCATCATGTCGGCCGGGGTATAGCGATCATACAACGTCCGGGCGCTCTTGTTGATGGCATGTGTGTGCCAATAGAGCCGGCCCCAATCCTCGGCCTTTACCTTCTCGATCATTGCATCGATCAACTTCTGGCCGAGGCGCTTGCCGCGGACATCCTCATCGACGTAAAGGTCTTCGAGGTAGCAGATCGGCCGCAGGCCCCAGGTGTTGTAGTGGATGACGCCATGGACGAATCCGGCCGGCTTGCCCGCATGTTCGGCAATCAGGGCAAAGATCGGCATCGCCGGATCATGGATCCGCGCCCAGAGGCCATCGGTAACCTCGGGCTCCAGTTGCACGTCATAGAACTTGAGATAACCGGCCCAGAGACGCCGCCAGTCGGCTTCGTCCGCCAGCGCGATCGGGCGGACGAAGGCTTCACTAACGTCCGGCAATCGTCATCCCCTCGATCCGCACGGTCGGGGCATCGACGCCCGTCTTGATCTCAAGGTCATCGGCCGGGGTCAGGGTCTTATACATATCCTTCAAATTGCCCGCGATGGTGATCTCGGACACCGGATAGGTGATCTCGCCCTTCTCGACCCAGAAGCCCGAGGCGCCAAGGCTATAGTCGCCCGTCACGCCATTGACGCCATGGCCCATCAGGTCGGTCACGATCAGGGCCTGGGGCTGTTCGGCCAGCAGTTCCTTCACCGAACGCGGGCCGGCTTCCATATGGACGTTGGCAACCGACGGGCCCGGCGGGCCGGAGGTGCCGCGCGAGGCATGGCCGGTCGGGGCGAGGTTCAACTGGCGGGCCGAACGCAGGTCGAGCAGCCAGGTGGTAAGGATGCCCTTGTCGATCAGGGCGCGCGGAATGCGCTGCAGGCCCTCGGCATCGGTCGAGGCCGAACGGGCACCGCGCTTGCGCAGCGGATCTTCGCGGATGGTGATGGCAGGATTGAAGACCTCCTTGCCCAGGAAATCTTTGAGGAAACTGGTGCCGCGGGCGATCGAGGGGCCGGCGATGGCGCCCAGCATGGCGCCGATCAGGCGGCCGGCGATGCGGCGATCATAGAAAACCGGCACCTTGCAGGTTTCAATCTTGCGGGGATTGAGGCGTTTGACCGCCCGTTCCGCCGCGCGGCGGCCGATCAACGTCGGGTCATCGAGGTCTTCGGCATGGACGGCCGAGGTCCAGTCATAGTCGCGCTCCATGCCCGTGCCTTCGCCCGCCAGCGCCACCGCGCTGATCGAATGCCAGGTGCCCTTGTTGGTGCGCGAGAACCCATTGGAGGTCACGAGGAAGCTTTCGGATGAGCCCCAGCCGGCGTCAGCCCCTTCGGAATTGGTAACGCCCGCCACCGCCAGCATCGCTTCTTCGGCCGCCGCCGCCCGGGCGATCAGCAGTTCGACGTTGGGCTCGACAGGATCGACGCTATCGAGATCGGGGAACTCGGTTGCCAGTAGTTCCTTACCCGCAATGCCGCAGAAGGGGTCTTCGGGTGCGAGCTTGGCCATCGCGATCGCGCGTGCGACCAGTTCCGAGAGCGCCGCCTTGGAAAAGTCGTTCGAGGAGACGATCGCCTGCTGCTTGCCGATGAAAACACGCAGGCCCAGATCCTGGCCTTCCGAGCGATCGAGCTTTTCAAGCTTGCCGAGGCGCTGGGAAATCCCAACCGACACGCCATGCGAGAGAACGGCATCGGCACTATCCGCGCCCGCCTTGCGGGCCGCGATCACCAGATCATTAAGAAGGTCGAGAGAGGGGGCGCTCATCGGCAGCTTGTCGCTTTCGCTCTTATTTCAAAACGGCCTCAAGCAGGGCGAAGCCCAGCAGGCCAAACATTACGAAGTCTGGAGAGTGGCGACTAACCGTGGCGGATTCAAGTTCAGTCCCGTGGAGAGAGGGCGATCCGGACGGCGATCCCGGCAAAAACCGTCGCCATCAACCAGCGCTGCACCTTCTGCCAACCGGGCCGCGCCGCCATCCAGCGCCCGAACCGACCTGCCGCCATCGCGATACCGCCATTCACAAGGCCGCCCACGATATTGAGGGTCGTTACGAGCAGCAATGCCTGCAGAATGATCGAGCCTTTGGTCGGATTAACGAACTGCGGGAAGAGCGCGACAAAGAAGAGAATGACCTTTGGGTTGAGCAGATTGCCGATGAAGGCCTGACGGAAGACGGTCCAAAGGGCGGCACGCGGCACAATGCCGTCGGTGCCGGCAAAGACCGATGGATTGCGGATCGAAGTCCAGGCCAGCCAGAGGAGATAAAGGGCGCCGGCAAACCGCAGGATGTCATAGGCGAGCGGCGCGGCGGCAAAGAGGCTGGAGAGGCCGAGTGCGGCAGCCAACCCATGGATATAGCAACCGGCGCAGAACCCAAGGACCGAGATAAGACCCGCGGCCCGGCCCTGAGCGATCGAGCGGGTCATGACATAGAGCATGTCCGGCCCGGGGGTGATCGCCAGCAAAAAAGCAGCCGGCACAAACATCGCAAGCGTCATCAGCTCCATGGATCGTCCCCTACCCTTATCCGTTACCGCCGGTTTTGCGCCGGTCGACCGTTCTTAAGCCTAAGAGGCTTACAAAGCTCTGTCATCCGCCGCCGTCACAGGTTTGGCATGCGTCAGCCATGGACATTTCGCAGTTGCGTCATGATCTCGTCATGGTCGCAGGCCTATAAGACAAGCGCGCCGAAAGCCTCTTCCCTAACAGGAGATCTGTCATGGCACAGCAGCTGCGTAGTCTGGTGAAGATCGTTCGAGCCCACGCCCAATTCCGCGCCGACAGCAAGCGTCTGGCGCGCTGGCATCAAGAGCGCCATAGCCGCGCTCGCTAGACTTTAAAAAGCAAAGAGGCGGGTCGAAACCCGCCTCCTTGATATCTGCCAGAAAGGCGCGGCTTTAGGCCGACGCCTTCACTTCCAATACTTCGGGCACATAATGTTTCAGCATATTCTCGATCCCCATCTTCAAGGTGGCGGTCGAGCTGGGGCAGCCGGCGCAGGCGCCGCGCAGGTTTAGGTAAACCGTGCCCTTGTCGAAACCTTTGAAGGTGATGTCACCGCCGTCGTTCGCCACTGCCGGGCGCACGCGGGTTTCGATCAGTTCCTTGATCTGGCCAACGATCTCAGCGTCTTCGCTATCGAAGAATTCTTCTTCAGCCTCATCGTCGCCTTCGAGCACTGGGGCGCCGAGGGTGAAATGCTCCAGCACCGCGCTCATCACCAGGGTCTTCAAGGGACCCCAATCGGCGTCCTGGGTCTTGGTGATGGTCACGAAATCATAGCCGAGGAACACACCAGCCACGCCTTCGACCGCGAAGAGACGCTGGGCGAGCGGCGAGCGGCCGGCTTCGGCCGGATCTTCGAAATGCAGGGTGCCGGCCGGCAGAACGGTGCGGCCCGGCAGGAATTTCAGCGTGGCGGGGTTCGGGGTGGCTTCGGTCTGGATGAACATGGCGCGCGGCATTCCTGCGGGGTTAACTCGGGTATAGGACCTATCTGGTCCTAAATCGCCAAAGAATCAAGCCCGCGTTCTCTCAGGGCCTGACCTGAAACAGCCCGAGGGGCGTTGGGCCGACACATCACGTCAAAGCCTGGAGCTGTGCATCGCTGAGGCCACCGGGCACCACCGTGACCGGCACTCGCAGGCGGCCCGCAACTTTGCCGGCCAGATGGCTGACCAGTGGGCCCGGCCCGTCCTGCCCGATGCTGGCGCCCAGCACCAGGATCGAGATCGAGCGATCTTCTTCAATCAGGCTGATCAGTTCGTCGCGTAGCAACCCCTCTCGGATATAGACGGCCGGGGTCGTGCCCGACCATTCCTGGGCTTCGGCGCACAGCCCCATGACCACCTGTTCGGCCGCCTCGCGCCGCTCGGCCCGCATCAATTCCTCAAGCCCCAGCCAGTTCTGCCCATCAGGCGGCTCCACCACCGTCAGTAGCGCGACCCGGCCGCCGGAATTCTTAGCGCGCAGGCAGGCATAATGCAGAGCCGTCGTCAGTTCCGGCGAGCCGTCGACGACAACCAGGAAGATGCGGGGCTTGCCCGAAAGATGAAGGTCCATGGAGCGTTTCCCTCTTTAAGCGCGCCGGAACGCCATGCTGCCAAGCCACCCGACCATGATCGATGCCCCGACGGCCAACAGGCCGTAGATCAATCCATGGGTATGAGCGACATCGGACAGTTCGGCCGCCGCGCCAATCTGCTGAACTTCAAGCGGTGTGGTCTGGGCGCCGACGATCTGGCCGCCGCGCACCGCGTAAACGTGAACCTGATAATAGCCAACCGGCACGTTCGAGGGTAGCACCAGGGCCGTGCGGAACAAGCGGTTGCCCAACGTCGTCACGGTGCCAAGCTGGCTTCCAAACAACCCGGCATTCTGTTTGCCTCGGATCAGGGCATCTCGGAATGCCTGCTCGTCCCCGGCCGATAGATCGTTGCGGGTTGGTGTCAGGGTCAGGTTTTCGACCCCGATTTGCTGCCGCGCCAGCATTTCGCCGCGCAGGATATCACCGATCGGCTTGGTCGCAGCGACTGCATAGAACCCCGGTACGCCGTCATAAGAGGCCGAATGGGCATTGAGCCACAGGCCTAGTATCCGTTCCTTGCGGCGCACGGTGACCTTATTCTCCGGCCCACGCACCACTACGATCAGGTCGCTTTCACCGTCCATCGCACCAAACAGCGTGACTTCGGTGCCCGTAAAGCCGGTGGTGATCGCAATCAGATGGCTGGTGAGATCGGCCATCACCGCCTGCGCCCGGCTGGCGGTGGGCAGGGTGAATAAAAGAACCGTGATGAGGATTGTCTGCCTCAAGTAGGCTGAAGGCCAGTAGGCGACGATAAAGGCCATCATCCTCATTTGCCGGTCACCAGCGTGTAGAAATCATCCGGCGTCAGCACAAGGTCGATGCCAACCTTCAAGGCGACCGCCAGGATCATCAGAGACAGCAGCATACGGGACTGTTCGCCGCGCAGGCGCCCGCCAAAGCGGATGCCGATCTGGGTTCCGACCACGCCACCGATCAACAACACCAGAGCCAGCATCACATCGACGGTCTGATTGAGAGCGGCCTGCATCAGGGTAACGGCGGCGGTCGTAAACAGGATCTGGAACAGCGAGGTGCCGGCCACCACCGCCGTCGGCATGCCGATGATATAGACCATCGCCGGCACCATGAAGAAACCGCCACCAACACCCATAATGGCGATGATCACGCCGCCGAGCAGCCCGATGCCGCCCGGCACCAAGGCCGAGATATAGAGGCGAGATTTCGGGAACCGCATCTTCAGCGGCAACCCATGGATCCAAAGATGCTGATGCAGGCGCCGGCGCGGCGGGGCCGCCATCTTGGAGCGGCGCAGCGCGCGCCAGCTTTCCATCGCCATAAGACCGCCGACCGTGCCGAGCACGACCACATAGAGGATCGAAATGACGAGATCGATCTGGCCGAGGCGCTGCAGCAGGCCGAACAGCACGACGCCGATGGAGGATCCGATCAGGCCGGAGATCAGCAAGACCCCGCCCATACGGAAATCGACGCCGTCCTTGCGCCAATAGGCAATCGTGCCGACGACCGAGGCGCCAACGAGCTGGTTTGCCTGACTGCCGACGGCAACGGCCGGCGGCACGCCCATAAAGATCAGCAGCGGCGTCATCAAGAACCCGCCGCCAACGCCAAACAGCCCTGACAGAAAACCGACCCCGCCCCCCAACAGCAGCAGGCCGACGACGTCGACGGAAATTTCAGCGATGGGGAGATAGACTTGCAGCACTTGCGGGTCGCCAGCAGGGATGGCCAAGGCGCCTCAAGGGTCGCCGCTTGTCAGAATGCGCCAAACTCCGTCCGGCCGTCGACCCTTTTACGAACAAGCGGCGGGGACAAACATCCCCGCCGCGCTTTGACTACCGGAAGAAGAGATAGAGGATCAGCAGAATCGGTAACGGAATACCGAGCAGCCACAGCAATACATATTTCATCTCTTGGGTCCTCCCAAAGCCTTGAGGGCACATGCGTCTTAGCGACGCCTGTCCTATCAAAGCTTTAGACGGCCTCGGGTTCCTTCCCACCGCGTCAAAGCGGCCAGAACATTAAGGCCGACCCACCCACCGCCAGCCCCGCACCGCCCCAGGCCGGCAGGCTTGGGCGCTGGCCCGTCTTGATCCAGAGTAGCGGCAAAACGGCAACCGGGGTCATCGCGCTCAAGGTTGCAACAACCCCCACCTTGCCGCTCGTCAGCGCCATCATTTGCAGGCTCATGCCGATCCCCATGCCGACCAGCGCGCTGATGCCCGTCAGCCGCAATATGGCTGCCGTCATCGGCACCCGCCCTCGAAAAGCCCCCTTGAAGAGGCCCGCCAACAGGCTCAACACCAAGGCCGCGCAGGTCACACGCAGGCTGGTCGCAGCGATCGGATGAAGGCCGCTCGCCAGCGCCGGCCGGGCGAGCAAGGTTCCTGTCGCCTGCCCCAGTGCCGCCAGCAGCCCGAAACCGACGCCAGCCACAAATCGCCCCTCGATCGGATCATCGGCGCCACTCCGAAACAGCACGGCAAGATAGATCCCCGCCAGGATGAGGCCGATCCCGCCGATCTTCTGAGGACTCAAAACCTCCCCCAGGATCAACCAGGCGAGGAGAGCCGAGCAGGGCGCACTTAAGGCATAGAGCAGACTGGTGCGCCGGGGGCCGAGGCGCATCATCGCGGCATAAAGGGCGGTGTCGCCAACGACGATCCCCCCGAGACTCGACAGGATCAAACTGAGGGTCGCGTCCCCACCGATCCCGCCCCAGGCGTCCAAGAGCGTGACGATCGGCGCCAGGACCAAGGCGGCCAGGATCATGCGCCAACGGGTAAAGGCCAGAGCGCCAAGATGCCGGCTGGCGGGAGTCGCGAGCAAGCTTGAAAAGGCGATGCAGACCGCCGTGCCGATGGCGAGGGTTTCGAGGGGGAAGTTCATCGAGAAGGGGGCCTTGTCCTGGTCACTGCAAGACCCCTTCGCTATCATCGATGAGTTCGGCAAATTAATCGGAAATTCCGAAGTTATGACTTCCATCGATCTGAAGCTAGTCGAGACCCTGCAACTGATCGTGCAGGAAGGCGGGGTGGCGCCGGCAGCAGGCCGCCTCAATCTCAGCCAATCGACGGTGAGCGAGCGGATCCGGACCCTGGAGGCTGATCTTGGCGTTACGCTGCTGGCCCGCCAGGGGCGGGTGGTACGGCCCACCGATGCCGGTCATCGCCTGCTCGCCTATGCCGGCCGGCTGCTGGATCTGGCCGAGGAGGCCCGACTGGCGGCGCAGGGATCGGATGCCCCCAGCATGCTGCGGATCGGTATAGTCGAAAGCCTGCTCGCTTACCGGCTCGCCCCGACCCTTGACGCCTTACGCAGCCTGCGGCCCGGCCAGCGATTGGAATTTGTACCGGGGCAGTCCCCGACCCTGGTCGATGCTGTAGGTGCCGGCCAGATCGACCTCGCCTTCACCATCATGCCGCGCGCCCACAAGGCGGGGCTGGTGCTGCATCCGCTTTATCCCGAACCCATCGTGCTGTTGGCCGGGCCGGGCCATCGGCTGGCGGGTTCCAAGACCTGTCTTGCCAGCGACATCGCCGACGAGCCCCTGCTGCTGACGGAGGCGGGTTGCAGCTATCGCGCCGCCGTCGAAGCCTCGCTGCGCCGCCAGCAGGTGACACCCCGCCATATCTCGGGCTTCAGCAGCGTCGAAGCGATCAAGCGTAGCATCGAGGGCGGCAGCGGCCTCGCCTTTCTGCCTCGGATGGCGGCCGACCAGGAACTCGCGAGCGGCCGGCTGGTCACCCTGCCCTGGCACGATCCGCAGATCGCCCTCTGGAGCCAGCTGGTCGTGCGGCGCGATCAAGCAAACCATCCGGCAGTCGGCGATTTCCTATCCCTGTTTCAGCTGGCGTAAGCGTAAGGACCGCCCCGCTCTAGCGCTTGGGTATAGGCCGGACGGGCATGGATCGCTGCCAGATAGGCCAGCAATCTCGGTTTATCCAGTCCGATCCCCCCCCGGGCTTTCGAGGTTTCGACCGGAAAGCTCATCATGATATCGGCGGCCGAGAAATCCGTGCCGACAAACCATCCGCTGGTGGCCAGCGTCTCTTCCCAATAGCTGCTGTGCAGACGCAGCTGCGGATCGACGAAGCCGCTCATGGCGCCTACGGCAATCATCTTTGCGACCGGCCGCAGAAACCAGGGCGCTTGTTTGGGAACCCGGCTGAAGAGCAGCTTCAGCAGCAAGGGCGGCATCGCCGAGCCCTCGGCATAATGCAGCCAATAGGTCAGGCGGAACCGCTCGGGCGAACCCGGCGCCGGCACCAGCGGATGGCCTTCATGGCGGGCCAGCAGATATTCGAAGATCGCCCCGGTTTCCGCGATAACGAGATCGCCATCGGTTAAGATCGGCGATTTGCCGAGCGGGTGGATCGCCTTCAGGGACGGCGGCGCCAGCATGGTTTTGGGATCACGCTGATACAGCTGCAGCTCGTAAGGGACTGCTAATTCTTCGAGGAGCCAAAGTACGCGCTGGGAGCGGGAGTTATTCAGGTGGTGGAGCGTGAGCATGGTCCCGTCTCTCCTCTATGTTCAGCCCAGCAATACCACTATCCTCGGCCCCTCCGCCGTGAAAATACCGGGAGTTCGAAGGCCGAATGGATTCAGTGACGCAGATCGCCCTCGGGGCTGCCGTCGGCATCGCCACCATGGGCCGCCGCACGAAGCCCTGGAAAGCCGCCCTAGTCGGCGCGGTCACCGCCACCTTCCCAGACCTCGATGCCTTCATCGATCATGGCGACCCCATCCGGAACATGACGTTCCATCGGACCGAGAGCCATGCCTTCTTCTATCTGACCCTCGTCGCGCCGCTCTTGGCTTGGATCACGGCGCTGATCTTCCGGGAAAAGCCGCTCTTTAAACGCTGGTGGCTGGCAATCTGGCTGGCACTGATCACCCACCCGATGCTCGATTATATGACCGTCTATGGGACCCAGCTGGGGCTGCCTTTCACGGACACTCCGTTCGGCCTTGGCAGCATCTTTATCATCGACCTCGCGTATACCCTGCCGCTGCTGATCGGTGCTGGGGTGGCGATGAGCCGAGCGCATCACCGGGGCCTCTCCTGGAATAAGGCCGGCTTGCTGGTCAGCACGCTGTACCTTGGCTGGAGCGCGTTGGCTCAACATCAAGTAACCGGCATCGCCGAGGCCTCATTGCGCGAACGCGGCCTGACGGTCGAACGGTTGCAAGTGACGCCGACCGCCTTCAATACCGTGTTATGGCGCGTGCTCGCCATCACACCCGAGGGCTATGCGGAAGGCTATTATTCCTTCTTCGATGCCGACCGGCATGTCGATGTGACGATCCGGCCCCAAGGCCGCGAACTGCTGCCCCCCTTGGCCGAGGATTGGTCGACCCAGCGCATCGCTTGGTTCAGCCATGGGCTCTTCAAACTGAGCCAACAGGGCGACAAGATCCTGATCACCGACCTGCGCATGGGGCAGGAGCCCTATTACACCTTCAATTTCGTAGTGGCGACCCGTCAGGGCGAGAGTTTCGTCCCAACCTCTCCTCGCCTTGTCAATCAGCGCCCGCCCATCGATCTTGGCATGCAGTGGCTATGGCGACGCCTTAAAGGCGAGAAGATCAACCCACCCGGTATCGACTGATTCAGGTCAATGCCGGCCCCGGGACAGAGGCGCAGGATCCCCCTCACCTAGAGGAGAGGAGATCCACCGTGGGTTACAAATCACTGCTGTTGAACCTGTCGCAGAATCCGGCCCTGAACGAGAACCGCATCGCCATGACCGGCGATCTCGCCCGGCGCTTTTCGGCCCATGTGGCGGCCGTGCAGATCAGTCTTCCCTGGTACGCGCCAAATCTGGCCGGCGATCTGGGCGGCATCGCCCTGGCCCCCGACCTGATCGACGGACTGCGCCAGAATTTTCAGGCTGCTCAGTCGCAGATCACCGCCGCCGTCAAAAACCGGGTCGAAGAATGCCTGAACGCGCCCGATCTGCCACTGGAATGGCGGGCGATCGACGCGTCCGACCCCGAGGCCGTCCTCTCGCAGCATGCCCGTTATGCCGACCTGACGATCCTCGGCATCTCGCTCGAAGAAGAGGCGACCCAGATTTTCCCGGACCGTATCGCCGTTCTTTCCGGTCGGCCGGTGCTGGTCATCCCGAACGAAGGCCAAGTCCGCCCGATCGGCCGTACCGTGCTGATCGCCTGGAACGGCAGCCGCGAAGCCTCCAAAGCCGTTGCCGCCGCGATGCCCTTCCTGGAAAGCGCCGAGACTATCCGCATCCTGACGATCGCCGAGGCCAAGGATGTCGAAAACCCCTATGCCCCCTCGCCCGAGCAGCTGGCCCTGAATCTAACCCGCCATGGTTTGCGGGTCTCTTGTGAGCGGATTGTGCCGGAAAAGGGCGAATCCTCGACCGATCTTCTGACCAGCTATGCCCAGTCCTTCGGCGCCGACCTCATGATCATGGGTTTCTATAGCAGCCACACCCGCCTGCGCGAGCTGATCCTGGGCGGCGTAACCCGCAGCCTTCTAACCAATCCACCCCTGCCGCTGCTCGGCATGCTCTAAACAAAAAAGCCGCCTCAGGATCTCTCACGAGGCGGCTTTTTGATTCTTGAGGCCGGCTTAGCTGACGATATCGAGCAGTGTCTTCGACATATCGTCCGCCGCCTTAAAGCTTTTGGCATTGGCGATATAACTGCTCTTGGCGACGACCAGATTGATCATCTCTTCGTCGAGCGAGACGTTCGGCGCGGCGACCATGCCGTTTTCATCGGCAAAGGGGAGATCCGGGGCATAGAGCGCAACCGTGTCGGGATCCTTGTAGCCGGCAATCGCGACCGTTCCGACGCCCAGGCCACCAGCCACCACCGACGACTGCTGCACATCGCGTGCGCGGTAGACATGGGGATTTTCCGAGGCCGTGGTGCTGCCCGACGCGCTGTTCGGCATGCGCCCGGTCGAGAAGACATTGGCGACATTATCGGCCGCGACAGCAACCCGAACACCGGCAGCACGCATGCCCGAAGCGGCGATGGTCAGCGGAAGGATCATGGGGTCGACCTCTCGGGAGAAAAACGACAGACCCCAAGGATACACGCTCGGGCGGCCCGCGACCAGTATGACAGATCGCGGGTCAGCCCTCAGTTGATCGCCGGCTGGCCCAAGCGGCGGGCAGCGCCGTCGATCATCAGCTTGGCGAGCTTCTTATAGTCACCGTCATAGTGATGCCCCCCAGCAAGGCCGATCACCTCGACCGGGCTGCCTTTTAGCACCGGGCAGCCGCTGTCCTTTTCATCCAGCCCATAGATGCATTGCACCCGATCGAGCGGCAGACGCTTCACTTCCGGCAAGGTGGGCCTGGAGTCTTTGGAGGCAGGGGCACCCAGCCAACCACCGACGGTGATCTCGAAATTCGCCTGCGGCTCCAGCCCCAGCAGCGAGATCTGCGCCACTTGTGCTTTGGTTGATTCCGGCAGCCCGTTATAGATCGCCGGCAGGACATTGGCGCCAAACGAATAGCCTATCAGCACCACCTGATCGATGCCCCAGCGCTGGGAATAGACGTCGATCAAATGGGCTAGATCCTCGGTCAGTGCCTTGGGCTCTTTCTCGCTCCAGAAGTAATGCAGCGAATCGACGCCCAGGGTCGGCACACCCTTCTTTTGCAGGATACCGGCCAGTTGCTCGTCGATATCGCGCCAGCCGCCATCGCCCGAATAAAGGATCGCCATCACGTTATGGCGGTTCTGCGCCGGCAGCTCGACAACCGGCACCGGACGCTCGATGGCGCGGGTGGTCTGATGGCGTACCAGAGTCAGCAAGCGCTGCTCCAGCACGCCGTCGGCATCATTGCTCTGCACGCGGCTGATCCGCACCGGCAGGCCGGCGGTCTGCAGCTTATGCGCTTCGGCAAGACCATCGGCCGGGCCCTTCTGCGTCACTAGAACATCCAAAGGATTGCGCAGGCGGGTCGGGCGGAAGTCCGTCATCAGCACCGGCGCCGCATCGGCATGGGGTGCATCGGCACAGAGCGGCACGGCGAGGCTGACCCGCGCCAGCGGATCGACGGCGATTACCTTCTCGAAAGCGCCACTCGGCGCCTGGCCCGCCATCGCCTCGACCAAGGCACCGCCGGCACCGACGCCGGCCAGAACCGGGGTGCGATAGTTGGAGCTGCCCGCCAGGCGCTGAGCCTGATGGACGATCGATTCGATCTGGCCGACCAGATATTGGCAAGCGACCGGATCGGCCGCGACCTGGGTGCGCAGCGCCGGCAGATCGATGCCGACCACCATGGCGCCGCCGTCCTTCAACCGATCCGCCATCGCACTATTGGCAGGGCTCCAGCCCGCTTCGTCCGACAAGATGACAAAGGCATTATCGATCGCGGCAGCAGGGGCGCTGACGCTGATCTTGCCCAGATATCCCGGCTGGATCGCCTCAAAACTATCGGCCAGGGCCGGGCTCGCCAGCAGGCTGATCCCGAGGGCGGTTTTCAGAAACTTGTTCATCGTGCGAAGACTCCGCGGATACCGCCGGCAATCAGGATCGCGACCCGCAGCAAGGCGATCGCTGTGCTATTGCGGCAACCGATCACCAGATAGCGCGGCTGCCATTCGGGGCCGTATTTGGTCTTGAAGACCCGAAGGCCCTGGAAATTATAAAACCGCTCGCCGCGCTGATAGATGTAGTTGCCGAGGCGCTGGATCATCGGCGCGGCCGGACTGGCCGACAGGCCCGAGAGCGGTGCCATGCCGAGGTTGAAGCGGGCATAGCCCTCAGCCTGCAAATGTAGCGCGATGCTGGTTAGCAGGAAATCCATCGTGGCGCGCGGGGCCTCGTCGGAAAACCGCATGAGATCGAGCGCGGCTTCTTCCTTGACGCCTGCGGACGAACCGCCGGTCATTACGGTCGCGAAGGCGACAATCTTGCTGTCTTTCTCGACGATCGCAACCCTCTGCGAGCGCACGAAGTTCCAGTCGAACGCCCCAAGTGAAAAGGATTTCTCCTTGGTCTTGCTGGCGCCGAGCCAGGCATCGGACAAGGCCTGGAGTTCCTCCCGGCGCTCGACCAATTGTTCGGACGCCAGAACCTGGAAGGCGAGGCCTTCACGCGGAGCCCGGCTGATCGCGTGGCGGAGGTTGGCGCGCTTCTGCCCGGCGATCGTGAAGCTGGTAAGATCGACGCGAGCGCGCTCGCCAAGCTTTAGGGCCCGCAGGCCGGCATCGGCATAGACATCGAGGAACTCGGGGCCGGCTTCATAGAAGCAGGGGATGCCGCCGGCCGCCTTGGCCTTCTCCAGGAACTTCCAGATGAGGCCCGGCAGCGCATCGCGCGGACCGACCGGATCGAAGAGCGCAATCCAATGACGCCCGCTGCGGCGGTACATCAGCACCGCGCGCTCATCATCGGAAAACAGCACCGACTTGTCGCCCATCCGCAGCAGGCCGGCATAGGCATCGCCCGCGGCCTCAGCCAGGATCGCCTCGGCCTTCTGCAATTCGGCATAGGAAACGGCCTTAACCTGACGGGCAAGGCGACGGGGGCGCAGACGCAGCAGCTGACGGGCACCGGCCCAGGCAACCGCGGTGGCGGCCAGCGCCAACGGACCGCGCACCCCACCGACCCAGGCGGCGCTCAGCAGAACCGCAGCGGCCGGCAGGGTCGCCATCGGCTGCAAGAAGGGACGCAGGCGGGCTCCCAGATCACGCCAGCTGCCGACTTCCAAGGATGCCAGCACCGGCATGGAGAGCAGCAGCGGCAGGCCGTGATAGATGAAGCGATAGAGCACCAATGCGCTCAGGACCTGTTCAAAATCGGCGCCCGGCGCGACATAAGCGAGGATGACCGTCTCGAACACGCCGAGGCCCGCCGGCACTTGGCTCAAGACGCCCAGCGCGGTCGCAACCGCAAAGACGGTGAGGAAATCGATGAAATTCAGCTGGGCGGTATCGAGCAGCACCCAGAGGGCGGCAGCGGCAGCCACGATATCGAGCAGAGCTGCCAACGACTGCCGGACGAGCAGATTGGGGCCCGGCAGGCGGATAGTGGCCTTGCCGATCTTGAGGGGTTCCTGCCGCAGGCTCGAGAGCAGCGAGGTCAGCACCAGGCCGGCCAGGATCGCAAAGCCAATCCCGCGCAGCATTTCAGCCGAGGTGCTGAGCGGCGCCGCGACGGCCGTCGCCGAAACAGCCAGCCCCAGGCCGACCACCATCACCAGGCCAAGAGCGAAACCGCCGGCGACCAGACCGGTCACCTGGGCGACATCCAGCAGCGAGAGTCCAAGGCGCGGATAATAGCGCAGGCGGATCAAACCACCGGTCAGCGGGCCGGACCCGGCGGCATTGCCGATCGCATAGGCGGCAAAGGAGATTGGAGCGACCTTGCTGATCGACAGGCGCTGGTCGATATGGCGCAAGGCCAGAAGATCGTAAAGCAGCAGGGCGCCGAAGCTCGCGCCGGTCAGGGCGATGGAGGACAGGATCCAGCCGATCGGCATGGCCTCGACGGCCGCCGCGATCTTATGCGGGCTGAATTCACCCGACGAACGCTGCACGGCTACCACGACCAGCGCCAGAACTGCCAGCGTGGTCGCGAGGCCAACGGCCAAGCGCCAGGAAAAGCGGCGGCGCCGCGGGGCAGCTTCTGTCGGCATCGCCTCTGCGGTAACCTGCGGGTCGCGATCGTGATCACTCATCTGCGGCATCTGCCCCATCCGTCAAAGCCCACCACAGTCTGCCCGTCCAGAAAACAGGTGCTGCGGTATCAAGGTGGAGGCTTTATCGGCGCGAAATAAGACAGCCGCTATCCCGACTTCTGACAGGGCGGCATTGCAGGAAATACGAGTAGAACTGCGAGATAGGCGGCTTTCCTGGGCTTTTACAGGAATGCGTCCCACCTTGCCGTCCCTACATGACAAAGCTTTAAGGAAACGGTGGGCTTGGGGTAAGGAGCCTTCCCCTAAATGGGGACCTTTAAACGGCAAAACGGCCGCCTTTTGGGCGACCGTTTTAAGATTTGGTTGCGGGGACAGGATTTGAACCTGTGACCTTCAGGTTATGAGCCTGACGAGCTACCGGGCTGCTCCACCCCGCGATAAATATCGGACCTTGAAGTATCGATCCCTAGGAACGGCAAAAG
>Ga0209676_1001154_pt1 | contig 28863 bp, 34 predicted proteins | sample AraplaCvi_mLB_r2_FD_184282 | JGI IMG/M metagenome (GOLD analysis project Ga0209676, IMG submission 184282) | Arabidopsis root microbial communities from North Carolina, USA - plate scrape MF_Cvi_mLB_r2 (SPAdes) (version 2) | ecosystem: Host-associated > Plants > Roots > Endosphere | place: USA... | reverse complement strand
CATGTGTTAAACGCTGCATGTCCCATTGTTTATCCCAATAACTTGTAGCATTTGCATCTAAGGTAACCTTTCCACCATCTGGTGTACCAGGGGTAAAATTAAGGGAATCATCAGGATCTTTTTCTAAGTATGCTTCAAGCTCTTTACCTGCTGTAGTGATATTTGTATCATTTTTAATATTTGTCAGGAAGGCAGAATCAGTTGAAGCAACCTCAACGATTCCAATTTCTTCTATAATCCGTTCAACAGTTCCCCCCGCTTTTGAAATTGTATCAGAGAAATTACTAGGTAGATTTCCTTTATAAGCTAATACGTAATGTACCTGTTCAGGTGCCGCCTTAACCTTAGTTGTTTGTGTCCCAACAAGTAAAGAAAAAGATAAAGCAGAACAAATTGATAAAAAAGCTAATTTTTTTCTCATTTACATTCCCCTTTATTACGAATATTAACGTGATTCACGTATGACTAGATTTTAATACAAGCTCTTAATTGTGTTTGTCGAAATAAGTTAGAGGTTTTGGTAAAAAAACTGACAAAAATTTTTATACGAAATTATTTAATATTAGAGACATTGAGCATTATGAATAATGAATTCAACTTGTAGCGCTATAAAATGTAAGGTATTATTATAAATGACTGAAAATTAAGAATTCTCAAAAGCTCTGTACATAAAATGATAATCTTTTTTAATTAAGTAATTGTGAGGTGTTAGAAATGCAAAAATACGATGCGATCGTTGTAGGTGCTGGTTTAGCAGGTTTAGTAGCAACAGCCGAAATTGCTGATGCAGGGAAGAAAGTGTTGCTATTAGATCAAGAACCTGAAGCTTCATTAGGTGGACAGGCTTGGTGGTCTTTTGGTGGTTTATTTTTAGTCGATACGCCGGAACAAAGAAGACTTGGTATTAAGGATTCTAAGGAACTAGCGTGGCAAGATTGGCTTGGAACAGCTGGATTTGACCGTGAAGAAGATGAGGATTATTGGGGTAAGAAATGGGCAGAGGCATATGTCGATTTTGCAGAAGGAGAAAAAAGATCGTGGCTTTATAATATGGGCGTTCGATTTTTTCCAGTCGTTGGATGGGCTGAACGTGGTGGTTATCTTGCTGAAGGTCATGGGAATTCGGTTCCACGATTTCATATAGTTTGGGGAACAGGTCCGGGAGTGGTCGCTCCATTTGAAAAAAGAGTAAGAGAGCACATGAAAAATGGTTTAGTAGATTATCGTCCGCGACATCGAATAAATCAGTTACTAACTCAAGATGGTGCAGTTGTTGGTGTGAGCGGTGCTATTCTTGAAGAAAGTAGTGCAAAACGTGGGGAAGATAGTTCACGAATTGAGGTTGGGGAATTTACTTTTGAAGCAGAATCAGTATTAGTTTCAAGTGGTGGTATTGGCGCTAACTTTGATTTGATCCGCCAAAATTGGCCAAGTAGATTGGGGAAAGCACCTAAAAAAATGATTTCCGGTGTTCCTGCACATGTTGATGGGAGGATGCTAGCAATTACTGAAAAGGCTGGCGGGCGAATCGTCAATCGAGATCGAATGTGGCATTATACGGAAGGACTAAAAAACTGGAATCCAGTATGGTCTAACCATGGCATTCGTATTCTTCCTGGACCTTCATCAATCTGGTTAGATGCGCGTGGTCAAAGATTACCAGCACCGAATTTTCCCGGCTTTGACACTCTAGGTACACTAGAAACAATTCAAAAAACGGGTTTTGATTATTCTTGGTTCATTTTAACGAAAAAAATCATTCAAAAAGAATTTGCCCTATCTGGTTCTGAACAAAATCCTGATTTAACAGGAAAAAGCATTAAACAAGTAATCGGAAGAGCAACAGCTGGAATTCCTGGTCCTGTAAAAGCCTTCTTGGAAAAAGGTGAAGACTTTGTTATTTCTGATACGCTAGAAGAGCTAGTAAAGGGAATGAATCAATTAACAGGTGAAAATTACATACAATTTGAAGAAATTGAGCGTCAGTTAAAAGCGCGTGATCGTGAAATTGAAAATAAATTTACAAAGGATTTACAAATCACGGCCTTAAGAGGAGCTCGTAATTATATAGGTGATAAATTAATTCGAGTAGCGCCACCTCATAAAATTTTAGATCCAAGTAATGGACCTCTAATTGCGGTTAGGCTAAATATAGTAAGTCGTAAAACTTTAGGTGGCCTTCAAACGAATCTAGACGGAAGCGTGCTAAATGAATCAGGTAATGTGATTCCTGGATTATATGCTGCAGGTGAAGTTTCAGGATTTGGTGGCGGTGGCGTACATGGTTACCGATCGATGGAAGGAACGTTTCTTGGTGGTTGTTTGTTCTCTGGCAGACAAGCTGGTCGTGCGATTGGAAGAAAATAATTTGTTGTATGTTGAAGTGGAGGCGAGCAATTCGTTCTCCACTTTTCTATGTTGAGTAATATAATAATAAGGATTAAGGAGCAATGCGATATTCAATAAGTTTACAATTGTGGAAAGCGAAAGGGGGATGAATTTTGAGTACTTTTCAATATGAAGTATTTTTAGAAGTTGTTGAAACTGGGAGTTTTACGAAGGCAGGTGAAAAGTTGGGTCTAAATCAATCAGGTGTGAGTCATAACATTTTGACACTCGAAACAGAATTAGGCGTTGTACTTCTTCATCGTAATCGTAATGGCATATCTTTATCAGATGCAGGTGAAAGATTGATTCCTTATATTCGTCAAATCATTCAAACTGCAAAACGATTAGAACAAGAAGCAGCATTCATTCAAGGTATTGAAGTAGGAACCATTAAAATAGGTAGCTTCTCAAGTTTTTCGTCGAAGTTTCTTCCAGGTATCATCAAAGATTTTCAAAAAATATACACAGGTATCAAAATCGAACTGTTCGAAGGTGATTACGGAAATATAAAAAAATGGCTGACACAAGGGACAATAGATCTTGGTTTTTTACCTTTACCAATTCATGATTTTGAAACGATATCTCTACGAAAAGATCGATTATATGTTTTTCTTCATAAACATCACCATTTAAGTACATTAGAAAAATTGAACGTAACTTCATTACAAAGTGAATCATTTATTATGCCTAAATCAGGCTGCGAGATTTTAGTAAAGGGATTATTTAAAAAGCATAACATCGAGCCGAATATTGTATTTGAAATTGAAGATAACCAAACAATTATCTCAATGGTTGAAGAAGAAATAGGTTTGACGATCCTACCAGAGTTGGTCTTACCAAAGCATTTCTCAAATACAAAAGTGATTCCACTCGAGCAAGAAGTGTATCGGGAAATTGGATTAGCGATAAAATCAATGAAGCAAGCCTCACCATCTGTTAAGAAATTTATAGAAATTGTAAAAGAAAAATGTAACAGCTTGAATTGAAAATCCAAAAATAGGATTCAATTCAAGCTGCTTTTTTATAGCGTTAAAATGCCTCTAATTGTAATTGTTGCTTCACCTGCGACTTTAATCTTTGCAGTATCATTCTCAGGGATAACTGTAATGTATAAAGTTCCTGGTCTGCCAATCGCATTTCCTTGTGCAATCTTCAATTGTGTTGTTTCATTTTTTGAAATAATTCCTTCTAAAAAGAGAAAGCCTGCTAGCGCACCATTTGCTGCTCCAGTTACAGGGTCCTCATTAATTCCTATACCTGGTGCGAAATCCCTCGTATACAAATCATATTCATCATTTGTATTAAAAGTATAAAGATGAGTTGTGCTGATCTGATGTTCTTTATTATGTTTGGCTAGTGAAGATAAATCTGGAACTGCAGCATCAATATCCTCTTTATTTTTCATTGGAACAAGCAAATGCCAATTACCTGTACTTGCTAATTTAATCGGGAGGTTTTGGTCAATACTGTCTTCTTTCACTCCTATTAGAGAACTAAGCGTATCAAGTTGTATCTCAAATCTTTCTGTTTTAGGCGCAACTTGGGTCATTTCAACAGTCTTTATTTTTCCGTTTTCTTTATGCCAAATAACAGGAATATGTCCGACATTTGTTTCTAGAACGATACCATCTTTTTCATCTGCTAAACCCATTTCAGTTGCAAGTAACCAAGTTAACCCTACCGTAGCATGACCACAAAAGTTAATTTCCTCGGCAGGTGTATAATATCTCACTTTATAATCAGCAGCTACATCAGTTGATGGTAATAAAAATACAGATTCGGGTAAATTTAATTCTTTCGCAATATTTTGCATCTCAGACTCTGAAAGTTTTTCAGCGTCTAAAATCACCCCAGCAGTATTCCCACCAAACTTCTCTGATGTAAAAGCATCCACATGATAAACACGAATTTCCTTCATTTGAATATCCCCTTTCAAACTCCTTTGATAGTTCTATCATATGACTCGAGGTACTATTAGTAAAATGAATCTTTCTTATGTATTGGATTAGAAAAACTGATTTATTGAGGGGAAGGGGTAGTGCATTACATAGCAGTCTTTTTATTATGCCTACTGCTAATTATTTGAATATGAACTAAACATCTTTTATGAATAAATTGTATAATTTATTCGAGGTGACTCGTATGGAATATGAATACAAAATAGTAGACATTTTCAATGACGTTTAGCCATTGCAATTAAAAGAGGATTCGAAAAGGCAATTCTATGATTCATGAGTCCCTATGTAAATATTGCACGCTTAAGTTGAAATGCTAAGAAACTTTAAAAGTTAAAAAGTTCGACTACAGAAAGGTAGAATCAAAAATGATATCACGACGATTATTAAGAAATATCATTCTTTTTATCCTTATAGTGGGTGTTGGCGGTTGGATGTTCCTCCATGACATAAAATCGGAATCTTTGCTGTACCTATTTATATACTAATAAAGTTAATTTGGGATTTGATTGAGAATCAAGTTGAAAAGAAAAAACTTAAGCAAAATTAAAAATGGAGAATGCAATTATAAACTGGGAAGACACTTATCCAAAAAAGCTGGGTTTGTACATGGGACTGCTTCAGCATTCTTTTCTTATTTATGTTAATGGCTAAATTAACAAGGAGAAATAAATTGACATGAAGAATTGAAATAGAGGATGTTTTTATTTCTTTAAGATAGAAAGGATGCAATATATGACTAAATTAATTAAAGCGATCATAGTCTTATTTCTAATCGTTTCATTATCTGCTTGTTCAATTAATCAAAATAAAGAAAGTTTCAGGGTATTCGACGAATCTGAAAGTAATGTAGCATCAAAAGTAATTAACGATGAGGATGAGTTTAATAGATTAAAAAAATTATTGAATGATGTCAGTCTACCTGATGTTATATGGCCAGATCGTGATGCGGACTATACTATAAAGCACGAAAAAGAGGGCCAGTCGGAATTAATAAATAATTACAAAGTGTGGCTTGAGGACAGTCAGGTAATTCTAGTAGATATTCTTAATCATAAGTATGGTAAATTTGAAGATGTAGATGCACAGAAACTTAAGGAAATATTAAAAATAGAAAACCTATAAAATTGTTTCTTACTCGGTTAAGTCACTTATTTTTAAGCTACCAAATAAGGTATATATTTTAAATTTAATATAAAAAATAACACTTGGGTAAATGACGAGGCTTTAGATTTATCAATAGCTAAAAAAGGAGGAGATTAATATGTTGGTAGTGACCACAGAAAAAATTGAAGGCTACAAAGTTGTTGAAGTAAAAGGACCTGCCTTTGGTCTAATAGTTAGAAGTAGAGGTCTCGGTGGGGATATTATGGCAGGGCTAAAATCGCTAGTAGGTGGAGAAATCAAACAATATACTGCTATGCTAGAAGACTCGAGAAAAGAAGCCTTGGATCGTATGATTAAAAATGCGAATGAAATGGGCGCAAATGCAATTATCATGATGCGATATGACTCTGGAGAAATTGGTACAAACATGAGTGAAATTGTAGCATATGGAACAGCTGTCGTTGTGGAGAAAGTATAATGGAATTGGTCATAGGTTATTATGTCTTACAAGTTCTCATCATTGTCATTTGCTTATTGCTTGGATATTTTATCTATGACAAACGGTTTAAACATAATCATGGTACAAAAATCCCTGATGGTTTTCAATCGACAGAAGAAGTAAATGTTGACCCTGTTTCAGGCGAGAAAACAAGGGTATATTATAATCCTGATACAGGCGAACGTTTTTATAAAAAAGAGAAATAATTGAAGGTGCAGTGAAATTAAAATACCGTAAAAAAAACAATTGACTGCTTTTGCAGTCTTTTTTGTTTGAAAACTCGTATAATAGTGCAATATCAACTGGAAAATTATGTTATATTAGATAAATGATTAATTTATTAGGAGTCGTAATTCATTGAAATATTTTGTGAAAATTGTCTTAACTTTAATATTTTGTATTTAATTTAGGGAGTTTTGATATTGATGACTTAATATTGAATACTTTTGGAGGGGCATTGGGGTATTTACCAATTAAAATTGTTCATATCATAAATTCAAGAAAGATTAACCAAGAAAATGAGGTTTCATTTAAATAGAAGAAAATCTAATTGATTTGATAGCAGCCTATAGCTGCTTATTTTTATTATTTTTATGGAAAAGATAGTTAAATAAGTAAAGAGTAAATAAAATAATACAATTTTAATAAAAAATGATTTAGATAAAAGTAACAATAAATAACATAAATAATAATCGAAAAGAGGATAATGCATGAAGGAGTTTCTACTATTATTAAAAAAAGGGAATAAATCTGCTTTATTAGCAGCTATTGTTAATACAATAATAGCCATTTTAAAAGGGATTGGGTTTGCGATGACAGGGAGTGTTGCTTTATTTGCTGAGATGATGCATAGTGCTGCCGATACTGCCAATCAGCTTTTTGTATTTACTGGTTCTGCTTTAAGTAAAAAGTCACCAACGGATCGGTTTCCAAATGGATTTGGTAGACTTGTTAATTTAGTTTTGCTGGGTGCTGTCTTAATAGTAGGGATTATGGCGTATGAAACAATCGTTGAAGGGATTCATCATATTATTAAACCTACTCACCCGTCAGGGTTTATTATAAGTCTAGTTATTTTAGGAATTTCCGTTTTGCTTGAATCATTTGTACTTTATAAAGCAATGAAGGAAATCAGTCATGAACTGGGAATAAATTCAAGTGGTTTTGGAGTTGTAACACAAGCAATTTCTAATTTGGGAAAAGCAAAACCGGCTACAAGATTAGTTTTCTTAGAGGATGCAGTTGCTACTCTTGGGGGATTATTAGCCATGATAGCAGTAATTGTTGCGCATTATTCACCATTACATGAAGCTGAAGGAATTGCTTCTGTCATCATAGGTATGTTGATGTTCATTGTTGTTGGAAAAGTTTTTCTTGATAATGCTGCCGGAGTCATTGGAGAAGCTGACGAAGAAATGGAAGTCAAAATTGGTGAGATGGTAATGCAAGATCCTGATGTAAAGGATATTCAGGCTCTTACAGTTGTAAAAGAAGGCGAAGATTTACATGTTGAATTGGAAATAGAACTTGATCCTAATTTAACAGTTGCTGAGGCTGATGATATAAAAGATCGATTAGAAGAGAAAATTATGAATGAAAAAGGCGTAACGGATGTAATCATCGAATTGGATGAGGACGATGGAATTCAGAATTGGTCTGAAGAAAAAAATGAGCCGGAGTTAGTTGAAAAAAAGTAGACTTTGAAAGCCTTTTTAATATTAACAGTTAATGGAATTAGAGAAAATCATTTTTAAGTCTTATGCATTTTCTTACATAAATTGTTCACCAATTAAGTTAACCATATTTTAGCGATCTTTGAATTTAAAGGTTTTTCAAGCTATTAAAGAGAAGTATTTTTTAATTACTATTAGTACTTAGTATGGAAGTGTTTTAGGAGTTGCTAGACTTTCAAGATTATTAACGTTTATTAGGAGGAAATATGAAACTAGGCGCATTTTCTGTCAGTTTAACTGTTAAAGACATTAACAAATCAAAATCATTCTACGAAAATCTAGGATTTCAAGTCTTGGGTGGTGATATTACCCAAAATTGGCTCATTATGAAAAATGAAAATTGCATAATTGGTTTATTCCAAGGAATGTTTGAGAAGAACATTCTTACGTTTAATCCAGGATGGAATGAAAATGGAAAAAATCTTGATTCGTTCACTGACATTCGAGACCTTCAAAAGCAGCTGAAAGCAACAGGAATTAAATTTCAATCGGAAGCAGATGAATCAAGTGAAGGACCAGCAAGTTTCATAATTGAAGATCCAGATGGGAATCCGATTCTTGTAGATCAACATAGGTAATTAGTGGATTGATTTAAATTAAATTTCCAAGTTAATGAACGTAGGAGCCGAGAAATCGGCTCCTATTTAACTATAAGCAGTAATTTAATTAGAAAAAGTTATATAAGAGCCAATAGTAGAATGATTTGGTATAATCTAATACAAAATTGTAATTAAATTCGAAGTAGAGAATGTAAACTTAAAATAAAAAGGAGATAAAGAATGACAGAATTCTGGGAAGCAAGTTTTATAGAAAATCAAATGATGTGGGGATTTGAACCTTCAGACTCAGCAATTTTGACTAAGGACTTCTTCCTTGAGAAGAAGGTTGAGGATATATTAGTACCTGGTTTTGGATATGGTAGAAACGCTAAGGTTTTTATAGATAGCGGAATAGATGTTACAGGAATTGAGATTTCAAAAACAGCGATTGATCTAGCTAGAGATAATGGGCTTAATATTAATATTTTTCATGGTTCAGTAACTGATATGCCTTTTGAAGACAAGGTTTATGATGGTATATTTTGTTATGCACTAATTCATTTATTGAATAAAAGTGAGAGAGATAAGTTTATTAAAGATTGCTATAATCAGTTAAAGCCAGGCGGATATATGATTTTTACGACAATTTCAAAAGATGCCCCAATGTTTGGAAAGGGCAAGAAACTAGATGAAGACTATTTCGAGATCATGGAAGGGGTCAAAATGTTTTTCTATGATACTGACTCGATTAAAAAAAAATTTGGAAATTATGGATTAATAGAGTCTTCGGAAATTGTAGAGCCTCATAAGAATATGGAAAATAAACCTCCTTTTAAATTTATGATGGTAAAATGTCAAAAGTAATGAAGAAGTGAAAAAGAAAAAACCACACAAAGTGGTTTTTTAATCGCGCATTGCTCCTGCCTCTCGAGAAGTCATTGCTCCTTGTCCGTGGCTAACGTCATTTTGAATTTCTTGTTTTACTTTTTGAGGATCAGTTCCAGCAACATTTGGTGTCGTATTAGAACCCAAATTTGCTTTACCTTTTTGATTCTGTGGCATAAAAGCCCTCCTTAAATTTATTAAGTACAATCATATTATTTACAAAATGACTCGGTATATCCCAAGGAACGAGCAAAAATAGTAATAGCTAAAATAATTTTTTTAAAATTGGCAAAGAAATTAAGCTTACATAATATACTTTATGCAAATGGAACCATTTACCAAGGGAGGAAAATGGACTTGTATACTCTAACGGATCATCAATTTGTTATTATAGTAGTCTTAATGGTAGTATTTCTTCTGGCGCTTGCTAAAAATAAAAAAATAATTGCTTTATTTATCTCATTTTCATTCTTAGTTATTGGTACAATAATGTTTTTTTCAGGATTTGGCACGATCGGAGGCTTTGAAGGAATGGCTGTAACATTAGCTGGATTTATATATGGAGCAGTAGGATTAGTATCGATATTAATTATTTCCTTTGCAATTTATTTTCGCTCTAAAAGTGAATCAAATTCAATTGATAAATTTTAATACATATTGTTGAGGAAGAATAGTCTACACTGGTAGCCTATTTTTTTATTGTACAAACTAGCGGTGAAGTAATTTTTATAGAAAATTAGTAAAGACTTCGTGCAACAGATGGTGAACTAAAATTAGACGATAAAGATGATGATGCAGTTGTTTCAAACAATCGTTTTGCTTGGTTAAAGAAAGTCGTAAATCCTGATGCTTTAAAGTTGGCTACTGTCACTTTTGCAAATAGAGGAGATCATATCTGGGTATATATACCATATTTTTCGAGTAAAAGTATTGGGGAAATTATAATGATTCTAGTAATTTTCCTTTGTCTAGTAGTATTATGTGCTTTATTCTTTCGTCATCCGTTCTTTCCAAAAGGTATTGAAAGGGAATGTAATTTCTTGAAAAACTACCAAATGAATGAAAAAACCATCAAAGATTCTAAGCAACAAAATACAAGATTAATTGAATTGTTTGTATTATGATAGCGTCTCAAAACATACAATATTCTTAATACTGTATTATTTTTCTACTTTAGGGGATGGGGAAATGAAATTTGAGATGCAAAAAGCAAATATGTTAGCTGACAGTATAAATGGCTTTATAAAATTTATTCATAAGAGTCATGAAACTAGTAAAAACAACTTTATTAAAAATACAGATAAAATATATCAAATAAAACTACTAATCGAGGAATTTAGGTTTCAAGTACTAGCAGATGAACTGATCAGAATTAATCGATTTACTTGGGATGAAAAATACACTTATTTATTAGTAGACAATTTTGTAAAAGGGATAAATATTATTAGTGAGTACATAGAACGGAATTATAATGAACTATATATTTTTACAGCTAGGGTATATACATTAAAGAATCTCAGCATTTCATTTAGCAGACAAGTATAATCTTCTCGCGGACTGCAACACATTGGCAGTCTTTTTCTTATTCTAGTAAAAGTAGTTTTGCTCTAATAAATCATCACTTCAGCTTATTTGACAAAAGATAAAATGATCACCACGATTCCAAACGTGTAGATGATCAGCGCGGTATCCGCGGAGCCACAATTCACCGTTTATTCGTCTAAGATAAAAGCCTTTCGGAAAATCCTCATCTTCAGTAAGTACTTCGGAAGCTATTGTAATCGAACCTGATGGAGCTTGATGCTGCATAGAACTTCCCAAATTACCTTCTGGCTGATCAAGATATTCGAGTCTTAAGTACGGTCCAAGCTCAGGTGGACACAATCCCAAACCGAGTTCGCTAGCTCTTTTAAAAATCTGAGCAGTCGTAGCACCTTCAAAAAAGCCGAGGTTGCTAACGGTTAGTTCTACGGTTTCAAGGCTGTACTTTGTATCAGAAGTCTTAAATTTTTCATCAGCTAATAACAGTTCTCCATACTCATTCAACAAGATAGAATTTTCCTGCAATTTCTTAATAAGCTGTGATTTCGTAAGTCCGCCAACTTCTACTGATCTGGTAATAGTCTGACAATTCGGATATATTTTCTGATTTTCAATACTCATTCGAATTCACTCCTATCAACTTTTATATAAAGTCTCACAAAACGATTTAATGGACTGACTTTTAATATTCTATAAAATCTTATAGATTTCCTTGTTCGACTAACTGTCAGGTTAGTTAGAAAAGTTTTTTATCAGAAGAATAAATTTTTTGAAATTCTACTTCAGCTTGTAAATGAATAATATGTAATGGATATTTATATATTGCAAGTTGAGGTGATATTTATGATTCAAAAATTACAGCTTTCTATGGAGCAAATGATTCACATTATTCATAATGGATTACAAAAAACAAATTCACCGAAGGATGTAACCGTTATAGGTGCAGGTATATCCGGTTTAGTTGCAGCTTCACTATTAAAAGAAGCTGGACATCGAGTTACGATTATAGAAGCTAATAACAGAATTGGCGGAAGAATTTACACAAAAAGGGAACCTTTTATTAATAATCAATATATAGATCTAGGTGCAATGCGTATACCTTCAATTCATCATCTAGTTTTAGAGTATATAAAAAAATTCAATCTTCAAGTGAATGAATTTATAAATAGTACACCAAATGATTTAATGTTCATTAATAATGTATTAACAAATGAAACCAGTTATAAAGCAAATCCAGATCAACTAAACTTTAAAGTTTACCCAAGTGAACAAGGGAAAACTGCAACTGAATTACTATTATTAGCAATTGGACCTGTAATTGATTTTATTAATCAAGATCCTGAAAAAAATTGGGAAATAGTTATAAATTTGTATGATCATTATTCAATGGCAAACTTTTTAAAATATAACCCTGTTAGTATATCCTTATCACCAGAAGCAATCGATATGATTGAAACGATGGTTGGATTAGAAGGATTTAGTGAACTTGCATTTACTGCAATATTAAGAGAAGTTTTGGTACTCTTAACAAAGGACCTTAAATTTTACGAAATTACAGGGGGAACAGATCATCTTATTAATGGATTTTTACCACAGCTTAAAGATGATATTATTTCGAATCAAAGAGTTAAAAAAATCATACAACAAGAAGCAAACGTAACAATATATACGGAAAATCAAATATTAAATACCGAGCATCAACTGACTAGCGATTTTGTTATTTCTACAATTCCGTATACATTGCTGAATTTTGTAGATTTACTTCCCTTTGAATCCGTATCATATGAAAAGAGAAAAGTAATTAGAAAGATACATTATGCTAATTCAACCAAAATAGGATTACAATTTAAAACAAGGTTTTGGGAAAAATATGGGATATTTGGTGGGAAATTAACTACTGATCTTCCAATCAAATTTGCATATTTTCCTAGTCATGGTGCCGGTGGAACGAACAGTACAGGAATTATGCTAGCTAGCTACACATGGGAAGACGATTCAAGCATCTGGGATAATATGACACAACATGAGCGAATAAAAATTGCTTTGAATGATCTTTCTTATATATTTGGTAATCAAGTATTTTCGGAGTTTTTAATAGGATTCTCACATAATTGGTCGGAATTTCCTTATTTTGGAGGGGCATTTGTGATGTTTAAACCTGACCAATTAAAAGAATTAGGTCAATATATAGGTATACCGGAAGGTAGAATTCATTTCGCAGGATCACACTCATCTACTACTCCCGGTTGGATTCAAGGTGCGATTGAAGCTGGTATTAGAACAGCTTATGAAGTTAATAATAGATAATCTTAATTTTAGATAAATTATTAAGGTAGAAGAATTTGTTGTACAACACGAAAGGCTGCTTTGCAGCCTTTTTATTTTGCTAACTGGTAGTTTAGTAATATTTCTAGAATATAGAAGAAGTGTTATTTTGGAGTTATAGAGGTAGAAGGGGGAATTTTTTTGGTTTCTAAGATTAAGAGAACAGAAAATGTTTTCTTGCCGCCAAAACATATTATTTCAGCCGCAACAATTGTAATTAACGATAAAAATGAAATTTTAATAATAAAAGGTCCACAAAGAGGGTGGGAAATGCCAGGTGGGCAAGTTGAAGAAGGGGAATCATTGAAAGAAGCTGCAATAAGGGAAACAAAGGAAGAAAGTGGAATTGAAATTGAAGTTATAAAATTTTGTGGAGTATTCCAAAATGTAAGTGGTTCTATTTGTAATACATTGTTTCTAGCTAAACCAATAGGTGGTAAGTTGACAACTTCTTCAGAAAGTTTAGATGTGGGATATTTTTCAATCGAGGAAGCTTTAGAAATGGTAACTTGGAAAAATTTTAAGCAAAGAATAGAATATTGCTTAAATGAAAACATCCATCCTTTTTATATTGAATTTTAATAATCTAATTCAACTAACGCATGCGTTAGTTGCAGAGCCAAAGCTGCATATATGCAGCTTTTTTATTAGATATGGCTAAATAATCAATTGACCAATAGTTGCAATGCACTGATAATTAAGGAATGGCATTTTTGCTGTAAAGGTGGATAATATGAAGAAAGTTTTTAAAGTTATACTCCAAATAATTACTCTTATTTTTATTATAATTTTAAATAATCCAACTGAAAAAGACTTTTCAATTTGGGCTCAAAAAGAACTTAAAGACGGAGAGATACGTAATTTAGGAAAGCAATTGATAGTAGATGGTCAATATGACTCTGTAGATTCTAAGAAAAATTATTACTTATTTACAACTTTGGTCGGTAGAGCATATGCTCCTATGCACGATGAAGTTCATTTTAAAGTGATAGGTTTTTAGGTTTTTTTAATACATATTATCCAGTATCGGCTTGGGTTAAATAAAGTTAACTACAATATTAAAATTATAAATTTGAAGACAAGCTTCAATATATACTAGCTTATGCAACTAACACATGCGTTAGTTCCATTTTCATTCACTGTTGTGAAACGTAGTTTTTTGCGATTCATCCTTGCTAACACAGAGTCTTATTCGGAAAATTATGGAACATAGTAGACTAATAAGGAATAATTAATAGCCACCATCATTGAGTGGCTATTTCTTTAACAATTTCAATGAATTTTTTGCTTATATTAGTAAGGTTTTTGTTTTTTGGATAGATTACCCACAAATCTTTATAAACGTAATCATCATTTTCTTTGTAAGGTATAGATTTAATAATTCCACTTAGAATGTCCGGATGTAATTTGGCTCCTGACTCATGAGAATATACAAATAGATTCTGTTCTTTAACAGCCTCTGTAAGGATATTTATACTGTTTGTAGTTATTTTGATTTTATTTTTATTCTTTTTAATTAACTTAGAATAATAATAATCAGAATAGATTGAATAGCACCCTGTGTCCATATTTATTACATCAGATTGTGTTACGTAGTCAAAATGAAATAGAGGGGAGTGTATTCCTACAATAACATGAACACGATCAGTTCGAATTAAATCATAGTTAATATTTTTTTCACTCTCTAGTATCTCTAAATCTTGAGGAAAAAAACAAAAATCATATTCAGTGTGTCTAATCGTTTCCATGATTAGAGGTGGAGCTTTTTCCTCAATTTCAATTGTTACGTTAGGATGTTCAACATGGATTCTATTCAATGCTTGTTGAATTACAGATGCGAAAGTAGGAGCAGCTACAACTTTTAAATGAATATTTTTATTATTTTTATAATCAAACAGCTCTTCATTTAATTTAGAAATAATTTGCAAGACTTGACAAGCTCTTTTAATGACAATCTTCCCTTCTTCTGTAGGAACTGTTCCTTTTTTCGAACGGTTAAAAATAGTTATTCCTAATTCATTCTCTAGTTGGGAGATAGATTGACTAATTCCTGAACTTGTAATATGTAATTTTTCTGCAGCCTTATTCATAGATTTCTCGTTTGCAACTCTCACGATATATTCCATTTGCTCAAATTTCATAAATTCTCCTCGAATAAAAGTTTACACACTTATTTTTTCTTTCAATTGAAACTGAATACATTCTTCTAGGAAAAAGTAGTAAATATCAAAATGAAATCATCAAGTGGCAGTTAGAAAGAATATAATCAAGTTATAACTATGAATGCGGTAGTTGTATAAGGAAAATAAAGTATAGAGGACCCTTCAAGATCCTTTATACTTCAATTTTTTTTATTAATTTATTTTATAAATTTTTTAAATTAAAGGTAAAGTTGCATCGAACAACTTGTTTTTTCTTGTCTAATTATTTTTATTCTTATCATCATGCGGATATTTGTGTGGGCTATTTATTAATTTACGTAAATCTCCCCTATAAAAAACATCTTTAAATTCTTTAAAATTAAAAGGAATTAACGGTGCTAAATATGGAACACCTACTGAACGCAAACGAGACATATGTATAATCATTATTACCAATCCAATACCCAAACCAGTAAAACCGAAAAAATTTCCTATAAAAAGAAAAATATAGCGGATAGGTTGAAGGGAACTCGGTAATGTCCCTATTGTAAGCATAGTGCTAGTAAGGTAAACTACCCCCGCTACGATGAGACTAAGGGGGTGTACTAGCTTTGCATCTACTGCTGTTGTACCGATTGTAATTGTAGAGATTAATGAAACAACTAGCATCATTTCCCTTGAAATTTTATATGAACCAAGTCCTAATATTTGTAACAATAAGATAAGCAAAAATATTTCAGCCCACAAAGGTAAAATGGTAAATGTTTCTTCAAAAAACTTTTTATGTATCTCTTTTGATACCAAATTGTCATGAAATTTTGCAAATGCAAGATAAAATCCAGGTAAGAAGATTGTTATCAGGAAACTTATTATTGTAATAAGGCGAACGCTTAACTTTAATTGTTTAAGATAATAGTCACTTGGTTGCTGAAAGTATTGAACGAATAAATTAGGCACAATTGCTGCAGTTGGGGTACCGTTCACCAGAATAGCAATTCTTCCTTCATACAATGCGGAAGCTACAGCATCTGGCAACTCAGTTATAAAAGAAAGTGGGAAAATTGTTTTCTGTGTTCCTTCAATTGCTTTTTCAACTACTCTTGACTCAAGTACATAATCAACTTGTAATGAATCAATTCTATTATGAACTTCTTTCAAAGCAATTTGATCAACTCGATCAGTTAAATAAACAATTGATATATCTGTTTTTGCGACATTTCCGATTTTCTTCTTTTCTACCATAAATGTAGAAGATTGAATTAAATTACGAAGTAAATTTAAGTTCACTTTCATTTGTTCTGAGAAAGCAATCAACGGTCCTTGAACATTACGTTGTCTTATACTCTGTTCAACTGATCGTTGTTGCCATTCAGCTGTATCAACAAGTATGCCACTTTCAAATCCATCAATTAAAACAAGTGTTTTACCACTAATAATCCCTTCAACAGAAGATGAAATCGATGTAACTACCTCAACATTTTCTGAACGAATATAATAACAGGCTAAAGTATTCATAAATGTATCTTTATCTTTGATTCGGACACTATGTAATGGTTCAATAATACTCTGCCGAATTAGCTCCGTATTAACAATGCCTTCTATATACAATAATGCACCAATGTTGTCTCCATTTTGGTCCAATTGAATCTGCCTTACAAATAATTCAGGTGACTCATGTAATGCTTCTTTTATCTTTTTTATATTTTTATTCAGGCCTTTGGTAAAATCTTGTACTACGTTATTCATATATCACCTCGAATCAAACATTGTAGCAATCTCTTATAGTATCTAAAATTACTTGATTAATATTCAATTAAATGTACTTTCTTTTTCAATGAAAATATACCTTTATTCATTTAACTCTTGTTCAACTAATGCAAGCGATAGTTGAACAAGAGTTAAATTGAAACTAATTTCAATCATGACTCATTGAAGGAAATATCATTTAAGTTCAAAGATTATCATATTATGAAAATTGAGGGTCGTGGATATGATTAGAATTTAATTGTTAATTTCCATTGTTTTCGCAATGTGAGTACTTTTAATATGTCAAAACAGAATTCTTATTTATCAAATCCAGTAAATAGTCGTTTAATCCATAAAGGGGTTTGAATAGACATGATTTGGAGTGATTGCTATGAATAAAGTAACTAAAGGATGGATTAATGGTTTCCTAGGAGTACTCATCTTCAGTGGTTCTCTACCTGCAACGCGCTTGGCTGTGGCTGATTTCGATCCGTTGTTTTTAACAGTCTGCCGTGCTGCAATAGCTGGTGTATTGGCAGGAGCTCTCCTTCTAATCTTCAAGGTGAAACGACCTGTCAGAAGCGACATTGTACCACTATTGGTAGTGGCGTTCGGGGTTGTGATTGGTTTCCCGCTACTGACAGCGTTGGCCCTTCAGTATGTCACGTCCGCACATGCTATTATTTTCATTGGGCTACTTCCACTCTCGACGGCAATTTTTGGTGTACTTCGGGGTGGTGAACGCCACCGACCAGCCTTTTGGATCTTTTCAGCCATAGGTAGCTTCTTGGTGACTGGATTTGCCCTAATCCACGGAGGGGAAACATCACCAATCGGTGACGCTTTCATGCTGGCTTCTATCATCGTATGTGGTCTCGGTTATGCAGAAGGTGCACGACTATCACGTCGTCTAGGGAACTGGCAGGTGATCTCTTGGGCTCTCGTTCTCTCTCTTCCCCTTATGCTTCCACTTTCGTACTACTTAGTTCCAGGCTCGTGGGAGGACATCGGCCGTCCTGCTCTCTTCAGTCTTGCTTATGTATCTATATTCAGCATGCTCATTGGCTTTGTGTTCTGGTATCGAGGTCTTGCGCAGGGAGGCATAGCGGCGGTTGGACAGCTGCAACTTCTCCAACCTTTTTTTGGACTATTGCTTGCCTCTTTGATATTGCACGAGAAAGTTGGTTGGTTACTTGTGGCCGTGAATATCGTCGTAGTATTATGAGTGATAGCAGCTCGTAAATTTGCAAAGGAACAAGTAGCCCCATTTAAAAACGAGATTGAACAGAATTAGTACCCGTTTAATCTCGTTTATCGAAGTCTGAGTTTATTGAACAACGCAAGCGTTAGTTGTACACCAAAATCGACTGTTTAGTCGATTTTTTTATTGAGAAAATCTTAGTTCATTAGTAGTTTGACAGTTTCGTTCATCAGTTGAATGACAAATGATATAATTACAATTATTTAATTGTAGAATCACTTTTAAGGGGGAGAAAAATGCAGACACTGAAAAAATCAGATAAATTGATTATTTTGATACACGAAATTTATGGTATTAATCAACATATAAAGAATTTTTGTGATCTATTATCACAACAGGGTTTTGATGTGATCTGTCCGAACTTATTAGAACGAGAACAAGCATTTGATTATTCAGAAGAGGAGATTGCTTATCTCAATTTTATGAAAAATGTAGGATTCTCTGATGCTACTCGTAAGATAAAGAATTTATTATTAGATGTTAAAAATAAATACCAGAAAATATATATTATTGGATTTAGTGTTGGGGCAACTGTTGCTTGGTTGTGTAGTGAGGAAGATTGTCTTGATGGGGTTGTTGGATACTATGGTTCGAGAATTAGGAATTACACACAATTAGTGCCACGATGCCCTACAATTTTATTCTTTCCTCAAGAGGAGGAAACCTTTAGTGTGGATGAGTTAATTTCAAATTTACAAATAAAGAATTTAGAAATATATAAATACTTTGGACAACACGGATTTAGTGACCCATACTCTATAAAATTCAATGAAAAATCATACCAAAACACTTTAAACGAAATGTTAAAGTTCTTAAAGAAACATTGATAATGAAACAAGGTTTTATACTACTTCCTCCTGCTTTAGTTGAATAAGAAAAACAAAGATCCTTCTAAAAAAGAAAGGATCTTTGTTTTAATGTTAAATGTTATTTTAGAGCAAAAGAAAAACACAACCACATTTTCTTTAATCGTTCAGTCGTCAAATATCGAATAAACCCCTGCCAACCAAGTTTGCAGTAACTGGCTTTTTTCCAATTTCTCGTGACCATATAGATAATTGGCCGATGTGGTGGATTTCATGAACGATCACGTGCCGCAACACTTCACCGTATTTATGAGCTTCCTGTTTTCCATTATCCAAGATATCAATCATTATGCGATCTTCAAGGCTATCGTTCCAGTCATAGACAAATGGAGCAAGTTCCACGTGGCAACGGGCGGAAAAATCTTTTATTTGTTGCAGGCTGGCTACTTCTTCAAAAGGAGGGATATAAATAGATTTTTCTTGTATCCCTCCGCAAATCCAACCATACTCTACTGCCACAATGTGATAGAGTGTGGGAAGAATATACCCTAAACCGCCATTGCGTTTTTTCATCAACTCTTCCTCACTCACCGTTTCACACCAGTCGAACCAGTCGTTGCGGACTTGCCAATTGTATTCGAATAATTTCAACATTGTTGTTACCTCCTGTAACGTTAACTTTGTTATTCCTACTTGATTCGCCATATATTCCTGTTATCCTCCACTTTAGCCTAACATGAAGAATGAACTCTTAAGGTTAACAAAGCATAATATTTTCCTTAGGGATTAATTCAAGATTTTATTTAATGAGTAAATCGTTTGCTGCACATAATCCTATTTTAGAGCTTGCCTTTTTACTACATACGTTCAAAGGATTTATCATATAATTCATTTGAAAGGAAAAGTAAGATGTATGATAAAAACTTTTAATAAATTGATACATAGTTATTTAGGTGAAGATTTATCATCTAAGGGATTTAGTTTAATCTTAAAAACAGTAGATGGCAGTATGTATTATGAGAAAAGAATGAATGGTTTTAGATAAATATCAATTTAAACAATTATTTTTAAGTTAATGCAAGACGTTAGTTAAACAGAAAAGGTCTTCCGTAGCAGGAATACCTAAAGAAGGAGGAAATCACCATCGTTAAGAAAAAAGTAGCAGTATCTTTTAGTGGTAAAGATTCAACATTGGCATTGCATGATCTTTTGCACTCTGATGAGTATGAAGTAGTTGTGCTTATTGCTTCTGTAACAGAGGGGTTTAATCGGACGAGTATTCATGGGGTTAGGGTCGAGTTATTAGAAGCTCAGGCAAAATCAATTGGACTACCTCTCCGAAAGATATGGATTCCAGAAAATTGTTCTAACGAAACGTATCAAGAGATTATGATTCAAGTTAATACAGAGTTAAAAGAGCAAGGGATTGATCATATTGCTTTTGGAGATTTATTTCTTGAAGATGTACGTAATTATCGTGAGGAAATGCTTAAACCATTAGAAATAATTCCAATCTTTCCATTGTGGGGAGAAGGTACGACAAATGTACTTAATCGATTTTTGTCACTAGGCTATAAAACGGTTATTACTTGTGTGGATTTAACAAGATTACCAGAAGAATTTTCTGGTAAAGAAATAAATAATCAATTGATTGGTGAACTTCCTGATGGTGTAGACCCTTGTGGCGAAAATGGTGAGTACCACTCATTTGTTTTTGATGGTCCCATTTTTAAAAGGCCAATAGAGTATCTTGTAGGAGAAATGAAGCTGACAGCCGATGTATATTCAGGTGAAATTAGGTTCTGTTTTACTGACTTGATTCTTAAAGAAAAAGATTAAAATTAAATCAAAAATGAACGGTTTTACTAGTGTAATAGCTCAATTAATGCGTGCGTTATTTGCATTAAGAACATAACCACCCGTAATACCGTGTGGTTTGCTAAACTATTAAATTCCATATTTGTACTAGGTTGCCTGTCCAATCTGCTTTCTAATATTTTGAAAAAGTTATATTAAATATTAAGGAGGTGATTTACATGGCACTTTATCCAATCCGTTCTCTTAATAATGTAGAGGAAAAACAAAGAACTTTTAATAGATTAGAAAATGCACAAGCAGAATTTCAAAGATTAGTAATTCGTGACTCACACAACGTTGCTGTTACTCAGACTGAAGCTCAAGGTTTAGTTTTAGTACAAGCATCGCTACAAGCTGCTATTTAGGCTGTGATTATTCTATTTGGTGATGATCCAAGGATTAGTCAATTACAAAGGGTTGCTCAATCCTTAGAAAACATTCAATTACAATCACAAGCAGTTTGGATTGAAAACGCAGATGGGATTGTAGTTACACAAACTGAACTGCAACTTGAAGCTGTTATTCAAGCAGCAATTCAATTATTAGCACAAATCGGCTAATAAAATTTGGAGAAGCATAGGACAAAGTATGTATGTCCTAACACCTTTTTGGTCTTTTCAAATTTATTAGATGATTTTTTGCGGGATTTTATGGCTTATTGAAGCTTTTGGTGGTCACTGATCTTCAAAAAAGTTATCCTACTGTAAATTCTTTTTATTACCATCTTCTTTGTCAAAACGACAAAAAAGATGGTATTTTAATTTTCTACCACAAAGATCCTGATTGTTAGTACAATAAAGAACTTCACAAGTATTAGAAAAAAGAAGAGTTGAAGAATTTTCTTTAGATTAGAGTATATTGATGAAAAAAGTATTTCTATTGGATTCATCTCATATAAATAGTGAATATCAAAATGTGTGTTTTTTTAATGAGGTGGAAATGTGTATTTTTTTAGCGATATTTCTAATGAGGTTCGATTAATTCAAACCATGTTTCAAAAACATAAAAGTACGGTGAAGTTCATTATAGTGTCTATGTTTGCCTGTTTTGCAGCAATTTTGCAGGCTGCAGGTGGCTATTTACCAGGGATTGGATTATTTTTAAGTCCACTTGCTACTGCTCCTATTTTATTATGTTCGATGTTTTCCATTTCATCTGGGATAAAGTGTTATTTTTTGACCATTTTATTATTATGTATCCTACAGCCCACGGAACTAATGGTATTTCCTTTTACAACAGGGTTGTTGGGACTAGGGATTGGGTCATCTTTTTACTTTTTTAAGAAGAGAGTAAGTATTATTGTAACTGGTGCAATTCTATTATTATTAGGCATTATGAGTCTATTATATGTCTTTCACTTTCCTGTTTTAGGTCCAGGGGTTTCTGATTCCTTTTCACCTTTTACAACAGGATGTATCTTTTTATTTGCTTTCCTATATAGCTGGCTATGGGTTGAAATAGGTTTGATCATTTTTAATAGAATAAAGATGATTTTTATTAACTAATCTTCTAATTCACCTGAGTCTCAGGAACGTAGTGGGATAATGGGGTACAGATTTTATTACATAGAAAATAAGTAAACCACGGGAGTAAAATTACGCCCGTGGTCATTTTAATTTATTCATTGAACGATTTCAAAAATAGTTCCTTTGTTATAGTCAGTTACTTTCATTGAGCCATAGACCCCTAAATATAAACTGGTTTGATTTAGATTTGTACCTAAACTAACATAAAATGATGATTGAGATCCAAAATCATATTCGGTTTGAATCACACTATAATCACTTTGTTTCCCATCAGGTCTTACTTTTGTATAAGCTAAAACCCCATGAGATTTCTGGGCCAAATCTGTAAACACAACGCTTCCAGTTAAACCAGTGATTCCATTTCCCATATACGGCTGGACTCCCGTTATTGCAATTCCTTCAAATTTATCAGGTCTTGAATCTTTATGAAAATAACTAGTTAAGGGCTGTAGTCGGTTACTTGAAAGTGATACTGATTCATTGTAAAAAGCAATTGTTTTCTCATCTGTTTTCGGTTGATCTGTGCATGGGCTGATAAAGGAAGTAGGTAAAGCACCTTCCCAGCCTCGCCATCCAAAGTTAATAAAACCCTCTTCATTAAGTTCAGAATTAGTGGATGAAGCTTGAATAATTTGAGAAACGGGTATTGGTTTATATTGAACAAATGAATAAATTGACTCAACCAAATTCTGACCGACATTACCCGCATATTTAATATACTGCTGATAAACCTTCTGAAATGAAATGCCTGGTATATTGCGAACCCCTTTGACCATTACAGAGAGTGTTTGTTGGATTGTTGTGGGCAGTTCATTAAATCGTGTGACTAAAGGTGGGGAATTGATGTTTGTATTCTGTTCTACATCAACTTCAATGATTTTACCTGCGATTTCGAGATTGTCCTGGCTTAAGTTAAATGGATCAAAGCCTGAACCACCATCACCGGTTGTTAAAACAAGTCTCCCTGTTTCAGGTGAAAAATTTAAGCTGTTAAATCCATTATGATTAGAAAATGGCCTTCTTAAGTTAAGTAATGTTCGTCTTTTTTGTGGCTGAGCATTTGATTGTAAAACCCATTCCTCAACTGTATCAATATGATCATATTGAGTTTCTCTATTCTCCCATTTAAGGTTTAAAGTTTTTGGGTCACATGGATTAGGTTTAAACGTTTTATGAAGAGCACCTGGACCTTGAGTTCCAGCTACCGAATAATGAAGATAAAACAGACCGTTTTGATAAAAATTGGGATGAAACGCTAGTCCTAACAAACCGCGTTCATCATAACCGCCATCAGCACCTAATTTTAAGACAAGTGGACGAATATCTAAAAACGTCCTGATATCTCCATCTCCTATGTAAAAGATCTCTCCAACCTGGGTTGCAATAAATAGTCTTTCAATCGATTCACCTGGAAGTATAGTTGTTTTCAACACAGTCGGTAAATTAATCTTACTAACAAGGGGACGTAAACGAACCTTCACTTTTTGCACCAACTATACACCTCCTTTATCTTTTTTTCTTCTATAAAAATATGATGAGAGCGGTTCTGTTAGTACCGATTAAGATTTTGACATGGCATTTATAGTAGATAAAGATTAAAAGTGACTTAAGTGGAAGAGGTGTAAATGATTAGTCCAATATAAAGATTGAAGTAAGTTTCGTTATCATTTACGATACAATTAACGATGTGTTTAGTTGAAGATTTTAAAGGACGCAGCAAAAATTGGAGGATTAGTATGATTTCGTTTAAACAGTCTGAAAGTTATTTTAAAGACCGAATTGGTGAAGATACCAATGATATAAAAAAAGTTTGGGAAACATTTAAGCATTTCTGTCAGGAATCAGTTGAGGGAGAAGAGGAAAAAGAAATTCTAGTTCAATGTGGAGTATATGATTTTACTGGAGAAGAACTTTTTCATTTTGATTTTGTCCGTCAATTTACTGTTTATGATGAAGACGAATATTCTCATATGGAACAACTCCACTGTGAATTTTTATTTAATCCTACAGCTGAGCTAAGCAATATTGTGATAGAGGAATGGTCAATGGATTTTGTGGATCTTGATGATTTTTTTCAACATGTAGAGAACCTTCAAGAGTTTAAATTCCCATTGAATTTGAAGGCGATAAGATTAGAAATATATCAGGAAGAAATTTAAGTTTTAATAAATTAACGAATAACCTAGCAATTTAATAGTTAGATGGAGTTAAGGTAGAACAAACAACAAGTAACTTCTAAGGAGATACACATGAGTTTTTTTAACAAAATATGTGAACAGTTTCTAAAAGGGAGATTAAAAGGTTTTATAATTATGCAAGCATTACTAGTCATTCCGATAATAGCTTATTTCATTTTTACTTATACAAATGATGAAGTTAATTATTTTTACTGTGGACTTGCTTTTATTAATATAGCAGTCATTATTTTATTAAGAAGTATTGAAAAATTTGTTTTGAAACAAAGTGGTTACATTGCTGACTTTATTCTTTTTTTAATTCCCTTATATATGGGAATTGACTATATTAAAAACTACTGAAATTAATTCATTACATTATTGTGAAATTTGGAGGCAGTACATTGGAACAAGGACACGGATTAGATTATTTAACTATACTATTTGAAGTCATTGGATTTTGGCTCATTATCACATTAGTAATCTATTTTCTAATTAAAGGTATTCGAAAAGGGAATGCGCAAAAGCGAGATCAGAAAATAAATGAGCTTGAAAAGAGAATAGAGCGCCTTGAAAAACTTTTAGATAAAGAGTAAACAAAGAGTTCAAAACAACTTAAATTCATTTCGTAAGCTTGAGATTTAAAAAAATCCTACTGGATTACTCCCAGTAGGATTTTTTTGATGGGTGTACAAGATTTTCCTTCATAAAAAAGTGAATAGATTATTTCGAATTGATACAAACTAATTAAAAAAACATAATTGAGGGTGAGCACTTGAGTATAGAATTCGAAGTAGGAAAAGACTATGAAGAGGGTTCAATTCTAGATGTTTTGCATGATTTAGGGTTTCAAGATGATGGCAAGACATTCGCAAAGGATGGTAAGCGCTACAATTATGTAGGTTGCGATCGTTATCAAAGTTATGTGTTTTCGGTTACGATGGATCAATTATAAGGATAGCAAAAGAGAAACCTGTGAGGCTTCTCTTTTTGTTTGTAGATTGTTTATGAAGTTAAGTCTTCTCTAGTGCACAATTCTAATGAGAGTGCAAATTCGGTTACTTCTTCAGATACAGCGTTTTTCCAAATCCATTGAAATAAATTATTCTTGTGAAGAATACCGTTTACGATACCGTTTCCTAATTTGTCTCTCATTTCAATAAAGGTCTTTGCCTCTTTTTCTGATGTGATCGACACTTTTAATTCGTTAATTAATTTCTCTGCAAATGCTATTTTTGATACCATTCGTGGTTGGTTTTTGTAAGTCCCAGTACTCATTATATTTTTGTATAAAAGTAGTTCTTTTTCTTCGTCTTCCAATTGCTTAATAAAATCTACACGTAAAGTTGTGGCCCAGGCTACTTGTTTTTCGCTACCAATCAAAGCAGGTAAGCCCATTTCATTTGAAATTTCCATTGAATAGTCATTCTTTTTCTGTTTATAATTCTCAAATTCTGCATTTCTACAATCGTAACATTTTTTCAAAAAAATCTTTTCAACATAAAATTCATTAAAGACTAATTGATCATCCAGCTTTATTTTCCCCGGGTGTCCACAAATATAAGTTCCATTGTACCAATTCATATTGTTTATACCTCCGCCAATATTCATATTCTTCTTATGAGTATTGACGAGAGATATTGGTTTCATAATGTTTTACAAAAGATTTTTTCTATTTAATCAATTTCGACTTGCTAATGTTGAGCCTGTTTGAATATATAATTCCATTTCTTCCTTAGGAACCATACTGCCACCAGTTCCCCAAATAATATGAGTCGCATTCTGCATTTTTTCTGTTAGATTATGCTTGAGTATATAGTCCGTATTTTCGTTACATAATTTTACTGGCCCAATCATACCTGCAAGAGCAGAAGGTTCTAAAAAGTTATTTTCTGTATCAAGAAGTTCTTTTAGTAATAAATATAATTGTTCATCACTCACTGTATAATTCCCACTTAAGAATGGTTCGATTGTTTTACCGACAAAACCAGAGGCTCTGCCAACTGCAAGTCCATCGGCGGCAGTAATATTATCGATGCCGACATCCTGTACCGAAATTTGATCATGTAAACCTGTCATTAAACCTAGTAGCATACACGGTGAATGAGTCGGTTCAGCAAAGAAACAGTGAACATTGTCTTGGAACATCAATTTTAATCCAAATGCGACTCCACCAGGACCACCACCGACTCCGCATGGAAGGTAAACAAATAAAGGATGTTCTTGATCTACTTTGACTTGTAAAGCTTCTAATTGCTTACTTAAACGAGAAGCGGCTACGGCATATCCTAAAAAGAGATCATGGGAATTTTCATCGTCAATAAAGTGACATGTTGGATCATTTGCTGCCTGTAATCTACCTTCTTCAACGGCTTTACTATAATCCGCCTCATATTCAATGACTTCAACCCGTTTACTCCTAAGTAAGTCTTTTTTCCATTGCTTCGCATCGGCTGACATATGAACTGTCACTTTGAACCCTAATTGTGCACTAATGATGCCAATACTAAGTCCAAGATTTCCAGTTGAGCCTACTGCGATTGAAAATTGTGAAAAGAAATGACGAAACTTATCACTATGTAATATCGAGTAATCTTCATCAATTGTTAACATGCCATGTTGAAGAGCTAATGATTCAGCAGTTTTGAGTACTTCATAAATGCCACCTCTAGCTTTAATCGATCCTGAAATAGGAAGGTGGCTATCACACTTTAGTAATAATTCTCCAAATATTTGTTGATCGTATGTTCTTTCTAACGATTTTTTCATTGAAGGAATTTTTACTAATGGAGACTCAATGATCCCATCTGATTTTTCTGTTTCAGGAAAGGCTTTTTTTATATATGGTGCAAATCTTTGTAAGCGATCTTCTGCATCTTTTACATCCTCTTGAGTAAGAGGGGATTTCTTGATTGCTGTTTGAAATAGTTCAATATTCGGATTCACCCAAAATACTTCTTTTAGAGAAGTGAGTTCGTTTAGTAAAGGATGTTGGTCTTTTAAAGTTTGAATTTCAGTTTCTTTCATCAGTTGTTCCCCCAATAAATTTTTTCTATTTATTTTATTCTTTTAGGAGTGTGGATACACCTTTATTAGTTTTTCCGTAATAAATGTATGTCTTGTTTATGGAAATTTATTAAGCGTGGTAATCGTTTTTATGTAAATAAAAGGGGGAAGTAGATGATTATGGTGGAAAAGAACTTAGTTAATTGTGGAGTATAGATGAGGTAAATTGTTTGAAATAAAAAACAAAGTCAGAACCTAAAAAGGTTCTGACTATTTTTGGTTCAATTATGCTTTTTGAACGTTTGTAGCTTGTGGGCCACGTTGACCTTGCTCAACTTCGAAAGTTACAGCTTGGCCTTCGTCTAAAGATTTGAATCCATCAGTTTGAATAGCTGAGAAATGTACGAATACATCATCTCCGTTTTCGCGCTCGATAAATCCAAAACCTTTTTCTGCATTAAACCATTTTACTTTACCATGTTCCATTTAAAAAAGCCTCCTTGTGTGCTCTGCACACGAATTAATATCTTTATATTACCAGTTATTGTCAAGATAAGCAAATCCGCTACAATCTTTTACTATAATTGGTTAAACTTCACCTATCAATGAATTGAAAAATTCATGATTCATTGGCCATAGATGCTTAGGGGTTTGTTGACCAAAGCCCAGCTGATTTTACAAAAACTCTACGATTAAGTTTTAAACTTGAAACGATTAAATCAGCTAGGTCTTCAGGGTGCATAACGTTTTCTTCATTACCTTTAACAAGATTTGTATCAATTGCCAAATCTGTTACTACCGTACTAGGTGTTAAAGCCGTTACACGGATATTATGCTTTCTTACTTCAAGCATAAGCGATTCTGTAAGACCTAAAACAGCGAATTTAGAAGCACTATATGCACTTGTAACCGGAGCACCTTTTTGACCAGCAGATGAAGCGATATTGATAATATCACCAGTTTTATGCTCAATCATACCTGGAAGTACTGCTCTTGTTACATTATATACACCCATTAAGTTAACTTGGATGATTTTTTCCCACTCCTCAGGCGTTAATTCAAGAAACCCACCAAATTTAGCAACACCTGCGTTATTGATTAAAATATCAATTGAACCAAGATCGGATTTGATATGTTCAACAGCATGAGTAACTGATTCAAGATCGGTTACATCTGCAACTGCAGCAGACACATTTATATCATATTGTGAAAGTTCAGCAGCTACCTTTTCAAGATTAGGCATGTTTAAGCCAATCAATCCTAAATGAACACCTTCTTTAGCTAACGCTATAGCAGTAGCGCGGCCAATCCCTCTACCTGCTCCTGTAATGATCGCAGTTTTTCCATTTAAAGAATTCATTTCATCACTCCTA
>Ga0209676_1001153_pt1 | contig 28889 bp, 30 predicted proteins | sample AraplaCvi_mLB_r2_FD_184282 | JGI IMG/M metagenome (GOLD analysis project Ga0209676, IMG submission 184282) | Arabidopsis root microbial communities from North Carolina, USA - plate scrape MF_Cvi_mLB_r2 (SPAdes) (version 2) | ecosystem: Host-associated > Plants > Roots > Endosphere | place: USA... | reverse complement strand
ATATAGAGGTGGAATTATATGCCTAAAATTGACAATATGTTAGCAATTCTATGGATGCTTCGTTCAGGTGAAAAAATTACTGCAAAACAAATTTCAGAAAAGTTAGAGATGAATATAAGGACTGTGTATCGTTATATTGATACAATTTCAACAAGTGGCGTACCTATAATTTCAGAACCAGGACATAACGGTGGATACACTTTATTGAACAATTTTATTGAGGCTCCTCTTTTTTTTGATTTTGAGGAGCAAACTTCACTATTTCACGCTGCTGTTTTTGCAGAAGAAGCCGGATATTATGGAGGTGAAGCACTAAATAGGGCCATTTCAAAACTAAGTAAATACTCAAATCAAGAGCAGGAAACAAAGATAAATCAACATTTAACTAGTCTTGAAGTAATAAGTCGATTAAGTTCACCCTCTATGGAACCTTTTTTGAAGGAGTTGGAGCAGGCTGTAGCTGACGGGTACTCAGTAAAAATTCTTTACCATAAAAGTGGCGAAAAGCAATTAAATTATAGATTGGTCGATCCGTACAGAATTATCTATTGGAATAATAAGTGGTATGTGATTGGATTTTGTCATCTTAGGAATGATATCCGTAGTTTTAGAGTAGATCGAATTGAAAGTCTAATGCTAACCGAAAATAAGTTTAACCGGCCAGAAAATTTTTCAGCACGTGACTTTTTTATGAATAACCTCCTTCCAACTATAGAAGATCAGGAAGGGATTACTTATTTGGTTATTAATGGAAATGAAAGTACACTGAATGATGTTTGCCAACATTGGTTTTTAGGACATTATTTACAAGAACGGACTTCAAATCAAGCAGTTTTTCTTCTTGAAAAAGATATGATACATACATATGTACCTTATTTACTTTTACCGTACAATAAATCTATTAAAGTTATTGAGCCAATAAGTCTTAAGAAAAGACTTATTGAAGTTCTGTCGGAATTAATAAAATTTCATCAAGTATGATAACTTCCCTGACGTTAACTGTCAGGGAAGTTATTTTATAATAGCTATATTAATTGTGATTGGAGTGTTATTGGATGCAAACAAAAAAAGTTTTTCTATATGTATTTAATACAATGTCGGACTGGGAATATGGATATTTAATTGCTGAACTAAACTCAGGAAGATATTTCAAAAAAGATTTAGCACCTTTAAAAGTAATTACAGTAGGAGCTAATAAAGAAATAATTACTACTATGGGAGGACTGAGCATAAAACCAGATATTTCCCTTGATGAATGTACTCTTGAGAGTAAAGATCTTTTAATTTTACCAGGAGGGACTACTTGGAGTGAAGAAATTCATCAACCTATCTTGGAAAGAATTGGCCAAGCTTTAAAGCTTGGCACTATTGTTGCTGCAATTTGTGGTGCAACTGAGGGCCTCGCGAATATGGGATACTTAGATACTAGAAAGCATACAAGTAATAACTTAGAACATACTAAAATGGTATGTCCTAACTATAAAGGAGAAAAGTTCTATGAGTTGCGATCTGCGGTATCTGATGCGAATTTAGTTACTGCATCAGGAATAGCTCCTCTGGAATTTGCAATGGAAGTACTGAAAAAAATAGATGTATTTACACCGGATGCATTACATTCATGGTATAATCTAAATAAGACTCATAAACCTGAATACTTCTTCCAGTTAATGAATTCAATAAATAAGTAACTGAAAAGCTCAATTTCTCTATTTTGGTTTGGAGAGAAGTTGGGCTTTTTAATTTGGAATTTCCATATCGTTGTAAATCCGCATTTTCCCTAACGCTACCCCAATTTTAAAATATCCTTGAAGTATTACTTTAATGAAATAATAAAAGCCATTGTTTTGAAAAAGATTAATCAAAACAATGGCTCTATTTAATGTTGAATATTTAATTCAGTCAAGTAACTCTACCGTTACTTTTAGTTTTATATCTACTGGATGCTCTTCCTCTATTACTCGGTAAGTTATGACATAAGCTCGTTTGGAGAATCCTTCAAATACCTTTTCAATACTTTCGTTACCGTTCAAAATACCATTTTCAATTTTCCACGTTTTGTATTTTGTAATAAAACCTTTTCGTTCCAGTATTTGATACGGACACTTTAACTGGAAAATCCACCTCATAAGTAAAATATGATTTACTTTCACCTAAGGGAGACGATACTTCTTCATTAATTACAAACCCTATTTATTTACCGCTTTTCTCCGTATTGGTGATATCTACGACACCAGGTTTATCGTCTTTTTCCTTTTGTGTGCTATCCAAAACAACAAGTTCATTTATTACAGCCTCTGAAGTTGCAATTTTAGAGGCTACTTCTGTTTTAGATGAAAATATAGTACACCCTTATAAGAGAATAATAGAAGTGCATATAATAACTAACTTATAAATTCTCACAACTTCTCCTAATCAAAAATTGGAAATAATACTAATTATACTATAAAGTCAGAAAAAGAAGGAAAGGCTTTTGCCCTTTCCTTCTTACTATGTGTCTATTTATGCTGTTTGCACGACATTGGACAATCTACTAAAAATTTTTCAATAGTCGGAAGATCATTTTAGGGATAAATATTAAAATGTTCCAGATTATCTCTAAGGCAATTGAATTTTTAATTTCTACTAATATTTTTTTAATATAGTATCGTGTTTTGCTTTTTTTCATTCTTTGTATTAATTCTTTAATATAATTTCGAGCTTTGCTTTTTTCATTCTTTGTATTTAGTCTCCTGGAAGTTCTTTAGTTCTTAGTAATTTGATCATTTTATATTCTTAAACAAATCATCCGTTTGTTAAAAGTAATAAAAAATGGATGTTTTTCTTTATCTAAACATATTAAAAGTTCCTCTTGATAAATTTTATTATTTATCATTTTTAATGCCTCTTCAATAATAAAAAATCCGACTTCCAAACTTTCTTTACTGGTTTTTAGTTTTTCAGTGACAGGCGTTCCCAACCACCACATATTACAGATATTATTACTTATTTCCTGCGAAACGCCGCAAAAACCAATAATGTCAATGTCTATTCCAGTTTCTTCTTTGACCTCTCTAATTACAGCATTTGGGACAGTTTCATTTTCTTCTACAATTCCACCTGGCAGTTCCCATCCTCGAACTGGATGCAACTTTAGCAAAATCATATTATGTTTATTTATAACGACAGCGCCTGATGTAATCGTATATTTACTCATTTAATCATACCTTATAATAATTCTTATAGTAGATTGTCAACAACAATTAATTTTAAAAAATGGCAAGTATCATACTATTTGGTGCATTTAAATCACCAATTTTCATTATTACATTTGATTTTCACTTTTATTTAAAATATTAAATCAAGTTTATAAACTACATCAATGCTTTGATTTCTTTTATTTGTTCAATATGTCGTTGTTCATGAATAGAAACTAGTTCTACCCATTGATCGAGGGGTAGATCGCCAAGAAAAGGATGTTTAAAGGATTTTTCTGCTAACAAAGATGGATCTTCAATTGTATCAAGGAAAGATGTAAATTTTCCTCTCGATTCGTCAAGTAACTCAATAATTTGTTGAACTGTAAAAAAGTCTTCAGCTGGTACAACAAATTCTGGTGCTGGGACTTTCTTTGTTCTATCTGCGATAATATGAATATTTTTACGTTCCGCTTGCTTACTATCTTCTTGTTTTAATGCCCACGCAATCAGTCTTATAAAAGATGCCTCTGTTAAAGTTAAGTGATGGCAAACCTGTGCTATACTCCAACTGTTTGCATCAGGCTTAGCGTTGAATTGACTATCACTTAATAGTTTGATCTCCTCTACTAAGTTAGTTCTTGTTTCACATAGTTGGTCGTTAATTAATTGACTCATATGATATCTCCTCCACTAAGTGTTTTTTTACTCCCTTTTCTGTATATGTTTAATACGATGTGAAGTATTCTATATTTTTTATATCATTATTCGCTTTCCGGTCCTTGCAGATTTTCGAACTGCATCTAACAATCGATGTAGTTTGACAGCGTCATTAAAATCCGGAATTTGCCTTGTACACTCAAATATATCTTTTGCCAACAGCGTATACGCTTGATTCACATAGCTTATAGCGCCATTATTTAGTTCTGATGGCATTTTTAGTTCTTCATATAAAACATCTTTAGAATTAAACAAATTATTAGGGTGTAACATTTTTTCAATGATAAGGTTACCAAATTGGACATGGCCATAGGAATTTTTTTGTGTTAAGCGAAATGCACCCTTTTCTCCCCTAATTTCTAATTGAAAAGCTGGATAAACTCCGCCTTGGATATGTACAGATGCTGAAGTACCATTAATGAGGGTCCCTTGTATCAATATTTGATCAGCTGTATTTTTTACGGTTGCCTTGCCTGTTTCTTGTATGAATGCTTCGTTATAGTGGTTATTCATTGTAGCGGATAGCTCTTCAAAATCACCTAAAATATAACAGAGTACATCTAGTGAATGTCCACCGTTAATGGACAGAAGGGTTGCTCCATTGTCTTCGTGTAAAATATAGCGGCTTTTTTCATCTGTTACTCCCCCTTTTCCTTGTGTTGCTACTTGCATAGTACAGGAAATGACATTACCGATATCCCCCTGCCGAATTGCTTGTTTTAAATAATTTACTTCTGGAGATTGCCTTCCCTGAAGTCCGATTGCATGATGAATATTTCTTTCGTCTGCCAATTGAGCCATTTTTTCTGCTTGCTTCGTATTAATAGCTAGTGGCCATTCACAATAAATATGTTTATTTTCTTCTAATGCAGTCATCACAGCATCATAATGATGCGGGACCTTGATACTCACAACAACTAAGTCGACATCTTTCGTTTGAGCTAATTCCTTATAATCTGTAAAAGCAAGAGGAGCATTTAAGATTTTAGCACTTTCCTTGGCTGTGTCCAAATTCGAAGTACCAATTGCTGTTATTTTGAAATAAGGATTGTTCTTTAGTGCTGGAATATGTGTTTGACTTGCCCATTGATTATTCAAAGATCCACCTATAATCCCTACATTAATAATTCTATTTTCCATTAACTATTCCTCCAAAACATTATAAATACTTTTATCTAGCGTGCAGTAATAGTGAAAACGAAGCGGCATTTACAAGACTCCATTTCAATATTTAAAGATGAACTGCTCGTAAAATCCTGATTAGTACCCCCGCTGTTGAAAGTTTCACTAAATCTTTATACAAAGTATAATGAAAAAGAGGCATCATATTAAATGTTTATTCGTGATGTTGCTATCACTTTTTTTGATGGATGTGAATGGAATGGATATAGAAAACATGAAAGCGTTTGTGTCAGTTGCAGAATTGAAAAGTATATCTGCTGCTGCTAGTAAATTAAATCACCTACAATCGAATATGACGGCAAAAATAAAAAAAATTGAAAACCATTATAATCAAGAATTATTTATTAGAAATTCTAAAGGTGTAACATTAACGAAAGATGGAGAAAAATTATATCATCAATTTAAGAAAATATTATTTATTTGGGAAGAAACAGAAAATGTGATGAAAAAACATGATGAAACACTTCGAGTTGGAACGATGACTTCAATGGGAGGAACTCAAATCTCACCAGCTTTAAATAAGCTTTATCAAACATATCCTAATTTATCGGTAACATTAAAAACGGGTTCAACAGAGTATATAGAAAGTCAAATTTTGCTAGGAAAAATTGATCTAGCATATACGATTGGGTCATTAAAGAATAACAAAATAAAGTATAAAAAAGTAGCTATAGAAGAAATGGTTGTCATTGGTCAAGGTATTAATCGGTGTACAATATTCGAGGATTATATAAGTGGAAAAAACATACTTGTCCTATCTGATAATTGTTTGTATCTTTCAATATTACAGAATATGTATAGAAGTTTAAATTTTACTCAAGGAGAAATAATTGAAGTGGGAGATCCACAAAGTTTATTACAATTTGCCATGATGGGTATGGGAATTTCTTTAGTTTCTAAACGTATAGCAAGAAGATACATCATTGAGCAATACTTAGATGTACCTTCACCATTTAGATTCGTTGATTTATATTTAATTACTCGTTTAAACCACGAATTTACGCCAATTGAAAGACAGTTTATTGAGCTAACAAACTCTATTGATGAAATGGAAGCTAACAACTAATAATAGTGCCAAAAAGCCGATTCCTACAAGTAAGCATAATCGGCTTTTTTAGTTGCCTATTTTATTCAATGAATTGCTCTTTACTACGAACAATATTGAATGGATTGTTTTCGAGTACATGTTGCAGCTCTTCATTTTCAATATGTGTATAGATTTGTGTTGTTGCCACACTTGAGTGCCCCAGTATGTGCTGAAGACTTCTAATATCCGCTCCTGATTTATACATCATCGTTGCGGATGTATGTCGTAGCTTATGAGGTGTCAGTCGTTCTTTTTGGAGACCAGATTGTTGATTAATTCGTTTAACGATTTTAGCGACGGTTTGACGAGTAAATCGTGTTCCCTTTTGTGAGATAAATAGGGGCTCCTCTCCCTCACCTTTATATGTTGTCTTTCCGCTATTTTCATAATCTGCAAGTGCCTGTACACAGCTATCATTCAAATAAACAGTCCGTTCTTTATTCCCTTTCCCGACAACCGTTAAGTAGCGCCCTTGTATGGATGACTTATTTAACTGACAAAGCTCTGTCACACGAATTCCTAAATTTAAGAAAAACATCATCATACAATAGTTTCTTGGTGAAGCACGATTTGGCTGGATTCCATCGATAAATCGTGTGGCTTCCTCGATATTCATATAGATTGGTCTTTTTCGTCCAATTTTTGGTGTTTCTAATTCATCTGCCGGATTTTCTTCTATAAGACGACGTTTCCCTTTCAAGTATTTAAAAAATGACTTCAACGTTGCTACTTTACGCGCTCTCGCTGATGCAGAATTTCCACGCTGCACCTCGCAATATTCCATAAATAAATATAGATCTTCTAATGTCAACTCTCGAATTTCTTCTATTGAAATAGTAGAAATATCTATTCTCGTTAAATCTGATAGTTCATGATCATTCTGAATGGCTATGTAAAAACGGAAGAATAATGTCAAATCATATTCGTATTCTTTTCTAGTACGTTGAGACTTCCCTTTAATCGTCGTTAAATAAACTAAGAAATCTCTCATTATTTTTGGTAGCTTAGGCTTTTCCATTAAAATCACCTCTATTTGTTCTATTTTACCACGAAAAAACGTTCCCAAATATAAATTTGGGAACTTTATAGTGAAATATATGCCCTTTTTTATATTCCAGAACAAGCGTTCTATTTATGGACGATAAAAAAGGTGATTCTCTTTTGAAGGAAAATCACCTTTTTTAAAAGTTTTTATGAAAGTTTCATTTTTTAGGCATAAAGTGCAAAAAAAATGAATATTTAAATCTAGTGGACTAAATGAACTATGCGCTGTGAGACGATTCGAAAAATGAAAAGATGGATAACTATACGTGTCGATTCTTCTCACAACGCTAATGGGATTATTTGTATTTTTGTCGATTTCGGTATAAAAACCGTTTACTTTACAAAAATACTATACGTCCCATCAACTTGTTTTGCTAGAGACCAGTTTGTTGAGAGCATATGTTGAAGTTTACCGATAACTTCCTCATCACAAGTCAAATTCTGGATTCCTGTTTCTAATAATTGATAATCCCTACCTTCTTCTAATTGGAAACGAAGATACAGTAAACGTTTAATGCCTGGCAAAGTTACATATTTGATTCTGTAATTACCATGCAGAGCGTCTAAAAATAATTGTTCCCCTTCTTGGTAAAGTGCCATTGTTTCGGAAAATTCATAGTTTGGTACTTTTTCCTGCCAAACTGATACATCCCCTGTTTGCAATGTGCACACAATTTCCTCATCTGTAAAATCTAATTTTGAAAGCTTGTCTAGTTCATAAGCTTGCATTAAATTAATGTTTGTCATTTTTACTAGCTCCTTTTATGTATTTATCTACATTCCTCTAAAAATGATGAGATAAATGCGAATGTAGTTCCTTTTCAATTGGTTTTACTACAATTTCGCCAAGACGAAATTGATTCTTACTAAGTGTAACACGTTTTCTCTACTACTTAAATTCGGAGGGCGATCCATATGATGAAGTTCTATGAATCTGGTATGTTTTTTGATGAGATGTTCGAAGGCAATCAACCGAAGCCTCATTATAGGTCTTTCCACCATAAGCTCAATGTTTTTACTAAGGAGCAATTAGATGAAAAATATCAGCAAGCACAATCAACATTCCTTAAACAAGGCATCACTTTTACCGTATATGGTGCACAAGGTGGAACAGAACGGACAATGCCCTTTGATTTTATACCCATTATTATTCCACATGAACAGTGGCGCGAAATAGAAGCTGGTATGAAGCAACGTGTAAAAGCGTTAAATTGTTTTCTACATGATGTTTATCATGAGCAATCTATTTTTGAGGATGGGCTTATTCCGAAAGAGCTCATTGAAAACAATCCGTATTATTATAAAGAAATGCTTGGTGTCAAAGTACCTATCGATAATCATATTTTTTTAGCTGGTATCGATTTGATTCGTGATGAAAATGGTGTTTATTACGTGTTAGAAGATAATTTACGCAATCCTTCAGGTATTTCCTATGTTTTTCAAAATCGATCTGTAATGAAAGAAGTGTATCCTGAATTTTTCTCTAAACATACGATCCAGTCACTCGACAAACAAATGGCCTTTATGAAGAAGGCACTTCTTGCTCACCGGCCACGTTGTATGGAACCAAATAGAGAACCTAAAGCTGTCCTTTTAACAGCCGGCATGCATAATTCGGCCTATTACGATCAAGTTTTTTTAGCACAGCAGCTCAATATTCAGCTTGTTGAAGGCCGTGATTTAGTGGTCCGAGATGATAAGGTGTACATGAAGACTATCTATGGGTTAAAGCAAATAGATATTATTTATCGTCGAATTGATGATGATTTCCTTGATCCTGTTGTTTTTCGTGAGGATTCTTTACTAGGAGTTCCGCATATTATGGATGCTTATAAAGCTGGAAATATTGCTATTTTAAATGCAGTTGGTAACGGTGTTGCTGATGATAAAGCGATGTATGCCTATGTACCAGATATGATTCGTTACTATTTGAAAGAGGAACCTATTTTACGCAATGTGAAAACTTATCATCTAGCGGACGATCGTCAACTAGCTTGGGTTCTTGAGCATATAAGAAAGCTTGTTATAAAAAATGTTAGTGCATCTGGTGGCTATGATATGCTTATTGGTCCGCATGCGAGTGATGAAGAAATCGCTATTTATAAAGGGAAAATTATGGAAAACCCGAATCGATACATTGCACAGCCAACGATTAGTCTGTCTAGAGCACCAGCTTTCCAGGAAGGAAGATTCTATCCCTGTCATGTCGATTTGCGTGTATATGTGATGAAGGGTGAGGATATGTATGTGCTTCCTGGCGGTTTATCGCGTGTAGCATTAAAAGAAGGATCTTTAGTCGTAAATTCTTCACAAGGTGGAGGAGCAAAAGATACGTGGATTTTAAAGGAGGAATTGCAGTATGCTAAGTCGAGTAGCCGATGCACTATACTGGATGGCACGATATAGTGAACGCTCACAATCGAATGCACATATATTACAAGTACAGCTGTTGAATATGTTGGAGCAATCTGGCAAAGAAAATGAATACATCGATCATTGGGAAGCGGTGTTGAATATTTGCGCCTCGAAGGAAGAGTACTTGACCATATATGAGTCGATTCGAGTTAATCCACTTATCGAATATCTACTTTTTTCTACTAATAACTGTAACGCTCTTCATGTTACTTTATGTGCCGTTAGAGAAAATGCGCGTGTAACTCGAGATAGCATTCCCATTGAGCTTTGGGAATTGCAAAATGACTTTTATTTATCGTTACAGCAAGAACTATTGGAACGTGAAAGACCCATTCCACTTATCGTTCTTAACTCTTTTTTACAAAATGTTCGTAAAACCTCATTAACTGTGACAGGGCTTATCGAAGGCTCGATGAATCGGGATGTACCTTTTTATTTCATGCAAGTTGGGAAATGGTTAGAGCGTGCGGAAAAAACGATTCGTATGGCTTTAATTATACTGGAGCAACATAAGGAAATAGCTATCTCCTTAGTAGAAGCGGACGGTTCGTTTTTACTTGATTTGTCGGAGGCGACGGAGTCTTATTTACAAAAGCATCGCCAAACTAACTTACTATGTGTGCTTCAATATTTATTACAAGATAAGCATTTTCCACGTTCAGTAATGTTTTGCTTACAAAAATTAGAGGAAGCATTTATTTATTTAGAAAACGATCCTCTTTCAGCTAGATTTTTAGAGCTTCATGCTCCATTAGAAAATTTATTGTTTGCCATCATGAATGTAGATGTTTGGAATAGTACCTTAGAAGAAACTATTTTATTAATGGAGGAAAAATTGTGTCAATGTATTGATTTAGGCAATACATTTTCAGCAATTTATCATTTATATGAACCCAGCGTACAACCTTGAAAAGAATCAACGACAGCTCCCTATCAACAAGCAAGTCAGTAATTCAAAGGAAGCGGACACTATGAAATTTGAAATTCAACATACTAATATTTTTCAATATGAGTCTGAAGTCGATCAAAGCTTAAATACAATCCGCTTAAAGCCAAGAGGCGATGAGCGTCAGCGCTTATTATCCTATCGCATTGCCATTACACCTTCATCTTTAACGCGTGAGCATACAGATATATGGGGCAATACGGTTGGCACTTTTTATATACCAGAGCAGCATCAAGAACTAGAAATTCAAACGACCTCTATTGTCAGCATTCAACGTGCACCATTTATTCATCGTATTCAATATTCACCAGAGATGCAGACGATTTTTCACTCGCAATTGTTTTATGAGCATTATTTGCCCTATTTAAAGTTTACACAATTTACGTATATGACAGAAAATCAGTTAGAGGAAGTTTATCATGCCATTGGCCATGCTGAAAATCCTGTACTATTTTCATTAAATTTAATGCAATATTTATATTCGACTTTTGAATATGATCCAGGTGCAACCGATGTGACGACAACGGCAAGTGAAGCCTTTGCCCTGAAGCGCGGTGTTTGTCAGGATTTCACACATGTCATGCTGGCTGTGCTCAGAGCTAAAGGAATACCAGCGCGCTATGTGAGCGGTTATTTATATGTGGATGAAAACTCCGCCTTAATCGGAGATATTGCAACCCATGCTTGGGTAGAAGTTATGATACCAGGAATCGGTTGGATTGGTCTAGATCCAACTAATAATGTTGAAGTATTAGAACATCACATTATTTTATGCATTGGCCGTGATTATTCCGATATAAGCCCGGTTGAAGGTGTTTATTCAGGTGGAAAGCATAATTTAACTGTTAAAGTGAGTGTCAAAGCATTGAATCATTTGTAATAAAAATGGGTATTGGTTTAAATTAAAACCCCTGATTTTTCTATCCTAAGTAGAAGAATTAGGGGTTTTGTTAGGAACTATTGTTTTGAAAATGAATAATCTCAGTAATCCTACGATTATTTCCATTTTTTCAATATTATTAAGTGTTATAAGACTTTTTATACAATACCCATTTCTTTTCCTATTTTCTTCATTTTATTTATAACTGTATTGAGCTGCTCCATTGTATGTGTAGCCATTACTGTAATCCGCAATCGGCTTGAACCTTTTGGCACAGTTGGTGGTCGAATCGCTGGAATAAAGACACCTTCATCCATAAGTTTCTCAGAAAATTGCATAGCTTCTTGGGAATCACCAATAAGAAGAGATATAATTGGTGTTTCTCCTTCCCTAACTACAAAACCCGATTCCTCCAATTTCAAACGTAAATACTTAGCATTATTCAGCAATTGCTCCCTTCGTTCGGGCTCATTTTGAATAATGGAAATTCCTTCTCGCGCTGCTTCAATCCCACTGGGAGATAAACCTGTTTGGAAAATAAATGATCTAGCACTATTGAGTAAATAGTTCTTTGCAATTGCCGACGTCGCCACAAAACCACCCTCTGCACCAATCGCTTTACTCAACGTGCCCACTGTAAAATCAATCTCTTCTTTCAACCCAAAATAATCTGCAGTACCCCGACCATCAGTTCCTAAGACACCTGTCACATGCGCATCATCAATCATTATGTAAGCATTGTATTCCTTTGCTAGCGTAACTATTTCGGGAAGCGGAGCAATATCACCATCCATACTAAAAACGCCATCCGTCACGATTAACTTCTTTCCATCTCCACGTGATTGCTTCAATTTATGCTCTAAATCCAACATATTCGCATGTTCATAAACAATTGTTTTTGCTTGACTAAGGCGACAACCATCTATAATACTTGCATGATTCCAAGCATCAGAAAATATAATATCCCCTGCCTTCATCACACTCGAAATCACGCCAATGTTCGCTAAATAACCACTGCTGAAAACAATGGCAGCTTCAGTTTTTTTCAAATCGGCAATTTCAGATTCAAGCTGTTCATGAATATCGAAATTTCCAGTTGTTAATCTCGAACCACCAGCTCCTGTACCGTATTTACTAATACCTTCAGATGCTTTCTTTTTCAACCGAAAATCTGTTGCAAGACCTAAATAGTTATTAGATGAAAAAAGCAAAAATTTCTTACCATTTATGATTACCTCGCTTTCATTGCCATTTGAAAACGAGCGTAACTTCCTTGTCAATCCTTTCTCTTCTATTAATTGTAGTTCCCGTTGAAACCAATGATCCATTTTTTAATCCCTCCTAATGAGAACTGGTACGGTTTCTAAATAGTTTATAAAAGATTCAAGTTCAACTTCATCAGACACAAAATAAACACGACCTCCGCTTTCACAGCCCTCCCTTTTTAAAGGTGTAATTCTGACATAACCAATGCCACGATTACTTACATATCCAGTCACGTAATCAGGATCGTCAGACCAACATAATTCTCCAATTGTAAATGGAGAATTTGCCACTTTCGACGCCAGAGCCAATGCTTCACGTACACGCTCATTAAGGTCTCCACCATCATCTTGCCAATCGATTCGTGATACACGAACACCCCTTTGTCCTCGAGCGTCAAGCCGTAAGCCAGTTTTACTATTTAGGATAATTGCCCCACGGAGATTTTGATTACTACTAAGTTGATGAAAGGCAACATCCAGTGCATGCTCAGAAACACCTAATGAGGTTAGTATCTTTCTAGCTTCACTACGGGCCTTTTCGATTGAAGCCGCCTCAACTGTTGTAATTTCTAATGGTGATATATACTGAATCAGATCAGGCGAAATCTTTTCAACGGTAATTTGAATAAAGTCAGCATCGCCACGTGAATGATTACTTGCTTTGTTCAATAACTGTTTTACAATTGGCTCTATCTGAGATTTACTTCCTATCCGTTCACCACCAGATATATGCTTTTCCCCTAGTTCAGGACTTCTTTCAGCCGCCCGCATTCGGATGCTATAACACGCTTTTAACATGATGATTACCTGCTACTTTCTTATTTATTGTATGTAACATTTTCGTTATGGGATAAACACTAACAGCTGTGATTACCATACCTGGAATAGCCAAAACTAATAACGGTAAAAATGGAGTCCCTAACGTAAAAGCCAAACCAAATCTAGCAATCGTTGTTCCAATTGGGCCTGCCAAAACAAGTACCGGAATTGAAGTCCCATATAAAACAATGAGTAGGCCTACAGTTAATCGAAAAATGAATGCGATCTCCACATTTAATATTGAGTGTATACCTAGTAAAAATAAGATTAAACTTGCAATGATCCCCGCTAGAAAATACCGCTTAAACCCAAACACCGCTGCAATCGCAACTGCAATGGGCGCTGATAATTGAAATTCAGACCCAGGAATACCTGTTGGAATTTTAAACATACCTGTAACGATAATAAGACATGCTAGCAATGAAATCTGAGCAAGATCATATGTAGAAAACTTTCGGATCATTTTATTCCTCCATCTTACCTTTTAAATTAACCTGTAATAACTTTATGTTATTTCCTCCTATTCATAATTTGTGTTAACCTATATTTATATTAAGTTAACACAATTCAAGGCTGAAAAGTAGATATAATGGTAGGATTTTTTATTATTTGTGAAAATGAGGTTTTATTAATTCTCAAACAAAAATGGGCAGTGGCTTAAATTAAAACCCCTGATTTTTCTACGTTAAGCAGAAGAATCAGGGGTTTTATTAATATTTATTGCTTTTTAATCTTCATAAGAGAATGTATACAAGAAACATCATCCTTCTTGTCTACTTATACTTATAAACTTATTTTGCGTTTATAAAGTAAACTAGATGATCCGTCCATTTGTCGTCCTCGAATATGAATCCTTTCCTCGTGCATTCATACACCATTCCAACACTTTCTGCTAACTTTATGGATGCTATATTATCAAGGTTTATGTGTGCTTCTATTCGATGATAATTTAATTTTTTAAACGCTAGATCTAAAGCAGCTTTTACAGCCTCTCTCCCATAACCTTTTCTCCAAAACTGGTTATGAATTGTATATCCAAACCTAGCCCACTGAAATTCTTCCCTCGTAATTGTCGAAAAGTCTATAAAACCAATATGAGTATTATCTTCTTTTCTAAACACTCCAAATACATAGACCTTGTCATCTTCAGCCATTTGATGATGATGAGTAACTAAATCACGAAACCATTCTTTCGTACAGATGCTCATATCTAATTTACCTTGATCGTATTTATGTTGAGAAGGTAAACGATTTTCATATTGGGTTAGCCAAGAAATATAATCATCTTCCTCAAGTAATCGAATAACTAATCTGTCTGTTTCAGTTCTTATTTTATTCAATCGAACACCTCATCTAGAATTACTTCCTATTCTTATATAGATTATTCGACATAAGGTAATCATTTCCTTTCTATTAAAATCTTAAAGCCAGTTTTGTAATGGCACTATACCCCTCTTTTATTCCCCCAAACAAGGGCATGCAACTGTGGCAGTACTCTGACATCTCTGAAATCCTCATCCTTCATCACTCTATCAATCAGCGCATGATATTTATCCAATAAATGTAATATTAATCGTGAATTGTCAGTCGTCGTGAGATCATCATTACCGACTTGAAGATAAAAAGGAATCGTCGGATATCGATGATGAATTTGTTTAGCATACTCGTAATCCTCTTGATTAAAAACGACTAGTTTAAGGGATACATGATGATCACTGTTCCGATTTTTAAGTTTTTCGAAAATATCAGAGAGCACCGAATAGTCTGTAGTCATCCCGGAACTAGGGGGCTTTGGTGAGATTGTTAGTTCATCAATCTCATACATCCATTTTTGCCACCTACTTCCCTGTGTTTCCACGCCGACCTTTATACCGTTTTCATTTAGAATGGCAATGAGACCCTCCAAATTTTGGATAAGTGCAGGGTTGCCGCCTGAAATCGTAACAAATGAAAAGCCGCTGCCTCCGAGACGTTTCAACTCAGACCAAATTTCTACAGCTGTCATTTGGACAATAAGATGCTTTCCGCTGCCATCCCACGTAAACGATGAATCACACCAAGAGCAGGAATAATCACAGCCGGCTGTTCTCACAAACATTGTCTTTTGGCCAACTACCATTCCCTCACCTTGAATCGTCGGTCCAAAAATCTCGATAACAGGTATCTTACTCAACTTCCATCCACTCCCGTCTCGCTTCTGCATAGCTAGTCGGCGTTTCATATAACCGGATAAACTCAACACGCGCTCCGTTATATCTTTGTTCATCCAGCAAGGTCGCAGCCAACTTTTCGTAAATCCAAACAACAATATTCTCTGCCGTCGTATTCATTGGTGGAAGCGTTTCATTTAAATAACGGTGATCCAAATGAATCTCTATTTTTTCTTTCCATATTCTTTTTATATCCCCAAAATCAATCATTAAACCCCGTTCATCTGTGTATCCACTCAGTCCTAATACTACGGTTCTCGTATGACCGTGCAGATTTTTACATTTCCCCTCATAATTATGTAAATGATGAGCAGCATCGAAGGTAAATTCTTTGCTTACGAGAACGCGCTTTGCATGATAGTTTAATTGATTTCTTTGAATATCTACATCTAGTTTTTGGAGCTTATCGACAATTCTAAAATCTGACATGCCTTAAGACTCCTTCCTGTAGCTCAAATACTCATCAAGCCCTTTTTTTCGCAGTTTACATGCTGGACATTCCCCACAGCCATCTGCTATTACACCGTTATAGCAAGTCAACGTTTTTTCACGAACAAAATCAAGTGCTCCAAACTGATCAGCAAGTTCCCATGTCTGCGCCTTATTCAGCCACATCAACGGTGTATCAATCACAAAGGAATCATCCATCGATAAATTTAACGTTACATTCAAGGATTTAATAAAAACATCTCGACAATCCGGATATCCGCTAAAATCCGTTTCACAAACGCCAGTTACAATATGCTTAGCTCCTACTTGGCTCGCTAAAACGCCCGCAAATGAAAGGAAGAGAAGATTTCGACCAGGTACAAAAGTTGATGGAAGCTCACCATTTTCTCCGTCTTTTACCTTTATGTCTTGTCGTGTCAATGCATTCGGAGCAAGCTGATTCAGGAGTGACATATCAAGAATGTGATGCTTAACACCGAGCTCCTCTGCTATCGCCTTCGCACTTTCAATTTCAAGATGATGCCTTTGACCATAATCAAAAGTTACTGCCTCAACCTCTTGAAAACGTTCTTTTGCCCAGAACAAACAAGTTGTACTGTCCTGACCTCCACTAAATACAACAATTGCTTTTTCCTGCTTCATGTGTAAAATCTCCTTTGTTTCAAGAAAACAGCATTATAAGAAAAAGTACTGCTTCTTCTTAGTTTTTTTTAGAGGGTAGCTAAATACCTCTTTCTTGATTGAACTATTCAAGCATTTATCGTTAATCCATTTTTTCCGGATTAATTTCGTGGCTCATTAAACAGCATATGAATAATGAGTACTTTTAATCTGTCAGACCTTCTTCATGGCTCCGGCCAGACATAAAAAAACCTCCTTGTAAAATGTTTCCCAACACTTTTCAAGAGAGGTATCACCAATCGTTCTATTAAAACATTAGTAAACACATAAAAAAAGCCACGTCCGATATGGACATGGCATAATTATCATGTTTCCATAGTTTTTTATAGAGGGTATCAGCTATGAACCTCTCCCGTTCTAGTCCGGGCATTCTTTTCTCCAATATAATACAAAAAATAGAACAAAACGTCAATTGGATTTTTAAAAAATCTTTACATAAATACTTCTCTTGAAAACCACTGTTATACTACACTAATCCAGACGAAGTACGTGCATTGCAAAGCAATTTCCTGGACGAAAACTAGTTGTAAAGGAAAAACGAATAATACGATTTCTGAATTAGAATAGTTACTTTCATGAGCTGAGGCAAAAGTGTGTCAACAAAAAACCGAACTATCCAATAAAACGCTCATGAAGTGTTTCGGAATCGTTCGGTTTTTTCTATTTATCTTGTGTTGTTAATCTAGAGATTATTCGGCTTTATAAAGGAATTATTTAGTTATGTCCCAGCCTCTTATTCATCACGATCAAGTGACTCTTTCACAAATGTAGGAAGTGCGAATGCACCTACGTGTAAATCTGTATTGTAATATTTCGTTTTCAGACCAAATTTGTCCCAAGCACCTACTTGAATATCTTTAGTTGGATGTAATGCTTTTGAAGCAAATCCGAATAGCCAGTGTCCCGATGGGTATGTTGGCATATGGAATTGATATACGCTCGCGATTGGGAAAATCCCTTTAATCTTTTTATGTGCTTTGCGCATGTTTTCTGCATACTCGGCAAAGTATGGAGATTCGTGTTGGTTAATTAAAATTCCTTTTTCATTTAATACACGGTAACATTCTTTATAGAAAGCTGTTGTAAATAAACCTTCACCGACTGAAATTGGGTCAGTAGAATCTACTAATATTAAATCGAATGATTGATCAGCAGCATTTTGAACATAAGCTAAGCCATCATCAAAAATCATTTCCATACGTGGATCTTCTTCAACACCCGCAGCTGTAATTGGAAGATATTTTTGGCTCAAACGGAATACTAACTCATCGATTTCTACCATTACTACCTTTTCTACTGATTCGTAACGTAGTACTTCGCGAGCAGTACCTCCATCACCACCACCGATAATTAATACCTTTTTTATATCTGGGTTAGTAGCGAATGCTGGGTGCGTAATCATATCGTGATAAACGAACTCATCTTTTTCATTAACCATCATCAAGCCGTCTAACGTGAAGAAAGTACCAAACTCTTCACTCTTATAAAAATCGATTTTTTGGAACGGAGATTGTTCACTATGAATCTCTTCGTTGTATCCGATTGAAAATTTACAGTTATCGCTCCATTGTTCTGTATACCATTTCATTAAATCACGTCCTCTAATACTTCTTGTTTCACTAGAATTGTATCAATTTCTTGTTCTGCAAATTGGCGAATTTTATCTGCCATTCCACGTGGTACTTCAAATGATTCTGTCTTTTTCGCTTGCAGTTTTTGTTCTAAATATTCTGCTGCCTTCCAAGGACTTACAGAGTCACCACAAGTGTAAACATCTACAGAAGCAAATCCGTATTCTGGCCAAGTATGAATCGTTAAATGTGATTCAGCAATAATTACTGCACCCGAAACACCATATGGGTTGAAATGATGGAAGCAAGATTCTACAATTGTTGCCCCAGAATAGTCAGCAGCTTCATTCATAAACTGCTCGATTAATGCATTTTGCTCAATAATTTCACTTGGGCAACCATAAAATTCAATTAATACGTGTCTTCCTAATGTTGATAATTCAATGCTCATTTATTTATCTCCCTTACGACTGTAATATAATTTTCTTCTTTCGTTTCGAATAGAACATTCCCAAAATTAAGAAAATAGAAGTTATATAATTCTACTACTTCCTCTGAAATAACTTCACCAGGGATAATTAATGGTATTCCCGGTGGATAAATCATTAATGAATCTGCACTAATTCGACCTACCGCATCATAAATTAAAATAGTTTCTGTTTCAGCATTACACGCCTGTTGCGGTGTCATTGCTAATTTATTAATTTGATTCGCTGTCACATAAGCTGATTGAATCACATCTTTTTTTGCGTGATTAAGTTCAATATCTTTTAACGCATGTACTAATTTACCGATTGTTTCATTCGTATCAACATGACTAATGACTGCCATTATGACATATCCTTCAGCAAGTTCTAATTGAATGCCATACTGTTGTTTCAATATTGTGTAAACTTCGAAACCAGTTAAACCGAGATCGTTCACACGAATAACAAGTTTCGTCCAATCATAGGCTTGATTGAAATTTTGTTGTACATACTCAGCTTTTAGCACTTCATAGCGTGAATTATTTTCAATTTCTTCAATTGCTGCATCAACAATTGACTGTAAATGGCTATAACGTTGTTGTCCATACAACGCTAATTCTCTTCGTGCTACATCTAAAGAACTCATTAATAAATAATTTGCACTCGTCGTTTGAAGCATATTTAATACTTTTTGCAAATGCTTCGAATCGATTCGTTTTTCTTGTAGTAGTAGAAGCGAACTTTGTGTTAATGAACCGCCAGTTTTATGCATACTGACTGTTACTGCATCTGCACCAGCACTAATCGCATCGTTAGCATCAGGTAAAAATGTTAAATGCGCTCCGTGTGCACTATCAACAATAACTGTTACATTTTGTTCATGTGCGAGCTTACAAATTTCTTGCAGTTGATTCATCGACCCAAAATAGGTTGGATACGTTACAAGTAAAGCTTTCGCTTGTGGATTTTCTGCAAGTGCCGTTTTTACATTTTCAACTGAAATCCCGTGTGCAATACCAAAATGTTGATCAACTTCAGGTTGAATAAATACTGGTTTTGCTCCGCTTAAAATAATGCCGTTCATAACTGATTTATGGCAGTTACGAGGTACGATCAATGTATCGCCCTGTTTACATGTCGCTAAAATCATCGCCAAAATTCCTACAGTAGTTCCATTTACTAAAAAGTAAGCGTAGTCTACATTAAATGCTTGTGCAGCTAATTGTTGAGCTTCTTTAATAACCGATTCCGGGTGACTTAATAAATCAAGCTCCTTCATCGAGTTTACGTCCATTCTTAATGTCATTTCGCCAAGCGTCCATTTTAATGGGTTTTCATGTAGCCCCATTTTATGTCCAGGAACATCAAAAGGCGTAACATCTTGTTTAGTATAATTGACTAAAGCTTCAAATAATGGCATGCGGTCTTGAGTGGCTAAAAATTCCTCAGTAGCCACTCGATTTTGCACGCATTGCATTATTGTCCCAAAGCAACTGTTAAGAGTTGCTCTAATTCCGAAACTTTGTCTGTTTTTTCCCAAGTTACGTTTACGTCACTACGTCCAAAGTGACCATAAGCTGCAACTTGTTGATATTGTGGTTTACGTAGATTTAGCATGTTGATAATGCCATTTGGCGTTAAGTCGAATAATTGACGAATCGCTTTTAAAATTTCTTCTTTCGCTACTTTTTCTGTACCAAATGTTTCTAAAGCGATACTAATTGGTTCACTTACACCAATTGCATATGATAATTGGATTTCACATTTATCTGCCAAGCCTGCTGCAACAATATTTTTTGCAACGTATCGCGCTGCGTAAGCCGCTGAACGGTCAACTTTTGTACAGTCTTTACCAGAGAATGCGCCACCACCATGACGAGCTGCGCCGCCATAAGTATCAACAATAATCTTACGTCCTGTTAAACCTGCATCTCCGTGTGGTCCGCCTACTACGAAACGACCAGTAGGATTAATTAAAATGCGGAAGTCTTCATTCATACCAAATTGCTTCGCAACAGCTTGAATTACATTTTCTGTAACGTAATCAATAAATTCTACTCGGTCAAAATCATCATCATGTTGAATTGACATTAAAACAGTATCAATTTTAGGTTGCATACTATCCGTATAATCAATTGTTACTTGTGATTTCATATCTGGTCGAGCCCATTTGAATTGACCATTTTTACGTAACTCAGTTGCACGCTTTACAAGCATATGTGCCATTTCAATTGCTAAAGGCATATAGTTTTCAGTTTCATTAGTCGCAAAACCGAACATAATACCTTGGTCACCTGCACCAACTTCTTTTGTATCGCTTGAAGAATCAACACCCATTGCGATATCAGGAGATTGCGTGTGTACTAAAACTTGTACATTACAGTTATGACCATCAATACCGAACTTATCATCTGTGTAACCAATGCCGATTAGGGTATTACGGGCAATTTTTTCGATATCTAGTTCTGCTTTTGTAGTGATCTCTCCACCAACAATTACTGTGTTTGTAGTTGTGAATACTTCACACGCCACACGTGATAGTGGATCTTGCGATAATGCTGCGTCTAATACTGCATCTGAGATTTGGTCTGCGATTTTATCTGGATGTCCTTCCGATACAGACTCCGATGTGAATAATACTTTTTCTGACAATTTTAACTACCCCTAACAAATTATAGATTTTTAGGGCATAAAAAAAAGCTCACCCAATTTTAAGGAAAGCTTCGAATACTATCAGCTGCTGTTCCTCTTATTGTTCACAAAATTTAATTTTGTGCTCAGGTTCGGCCCACTGGATTCAGTTCATTATGAACTAAATTGTTTGGCCACCGTATCTTCGACCCCTCGTCTCAACGGTTATTAATAAGAGCTATATTATTATGCTGAGACTCATATTAAGTCATAAACTTTTGAGTGTCAATTTATTTTTTAATATTTTTTTATAATGAATCGCTATGAAAATTAATTCATTTACCCTTTTGAACCAAAAAATACTAAGTGTAACATTATGCAAATGATTAATATTTATTATGAATAGTGAATAAAAATGCACATAAAGGTTTTTTATATTTACAATAGAAAGAACTCCTATTAAATTTGTAAATAGATGTGTCAAATTAACATATTGCAAGCAAATAATTTTTTAAATTACCAAAGAAAATATAGGTATTTTTAGCGTCTTTAATTTCATAGAAATCGCTTAAATTTCTATAATTCAGACTATTATTTTTGGTCAATTCTAAGAAGACCATGACGATTCTATGGTTCAAACTTGGTATGTTGATTAACTAATTTTTATCATATTTATTAAACTGCTAGGTTGATTTCCTTTATGGAAACTTCTCACATATCATTCCTTATCTTTAAAATCACTATGGACATCAAAGCTATGAAATACGAAATTCATTTGCTTTGCGAAGGCTTATTTAATGTCTTTTCCCCTCTTTCTACCAATTGTCTAATTCAAATAATTTAAATTTATAATGCATTCTACTAAGCATTTTACGGCTTGTTTGATATTACTATTTATAAAATTCGCACATTAAATTGACAGAAAATTGAGAATTAGTATATAATTTTTGGTATTACCACTGTATTTAATTTGTATTACCACATAGTAAAGGGGACGAGGATTTGAAAGAAAAGGAACGCTCCTCAGATAAAATTGAGAATGAATTAATTAGATCAATAGTGGATGGTGTTTATTCTGTAGGAAGTACTTTACCGCCTGAAAGAACGCTTGCAAAAGAATTTGGTGTTGGTCGTCCGACTATTCGGGAGGTACTTCAACGTTTAGGAAGGGGTGGATGGATAACAGGGAGAAAAGGAATGCCTGCAGTTGTTAATGATTATTGGCGCAATGGGAATTTAACGACACTTGTTAATATTGTTGAGAATCATCATACCTTAACAGATGAATTTATCATGTACTTATTAGAATTAAGAAGTACTTTGGCTCCGACTTATATTCGTGATGCTGTCACGTTTAATCAACCTAAAGTGGTTGCTCTCCTTGCCAATCTAGAGCAACTCGAAGATACTGCAGAAGGCTATGCTGTATTTGATTGGGATTTGCAAAAAAGATGTGCTGGCCTTGCAGTCAATCCAATCTTCTTACTCATATTAAATAGCTTCGATTCTATTTATCTGGATATGGCAAAAAGATATTTTTCTATAAAAGAACATCGTCTGTTGTCCTTCGACTTTTACCACAGCTTATTAAAAGCTGCATTAAATGGAGATGCAATGGAAACTGAAAGGTTATCTACGACAACAATGGCGAAAAGCTTAGCACTCTGGAAAGATAGAAAAAAATAAAGAGTACTGGAGGCGTGATAAATGAAGTTGAAATATATTAAAGAATATTTTTTCTACCCTGATGTATTAATCATGACCTGTCTATTCCTTATTAGTTTTGTATTTATGATTCTACATTTAACCTTTATCGGAATTTTAGGTACTTTTTTTCTGGGAATGATTATGTATTCCTTAGCTGAGTATGTTACACACAGGTTTCTTTTTCATCTTAAACCACCAAAGAATGCATTTTTGTTACAAATGCTTAAACGCTTACATTATGACCACCATACAAATCCGAATGAATTGCATTTATTATTTTTACCCTTATGGTATAGTGTGCCAAACATTGCAATTGCAGCAGCCATTTTTTATTTTCTTTCATCTAGCTTAGTAATGACAAACGCATTTATTGCAGGTATCATGCTCTTTTTATTATTTTATGAGTGGAAGCATTATATCGCCCATCGTCCCCTTCAGCCAATATCTCCATGGGGTCGTTGGATGAAAAAGGTTCATTTATGGCATCATTTCAAAAATGAAAATTACTGGTATGGCGTTACGAACCCAGCCTATGATTTTCTCATGGGTACCTTTAAAAACCAAAAGGATGTTGACCAAAGTAAAACAGTTAAAAATCTAGAGAAACGTGACGACTAGAAAATATAATTATAAAAAATATGCCTTATAGGGGTACCGTCAGGAAAAATGCGTATTTACTGTATTTACAACGTTAAGGAATTTCCATTACTCCATAAGCATTTTTAAGTTATATTCAAAAACCATGCTTTGACATTGTCTAGAGCATGGTTTCATTTAAACTAATATAAATCTGCTAAGTTGATTTTTTCAGCTCATCTGGTTCTAAAATTATAGGTACGCCACTTGTTGAAATGGTATCAATATAACGATACACAGTCCTTATATTCATCTCTAACTTTTCTGAAATTTGTTTTGCAGTAATATTTTCACCTGAACGAAGCATTCATAAAATTGCTAACATATTAGCAATTTTAGGCATATAATTCCACCTCTATAAGGAATTTATTTTCTATTATATATTTCCGTTTTTTAGTATAACTCATCAACTGTTCCTTTCCGATAGCTTTCTATATAATGAGGCCCTAGACACATTTGTAATTTCACAAATTTGATTTACAGTCATATCTCCCTCTTTATAAAGCTTTACTGCATAATTCTACTTCTTTAACCGACCTTTAAACTTTCCTTCTTTCATAGCCAGTTTAATCCCTTCACGCTGTCGCATACGGATAAGATCACGTTCTAATTGGTTTACACCCGCCATAACCGTAATTAAGAATAGGCTGTAGGGATTTTCTTCTGATAAATCTAGCCATGTAACTTTTAAGGATATTAAATTTGCCTTTTTACTCCGTATGTTATTCTGATATACTAACTACTAAAACAATCCCATTTTGTGTCATATTCCCTCCAGTATTTTATACTTCTTGAAACACTTTACTTTATGAAGAAGTTAATTTTATGAACTCATTAACGTCTTGAACACATAATTTTATCCCTTTTTCCCAAAAAGCTTCTAATGTGATATCTTCTCCTAAGTGTTTCATTACTAAATCTTCTGTTGACATACTTCCTGAATCACGAAGCAATTTTAAATAGTCTTTTTCAAATTCTTTCCCTTTTTCTTTTGCGTTTGCAAATATACTTAATGCAAATAAATATCCAAATGTATACGGGAAATTGTAAAAAGGAGATTGTGTAATATAATAATGTGGGGTCCAGATCCAGGAATAGATTGAAGCCTTATCAAGCGAACCAGCATACCCTACATCTATTGCTTCTTGCATTATTTCATTTAAGCGTGATGATGAAACAATTCCCTTTTTTCGCTCCTCATAAAATTTCTTTTCAAATAAAAATCTAGAATGAATATTCATAAAATTCATGACGCTACGCTTTAATTTCTCATCAAGTAAAAACAATTTTTCATTAGTAGATCCCGCTTTTTTCATTGCAGCATCTAAAACAATCATCTCAGAAAATGTGGAAGCAGTTTCGGCAATACTCATTGGATACTGTTTATTTAAACCATTAATAGGTTTCATTGCATGATTATGAAAAGCATGACCTAACTCATGTACTAGTGTTAATAGATTTGTAAACGTACCGTCATAGGTCATAAAAACTCTTGATTCATTCGAAAGTGGAAACCCAGTACAAAAAGCAACAGCTGACTTATTAGAGCGATTTTCTGATTCTATCCAACCTTTATGGAAAGCCTGTTTTGCGAAATTCTCTAGTTCTGTTCCAAACTGACTAAAATGCTCCAATATGAAATCAACAGCATCTTCGTATTCTATTTTTTGATCGCTCTTTGTAACAGGTGCCCAAAAGTTAAATGATTTCATTTTTTTATGACCATTCATTTTTGCTTTTTGATTTAAGTAGTTAGTGAAGGGGGTTTTGAATTTATTAACCGCGGACCACATTGCATTTAGCGTTTCCTCTTTCATACGATTTTTCATTAAGGGTTCTTCTATTACATTATCTAAGCCACAATTTTTGTAAACTTGTAATCGAAACCCTGCAATATGATTTAATATTTTCGCAAATAATTCTTCGTTTTCTTTCCACTTATTTTCTAAAGATGTATGAGATTCTTTACGAACTTCTTCGTCAGGATGTGAACGTAAATTTATAGCTTGCCCCACTGATAATTCGTTTTGTTGACCATTTATTTGAACATTAACTCTAATATTGCTTATAAACGAATTATAAAATTGCCCCCAAGCATGAAATCCATCTACCATAAAGTCTGACATTAAATCTTGTTCTTCATCTGAAAGTTTCATTTTAGTATCTTTACGCCATTCATTTAGTATGAACTTGTAATTTGCTAAAACATCAGTATTAAGTAAATCCACCCACAAATATTGATTCGTTTTTATTAAAGTATTTTTCACTTTTTTCAATGCATATTCAAAACGAGTCTGTATTGTTGTTATTTTTCCTTTTAATGTTATTGCATGTTGATCCTTAGTATTTTGAGCAAGAAGACAGGTTATAAAAGAATTAGCTTGTGATATATATATTTGGATGTCTCCTATATAATCAAGTAGATCTGCAACTTTTTCTGAATCGTTTATGTTTCGCGGGGTATTAAAAAAATTTAGTTTGTCTTCAAATTTATTGACCTTAACATCTAAAACTTTTATATGTTCACTTAATAGGGATGATTCACTTCCACCTGGGAATAAATCATCTAAGTTCCAAACTTGTAGATATTTTGTTTCTTTCAATTGTTTCTCCCCCTTAAATTATAATAACCCCATAATAATCGAACGTATATTCTTAATCCTATCATATCATAGAGAGTTATTTCATTATTTTACTCATACATTTATTCATTATCTATTTAAGGAATGGATGAAACTGCATTTTATTGATTATGCCTCGGCATTATTTCTCTCCCAAAATAAAATACCGCCGTCATCTGCAATTACAAAATAATTGCCACTAAATGAAAACCCATAGCAATACAAAAAACCTCTATAAATGCGGATACAATTTTTATTGTGCCCTTCGACCAAACAGTCCTCAAACGCAGGTTGATAAATTATATCTTCACAAGGGTACAGAGGAGATACTCTTTGTAAACAATCCCCGAATTTATTACTGACTGGTAGTAAGCTCCCACCATATTTGCCTGCCAATTTAATCGTTTTATCTTTTAAAACGTCGAAACCTTCACAAATTAACAATGTTTCATCTAAATCAAAGTCATCTGTATAATCTCTGGATATTTTTTTGCTCTTGCTAAATCTATAATTCCCCTACCATTACTTGATACGACAAGTAATAAATCGGATGATTCATCAAACCCGAAATATTCAAAACCGTCAATACTAAAATTACCCTTAAAAGTCCATCCAGCCGGACTTTTAGCAGAAGGAATTTGTTCTAATAAGTTATATGTATTTTTTCTATGTTCCTCAAAAGCCTTACTTTTAAAGTAATTCATGATAACCTCCATTGTAGAACAGTTAAAAAATATACTAAAAAACTATTAATTAATTTATAAAAGCGTGCACAAATTTTCTATTGTTATTTATACACGCTTAATCACAATCCAATACAGATGAAAAACGATCTTTCTTTATTCAAAACGCTCCTGTCTTTCAGTCAGTACCCATTTTCGTACATAGCCCATTTTTTCCTGAATATTTTCGATTGTTTTTTCACTTTGAAACGCCTTTTGCATGACGGTATAGCGCAAATCCGTGGCTCTCACATTTGTGCCAATATCCTTTGATATCGTTTGGAAAATTCGCTCAATTGTTTTTGTAGAGATGGATTTAGATTGACTAGCCTCACTTACCCATACCCATTCTCCTAAATTTTCTTCATGTAATTCTTCGGTTGCTTCCTTATAGTGTGCCAGCATGTTCATTAAAATTGAAGTCAGCTTTATTTCTCTACGCCTATTTTGATTTGCAATGTAAATAATCGATGAATCAAACTGAATATGAGACCATTTCATACGGACAAGTTCTGCTGGTTTACATCCTGTCTCCATAAGTAGTTGGACAATGCAGCCATTTCGTCTTGCTAGCCAAGCATGCTCCATTGTTTTAGCGTATTGAAAATAAGTTGGCCAGACATTCGTAATTTGGATTAATTGCTTCTTTGTCAACAATGTCAAAGCTTCTTTTTGTCTCTTTTTAGGCTGTAAAATAACTTCATAGTCAAATAGATCCACCCATTCTCTTAAAAAAACAAAGTCTATAAAGCCCCGCAAAGTGGCAATTTTATGATTAAACGTGTTGACATTTGTGTAGGTCTCTTTTAAATAATTACTATATATAAATAACAATTCTTTTAAATGATGATCTACATTGAAGTAGTTGTTCTCATGAGCAAACGCTAAAAATTGTTGTCCATCTATATTGTATTGTTTTTTCGTAGCAGCACTTTTCTTCAATGAGTTCAAAAGTAAAAAATAGCTGTTCCATGCTTCCACTAGAGTGACCATCATACGACCTCCTTAATAACTGTGCGTGTTTTATTTAAGTTTACTATATTTTCGGGGCGTTAGTTTATAATTCATTTAAATAAATCATAATGTCGGATAATCTGTTGTATACATACACTTTCCCGCTTCTATTGTTCAAATGCTCCTTTCAAAATGAAGAAACAAATGATCCTATAGCAGTGTCCCACATCTTTTGTTTTCTTACAATAGTAATTTTCCGAACTTTGTTGTAATACAAATTCTTTACTATGCCTCTATTCTTGTATAACTAGGCTGATTTACATGAAAATTCGTATAATTTAGTGTTTATGTCCGTTTGTGTTATATAATAAGAGTAACAACTATAAATGTAGGGGGCTTTTCAAGTATGCAAGTAAAAACAACTCGACTTGAAGCAGAAGACGCAAAAATTATTTATCAAGAAACAGCTGGGCTAGCTATTATTACGATCCATCGCCCACAGGCTAAAAACGCGCTTACAGCAAATATGTGGGATCAATTAGCTAAAATTGCCTTACAAGTATTAGATAATCCGAAAAATAAAGTATTGATTTTACGCGGCTCTGGTGAAAACTTTACTGCTGGCTCAGATATTAAAGAATTCAACGCCATTTCTCTTGAAAAAGCCGAAGAAGCATTTGTACATATGGAGAAAACGATTTCCACAAC
>Ga0209676_1001152_pt1 | contig 28896 bp, 30 predicted proteins | sample AraplaCvi_mLB_r2_FD_184282 | JGI IMG/M metagenome (GOLD analysis project Ga0209676, IMG submission 184282) | Arabidopsis root microbial communities from North Carolina, USA - plate scrape MF_Cvi_mLB_r2 (SPAdes) (version 2) | ecosystem: Host-associated > Plants > Roots > Endosphere | place: USA... | reverse complement strand
ACATCATCAATAATTTCTTCTAAAATATCTTCTTTATATTGGTAATGCTTATAAAAAGTACCTCGATTTAAATCTGCAAGTTGAACGATATCCGTGATTGAGATTTTTTTGAAATCTTTCTTCTTCATTAAATCCAATAAAGCATCCTTTAAAGCATGTTTAGATTTAGAAATTCTTCTATCTATATTGTTATTTTTATTAGTCATTTGTGTTCTCCTATGTTTACTAAATAAAATTAATCATCAGATTAGATGTTAATTGTTCATTAACGAACAAATCACTCTGTATTTGCCGATTGTTTAGTCTACTAATTATTAATTATAATATACACATAGGACGTTAATAAACAAATGTTCATTAACTTTTCTAGTATGCGCATACAAATTAATTTACAATTGGAGGAAATGATGATGAGACTTCAAGATAAAGTAGCAATCGTAACAGGAGCTGCTTCAGGTATGGGGAAAGCAATCGCTAACTTATATGCAAAAGAAGGAGCTAAAGTAGTTGTTTCAGATATTAATTTGGATGCGGCGAATAAAACTGTTGAAGACATTACATCCAATGGGGGAACTGCGATAGCCATTATGGCAAATGTCGCAAAAGAAGAAGACATACAAAATTTAATTGATACGACTGTCAATACTTATGGAACACTTGATATTTTAGTTAATAACGCAGGAATTATGGACAATTTTGAACCTGCTGCTGATATAGAAGATGATAATTGGGAAAGAGTATTTGCAATCAATACTACAAGTGTAATGCGTGCAACACGTAAGGCATTACCAATATTTTTAGAAAAACAAAAGGGTGTCATTATAAATATTGCGTCCGCTGGTGGTTTAAATGGAGCTCGTGCAGGTGCAACTTATACAGCTTCTAAACACGCCGTTGTTGGTTTTACAAAAAATACTGGCTTTATGTATGCACCAAATGGTATTCGTTGTAATGCAATCGCACCAGGTGGAGTTGAAACAAATATCGGTGCATCTATGACCAATATTAATCATTTTGGAATAGGCCGCACACAAGCTGGTCTGGCAGTAAATCCAAGAATGGGTAATTCAGAGGAAATCGCAAATGTTGCATTATTCCTTGCTTCTGATGAATCAAGTTTTGTAAATGGAACAGTTATTACAGCAGATGCAGGTTGGACTGCTTATTAAGCTATTTAATATAAATTTTAAAAAGATTGAGTCGTTACAACTCAATCTTTTTTTATTTCAATTTATTAAACGTTCATAGCTCAAATTTTAAAAAGTAACATATATATTGTAAAATATAGGTATGATGAGAGGAGATGAATTGATTGAAAGAATCTTTATTACAAGAGATACATGAGTTTTCATTATGGGGAGAGCATGCAGATCATTTTGAGTATTTAGCAAGTGGTAAAGATGGTAATGTTTATACTCGTGACGACCTTGTGATCAAAGTGTTTAAAGAAGATGGCAAAAGTCGTGATGATGGAATGAAGCTACATCGCCTTGAAAACAGTATTTATTATCCACAAGTTGAAGCATATACAAATGACTTTATGGTAAGTGAACGAATTTACGGTGATACTTTTTATCAACTGGTAGGACATGATGATGAGCTACGAATTCGATATGAAAATGAAATACAAGAAGCAATGATTGATGCACATCTGGTTGGACTTGATGCATTCGATTTACATAATCACAATATCATGTTAACGAATAATGGTGAAATTCGGATCGTGGATGTAGGAAGATTTGGTACTGAAACGACTACGCTTAAATTCGGTATCTTCCGAAAATTATTTGGAAGCAGTTCAAATCGTCATCATCGCAAACATCGACGTCATCGTCATCATTCATCGTCTTCAAACCATCATCATCGCCATCATCATAGACACTCACATTCACATTCATATTCTCGACGATCATATTCATCGTCTTAATCATGCTTATAAGCGATTTTTCAATATTAAATTGAAAATCGCTTTTTTATTAACTTTCAAAAAATTTGAAATTAAGTATAATAATTCATATATTATGAAAGTATTGCGGGGGAAAATATAATGCAAATCAAGAGAGATGACTTAACTGGTAAAGAAGTTATTCAATTAATTGGTGAACATCTTCAAGGAATGGCCCAAAATTCACCACCTGAAAGTATTCATGCATTAAACATTGAGGGATTAAAAAAACCTGAAATTACTTTTTGGAGTGCATGGGAAAAAGGGCAATTACTAGGGTGTGGAGCACTGAAAGAACTTGATCAATCTCATGGAGAAATCAAGTCTATGCGTACATCATCATTACACTTACGCAAAGGTGTTGCAAAGAGTGTACTTGAATTTATCATTAACGAAGCAAAGAACAGAGGGTATAAGCGTGTTAGTTTAGAAACTGGTTCTATGGATGCATTTGCACCAGCAAGAAAACTTTATTCAAACTTCGGATTTCAATATTGTGGGCCATTTGCTGATTATATCGATGATCCAAATAGTGTATTTATGACCATGAAATTATGAATTCATAAATATTATCAAAAAAACCAACTAATGAATGTTGGTTTTTTGATTTCAAAATAATGTAATTCATGTTACTGTTTATAGATATCATTAACATATTGATTGGAGACTACTGAATGATTTTACATATTATTGAAAATGAAGAATGGTTCAAAGCTAAAGAATTAGGGATTTATATGCCACCGAGTTTAAAAGTTGAGGGATTTATTCACTGTTCTACAATTGAACAATCAATTGAAGTTGCTAATCTTTTCTTTGAGGGATTTAAAAATTTACTTATACTTTGTATCGACCCAGCTAAGTTAGAATCGAAATACGTTTATGAAGATTTAATTCAATCTGGTAAGCTATATCCTCATATCTATGGACCATTAAACTTGGATGCTGTCATTAAAGTTGTTGAATTCCCAGTAAGTAGCAATGGGAAATTTACTGATTTACCAGAAGACATTCAATTACTATTAAATAAATGATGAATCACATAAGTCTGTAATGACCTTCTTGATGAGAAGGTCTTTTTAGCAGAAGTTAGGATTTAAATTCCTTTAGAATATGCATATGAATCACTAAGTACTAACTAATAGGAGGTTTCACTGTGAATATCCATCTTAATACGAAACTTTGTCAGTTATTCAACATTCGTTACCCTATTTTCTTAGCAGGAATGGCAGGTGGACCTGGCACTGTAAAATTAGCTGCAGCAGTTTCTAATGCAGGTGGTCTTGGAACTATTGGAGCTGCTTACATGGAACCGAATGATATAAGAGCTGCAATTCATGAGATCCGCAAATTAACAAAACATCCTTTTGCTGTGAATTTATTTACCACCATTAATTCTGATCAGACTGCTGAAATGAATGAAGTACAAAGTGAACTAAATAAATTAAGAAAAGTACTGGGCATTCCATTAGCAAAAGAGGAGGGGATAATATCAACTTCTCATTTTGATGATCAGTTTGCCATATTAGTAGAAGAAAAAGTACCTGTTATTAGTACTGCTTTTGGATTACTTTCAAAAAACATGATCGAACAAGCAAAATCATTAGGGATTCAAATAGTGTCAATGGTAACATCTGTTCAAGAAGCACTTCTTGCAGAACAAGCAGGGTGCGATGCAATAGTGGCGCAGGGGACAGAGGCAGGCGGACATAGAGGAACCTTTAACGTTAATGACAAACCAATGGGAAACAATATCGGTACAATTGCATTAGTTCCGCAAATCGTTGACCAAGTAAACATTCCTGTTATTGCTTCAGGTGGAATTATGGATGGGCGTGGTTTAGTTGCTGCACTTGTTCTTGGGGCACAAGGTGTTCAAATGGGCACTCGTTTTTTAACATCAAACGAATCTGGTGCGCATAGTTCCTATCAAGAAAAACTTTTGCAAAGTACAGAAGAAAGTACTGTTCTCACAAATTCATTTTCAGGACGTCCAGCTAGGGGAATTAAAAATGAATTTATAGCGCACTGGGAAAATATAGATATCAAACCACAACCGTTTCCGATCCAAAATACAATGACAAGAGATATAAGAAATGCAGCAGCTTTGCAAAATAATACAGATTATATGTCTTTATGGGCAGGACAAGGATTAAGAATGCTTACTAGTGGACAGGGTGCTGAGGAAATAATAGAAGAAATTCTTGAAGAGGCAAGAGCCATACTTTCTTAATACGTTTATAAAAAAAACGGAGTGTGACAATCTCACACTCCGTTTTTTTATTTATTTTTACGCAAGACGTTTTTCCATTTCATCAAACTGTTCTTCAATTTTTCTACTATGGTTTGAAGTAAGGAGACTAACGATAATAACAGCAATTAAGCTAAAGAAGAAGCCAGGTACCATTTCGTATAAATTGATTGCTTCTTTAATCGCATCTACACTAATCCAAATCATAACTGTTAAAGCACCAACAATCATACCTGCAAGTGCGCCCCAACGAGTCATTCGTTTCCAGAATAAGCTTAATAGAATCGCAGGTCCAAATGCTGCTCCAAAGCCTGCCCATGCATTTCCAACAAGATTTAGAATTGTGTCATTTGGAGTTAATGATAATAGAAGTGATACGATTGCAACGATTAATACTGCTAATCTACCAATACGAACAAGGTCTTTATCACTAGCATTCTTTTTACCAAAAATACGATATAGATCTTCAGTTAATGCACTTGCTGTTACTAAAAGCTGTGAAGAAATCGTACTCATAATCGCAGCAAGAATTGCAGATAACAAGAATCCGGTAATTAATGGATGGAATAACACTTCAGAGAAATAAATAAAAATTGTTTCAGGATCTTCTAAAGTTAAATTGTTAACTGAAATATAAGCAATTCCTATTAATCCTGTAAAAATTGCGCCAACGATCGTAAAAATCATCCAACTCATTCCAATTCGACGAGCAGGTTTTAATTCTTTTACCGTCGAAATTGCCATAAATCGAACAATAATGTGAGGTTGTCCAAAATAACCTAAGCCCCATGCAAGCAATGAAACAATTCCAATAAAAGAAGTACCAGTAAAAATATTTAATAGTTTCGGGTCGATACTTTTAATTTCATCGAATACAGGCTTAACACCACCAACATCCATAAAGGCAACTAGTGGTACTAATATAAGCGCAATAAACATAATCAGACCTTGAACAAAGTCCGTTAAACTTACTGCTAAAAACCCACCAAATAGTGTATAAGCAATAACAACACCAGCAGTAACAAATAGTCCAACTTTATAATCAATTCCAAAAGCAGATTCGAATAATGTTCCCCCAGATACAAAACCTGCTGAGCAATACAATGTAAAGAAAATGATAATAACAATTGCTGAAACAATTCTTAAGATTCTACTAGTATCTTGGAATCTTTTTTCAAAATAATTTGGAATCGTGATTGAGTTATCCGCTACCTCAGTAAAAACTCTTAAGCGAGGTGCTAACAGTAAATAGTTTAAATAAGCTCCGATTGTAAGACCAATCGCGATCCAAGCAGAAGAAATCCCAGTTGCATACATCGCTCCTGGTAACCCCATTAACATCCAACCGCTCATATCTGCTGCACCTGCTGAGAGTGCAGTTACAGCTGGTCCAAGTCCGCGGTCACCAAGCATGTACTCTGATAAACTATCAGTGGACTTTTTGTAAGCGTAAACTCCAATTGCTAGCATAAAAATAAAATAAATAGAGATTGATATAATTACTTGAATGTCCATGATATACCTCCGTTTTTCTATGAAGTTTTAAAAGTATCATCGAAAAATAATTTCTTTCAAAAAATAAACATTTTTGATTGAAAGAAACATTCTTTCTTTGATATCAAACTATCTTATTATAATATGCTGAAAATTTCAATTACTATTTTCAAAAGAAAAATCTATTTTAAGGCAAGTATGGAGGATAGAAGGAACGATAAAAGCCATCAATCCATGCAGAAATTCTATTAAAGTATGATTAAAAAAAAGCTTTTTTTTCATTCTAAAACTTTCGACTGACTTTCATTAATTCTTAAAATATGTTACAAATCAATATGATAATAGTAATTTTGAGTAACCAATTCTTTAAGAAGGTGAATAAATGGCAAGTAAAGCAATTGATGTAATGAACGAAGACGTAGATTCAGCAGAAAATCAAAAAAAAATCTATAAAAGAACACTAATTATCGTATGTATCTCACAAATATTTGGAGGTGCTGGTCTTGCTGCTGGTGTTACAGTTGGTGCACTTCTTGCACAGCAAATGCTCGGATCTGATTCAGTTACAGGTTTACCAGCTGCATTATTTACTTTAGGTTCAGCAATCGCAGCATTATTAGTAGGAAGACTTTCCCAGCGTTTTGGTCGTCGTATAGGTCTTACTGCAGGTTTTATCACTGGTGGTTTTGGGGCAATCGGAGTTGTGATCGCAGCAATTACAAATAATATTTTTATATTATTACCTTCATTACTAGTTTACGGAGCAGGAACTGCAACCAACTTGCAAGCTCGATATGCTGGTACTGACTTAGCTAATAAGAACCAGAGAGCGACTGCAATCAGTATTGCAATGGTTTCAACAACATTTGGTGCGGTAGCAGGACCAAGTTTAGTTGGTGTTATGGGCAATTTTGCAAATTCAATAGGAGTGCCTGCACTTGCAGGACCTTTCATTCTCTCCTCAATAGCATTTATATTAGCTGGTTTAGTTGTTTACATCATGCTCCGACCTGATCCGCTCATTTTTGCAAGATTCATAGAATCTAATAAGCGGGAAAATGAAGTTATAGAAGACACCAAGTCGCACGCATTAGAAGCAAATAATAAACGAGGAATAGTTGTTGGTGCTTCTATTATGGTATTAACTCAGATTGTGATGGTTGCAATCATGACTATGACCCCAGTACATATGAAGCATCATGGACATAATTTAAGTGATGTTGGTGTAGTCATTGGTTTCCACATTGGTTCAATGTATCTTCCATCACTTGTAACTGGAATACTTGTAGATAAGATTGGAAGAATTGCCATGTCAATCGCCGCTGGAATTACCTTACTATTTGCAGGTTTATTAGCCGCAATGGCACCAAGTGATTCTATGGTATTCTTAATTATTGCACTATCTTTATTAGGTTTAGGATGGAACTTTGGATTAATTAGCGGTACTGCACAGATCATTGATTCAACAAACTCTTCAACTCGTGCAAAAACGCAAGGGTTGATTGATGTTTTTATTGCATTAGCAGGAGCTACGGGAGGGGCAATGTCAGGCATGGTTGTCGCAAATTCAAGTTATGCAACACTTGCTTTAGCCGGTGGTACGCTGTCACTTTTATTAATTCCTGTTGTCATTTGGTCTCGTTATGGAAAGAAAGAAAAAGAAGTTAACAATTTATATAATGATAAACAAGTGGAATCTTAAAATAAATTCCCAAAACCAAAAAAGTGAGCAGTTTTTTATGCTTACTTTTTAGTTTTCAAAATCATATGTGAAAAGTTTCACAAAATGTTCACGAAGTAGAGAGTGTTTTATGAATTTAATATGTTACATTGTTCTTGTAAGAACGAAGCTCATCAAAATAAAAGGTGGTAATTATATGTTCTTAATTATTGGATTCTGCACAATGCTATTATTATATTTAATTGCAATCATTACACTTTTAGTAGTGACATTTAAGCAAGGTCCTCAGGATATCAATCTTAAACATGTTAATGGAATTGCTCAAGCTTCATAATTGATAAATTTATGAAAACCCAATTACTTATGTAGTTGGGTTTTATTATTTGTATTAAATAAAAAAATAATTAAAAAATTTAAAAAGAATTTTATATAAAAATATTGGGCTTTTATAAAAATTCACTTGAACATAAGTCAGAAATCCTTCATAAATAGAATATGAACAGTGAAAATAATCTTGAATCATCTGAAATAATTTTTTGAAAATAGATCATGTTGATTTAGATTGAAAGGAGTGTGTACCAGATGAAAAGACATAATATCAAAAAAACTGTAATCTGGGCATTAATGTTTACACCTTTTGTCATCTTCATCTTACCAATATTAGTTGGCTTGATCTTAACACATCCCAAAAGAAGGAAAACTGAGGAAACACCTGCTGATTATGGATTAGCCTACGATGAGGTTGAATTTAAAAGTGATTTTCAAGCGGTTACACTAAGAGGATGGTGGATTCCTTCTAAAATACCTACTACTAATACGGTCATAACTGCACATGGTTATACTGATGAGCGGAGTCAAAAAACGATTCAATCGTTACGTCTTATTCAAAAACTACATGACACTAACGTTAATGTACTTATGTTTGATTTTCGAAATAGTGGAAAATCAGGTGGCCGTAGTACAGGTATAGGTTATTACGAGCAACATGACTTATCAGCTGCAGTTGATTTTGTATTAAAATCAAAAGGGCAATCATCAGTTATTTTGTTAGGTTGGAGTATGGGGGCTGCTACAAGTTTACTCGTTGGAAGTCGACATCCTTTTGTAAAAGGTGTTATAGCTGACAGTCCGTTCCATGACTTACAAACTTATTTGGAAGAGAATTTAAATGTTTGGTCAAAACTTCCGAAAAAGCCATTTACACCAATTATCATAAAATCGATGAAACACTTATTACGTATAGACCCGAAAACAGTTTCTCCGATCTTAGAAGTCCAAAAAGGTCACAACACAAGCTACTTGCTTATTCACGGTAAAAATGACGAACGCGTACCATTTACGAGTAGCCAATTAATTTTAGCGCAAATTCCAAAAGAAAGTGACAAAACAATTTGGTTGACAGACTATGGACATATAACTTCATATCAAGAAGAACCAAAAGAATACGAACAAAAAATTTTAGAATTTATTAAAAATACATTTACAAGTGATGAGGAAGAACATTAAAAATTAAGTTAAAAGTAATATAGATATAGTTAATTAAGTGAAGTCTTGTATAAAATACAAGGCTTTTTCTATGATTTTTTTTTAGAATTACCAATCCAAGAAGGAGAGATCAACATGATCAATTTGATTATGGCTAACAGGATTGCCTATTAGTACTTAGTCTTAGTTAACATTCTAATAACTACGTTTTTGTCCAACATATTCTAAATCCGTACGGTAAATTAATTTACTGTATTTTTTTTTTGCAGTTTTAGGAAATACTTTTATTTGTTGATTTAACAGCTTTTTTCCATTGTTTTGATACGAAGAAATGAGAGTATTATCCAGTCGTAAATTTTCTATATAAGCAAAAAACTTTTATTCAGTTTAGGAATGAAGTAAATTTACATTAAAATAATGGGAAACCAAAAGGAAGGTAATGAGAATGAATCATTTATTTACACCATTTAAAATAAAAGGTTTAGAATTAAAAAATAGAGTAGTTATGCCTCCAATGTGTCAATATTCAGTTACAAACAAAGATGGGATTGCAACTGATTGGCATTACACTCATTATGTAAGTAGAGCAATAGGCGGAGCTGGGTTAATCATTATTGAAATGACTGATGTAGAACCAGATGGTCGAATTTCAGATTTTGATTTAGGATTATGGTCAGATGATCAAATTCCAGCTTTAAAACGAATTGTTGAAGCATGTCAACAACACGGAGCAAAAGTCGGTATTCAAATTGCTCATGCAGGACGTAAAGCTGTAGATGCACAAGTACCTGTATCTTCATCTGCAATTCCTTTCGATGAAAAATCAAAAACTCCAAGAGAACTGACAACACAAGAAGTGAAGGATATGGTTGAAAAGTTCCGTTTAGCTGTAGAACGTGCAGTCAAAATCGGGGTAGACACGATTGAATTACATGGTGCACATGGTTACTTAATCCATCAATTTCAATCTCCATTAACAAATCGTAGATCAGATGAGTACGGAAAGGATTTAACTCTTTTCGGTAAAGAAGTCATTCAAGCTGCAAAAAGTGTGATGCCAGAAGAAATGCCTTTAATTATGCGTATTTCTGCCATTGAATATGTTGAAGGTGGATATGGAATTGATCATAGTATTGATTTTTCTAAAGAATATCAAAATGCAGGAGTAGATATTTTCCATGTAAGCTCTGGTGGTGAAGGGCAAATTGCTGCTCACGGCAGACCTGGCACACATGTAGCATATCAAGTACCTCTTGCAAGAGAAATTAAACAAGCTCTTAATGTGCCTGTCATTGCAGTTGGAAGATTAGACGAGCCAAGCCTTGCGAATGCTGTAGTTGGCAATGATGACGCTGACTTAGTTGCAGTAGGTAGAGGGATGTTGAGAAATCCTTATTGGACATTAGAAGCTGCTTCTAAGTTAAATAAGGAGACAATTATTCCAAGACAATACACTACAGGATTTTAAAATAATTAGTAATCCAAGTTATATGCCAAATTAAGCTATTTTCCTACGAATGATTAATTCATGAAAGGAAAATAATAAACTTGGATACATATATAAAAATAGAAGTATGATAATCCTCGCTATTTAGTGAGGATTATTTATTAGAACTTCTATATTGTTTTTAAGGAGATCTGTTAATGAAGAAATATAACATACCGGTTGAAGCAGCATTAGAGGTAATTGGTGGGAAATGGAAAGTCGTGATATTGTGCCATCTAAAGCTAGGGACACGGAGAACAAGTGAATTAAAACGAGCAATGCCTGGTATAACTCAAAAAATGCTCACACAACAACTTAGAGAACTTGAAGAAGACGGAATCATAAATCGTACTGTATATAATCAAATACCGCCTAAAGTTGAATATTCTTTATCAGACTATGGAGTCAGCTTGAATGAAATCTTACATTCATTATGTGTATGGGGAGAAAGTCATATCATAAAAAAATACGGAAATAAAGATGATGTATTAGAAGTAAGTATTCTTAATGAATAGTACAGAAGGTAGGGATTCCCTACCTTTTTTCTTTTATTCGGCTAGGGTTCCTAAAAATAATTCAAAATTTTTTTAAATAAATTTTACTTTAAAACGCTTAATTTTATCATTCAATTGATTCTAAATATGATAATAAATGATCGATATTATTATTTATACCTATTTAGTTCTTAAGTAACTAAAAAGTGCCTTAAGAACAGAAGGGTTACTACCGCACTTGAAAGTACGTTCTTCTTTTCTTTTTCACATTATTTCATAATACCAATATAGAGAGAATCACTTTTAAGAAACACGAAATAGAAGACAAGTGAGATCTCACTATAAACATTAATGAAATAACTTATAAAGTCTATAAAGACTTGTAATATATTTTATAGGAGGATTATGATGAAAAATATGTTTGAAGGAAAATTAGGTTTTGGTACTGCACCACTTGGGAATATGTTCCGAAATATTCCAGAAGAAGAAGCACTTGCGACTGTAGATGCAGCATGGAACAATGGAATCCGATATTTTGATACAGCTCCATTCTATGGAGCAGGACTAGCTGAGATTAGAATAGGTGAAGCATTGTCAAAATATAATCGAGATGAATTCGTATTAAGCACGAAAGTAGGTCGCTTAATTTTGGACGAACTAGAGGACCCATCAACACGTGATTTAGGTGAAAAAGGTGGATTATTCGAATTCGGACGTAAAAATAAGATGATAAATGACTACAGTGCAGACGCGACGTTACGTTCAATCGAGCAAAGTTTGAACCGTTTAAAAACTGATCGCTTAGACATTGTCTATGTACATGATATTGCACAGGACTTCTATGGAGACGAATGGCTATCTCAATTTGAAATTGCTCGAACTGGAGCATTTCGCGTTTTGACACAATTACGTGAAGAAGGGGTCATTAAAGCTTGGGGACTTGGCGTGAATAAAGTAGAGCCAATTGAACTTGCTTTAGAACTTGGCGAAACAAAGCCTGACATTAGCTTATTAGCTGGCCGTTACACATTATTAGATCATGATCGCGCTCTTCAACGATTAATGCCATCTGCAGCTAAGGAAAACGTTGATATTGTTGTTGGTGGTCCATACAGTTCAGGGATCCTAGCCGGTGGTACTCATTTCGAGTATCAGAAAGCATCGCCTGATATTATTTCAAAAGTTGAAAAAATCAAGGGTATTGCAACACGCCACAATATTAGCGTAAAGGCAGCTGCTCTACAATTTTCGTTAGCCAATCCAGCGGTTGCTGCTGTCATTCCAGGAGCAAGTCGTCCAGAGCGAATTATCGAAGATCAAGCTGCATTAAATGAAGTAATTCCTGCTGAGTTTTGGATGGAAATGCGCGAACAAAAACTAGTTGCGGAAAACGCACCACTTCCAATAGACTCTAAAAGGGAGATATGAAAATGGCAAACACAACAGTAACAATGATCATTCCTGCATCACCTGAAAAAGTATGGAAATTAATCGGTGGCTTTAATTCACTTCCAGATTGGCTACCCTATATCCCTAACAGTGAATTAAGTGAAGGTGGACGCGTAAGACATCTTGCAAATCCTGATGGAGATGTAATAGTGGAACGTCTTGAAGCGTTCAATGACAAAGATCAATTCTACACTTACTCAATTATGAAAGCACCATTTCCAGTAACTAACTATCAATCAACATTACGTGTGCGTGAACATAATGGTAGTAAAGAAACCTTAGTTGAGTGGTCTGGTAGCTTCACTCCAATTGGGGTGACTGAGGAAGAGGTTACATCATTATTTAATGGGATTTACCAAGATGGACTCGAAGCATTAAAATCTGTATTTTCAGCTTGAATCTATTATAAAAAGCTAACATATTGTTAGCTTTTTTTTGATTACCTACGGAATGGTAGCAATCAATAATACGAAATATCCTAAATAAAAGAGCCTATGATATCATTTTTCAAACTTGTCCAAGGTACTTTGAACCATTTTCGTTTATATTGAATGATCGCAATCAAATTATGAGAATTTTATGATATAATCTGTGGTAATATTTACTAATTAAGTTGGAGGTTTTATGGAAGAGAGAAGATCTAGAGTTTTTATTGGTTCATCTAGGGAAGCCATGCCATATGTTGATGCAGTTCAATATCATCTAAGTTATGTTGCAGAAGTTACACCTTGGAATTCTGCCTTTACGACTAATAAATATACGATGGAAGACTTAGAAAAACAGCTAGATCAAAATGATTATGGCGTCTTTATATGTTCTCCTGATGATGTCATTACTATTCGAGGCAATAAATGTTTAATTACTCGAGATAATACTTTGTTTGAAATGGGCTTGTTTTGGGGGAAACTACGTAGAGGTCGAGTATTTTTTTTAATCCCAAATAAAACAAAGAAAATTCAAGTCGAAGAAGAACTGAAACTGTTAGATTTTCATTTCCTTTCTGATTTAGTTGGCATAAATCATCTTACTTATGAAATAAGAGATATAGTAAACAATAAAGCAGCAGTAAGAGTAGCCTGCGGTGAAATTGCTGAAATCATTCAACAAACCGGTCCATTTGTTGACTATAAAGAACTTTATGAACAAGCAACTCTTAGGATCAGTGCATTAAACGTAGCTTCAAAATTTTCTGCAGACATCGCAATAAAACTGATGAAAACAAGTCCTGAACATATTCATGAATACATAGTTGAAACCCTAAAACCAAAGTATGGTGTTCCAAGAGGATTCGAACTAACCGATATTGGTTTTTGGAAAAGAGAAGGTTCAGAAGGATTAAGACATATTATTGGAGAAATACCAAGTAAACAATTTCATGAGTTTAATGTGAATGATGGTATCGAGGAAGATTCTGGTGAGCGAATTCTAGTAGTAGATAGTTATTTGAAGAGCAATATACTGTTCTTGTTAACAAGAGATAACTTGTATAAAAGTTATTTAATATGTTATCCTATGGGAACAGAGGGCGTTCTAACGGTGACAATCACCGCTACTGATGATGAAGCAGAATTAAAAGATGAGGAACTAGATCTTTTAATAGTAGCGAACTCAAGACTAATGAGTACAATCGATTATCTATTTGGAGGTGGTTCTAAATGACAAGATATATTGATTTCAAAGACGTGAAAAAAATGGTTTCCAAAAAGGATTTAACGAAACATGTAAAACTAGTAGGTGTAAAAGCAACCGCCGACGTAAAAGGGAAAACCCAAGTAGGCAAAGTTGTATATAGACAAAAAGCAGATTACAGCGTACCTTTTGAAAACAATGCTTAAACGGATCAGTTAATCTTAACACTTTAACAATTAGTTAAAGTGTTTTTTGTATAATGATAATTTGACCACTCAGGAACAATGATTTTAAAAACAATACTCCAATTGATTCATTTACCAATTTTTTAGTGATTTGATGATATTTTGTAACAAGATTGACTCCATATTTTAATGGTTTGCTACATTCTTGTATAGTAACATTTAGTTAAGGAGTTGAGTTGGTTGAAAAAGAAACCTAAAAAAGTGTATGTTACACATAAACTACATCAAGAAAGTATGAATAAGTTAGATCAGCTTTCCCAACTAACTGGTACAACTATGGCAGAACTGTTGGAACAAATGATCAATGAAAAATACGCCAATCATTTAAGTAATACAGGTGTAAAACAGATTTTTAGTGATGATAAGGTAAATGAAACCTCTTTAGATCAAGATTTTGACCAGGAACTAAAAGATGATGAGCAACGCTGGAAGAACGCTAATACTGGGTTAGATGAATTTAACCAAAGAATGGAATATTGGAAGAACGAAGAGAAGATGAAAAACAGTATGCAAGCCGAAAGATTTAAGAAAAAACTAGATGATTGGGCAAAAGAATGGGAACGTTATTTTAGAGACTATTCATTTACAATTAAAGAAAATCATACATATCAATTTAAATACTTCAATCCTAAAGATAGTGCAGAAGTTTGGAAGAAGCATATGAGACAATATACAAAATTGTGGCATCCAGATTATGCCTTAAATGAAGGGAATCCTCAAAAATTCGGTGAAATGAAAGCTGAGTATGATATACTTACGGGCAAAATACCAACTGAAGAATACAGTTTGTAATAGTAGTACTGTAGCAAGAGCTACATCTTTTTTTAGGCTACGAAAGAAAATCATTTTGTTAACTTCTACATATATTTGAAACTAGAAACAAGCAAATCAACTTTTTACAGGGTCCACATACATAACGATCGTTAAATTTTGTAAAAAGGAATGTTTTAAATATGAAAAGTAATTCAATCATCATTGGTGCTTTTATCATTATAGGAACTGCAATTTTATATTTTGAAAAAGGAGATTCACCTATTTCAAATAAAGAATGAAATGCCAAGATACAAAAACACATACATATGATAAAAATAAAGGACTACTAGGGTAGTTCTTTTTTTATTTAAACTACCATTATGAATAAATTTAGGATTTATTTAATAGCTACTCATTTTATTATTGAAAATATGTATTTCCATCAAAATAGGCTAATAAAATATAAATAGTAAAGCGCTTACATAATTTTCTTAATTGCATTTTCAATCTTTGAGTAAGGTTTAGCATTATCTATTTCTCAAATCCATTTATTTTTTTGAATAGATATTACTAAAAATCTGCTAGAACCTCATCAAATTCAATAACATCCAAAGCATGAATGCTCATTTATGAAAAAAAGAACGCAAATGGAGAGGGGCTAATTTATATGAAGAAAAAACAGATTGAGACGATGCTAATTCATGAAGGATATGAATCAAGTGAGTACCAAGGTAGTTTAACACCACCGTTATTTCAGACATCCACTTTTACTTTTCCTACTGCACAACACGGTGAACAAAGTTTTAGTGGGGAGAGTAATGGTTATATTTATTCAAGACTAGGGAATCCAACTGTTCATATTTTAGAGGAACGAATGGCTACTTTGGAAGAAGGAGAAGCTGCGCTTGCTTTTGGGTCTGGTATGGCCGCTGTTTCGACAACTTTGTTTTCATTAATCAGTGCTGGAGATCATATTGTATGCTCAAAAGGAATATACGGATGTACATTTGGATTATTAGAAATGTTAGAAAATCGGTTTAGTGTACAACATGATTTTTGCAATATGTCGACTGAAGAAGAGCTATTTGAAGTAATCCAAGAAAATACAAAGGTTATTTTTATTGAGACCCCAATTAATCCTACTATGAAACTCATTGATATTGAGAAGGTAGTAGCAGTAGCGAAGAAAAAGAACATTATAGTTGTCGTAGATAATACATTTTGTTCACCATATTTACAAAATCCTTTAAGTCTTGGCTGTGATATTGTGTTGCATAGTGCAACGAAATATATTGGCGGACATGGAGATGTCATCGCAGGAATCGTTGTGTGTAAAACAAAAGAACTGGCTGATGCTATGTTACCTGTTAGGAAAGACACAGGTGGAATAATCTCTCCGTTTGATGCATGGTTATTACTTCGTGGATTAAAAACTTTAGCAGTTCGAATGGAACGCCATTGTGATAATGCAGAAAAAGTATTTGCATTTTTACAATCTCATCCAATTGTGAAAGAAGTGTACTATCCGGGAGATTCGAATCATCCGGACTACTACATTTCTAAAAAGCAAATGAGAAAAGGTGGAGGCGTCATCGCTTTTACGGTGCATGGTTCGAAGGAGGAAACACAAGAGATCCTCAATCACCTAAAAATGATTAAAATTGCAGTAAGTCTTGGTGATACAGAGACATTAATTCAACATCCAGCTACAATGACACATTCTGTTGTGCCAAAAAAATTACAGCAAAAAATGGGGATTACAGATAATATGATTCGTATGTCAGTCGGTTTAGAAGCATGGGAGGATATTGTGGACGACCTTCAACAAGCATTTGCTAATACGACAAAACAAAAAATTTAAAAGGCTGAACCTCAGCCTTTTTTTATGTAAATCTAACATATGATAGTTATTTATACGGTAATGATAACTTTACCTTGAGCGTGACCTTGTTCAAAATACCTGAAAGCCTCAGGTACTTCACTTAATTTATAATAGCGATCAATAATGGGTTTTATTTTGCCTTCTTCAATAAGTTCTTTCAAAAAAATTAAATCATTTTGATTTGCCCTTTGTAACATGCTACTCATTTTCTTATTCCCAGTTAGTGAAATCAAAGGACCGAATACCATCGCTTCGGTTAATTGAGCCCCAGAACCTCCTACCACTACATAATTGCCATTGGGTTTAAGTGCTCGCTTATAAGTTGATATTGATTGGTAGCCGTTAACAGCAATGATTAGATCGTAACTCTCTTTTAATTCTTTAAAATCTTTCATTTTATAGTCAATTGTACGGTCTGCACCGATTGATTGTAAAATATCTATATTTCTTGTACTACACACACCAGTTACTTCAGCTCCAAATGCTTTCGCAATCTGTACTGCAAAAGTACCTACACCACCAGAAGCACCATTTATTAATACCTTCTGTCCCGACTGAACTTTACCTTTGTTTCTAATAGCCTGTAATGCTGTAACTCCTGCCATAGGAACGGCTGCTGCTTCCTCAAAAGACAAATTTACTGGTTTGAATGCCAAAGCATTTTCAGGTACAGTTACGTATTCTGCAAAACCACCCCAACCACAAGCTGATAAGTCTCCAAACACTTCATCTCCTGGTTGGAAGTGCTTAACATCTTTGCCGACAGCTTCAACTATACCTGCTATATCTCCACCAGGTATCGAGTATTTTGGTTTGAGAATACCAAAAGCAATACGAGCTAAAAAAGGTTCGCCTTTTAAAAGTACAAGATTTCCATAATTTATGGAAGTTGCTTTTATTTTTACAAGTACTTGATTGGATTTTGGAATTGGTTTTTCTACTTCTGAAAGTTCAAGAACGTCAGGTGAACCATATTTCTTACAAACAATAGCCTTCAAATTTATTCCTCCTCATTTCAGTAAATTGAAATCATACTGGCAAAAGACTAAATAATTATTCAAGTAGCTATCGTTTTAATGATGAAAACTAGGCACATTTTACTTGAACTCTGATTATTTTAGATTCTTACCTTCCTTCTAAAGTTATTTATATTACTGTCAAGTATGACAAATTCGAACTAATGAAATAACATATATATTTAAAAAAGAGGAAAGCAGAGGCTATTTTTAATAGATTGAGAGGGTAAAATGAACATTCATTTTATAAAAGTATTGGGGGAAAATATGAAAAAAGCTATTATTCTTTATATCCTAGTAATTATACTGATCACCAGCTTCACGACAGTATTTATTTATAAAAAAGTCCAAAATCCAATACCATCAAGGCAAATTCAAATAGGGTATCTGATTTCGAACAATATGGATCAGATTGAGTTCAAAAAGATTATTACTGATGAAGATGATCAAAATGCGGTTGATTATATTGAAGGAATCTTTTGGGGGTCAAATCGTATTACTAGCCCAAATGTAGATCATAATCATCCGGATGCTGTTTTAATCATCAACAGTCCCCGACAAGGAACGAGGATACTTAATTCTTTGATTTGGTTTAATGATAATAGTGTGATAATTGGGGTGAATAACGGTGACAATATAATAGATTTTAGAAAACTAGAAAAATCAGAAGTAGAATACTTTAAAAGTATTATCAGTTATAAAAAATAATGAATGTATAAGGAATTCACATTCTTTTTCGGTTACTGATCATCAAGAAAAGATAGGGGAAGACTTAAGATGGATTCCCACAAATAAATAAAAGAAAAAGCTAACTTTACTTTCATTAGCTTTTTCTTAATCATTGCGAGATACGTAGACTAAATGCTATGTCCACCACATTTGACCGACAGATTCTTTTACAATAAGCGGTTTTAAATTTTCGACTGCCTTTGTAAATCCTTCATTAATAGACATTAATCCATCTTCATGTTCGATGCTAACAACATAGTCATAACCATAGAGACGAAGAGTACTTATCATATCTGCCCAAGTTTTTTGATCATGACCAAAGCCAACTGTTCTAAAATACCAGGCACGATCGCGCATTTCTGAATAGTCCGTCATGTCTGTGAGTCCATTTCGATTCATGTTTTGCTGGTCAATTATCGTATCTTTTGCATGGAAATGGTGGATAGCATTTTCACGACCGAGAATTTTTATTGCTTCAATTGGATCAATTCCTTGCCACCACATATGACTAGGATCAAGATTAGCCCCAATTGCAGGACCGCAAGCTTCTCTTAATCGTAACATTGTCGCTGGTGTATGAACGGAAAATCCTCCATGTAACTCTAAACCTATTTTCACATTGTGCGCTATTGCTAAATCATTTTTTACTTTCCAATATGGTATTAATTTTTCTTCCCATTGCCATTTCAAAATTTCTTGGAAATCATGTGGCCATGCAGATACTGGCCAGTTAGGGTAAAGCGCATTTTCGTGATCACCGGGACATCCAGAAAAAGTATTTACAACAGGGACTTCTAATGCGGAAGCAAGACGTATTGTTTTCTCTAAAAGATCGTCAGCTGGCTTTGCAATTTTTTTCTGTGGGTGAAGGGGGTTTGCATGACAACTTAAAGCACTAATTATTAATCCATGATCAGTTATTTTTTGCATAAAATTTTTTATATTAGATTCATTGTTTAATAGCTCATCAATTTGACAATGAGCATCACCAGGATATCCTCCAGTGCCTAACTCAATAGCCTCTACACCTTTAGAAGAAACATAGCTCAACATGTCATCAAAACTTCGATCGGAGAATAAAACTGTAAAGACACCTAATTTCAATGCAAATTCCCTCCTTAACTATAATTGTCAGAATATACTGTTATGTAATCCATTACATTTCTAACATATAGAAATTTTTCACGTAAATCAATAGTTTTATTTAGATTAAAATATTTTATTGACAGATAATTCAGAACATATTAACATAAAAATGTAATCGATTTCAGAAGGTTACATACAGTGATTTTACAGAAAGTAGGATAAAAAGATGGCAAACATCCAACAGGTTGCTAAACAAGCAGGAGTTTCTGTAGCAACAGTTTCAAGAGTATTAAACGGACAAAACACAGTTTCCTCTAAAACAAGAATTAAAGTAGAAGAAGCCATTCATAAATTAAATTATGAACCAAGTATGTTAGGGAGGAATTTAAGAAACTCCGAAAGTCGAATTATCTTAATTTTAATTCCTACGATCTCTAACCCATTTTATTTGGACATTATCAAAGGTATTGAAAATATTGCAATCAGCCAAAATTATAATATTTTACTTTGTGAGACGGATTCAAATCCTGAGAAAGAGAATATTTATTTTGATCTAGTCAGAAAAAAAATGGCAGATGGGATTATTTCAATGGATCCTGCAGTAAATGTTGACACATTAAAAAAGCTAGCAGAAAATCATGCCATTATTCAATGTAGTGAATATGGAGAGGACAGTGGCATTCCTTATGTAACGATTGATAATGAGGAAGCTTCTTATCGAGCAGTGAAACATTTAATTAAAATTGGTCACTCAAAAATTGCGCTAATGAACTCTGATGAGAAATATTTATATGCAAGACAACGAAAAAAAGGCTATCAAAAAGCATTAGAAGAGCACGGGATTGCTGTAAACGATGAATATATCATTCATACACAGCATTTAGGATTCGAGTACGGCCAGCAGGCAATGAAAAAAATATTAAACATAGAAGATCGGCCAACTGCGGTCTTTGCTGTATCTGACCTTTTAGCAATTGGCGCATTAAAAGAAATCAATAGCAATGGACTACATGTTCCAAATGATATTGCAGTAGTTGGTTTTGATAAAATTGATTTTTCAAATATGACAAACCCTACTCTTACAACGATTGCACAACCAATGCATAAGATGGGAACCATTGCAGCGAAAATGTTAATTGATCAGATTAAAGGTGAAAAGGTTGAAAGTATCATATTAGATCATGAATTAGTGATTCGAGAGTCTACTTCAGGCTAAATCGATGTAAGGTCAGCGCTCTGTTATTAAAAGAGGTTAATAGTAGAGCGCTGACCTTAAATGTAATCGATTACATAAAAGGGGAGTTTATTAAACAAATACTAAGGGGTGAATGGTTTTGAGAAAATTACTAGTGGCTGGAATGTCTTTAGTAACAGTATTTGGGTTGGTAGCTTGTAATGATAAAGGCAGTAGTGTTGGTGGAAAAGAAGATGATAAGTTGAAAATCGGTATTTCTTTACCATCTGCAACACATGGTTGGATGGGTGCATTAATTGATAGTGCTGAAAAACAAGCAAAGGAATTAAAAGAGAGTGATGGTATTGAGTATGTAATGACCAATGCAACAGATCCAAACAAACAAGCAAACGATGTTGATGATTTAATTGCACAAGATGTAGATGTTATTGTCATGCTTCCAATTGAGTCTGCTGCACTTACTCCAGTTGGTCAAAAGATAAAAGATGCTGGTATTCCTTTAGTCATAGTAGATCGCGAGTTAGAAAATGATGCTGCTACTGTAGTTGTAAAAGGAGACAATGAGGGCATTGGCGTTAATGCTGGTAAATATTTTGTAGAAAAATTAAATGGCAAAGGGAAAGTAGTTGAAATTACAGGACCACCAAGTTCAGTTACAGAGCAACGAGGTTCTGGTTTCAAAGAAGCAATGGAAGCTGCTGGTGGTATTGACGTAATCGCTTCACAAAGTGGCGATTTTTCTACTGAAAAATCATTAGAAGTTATGCAAAATATTTTACAAGCGCACCCACATATTGATGCAGTTTTCACTCAGGATGATGGCATGGCACTTGGTGTACTCCAAGCAATTAAAGAAGCTGGACGTAAAGATATCAAATTCATCACAGGAGCCGGCGGTGGTAAGGCTGTATTTGATAACATGAAGGAAGACGGTTTAATTACAGCAACATTCTTATATTCGCCAACGATGGTCGCTGATGCAGTAAAAATTGCAGCAGATATCGCCCAAGGTAATGAACCAGAAGAAAATATGATCGTAAAAGAAGCAACTCAAGTTACAAAAGATAATGTTGAAGAGTACTATGACCCAGATTCTAAATTCTAAATAATCGAGAGGAAATACAATAATTGTCGATACAGATATTGTATTTCCTATTTTCCTATAAAGGAGGGATCAAGCCTTGTCTACGAATCCTTTAATGACAATGAACAATATTGAAAAATCATTTAACGGTAACCAGGTATTAAAAAATGTTTCAATTCAAGTTGAGAAAGGTGAAATTCATGCATTATTAGGAGAAAATGGAGCGGGAAAATCGACATTAATGAATATTCTTGGTGGCGTTCATCAACCTGATCACGGATCAATTCAGATCAATGGAATCGATAGTAAAATGCTGAATCCAAGAGTATCACAGGAACATGGAATTAGCTTTATTCACCAAGAATTAAATGTAGTCTCCGATCTAAGAGTCTATGAAAATATGTTTTTAGGTTCTGAACTTCGCAACAAAATAGGTTTTTTAAAAGTAGAAGAGATGTGTAGCAAAACTAGTGAGATATTAGCAAAACTAGGCGTTGACATCAATCCTAAAGAATATGTTAGAAATCTTGATACCTCTTATAAACAATTGATAGAAATATCAAAAGCACTATTACATAAATCCACGCTTATTATTATGGATGAACCTACAGCATCCTTAGCAGAACATGAAGTAAATCGATTATTTGATCTAATGAAAAACCTAAAGAATTCTGGAGTTTCTATTATTTATATTTCTCATAAGCTTAAAGAAATTAAAGAAATCTGCGACAGTTTTACTGTATTACGTGATGGAGAAGTTGTTGGGACTGGAAGTATTGAAAATGAAAACTTAGATTCAATAACAAAACTTATGGTAGGAAAATCTATTTCAGAAGATCGAATCGTTCAAAAAGGGACATTTGGTCCTGTATTATTAGAAGTTAAAAACTTATCCAGTCAAAGATTATTTAATGATATCAATTTTTCAGTTCGTAAGGGTGAAATTGTTGGTTTTACTGGTTTAGCTGGTGATGGCAGAACCGAACTTTTTGAAAGCTTATTTGGTTATCGAAAAAAATACACTGGTGAGATTCGAATCAATAACCAGTTGGTAAAAATAGATCATCCACGTAAAGCATTAGAAGCTGGTATGGGACTTGTTCCAAAAGATCGAAAAGAAAATGCGATCATAAAAGATTTAAGTGTCATTCATAATATGAGTCTTTCTTCAATAGGGCATTTTGAAAATGCAGGGTTCATCCAAGAAAAGCTTGAGAAGGAGAAATTCGATTTTTATAAAAATCAATTAAACATCAAAGTACACAACCCACGAATTACAATTGACAAGTTAAGTGGTGGGAATCAACAAAAAGTGATTATTGCTAAATGGATTGAAGTAAATACAGATATTATCATTTTTGATAACCCAACTCAAGGGATTGATGTTGGAGCAAAACAAGAGATTTATCAACATATCGTTTCACTAGCACAACAAGGTAAAGCTGTTGTCATTCTTTCTTCAGAAGCCCCAGAGGTATTAAAGATTTGTCATAACATTAATGTAATGTATCAAGGAGAAATAACTGCTAGATTCAATGGAGAAGAAGCTACTGAAGATGAAATTATGAGTTATGCAACTGGATCGAAAAGGGAGGTCGAAAAAATTGGCTAATGTCGTATTAAATGAAAATAATCCACAAACTTCAAATACAAAAAATCGCCTCTCTTGGCTTTGGTCAGAGTATAGCGTCATTATTGCTTTTTTAATTATTTTTATCGCAGCATCAATTATGAATCCTAGATTTATTGATATGAATAACCAACTCAATATTTTAATGCAAGTTTCAATCATAGGAATTGTTGCATTAGGAATGACGATTGTCATGCTTTCAGGTGGAATCGACTTATCTGTTGGCTCAGTACTAGTATTAGTCGGTGTTTGCACGGTGTTAGCTTTAAATGCAACTGGTAGCATATTTGTAGCAATCGTAACTGCACTTTTAGTAGGTTCATTCGCTGGATTTTTAAATGGATTAATGGTTGCAAAAGGAAGAATTGCCTCGTTCATTGCTACATTAGGGATGATGGCGGCAGCCCGTTCAATCGCCTTATATATAACTGAGGGTGGTAGTATTTCTGGAAAAGTATCTGGATTTACTGCCATCGCAAATAATAATTTAGGTATGATTGATTACCCGATTATCATTTTCTTCTTTATGACCGCACTTGTTTATATATTAATGCACAAGACTCGATTTGGAAGATATGTGTATGCAATCGGAAGTAACGAAAAAGCTGCGCTTCTTTCTGCTATTAGAGTCGATCGCGTTAAAATTGGCGTTTATAGTTTGGCAGGCTTATTAGTCAGTGTAGCTGCAATCATTGAAGCATCTAGATTAAATTCTGTTTCTTCTTCAAGTACGGGGGTTCAATATGAATTAGATGCAATCACTGCAGTTATCATTGGTGGAACAAGAATGACAGGTGGCCGAGGTAAGATTATTGGTACATTTTTTGGTGTTTTAATTTTAGGTATCTTAAATAATATGATGAATTTAATGAACGTCTCTCCGCATCTTCAAGGATTTGTAAAAGGATTAATCATCATCATTGCAGTTGTATTTCAAAAGAAAGAGTAGGAGGCGTAGCTAAATATGAAAGTAGGTATTATCGGATGTGGTTCAATTGCTAAATTTCGTCATGCCCCAGAATATAAAGCCAATAAATTTGTGAATGAAATCGTATTTTACGACCGAAATATCGAACGAGCAAAGAATTTAGCGGACATGTTTGACGGACAGACAGCTCCTTCTATAGAAGAATTATTAGCGGATCCTTCTATAGATATGATCAGTGATTGTTCCTCCAATGAACAGCATCATTTAATTACAACAAAAGCTCTACTAAGTGGAAAGCATGTTTTATGTGAAAAGCCGATATCACTTACAATTGAACATGCTAAAGAAATAGTAGACGCCCAAAAGTTATCTGGGAAAAAATTGATGGTAGATCATAATCAACGTTTTACACGTGCACATCAAAAAGCAAAAGAAATCATCCTCACTAAAGAACTAGGAAAAGTTTTAACCTTTAGAACGACTTTTGGACACGCAGGACCGGAACATTGGGGTGTAAATAAATCAAATTCTACATGGTTCTTTAAAAAAGAGCGTTCAGGGCTTGGAGTTGCTGGAGATTTAGGAATTCATAAAGTTGATTTAATACATTACTTACTTGATGATGAAATCGCATCTGTAAGTGCATTTCAAGGGTCACTAGATAAAGTCAATGAAAACGGAGAACCAATCGAGGTTTGCGATAATATTGTATGCAGTTTAAAAACAAAAAAAGGACGTTTAGGTACAGCTTCATTCTCATGGACTTATTATGGAGAAGAAGACAATAGTACAATTATCTACTGCGAAAAAGGGATTATTAAAATATACCATAGTAATGAATATCAAATTGAGGTCATTACAAAAGCTGGCGAGAAAGTATTTTATCAACTAGAAAATATTCAAACAAATGATAACCAAACAACAAGTGGTGTAATTGATGCTTTTATTAAATGTATACAGCTTGATGAGGACCCACTTGTGACAGGTGAAGATGCCCTTTCTTCACTTAAAGTAATTTTAGGTATTATTGAAGCCGCCGAATCAAACACTGTAGTTACAATATAACAAAAGTGTCATTACGAGAATGACCAGATAGATATGTAAGTAAACTCATCCAGTTTAATGGTTGAGTTTATTTTTTGTATGGAATACAATCTTTATTCAAATTCTAATGAGGGTAATATTTTTACTATCGAATTACATTCACTACTTTGAATCTTGGAGGCTAGAAAGTGGAATACTATAATGTTTTTGGCAATAAAAAAGTGCTAGAAGTAAATGAAGGTGAACGTGTAGAAATTATTTTGAGAAGTGATCAATATTGTATTAATGATGAAGAACCACTTTATCATTCTGGAACCCTCAATGAAATCGTCTATGGAAATGATGCAAAAGGAGGTTCAGAACCAGTAGGAATACAGGTTACATTTGATAAAGATACTGTTTACAATGACGGAGAAAAAGAATATATTTCTTTTGATGCAATTGAAGAAGTCTTTAGTAAAAAGTATGAAATCGTCGGATATGCAATGTTAAACGAGGGAATTAGCTTAAGTATAAAAGGAAAGAGTGTAGGTAAAGTTATTAATTTTGACTATATTAATGGAAATTTAATTCCAGTTTCAATTCAAGAAGACAATGGTTCAGTAAAAAATACAATTTCAGAGGAAGATAGTGAATTAATCCAAGACATCATGCGTTATGGAACACCTCAAAAGTTTTTTCATTATGTTCTTACTAATTCTAGATGATAAATAGAAAAAGGACCGTCCAGATAGGACGGTTCTTTTTTTGTTCCCAAACTAAAAAAACATAGTATTCAGTTGATTTAATTATCCAGTTTTTAAAAATCGTAAAGAAGAAATTAGCTAACTTCTAGCATTTAATTTTAAAGGAATGCTTTTTGTACTCTCTTTGTACCTTTTTAATCTGTATTAATATGTAAGTATTTTTACTCCCACGGGTCATTCCATTCAACTTCATTATCATATTCTACAAAAAAATAAATTGTATTTTGTGAACAATTAATGTCAACAATATTTTTCTTTTTACCTAAGCCAACGGTAAACGAAGTTATAACTAATAAATGTTTTGTCACGTTATAATCAGTTTTGTGCTATCACAATAAATCTTTAAAGGAGTATTAATTATGAAAATTACGAGACTTACCTTCATCACTGTATTTGCATTTTCAAGTTTGGTAGGAGTAAATCACTCTTATGCCGCAGGAGAAGAATCAGCAGGTAGTTCAAAGGCTGCTATTACATTTACTGCCGGATCAGGACCGGTAGAACCAAGTAACCCAACGAATCCAACAAATCCACTATTTCCAGGAGGTCCAACTAACCCAACTGACGTACCAACTGGTAATACTGGTCCTTTAACTTTAGACTATGTTTCATCAGTAGAGTTTGGATCACATGAAATTTCAAATACAACTGTAGCATATTCAGCTACATCAAAAAAACCATTTATTCAAGTATCTGATCGAAGAGGAACAGGTGCAGGATGGTCAGTTATTGCAAAAGCTAGTAAGTTTATAAATGGAACAACTGAAACATTACCAGGAGCAGTTTTATCATTTAAAAATGCTACAGTCAATACAATCGGAACAGGAAATTCACCGACAGCAGTACAAACAGTTGCCTTAAGTACTGATGGAAGTACTGCGTCACCAGTTGTATCAGCATCTACAGGTACTGGATTAGGAACTTGGTTAACGAGTTGGCTTAGTATAAATCCTGATGTAAATGACGGAGAACTAAATAACAATGTAACACTAACAATACCAGCGGGTTCTGCAACCGTTGGAAATCATGAAGCTACGATTACATGGACTTTAACAGATGCACCAGGAGTGTAGAGAGAAAAGTATTCTTATTTATTAATAATATCAAATGAAGAGGGCTATAAAAAGACCCTCTATTTTTTTACTATATATAAAAGGGGTAGAAATATGAACATGAAACGTGAAATCGTACTATTCTTATTATCAGCTGCTATAATCGTTTCCTTATGTATTCCGACATCCGTACAAGCTTCGTCAAATATAGTCGATTTTTCAGTTCAAGCGAAGATACCAGAGAATCAAATTGATAAGACGAAATCTTATTTTGATTTAAAAATGAATCCTGGACAACTTCAAGTTGTAGAGATTGACGTTTTTAATAACAACCGTACGAAAATTGAAACATTTATTGCAGATGTCACTTTTGCAACAACAAATGATAATGGTCTAATTGATTATTCTCCTAAAAGCGTTAAAAAAGCAGATCAAAGTTTAAAATTTCCAATTGTAGACCTTGTAGATGAACCTCATAAAGAAATTGTCATTCCTCCGGGTAAATCAAAAACTGTTACATTCACTTTTAAAATGCCTGAACAAAAATTTAATGGAGTACTTTTAGGATCAATCCATTTTAAAAAGAAGATTGATAAAATTGAAACTAAAAAACCATCAGAAACGATTCAAATTAATAATCAATATGCTTATGTTATTGGTGTCAAATTGACTGAAACAATGAAAAAAGTAAATCCAGAGTTGCATCTTATAAAAATCAAGCCCCAATTAGTCAATTATCATACTGCAATTATAGCCAATATCCAAAATAGTGAACCAACTATTGTTCAAGGCATGAAAATCGATGCAAAAATTTTTAAAGATGGTTCAAATAAAATTTTATATAGTTCGAATAAAACAGGATTAAGTATGGCGCCAAATTCAAATTTTGATTATGCGATTGATTTAAAAAATAATCAAATTCACCCTGGAATATATCGTTTAAAAATGAAAGCTATCATTGGAGATCAGATTTGGGTATGGGATGAAGTGTTTAAAATTGGAAACGAAGCAAAAGAATTAAATGATAAAGCAGTTGAAGTAAAGCAAAATTATTTCTGGTTGTATTTTAGTGTCGGAATCTTTTTAACTTTAGTATTAAGTATCCTTTTTTTCTTTATTGCAAAGAAAAGGAAGAAGGAAAGAATAGATCCTTAAAAATCATCATTCCAATTTAAAAGGCATAACTTAATTTTTCAGTATTTAGGAGAAGAGTTAAAATGATATTAAAAAAAATAAAAAATCTAATGCCAAGAAATTTAACTTTCAAATTAATCATCACGATAATTCTTATCAATTCGAATCATTTAATACCCTTACATTCATTAGCCGAAACAAACCTAAAGGAAGTGAAAAATAAACTAGTTCAAACGCTACTACCATTAAAAGGGGAAGAATTAATAAGAGATGCATATTATGTCGATACACCCAATGGTAAAAGAACATTTACGAATGTAACTTATGCAAATTCACTCTTATCAGCAGCATTTGCTGGCCATTCAATGTTAACACCAAATAGTGGTTATGCATATTTACCTACAATAGGCTCTTATTGTTTTGTTACTGTAGAAAATGGAAGAGATAAATATGCATAACCA
>Ga0209676_1001147_pt1 | contig 28962 bp, 22 predicted proteins | sample AraplaCvi_mLB_r2_FD_184282 | JGI IMG/M metagenome (GOLD analysis project Ga0209676, IMG submission 184282) | Arabidopsis root microbial communities from North Carolina, USA - plate scrape MF_Cvi_mLB_r2 (SPAdes) (version 2) | ecosystem: Host-associated > Plants > Roots > Endosphere | place: USA... | reverse complement strand
TCGGGGCGCACCACGCTGAACGGCGAAGGCCTGCAGCACGAAGACGGTCACAGCCACATCCTGGCCAACACCATCCCGAACTGCGTGAGCTACGACCCGACCTTCGCGCACGAAGTCGGCGTGATCCTGCACCACGGCTTGAAGCGCATGGTCGAGAAGCAGGACAACGTCTACTACTACCTGACGCTGCTCAACGAGAACTACGCGATGCCCGGCCTGCAGCCCGGCACCGAAGAGCAGATCATCAAGGGCATGTACCTGTCCAAGCAGGGCCCGGTGGTCAAGGCCGCCAAGGGCGCCAAGGAAGCACCGACCGTGCAACTGCTGGGCAGCGGCACCATCCTGCGCGAGAGCTTTGCCGCGCAAGAACTGCTCGAGAAGGAGTGGGGCGTGTCGGCTTCGGTGTGGAGCTGCCCGAGCTTCAACGAGTTGACCCGCGACGGCCAGGACGCCGACCGCTGGAACCTGCTGCACCCCGACCAGACGCCGCGCGTGCCCTTCGTGGCCGAGCAGCTCGGTGCCTCGACCGGCCCGGTGATCGCCTCGACCGACTACATGAAGGCCTACGCCGAGCAGATCCGCCCCTTCGTGCCCAAGGGCCGCAACTACAAGGTGCTGGGCACCGACGGTTTCGGCCGCAGCGACTTCCGCGCCAAGCTGCGCGAACACTTTGAGATCAATCGTCACTACATCGTCGTGGCCGCGCTCAAGGCGCTGAGCGAAGATGGCACCGTGCCGGTGGCCAAGGTGGTGGAAGCGATCAAGAAGTACGGCATCAATGTCGACAAGGTCAACCCGCTTTACGCTTGAACATCAACAACCAACGAACGAACGGCGCCTGACGGCGGGAGACAACGATATGGCAGCAGTGGAAGTGAAGGTGCCGGACATCGGCGATTTCGATGAAGTCGCGGTGATCGAGGTGCTCGTGAAGGTGGGCGACACGGTCAAGGCCGAACAGTCGCTCATCACGGTCGAATCGGACAAGGCGTCGATGGAAATCCCGTCGTCCACGGCCGGTGTGGTCAAGGAAATCAAGGTCGCCGTGGGCGACAAGGTCAAGGAAGGCTCGGTGGTGCTGGTGGTCGAGGCCGAGGGCGCGGCTGCCGCCGCCCCGGCGCCGGCCGCTGCGCCTGCTGCCGCGGCACCCGCTCCGGTTGCTGCAGCGCCTGCGCCCGCCGCAGCCGCACTGGTTGCTTCGGGCCCGGTCGACATCAAGGTGCCGGACATCGGCGACTTCAAGGACGTCGCGGTCATCGAGCTGCTGGTGAAGGTGGGTGACACCATCGCCGCCGAGCAGTCGCTGATCACGGTGGAGTCGGACAAGGCGTCGATGGAAATCCCGTCGTCGGCCGCCGGCGTGCTGAAGGAACTCAAGGTCAAGGTGGGCGACACCGTCAACATCGGCGACCTGATCGCGGTGCTCGAAGGCGCCGCAGGCGCCGCGGCACCAGCACCCGCGCCGGCACAGGCTGCGGCTGCCGCGCCCGCCGCAGCAACCGCCAGCGCACCTGCGCCGGCCGCCGCAGCACCTGCTGCAGCCGCCCCGGCCCACCAGCCGACGTCGGCTCCCACCGGCAGCCTGCCGCACGCCTCGCCCTCGGTGCGCAAGTTCGCACGCGAACTCGGCGTGCCGCTCGAAGAGGTCAAGGGTTCCGGTCTCAAGGGCCGCATCACGCAGGAAGACGTCCAGAACTTCACCAAGGCCGTGATGAGCGGCCAGGCCAGCACCAAGGCCTCGGCGGCCAAGGCGCCGGCCGGTGGTGGTGGCGACGGCGCGGCGCTGGGCCTCATCCCGTGGCCGAAGGTCGACTTCACGAAGTTCGGCACCGTCGAGCGCAAGGACCTGTCGCGCATCAAGAAGCTCAGCGGCGCGAACCTGCACCGCAACTGGGTGATGATCCCGCACGTCACCAACAACGACGAAGCCGACATCACCGAGCTCGAGGCTTTCCGCGTCTCCACCAACAAGGAGAACGAGAAGTCGGGCATCAAGGTCACGATGCTGGCCTTCGTGATCAAGGCGGTGGTCGCGGCGCTGAAGAAATTCCCCGACTTCAACACCAGCCTGGACGGCGACCAGCTCGTCTACAAGCAGTACTACAACATCGGCTTCGCGGCCGACACGCCCAACGGGCTCGTGGTGCCGGTGCTGAAAGATGCCGACAAGAAGGGCATCCTGCAGATCAGCGCCGAGATGGGCGAACTCGCCAAGAAGGCGCGCGACGGCAAGCTCGGCTCGGCCGACATGCAGGGCGGCTGCTTCTCGATCAGCTCGCTCGGCGGCATCGGCGGCACGCACTTCACGCCCATCATCAACGCCCCCGAAGTGGCCATCCTCGGCCTCTCCAAGGGTCAGATGAAGCCGGTGTGGGACGGCAAGCAGTTCGTGCCGCGCCTCACGCTGCCGCTGTCGCTGTCGTACGACCACCGCGTGATCGATGGCGCCCTGGCTGCGCGTTTCAACGCCTACCTGGGGCAAGTGCTCGCAGACTACCGCCGCATCCTGCTATGACCACCGTAGTGGCCGTCCGCAAAGGCGGCCAGGTCACGATGGCGGCAGACTCGCTGGTGACCTTCGGCGACACGCGCATGTCGCATAACGCCGAAGCGAACCAGAAGATCTTCACCGTCGAGGATGCCGCGGGTCAGAGCCTGTTCGCGGTGGCGGGCGCCGCCGCGCACCAGTTGGTGCTCCAGCATGCGCTGGCGGCCCAACCGCGCGAGGCGCTGCAGTTCGGCAGCAAGCACGAGGTGTTCCACACCTTCACGCTGCTGCATCCGGTGCTGAAGGACTCGTTCTTCATGCAGACCAAGGAAGACGAGCACGAGCCCTACGAGTCGAGCCAGTTCACGATGCTGCTGGCCAATCCGAGCGGCATCTACGGCATCTACAGCTACCGCGAGGTGTTCGAGTTCAAGCAGTACTGGGCCATCGGCTCGGGACGCAGCTTTGCGCTCGGCGCCATGCACGCGGCCTATGACAACAAGTCGCGCAACGCGCGCGACGTGGCGGAGGCGGGCATCGCCGCCGCCTGCGAATTCGATCGCAATTCGGCCCTGCCGGCCGACGTTCTCACACTCAAACTGAAAGTGTCCAAATGAGCGAACAACACATCAAGGTGCCGGACATCGGCGACTTCGACGAAGTCGCGGTGATCGAGGTGCTGGTCAACGTCGGCGACACGGTCAAGGCCGAGCAGTCGCTCATCACGGTCGAATCGGACAAGGCCTCGATGGAGATTCCCTCGTCGGCCGCCGGCGTGGTGAAGTCGCTGGCCGTGAAGGTGGGCGACAAGGTCAAGGAAGGCTCGGTCGTGCTCACGCTCGAAGTCGACGGGGCCGCTGCGCCCGCGCCGGCTGCTGCGGCACCCGCGCCGGCAGCTGCTGCGCCTGCGCCCAAGGCGGCCGCACCGGCCCCTGCCGCGGCAGCGTCCGTGGTGGTGTCCAGCTACGGCGGCAAGGTCGATGTCGAGTGCGACGTGGTCGTGCTGGGCGCCGGCCCCGGCGGCTACTCGGCCGCCTTCCGTGCGGCCGACCTCGGCCTGAAGGTCGTGCTGATCGAACGCTACGCCACGCTCGGCGGCGTGTGCCTGAATGTCGGCTGCATTCCCTCGAAGGCGCTGCTGCACGTGGCGTCCGTCATGGACGAGGTGAAGCACTTCGCCGACCTGGGCGTGAGCTTCGCCGCACCCACGGTCGACCGCGCCAAGCTGCTCGGCCACAAGAACAAGGTGGTGGGCAAGCTCACCGGCGGCCTCACGGCCATGGCCAAGATGCGCAAGGTGACGGTGTTGCGCGGCGTCGGCAACTTCATCGACCCGCACCATCTGGAAGTCGAAGAGACCTCCGGCACGAGCTGGGACACCACGGGCAAGAAGCAGACCGTCAAGTTCCGCAACGCGATCATCGCGGCCGGCTCGCAGTCGGTGAGCCTGCCCTTCATGCCGAAGGACCCGCGCGTGGTCGACTCGACCGGCGCGCTCGAGATGGGCACCGACCCCAAGCGCATGCTGGTGCTGGGCGGCGGCATCATCGGCCTCGAAATGGGCACGGTGTATTCGACGCTGGGCGCGCGCCTCGATGTGGTCGAGATGCTCGACGGCCTCATGCAGGGCGCCGACCGCGACCTCGTGAAGGTCTGGCAGAAGATGAACGCGCCGCGCTTCGACAACATCATGCTCAAGACCAAGACGGTCGGCGCCGAAGCCACGAAGGAAGGCATCAAGGTCACCTTCGAGGGCGAGAATGCGCCGAAGGAACCGCAGGTGTACGACCTCGTGCTGCAGGCCGTGGGTCGCAGCCCGAACGGCAAGAAGATCGGCGCCGAGAAGGCCGGCATCACGGTGAGCGATCGCGGCTTCATTCCGGTCGACATCCAGATGCGCACCAACGTGCCCCACATCTTCGCCATCGGCGACATCGTGGGCCAGCCCATGCTGGCGCACAAGGCGGTGCACGAGGCCCACGTGGCGGCCGAAGTGATTGCCGGCGAGCAGAAGGGCGACAAGGAGCTGTCCAGCGCCGCCTTCAACGCCCGCGTGATCCCCAGCGTGGCCTACACCGACCCCGAAGTGGCATGGGTCGGCCTCACCGAAGACCAGGCCAAGGCCGAAGGCATCAAGGTCAAGAAGGGCCACTTCCCGTGGACCGCGTCGGGCCGCGCCATCGCCAACGGCCGCGACGAAGGCTTCACCAAGCTGCTGTTCGATGCCGAGACGCACCGCATCCTGGGTGGCGGCATCGTCGGCACGCACGCCGGCGACATGATCGGCGAGATCGCGCTGGCCATCGAGATGGGCGCGGACGAGATCGACATCGGCAAGACCATCCATCCGCACCCGACGCTGGGCGAAAGCATCGGCATGGCGGCCGAAGTGGCGCACGGCACCTGCACGGACCTGCCGCCGGCGAAGAAGGCGGCCTGATCGATAGGTGCTGCGGCGCCCTACGGCGCCGATCGAGCGCCCACAAAAAATCCCGCCGCGGCGGGATTTTTTCGTCCGGGATTCGGGGAAATCGAATCAGTCGCTAGCGGTGCCCATGGCCGCCGCCTTGACCTCGTCGCCCTGGCCGCTGAGCACGCGGCGGGCGCCGTCGAAGCGGCGCTGCCAGTAGCTGCCGTTCATGTCTTCGACGCGGACCTGGGCGCCGGAGCGGGGGGAGTGGATGAACTTGCCTTCGCCGACGTAGATGCCGACGTGGCTGAAAGTGCGGCGCATGGTGTTGAAGAACACGAGGTCGCCGGGCTTGAGCTGGCTGCGGTCGATCTTCTCGGTGGCGGCGGCCTGTTCTTCGGCGCGGCGCGGGAGCACGTGGCCCACCGTCTGGTTGTACATGGCGCGGACGAAGCCGCTGCAGTCGAAGCCGGATTCGGCGGTGTTGCCGCCACGGCGGTAAGGAACGCCGAGGAAACCGATGGCGGTCACGACGAGGTCGGACGTGCGCTCTGCGACGGTCTGGCGAACCTGATGGAACTGGCCGACCAGGCCGCGTTCGGCAAGGATTCGATCCATCTCATCCGATCGATCCTGTTGAGGGGGGGCGGCGTGGACAGCCACGGCGAACAGGAGGGATACGGGTAGGACGAAAAAACGCATGGCGCGTAGGATATTGATGACGCGCAGTTATGTCAATTTAATCTGAATTGTTGAATGCGCGCGTAAACCATTGATTTACATGAACTTTTTCGATCCGGCGGAAGAAAAAATGTAACGGTGAACGTTTATGCGGCATAAGGATTCGAATGTAAACGTCTCGGTCGATATGACTTTGTGGTCTTAAAAGTCGACATGTGCGTTTCATTTGTTGTCAAGATGGCCTCAAATTCAGGAAATCTTCATGGACTTGCGAAATTTCTCCTTTCGTCGCTCCCTGGGACGCCTCGTGGTGCTCGCGGGTTGTGGCCTGGCTGGCGCGGCCATGGCGCAGGTGCGTACCGAAACCGTCGCCTCCGGTCTTGAGAACCCCTGGGGCGTCGCCTTCCTGCCGGAAGGCCGTTTCGTGGTCACCGAGAAGCCGGGCCGCCTGCGGCTGGTGGCGGCCGACGGCAAGCTGGGCGCGTCGATCCAGGGCCTGCCGCCCATCGCGGCGGGCGGGCAGGGCGGGTTGCTCGACGTGCTGGCCGACAGCGGCTTCGCGCAGAACCGGACCCTGTACTTCTGCTATTCGGAACCCGAGGCGGCCGGCGGATCGGCCAACAGCACCGCGCTCGCACGCGCGCGCCTGTCGGCCGACGGCACGAAGCTGGAAGTATTGAAAGTCATCTTCAGCCAGAAGCCCAAGGTCGCGAGCCGCGCACACTTCGGCTGCCGCATCGTCGAGGCCCGGGACGGGAACCTGTTCCTCACGCTCGGCGACCGCTTCAGCCGCAAGGACGATGCGCAGACGCTCGACAACCACCACGGCAAGGTGGTGCGCATCGCCAAGGACGGCAGCGTGCCGAAAGACAACCCCTTCGTCAGCAAGCCGGGTGCGCTGCCCGAGATCTGGAGCTACGGCCACCGCAACAGCCAGGGCGCGACGCTCGCGCCCGATGGCCGCTTCTGGATGACGGAGCACGGCCCGCAGGGTGGCGACGAGATCAACATCCCGCAGGCCGGCCGCAACCACGGCTGGCCGGTGATCACCTATGGCGAGAACTACGGTGGCGGCAAGATCGGCGAGGGCATCACCCGCAAGGACGGCATGGAACAGCCGCTGCACTATTGGGTGCCGTCGATCGCGCCGTCGGGCATGGCCTTCCTGACCAGCGACCGCTACGGCGCCGCCTGGAAGGGCAGCCTGTTCGTGGGCTCGCTGAAGTTCGGGTACCTCGATCGCATCGAGCTGAAGGACGACAAGGTGGTTGCCGAGCACAAGCTGCTGGCCGACGGCCGGGCCCGCATCCGCGACGTGAAGCAGGGGCCGGATGGCCTGCTCTACGTGCTCACCGACGAGTCCGACGGCAAGTTGCTGCGCTTGCGGCCGAACTGAAGGTTGCCTCAGCCCGGGCAGCCCGGCAGCGGCAGCGTCGGCAGCAGGCGGCGCCAGAGCCGCCGCCACTCGGGCCAGTCGTGCCCGCCTTCGGTCGTGACCACGCGCTCCGCCGGCAGCGCCCCGGCCAGCAGCCGGTGGCTGAAGGCGAAGCGGTCGTCGAGCGCGTAGCCCAGGTACAGCGGCGGCCGGTCGCCGAAGGTGCGGGTGTGGCCGACGTAGCCGCGCAGCCATTGCCACAGCTGCGTGTCGCTGGGCGTGCGCGGGTCGCTGCCGGGTGGCGCTTCGAGCGGGCCGCGCCAGCGCGCCACGCCGCCGGCATTGGCGATGTCCTGGCTCAGCACGCGTTCGCCCAGGTAGGGCGCCAGCACGACCAGGCCGGCGAGGTCGCCGGGATGCGTCTGGGCATACAGCAGTCCGCCGAAACCGCCGACCGAGATGCCTGCGATCCAGATCGCCTTGTAGCCCTGGCGGCGCGCCGGTGTGATCACGTCCTGCGCCAGCCGATCGAGGATGGTCTTGTTGCGGTAGTAGCCCATGTGAGCATCGACGCGCAGGGTGTCGACCGCGAGCCGGTTCTCGTTCAGTGCGTCGATGAAGCCTTCGCGTACGAACTCCTCGGGCGCCGAGTAGGCGCCGGGCAGCAGCACGATCAGCGTGTCGGCGCTGCGGGTGCAGCTGCTCTTTTCCAGTGTGCTGGCCAGCGGTGCCTCGGCGGTGCGCAACCCGCCGCAGCCGGCGAGCAGCAGCAGCGAGGCGGCGCCGAGGAGTAGGGTGAGGCGGTGGCGCAGGAGCGACAGGGTCTGCATCCGCCGGAGTCTAGGTGCGCGACACCGGAATTGGCAGGTCGACCATCACGGGTTGTCCTGGCACGGTACAGCCGGTGTCGCAGCACTTGCCGGGCTGGCGGTTCTTCGTGACGGCGCGGCGCGGGTCGTGCGGCGCGGCGGCCGGCGTGCCGTCGGCCGCGATGCCGCGCTCGAGCAGGCGCTCGACCAGCTCGACCTTCGAGCCGACCGGGTAGTTGCGCCAGATCTCCTGCTTCATCGCCGCCGGCGAGCCGCCGCCGTGCAGGCTGATCACGCTGTACCAGCCGCCCTGGTAGCCGGCCGTGAGGTCTTCAATGAAGCGGGCCGTCTCGATGCGCTGTTCGTAGGGAATGGCGGGGTTGGCGCGCAGCACATCGGACAGGCGTGCCGCGGTCTCGGGGTTGTGGTCCTCGTCCGGGCCGGGCAGGGTGACGATGAGGCCGCCGCTTACGTAGTGGGCGATGCGGTGCATGTCGTAGATCTTCGTGGCCAGCAGCAGCTTGCCGATGTTGCTGAACACCGGGTCGGGCATGAAGACCTCGCAGTGGTCGTCGGCCTTGCCGTAGACGCTGGCCGCCACGCCGCAGGCAAAGAAGCTCTCGGTGATGGTGATGAGCTCGACCATCTGCTCGCGCAGGTGGCTTTCCTTGCCGGGGTCGAAGCCGTTGGCCTCGCACATCAGCGCGCCGGCACCGATCAGCAGGTCGCCGAAGCCGGCGCGGGCCGCGATGCAACTGTGGCGGTGGTGCGTGGCGTAGCTGTAGGTCAGGTGGCCCGAGTGCTCCCATTCGCCGGCGTAGAACACGCGCTCCCACGGCACGAACACGCGGTCGAACATGCACACGCCGGTGCTCTGGCCGTACTTGCGGCTGAACAGCGCATCGCCGTGCTCGAGCTTCTCGCCGGGTCGGCCGGCCGGCCGCGCGACGATGGTGAGTCCGGGCGCGTCGAGCGGCACGGCGCAGCAGACGGCGAAGTCGGCGTCTTCCTTGCCCATGTTGCGGCAGGGCATGACCAGCAGTTCGTGCACGTACGGCGCGCCGGTCACGATGGCCTTGGTGCCCGAGATGATGATGCCGCGCGCGTTGCGCTCGACCACGTGCAGGTAGCTGTCGACGTTCGCCTGCTCGTGCGGCCGGCGGCTGCGGTCGCCCTTGGCGTCGGTCATGGCGACGCCCAGGGTCAGGTCCTGGTCCTGGATGCGGTGCAGGTAGTCGTGAAAGCGCGCGGTGTGCTCGGTGCTGCCGCGTGCGTCGTCGATGCGCGCCGACACCTGGGCGATGGCGTTGAGCGCGTCGTGTGTCAGGTAGCGCTGGGCGCAGCCGGTTTCCTGGCAGACCAGCCGCACGGCCTCGAGCTTGTTGAGCAGGTCGCCCGAGCTCGTGTTGATGTGCGAGAGCCGGTTCACCCGTTTGCCGCTGGTGTGCTGCACGGCGGTCATGAGCGGCGCGTACTCGGACTTGAGCGCGTGATCGTAGGTGAGGGCGATGGCATTGATGCCGGGCTGGAAAGCGGGCTCGTCGACCACGCTGGCAATGCGGCGGCCGTCGACGAACACGCTGGGCGTGTAGCGGCGCAGCGATTCACGGTAGTCGGCGCCGGACATGAGGAGGGCGTCGGAAGGCGGGGCATTCATGCGTGTTGTCTCCAGGGGCTCGTGGGGGTTTTTGGACCGTTTGGCACGAATATTTAAACACTGTTCAATTTTTAGATCAATGTTAGAAAAAATGATCGGCGACCAGATCGAGGGCTATAGTCCCGCCCATGCACGCCAAGCTCCAACGCCGCCAGACCCTCACCGACGCCCGCCGCGCCCTGGTGCTCGACGCCGCTCGAACGGTGTTCGCCGAGGCGGGCATCGAGGGCGCGAGCATCCGGGAAATCGCGAAGAAAGCCGGCTACACGCCGGGCGCCATCTATTCGTACTTCGAGAGCAAGGAGGCGATCTACGCGGCCTTGCTCGACGAGTCGCTGCTGCGCCTGCAGGCCGCGGTGGCCGAGGTGGCGGTGTCCGAGCGCCGGCCTGACCAGACCCTGGCCGCCAAGGCCCAGGCCTGGTTCGACTTCTACGCGGCGAACCCGCGCGACCTCGACCTCGGCTTCTATCTGGTGCACGGCATGCGGCCCCGGGGGCTCACGCACGCGCTCGACCACGAACTGAACGACCGCCTCTACGACGCCCTGCGTCCCTGTGAAGAGGCGTTGCTCGCTTTGGGCCTCGATGCCGACCTCGCGCAGCAGGAGAACACGGCGCTGTTCGCGCACGGCGTCGGCCTGCTGCTGATGCAGCACACGGGGCGCATCCGCATGTTCAGGCAGTCGGCCGATGCGCTGTTCAAGACCTACCTCACGCAGCTGGTGCAGCGATCGAGCCCTGTCGCAACAGCGGAAGACGCGGTGAAACCCGCACTTTTCAGTGGTACGGTTCAGCCCAGTTCAACCGATACCTGAAAGAAGAAGTCCATGCTGCTCGACGCCACGCAATCCCAACTCGTCCTGGTCGATTACCAGGCGCGGCTGATGCCGGCGATCTTCGAAGGCGAGGCGGCAGCGCGCAACGCGGCGCGCCTGGGCCAGATGGCGCAATGGGTCGACGTGCCGGTCTGGGGCACCGAGCAGAACCCGTCCAAGCTGGGCGAGAACCTGCCCGAGATCCGCGCCTTCTGCCGCAAGACGCTGGCCAAGATGCATTTCAGCGGCGTGGAAGAGGGGCTCGGCGAATGGCTGCGTCCGCCCGCCAAGGCCGCGCCGCAGGGCAACGCCCGCAGCCTGCCCAAGCACCTGCAGAAGCCCCCGGCCGCGGCCGAGGAGCGCAACACCATCGTCATCGCCGGCTGCGAAGCCCATGTCTGCCTGCTGCAGACCGCGCTCGACCTGCTCGAGGACGAGTTCGACGTTTGGGTCGTCACCGACGCCTGCAGCTCGCGCACCGAGCGCAACCGCGACGCGGCCTTCGACCGGCTGGCCGGCGCCGGCGCCGAGCTCGTGACCACCGAGATGGTCGGCTTCGAGTGGCTGCGCACCGCCGAGCACCCGGCGTTTCGCGACCTGCAGGCGCTGATTCGCTGACTCACTGACTCACTGACTCACTGAATTGCTGTTGAAGGGCGGCCCGGCAAGGGGGCCGCCCGGATTGCCGCGGCTGTCAGCTTCCCGCAAGATCGGTCCCCATAATTATGAATTCAGTTTCAGCGTCGAGCCTGAAACGGAGCCCATACAACAGGAGACAGATCCCGATGAGCCGCTATGAAGAGTTCTACCGCCAGTCCGTCGACGCGCCAGAGGCCTTCTGGGCCGAGCAGGCCAAGCTGATCGACTGGCACACGCCCGCGCAGCAGATCCTCGATGCCAGCCAGCCGCCGTTCGCGCGCTGGTTCGTGGGCGGCACCACCAACCTGTGCCACAACGCGGTCGACCGGCACCTGGCCGATCGGGGCGACCAGCCGGCGCTGATCTTCGTGTCGACCGAAACCGGCGTCGAAACAAGCTACAGCTTCGCCGAGCTGCACGCCGAGGTGCAGCGCACTGCCGCCAGCCTCGTCGAGCTGGGCGTGGGCAAGGGCGATCGCGTGCTCATCTACATGCCGATGATTCCCGAGGCCGCTTTCGCGATGCTGGCCTGCGCGCGCATCGGCGCCATCCACTGCGTGGTGTTCGGCGGCTTCGCCAGCGGCTCGCTGGCCACCCGCATCGAGGACGCCGAGCCCAAGGTGGTCGTGAGCGCCGACGCCGGTTCGCGCGGCGGCAAGGTCATCGCGTACAAGCCGCTGCTCGACGAAGCCATCCGCCTGTCGAAGCACAAGCCCGAGGCCGTGCTGTTGACCGACCGGGGCCTGGCGCCGATGACGCTGGTGGCCGGCCGCGACCATCTGGCGGGCGAACTGAGGCACAAGCACCTGGATGCGCAGGTGCCCTGCACCTGGCTGGCCTCGACCGACATCAGCTACACGATCTACACGAGCGGCACCACCGGCAAGCCCAAGGGCGTGCAGCGCGACGTGGGCGGCTACGCCGTGGCGCTGGCCGCGAGCATGAAGCACATCTTCGACGGCCGCCCCGGCGAAACCTACTTCTCGACCAGCGACATCGGCTGGGTCGTGGGCCACAGCTACATCGTCTACGGTCCGCTGATCGCGGGCATGGCCACCATCATGTACGAGGGCCTGCCCACGCAGGGTCTCGACCGGCAGCCCGACGGCGGCATCTGGTGGCGCCTGGTCGAGAAATACAAGGTGACCGTGATGTTCAGCGCGCCCACCGCCGTGCGCGTGCTCAAGAAGCAAGACCCGGCGCTGCTCAAGAAGTACGACCTGTCGACCCTGCGCGCGCTGTTCCTGGCCGGCGAGCCGCTGGACGAACCGACCGCGCGCTGGATCAGCGACGGCCTGGGCGTGCCGATCATCGACAACTACTGGCAGACCGAATCGGGCTGGCCGATGATCACCATCGCCAACGGCGTGGAAGCCAAGCCCAGCAAGTTCGGCAGCCCCGGCGTGCCGATGTACGGCTACCGCATCAAGATCCTGCACGAGTCGACCGGCGAGGAGCTCACCGGCGCGAACGAGAAGGGCGTGGTCGTGGTCGAGGGGCCGACGCCGCCGGGCTTCATGCAGACCGTGTGGAAGGACGACGCGCGCTTCGTCAACACGTATTGGAAGAGCGTGCCGGGCAAGATGGTCTATTCGACCTTCGACTGGGGCATCCGCGACGCCGACGGTTACTTCTACATCCTGGGCCGCACCGACGACGTGATCAACGTCGCCGGCCACCGCCTGGGCACGCGCGAGATCGAGGAGAGCATCTCGGGCCACGCCAACGTGGCCGAGGTGGCGGTGGTCGGCGTGGCCGACACGCTCAAGGGACAGGTGGCGATGGCCTTCGTCGTGCCGAAGGACGGCCTGGCCGTGACCGACGCCGATGCGGCGCTCAAGCTCGAGGGCGAGATCATGAAGGTCGTGGCCGACCAGCTCGGCGCCCTGGCGCGGCCCGCGCGCGTGCGCTTCGTGAGCGGCCTGCCCAAGACCCGCAGCGGCAAGCTGCTGCGCCGGGCCATCCAGGCCGTCTGCGAGCAGCGCGACCCGGGCGACCTGACCACCATCGACGACCCCGCCACGCTGCAACAGATCAAACAGTTACTGTCCGCCACCTGACCGCAGGCGCGAATCGGGGTAGGGTTGCGGGCCTTGCGCAGCCGCGTTCTGTCGTCATATGGTTGACGTGGCACAATGCCAAGGTACTCAGGCCCTTCCCCAGCCACAGTCGCATCCGCCAATCGGTCCAGCCGTGTCGCGGAAGGTTTCTTAACCAACTCGTGCTTCCTCCAGGGAAGCGAAGGTCAGCGGATCATGAGCGATTCCTCTACGCCCACGGCGTACACCGCCTATCAAGGCAACACCTACCTCTTCGGCGGCAATGCGCCCTATGTCGAGGAGATGTACGAAAACTACCTCGCCAACCCCGGCAGCGTTCCCGACAACTGGCGCACGTATTTCGACGCCCTGCAGAACGTTCCCGCCGCCGACGGCACCAGCGCCCGCGACGTCCCCCACCTGCCGGTCATCAACGCCTTTGCCGAACTGGCCAAGCAGGGCACGACCCGTGTGGTGCAGGCCAGCGGCGCCGACTCCGAACTCGGCCGCAAGCGCACGGCAGTCCAGCAGCTGATTGCCGCCTACCGCAACGTCGGCGCCCGCTGGGCCGACCTCGACCCGCTCAAGCGCGCCGAGCGTCCCGCCATTCCGGAACTCGAGCCCTCGTTCTACGGTTTTGCCGACGCCGACCTCGAGACGGTGTTCAACACCAGCAACACTTTCTTCGGCAAAGAGACCATGTCGCTGCGCGACCTGCTCAATGCCCTGCGTGAAACGTACTGCGGCACGATGGGTGCCGAGTACATGTACACCACCGACCAGAACCACAAGCGCTGGTGGCAGCAGAAGCTCGAAAGCGCCCGCACGAATCCCAAGCTCAGCGCCGAGCAGAAGAAGCACGTGCTCAACCGCCTGACGGCCGCCGAAGGCCTCGAGCGTTTCCTGCACACCAAGTACGTCGGCCAGAAGCGCTTCTCGCTCGAAGGCGGCGAAAGCTTCATCGTCGCGATGGACGAGCTGATCAACCAGGCCGGCGTCAAGGGCGTGCAGGAAATCGTGATCGGCATGGCCCACCGCGGCCGCCTGAACGTGCTGGTGAACTCGCTGGGCAAGATGCCCGCCGACCTGTTCGCCGAGTTCGACCACACCGCCCCCGAAGACCTGCCCTCCGGCGACGTCAAGTACCACCAGGGCTTCAGCTCGGACGTGACCACCCCCGGCGGCCCGGTCCACCTGAGCCTGGCGTTCAACCCCTCGCACCTGGAAATCGTGAACCCCGTGGTCGAAGGCTCGGTGCGCGCCCGCATGGACCGCCGCGGCGACCCGCTGGGCAAGCAGGTGCTGCCCGTGATCGTGCACGGCGACGCCGCCTTCGCAGGCCAGGGCGTCGTGATGGAAACGCTGGCACTGGCCGAAACCCGTGGCTACTCCACCGGCGGCACGGTGCACATCGTCATCAACAACCAGATCGGCTTCACCACCAGCGACCCGCGCGACAGCCGCTCGACGCTGTACTGCTCGGACATCGTCAAGATGATCGAAGCACCGGTGCTGCACGTGAACGGCGACGACCCCGAAGCCGTGGTGCTCGCCACCCAGTTCGCCCTGGACTTCCGCATGGAATTCCAGAAGGACGTGGTCGTCGACATCATCTGCTTCCGCAAGCTGGGCCACAACGAGCAGGACACGCCGTCGCTCACCCAGCCGCTGATGTACAAGAAGATCGCGGCCCACCCCGGCACGCGCAAGCTGTACGCCGACAAGCTGGCCGCGCAAGGCCTGGGCGACACGCTCGGCGACGACATGGTCAAGGCACAGCGCGCCGCCTTCGACGAAGGCAAGAACACCGTCGACCCCGTGCTCACCAACTTCAAGAGCAAGTACGCCGTCGACTGGAGCCCGTACCTCAACAAGAAGTGGACCGACGCCGGCGACACCGCCATTCCCTCCGCCGAGTGGAAGCGTCTGGCCGAGCGCATCACCAAGGCACCCGAGAACTTCACCGTGCACCCGCTCGTGAAGAAGGTGCTGGACGACCGCGCAGCCATGGGCCGTGGCGACGTCAACGTCGACTGGGGCATGGGCGAGCACATGGCCTTCGCCTCGCTGGTGGCCAGCGGCTACCCGGTGCGCCTGTCGGGTGAAGACTCGGGCCGCGGCACGTTCACGCACCGCCACGCCGTGCTGCACGACCAGAACCGCGAGAAGTTCGACACCGGCACCTACACGCCGCTGCAGAACGTGGCCGAGAACCAAGCCCCGTTCGTCGTCATCGACTCGATCCTGTCCGAAGAAGCCGTGCTGGCCTTCGAATACGGCTACGCCTCGAACGACCCCAACACGCTCGTCATCTGGGAAGCCCAGTTCGGCGACTTCGTGAACGGCGCGCAAGTGGTGATCGACCAGTTCATCGCCTCGGGCGAAGTGAAGTGGGGCCGCGTCAATGGCATCACGATGATGCTGCCGCACGGCTACGAAGGCCAGGGCCCCGAGCACAGCTCGGCACGCCTGGAGCGCTTCATGCAGCTGAGCGCCGACACCAACATGCAGGTGGTGCAGCCCACCACGGCCAGCCAGATCTTCCACATCCTGCGCCGCCAGATGGTGCGCAACCTGCGCAAGCCGCTGATCATCCTCACGCCCAAGTCGCTGCTGCGCAACAAGGACGCGACCTCGCCGCTGTCCGAGTTCACCAAGGGCAGCTTCCAGACCGTCATTCCCGACAGCAAGGGTCTGAAGGCCGAGAAGGTCAAGCGCCTGATCGCCTGCTCGGGCAAGGTCTACTACGACCTGGCCAAGAAGCGCGAAGAGCAAGGCAGCGACGACGTGGCGATCATCCGCGTCGAGCAGCTCTATCCGTTCCCGCACAAGGCGTTCGCCGCCGAGGTCAAGAAGTACCCCAACCTCGTGGACATCGTGTGGTGCCAGGACGAGCCGCAGAACCAGGGCGCCTGGTTCTTCGTGCAGCACTACATCCACGAAAACATGCAGGAAGGCCAGAAGCTCGGCTACTCCGGCCGTGCCGCCTCGGCATCGCCGGCCGTCGGCTACTCGCACCTGCACCAGGAACAGCAGAAGGCGCTGGTCGATGGCGCATTTGGCAAGCTCAAGGGCTTCGTGCTGACCAAGTAAGAACCGTCCCTTTTCACACGAACACCCTCAAGAACAAAACGGAGCTCACTCCAAATGTCTATCGTAGAAGTCAAAGTCCCCCAGCTTTCCGAATCCGTGGCCGAGGCCACCATGCTCACGTGGAAGAAGAAAGCCGGCGAAGCCGTCGCCGTCGATGAAATCCTGATCGAGATCGAAACCGACAAGGTCGTGCTCGAAGTGCCGGCCCCCTCGGCCGGCGTGCTGGTCGAGATCGTTCAGCCCGACGGCGCCACTGTGGTGGCCGAGCAGCTGATCGCCAAGATCGACACCGACGGCAAGGCCGCCGCTGCAGCGCCTGCTGCTGCAGCTGCACCCGCCGCCGCGCCGGCCGCTGCTGCACCCGCAGCGGCAGCCGCCGCCACCGGTGGTTCGAAGTCCGACGTGGCCATGCCTGCCGCTGCCAAGCTGCTGGCCGACAACAACCTGAAGACCAGCGACGTGGCTGGCTCGGGCAAGGACGGCCGCGTGACCAAGGGCGACGTGCTCGGCGCCGTGGCTGCCGGCGCCAAGCCGGCCGCCACCATCGCCGCACCGGCTGCCAAGCCCGCGCTGCAACAGGTCGCCGCGCCCGCCGCGCCTGACCTGGGCGAGCGTCCGGAACAGCGCGTGCCGATGAGCCGCCTACGCGCCCGCATCGCCGAGCGCCTGATCCAGTCGCAATCGACCAACGCCATCCTGACCACCTTCAACGAAGTGAACATGGCCCCGGTCATGGACCTGCGCAAGAAGTTCCAGGACGCGTTCACCAAGGAACACGGCGTGAAGCTCGGCTTCATGAGCTTCTTCGTGAAGGCCGCGGTGCACGCGCTGAAGAAGTACCCGGTGCTCAACGCCTCGGTCGACGGCAACGACATCCTGTACCACGGCTACTTCGACATCGGCATCGCCGTCGGTTCGCCGCGCGGCCTGGTGGTGCCCATCCTGCGCAATGCCGACCAGATGAGCTTCGCCGACATCGAGAAGAAGATCGCCGAGTACGGCAAGAAGGCCCAAGACGGCAAGCTGGGCATCGAAGAAATGACCGGCGGCACGTTCTCCATCTCCAACGGCGGCACCTTCGGCTCGATGCTCTCGACCCCGATCATCAACCCGCCCCAGTCGGCCATCCTGGGCGTGCACGCCACCAAGGACCGCGCCGTGGTCGAAAACGGCCAGATCGTCGTTCGCCCGATGAACTACCTCGCCATGAGCTACGACCACCGCATCATCGACGGCCGCGAAGCCGTGCTGGGCCTGGTCGCCATGAAGGAAGCGCTGGAAGATCCGTCGCGCCTGCTGTTCGACATCTGATCCGGGGAGCAAGAACCAGATGGCAAACAAGCAATTCGACGTCGTCGTCATCGGCGGCGGTCCTGGCGGCTACATCGCGGCGATCCGCGCTGCGCAGCTCGGCTTCAACGTGGCCTGCATCGACGAGTGGAAGAACGGCAAGGGCGGCCCCGCACCGGGCGGCACCTGCACCAATGTCGGCTGCATTCCCTCGAAGGCGCTGCTGCAATCGTCGGAGCACTTCGAGCAGGCCGGCCACCACTTTGCGGACCACGGCATCAAGGTCGAAGGCCTCGGCCTGGACATCGACAAGATGCTGGCCCGCAAGGACCAGGTCGTGAAGCAGAACAACGACGGCATCCTGTACCTGTTCAAGAAGAACAAGATCAGCTTCTTCCACGGCCGCGGTTCGTTCGTGAAGACCGACGAAGCCGGCTACGAGATCAAGGTGGCAGGCGCCGCTGAAGAGTCGATCAGCGGCAAGCACATCATCGTCGCCACGGGCTCCAACGCCCGCGCGCTGCCGGGCACGCCGTTCGACGAGGAAAACATCCTCTCGAACGACGGCGCGCTGCGCATCGGCGCAGTGCCCAAGAAGCTGGGCCTGATCGGCTCGGGCGTCATCGGCCTCGAAATGGGCTCGGTGTGGCGCCGCCTCGGTGCCGAGGTCACGGTGCTCGAAGCACTGCCGACCTTCCTGGGCGCCGTGGACGAGCAGATCGCCAAGGAAGCCAAGAAGGCCTTCGACAAGCAGAAGCTCAAGATCGAACTCGGCGTCAAGGTCGGCGAGATCAAGTCGTCGAAGAAGGGCGTGAGCGTCGCCTGGACCAATGCCAAGGGCGAAGCCCAGACGCTGGAAGTCGACAAGCTGATCGTCTCGATCGGCCGCGTGCCCAACACCATCGGTCTGAACGCCGAAGCCGTGGGCCTGAAGCTCGACGAACGCGGCGCCATCGCCGTGGACGACGACTGCAAGACCAGCCTGCCCAACGTGTGGGCCATCGGCGACGTGGTGCGCGGCCCGATGCTGGCGCACAAGGCCGAGGAAGAAGGCGTGGCGGTGGCGGAGCGCATCGCGGGCCAGCATGGCCACGTGAACTTCAACACCGTGCCGTGGGTGATCTACACCAGCCCCGAGATCGCATGGGTCGGCCAGACCGAGCAGCAGCTCAAGGCCGCGGGCCGCGCCTACAAGGCCGGCACCTTTCCGTTCCTGGCGAACGGCCGCGCACGCGCGCTGGGCGACACGACCGGCATGGTCAAGTTCCTGGCCGACGCCGCCACGGACGAGATCCTGGGCGTGCACATCGTGGGCCCGCAGGCCAGCGAGCTGATCTCCGAAGCCGTGGTGGCGATGGAGTTCAAGGCCAGTGCCGAAGACATCGCGCGCATCTGCCATGCGCACCCGTCGCTGTCGGAAGCCACCAAGGAAGCGGCCCTGGCCGTGGACAAGCGCACGCTCAACTTCTGATCTCCGGTTCTTGAGCGAACCCGGCCCCGATCGACCCTCGCGGGGCGGTCGGGGCTCTCCATTTTTGAAGCGATCCGATCCCTTGAGCGTCAAACAGGCTTACGAAGCGGAACTCGCGGCACGCGGGTTCAAGAGCGATCCCGCACAACTGGCGGCCGTCGAGGCGCTCGACCGCTGCGCCACCGAGTGGGGCGAGTACAAGGCCCGGCGCTCCAATGCGCTGAAGAAGCTCATCAACCGGCCGGAGCTGCCGCGCGGCGTCTACATGTACGGCGGCGTGGGGCGCGGCAAGAGCTTCCTGATGGACCTGTTCTTCAACGCCGTGCCGCTGCGGCGCAAGACGCGCCTGCACTTCCACGAGTTCATGCGCGAGGTGCACCGCGAGCTGCGCGACCTGCAGGGCACCGTGAACCCGCTCGACGAGCTGGGACTTCGCATCTCCAAGCGCTACAAGCTGATCTGCTTCGACGAGTTCCACGTCGCGGACATCACCGACGCGATGATCCTGCACCGGCTGCTCGTGGCGCTTTTCGACAACGGCGTGGGCTTTGTCACCACCTCGAACTTCAAGCCCGACGACCTGTACCCTGGCGGCCTGCACCGCGACCGCATCCTGCCCGCCATCGCACTGCTCAACCAGAAGCTCGAGGTGCTGAGCGTGGACAACGGCACCGACTACCGGCGCCGTACGCTGGAGCAGCTGCGCATGTACCTCACGCCGAACGACGCGGCGGCCGAGAAGGAAATGCGCCACGCCTTCGACAAGCTGGCCGAGACGGCCGACGAAAACCCGATCCTGCACATCGAGCAGCGCGAGATCCGCGCGCTGCGCAAGGCCGGCGGCGTGGTGTGGTTCGACTTCAAGACGCTGTGCGGCGGCCCGCGTTCGCAGAACGACTACCTCGAGATCGCGAGCCAGTTCCACACCGTGCTGCTGTCCGACGTGCCGCACATGCCGGTGCGCATGGCCTCGGAAGCACGCCGTTTCACCTGGCTGGTCGACGTCTTGTACGACCGGCGCTGCAAGCTCATCATGTCGGCCGAGGTTCCGCCCGAGGCGTTGTACACCGAGGGACCGCTGGCGCACGAGTTTCCGCGCACGGTGTCCCGGCTCACCGAAATGCAGTCGAGCGAATTCCTCGCCCTGGAACGCCGCATCGTCGACACCCGACTCACATGAAAAAAACCGCTCTTGCCCTGTTCCTGGCCCTGGCCAGCCTGCCGCTGTGGGCCCAGTCCAATGCGGCGGCGGGCAACGCCGACCTCGAAGCCGAACGCAGCCGCCTGGCGGCCGAGCGCGAGGTCATCGAGTCGCGCTACGCGAAGGAGCGCGCGGCCTGCTACAAGAAGTTCGCGGTCGAAGACTGCCTGCGAGAAAGCCGCAGCCGCCGTCGCAAGGAAACCGACCACATCAAGCGGCAGGAAACCGCGATCAACGACATCCAGCGCCAGCGCAGCGGCGCGGCCGAGCTGCAGAAGCTCGACCAGAAGGCTGCCACCCAGCGCCCGCAGGATTCGCGCGAACAGCGCGAGAAGTCGCAGGAAGACCAGAAGGCGCGCGAGCAGCGCGCCGCCGACCACGCCGCGAGCCGGGCCGCGACCGCGGCCGACGCCGCCGAGCGCCAGCGCCAGTTCGAGAACAAGCAGAAGGCCCATGCCGACGAGCAGGCCAAGGCGGCGCAGCGCCGCGCCGAAGCGCCGGCCGCGACCACGCGCTTCGAGGACAAGCAGAAGCGGGCGGCGGAACACCGCGCCAACCGCGAACGCCAGAACGCCGAGCGCACCAAGCCGCGCGGCGCACCGTTGCCACCGGCACCGGCGGCTTCCTCGCCCTGATCCTTGAAAGAGGGCGGGCGCTCAGGCCGCCGCGGGCAGCCGGTCGAGCTTGAGCACCGCGATCGAGATGTTGTCGCCCGTGCCGCGCGCACGGCGCCGCGCTTCTCCCACCAGGATTTCCACCGCGTCGCGCGGCGGCTGCGCGTACAGCACGCTGGCCAGTTCCTCGGGTGAGAAGTAGTGCCACAGGCCGTCGCTGCAGGCCATCAGCAGGTCGCCCGGCTGCAGCTTGGCGATGTGGTGCGGATCGACGGGCGGCGGCGTGGTCGTCATGCCCAGGCAACCCAGCAGGATGTTGCCCTGCGGATGGATGTTGGCCTCGGCCTCGCTGATCTGGCCGCGATCGACCAGCGCCTGCACGTACGAATGGTCGCGCGTGCGCTTGACCAGCGCGCCGTCGTTGAAGTGATAGATGCGCGAGTCGCCCGCATGGATCCAGGCGCAGTCGCCCTTGGGGTTCATCAGGAAGGCGGCCAGCGTGCTGTGCGGTTCCTGCTCGCTCGACAGCGCCGTGAGCTTGATCACCGTGTGGGCGTCTTCAAGCAGCTGGCGCAGCACGACGGCGGGGTCGTCGCGCTCGGGGCTGTAGCGGGTGAAGAGCTGACGCGCGGTCATGAGCACCTGGTCGGACGCCTTGCGTCCGCCGCTGCGCCCGCCCATGCCGTCGGCGATGACGCCGAGCACGCAGCCCGGCGTGCGCGGGTGGCTCATCAACAGCACCTGGTCCTGCTGGTAGGGGCGGTCCCCCTTGTGGAGGCCGGTGGCGGCGGCGAGTCGAAAGCCTTGGGTCATGAGCGCTGGGGCGCCAGAGGCGCGCTTTCTGTCTTCTCTGGGGTTCGTGTCAGGACGTATTATCGAATGAACACGCGCGGCCCCATGCGGCACGCGCACCCCCACCGTTGGACTCCAATCTTCATTCCCTTTCCCGTCAGCTGATCGAGCTGCGCATTGCGCATGCCGACCTCGACGCCACCATCGACCGGCTCTCGGAAGACGGCACGCCGCAGGACGAACTGCTGATGCGCCGCCTGAAAAAGCGCCGCCTCGCCCTGCGCGACCAGATCGCCCAGCTCGAGAACGCGCTCGACCCGAAAGAACCGGCGTGACGTCGCCGCTCGAAAACCAGGTGCGCGATGCGTTCGCGCAGGACGGGGTGCTGTCGCAGGCCGCCGAGCAGTTCCGCGAACGCGGCGGCCAGACCGAGATGGCGATGGCCGTGGCCCGCACCATCTCCGACGGCGGCATGCTCGTGGTCGAAGCCGGCACCGGCGTGGGCAAGACCTTCTCGTACCTCGTGCCGGCGCTGCTGAGCGGCGAGCGCGTGCTGCTCTCGACCGCCACCAAAACCCTGCAGGATCAGCTGTTCGGCCGCGACCTGCCGCGCCTCGTCGAGGCCTTCGCGCTGCCGATACGCACGGCGCTGCTGAAAGGGCGGGGCAGCTACCTGTGCCTGCACCGGCTCGACATGGCGCGCCACGACGCCTCGCTGCCCGAGCGCGGCAGCCTGCGCACGCTGGCAAAGATCGAGCAGTGGTCGAAAGCCACGCGCACCGGCGACCTCGCCGAACTGCCGGGTCTCGACGAACGTTCGCCACTGATCCCGCTGATCACCTCCACGCGCGAGAACTGCCTGGGCGCGCAATGTCCGCAGTTCAAGGCCTGCCACGTCAACCTGGCGCGGCGCGAGGCGCTGGCGGCCGACATCGTGGTCATCAACCACCACCTGTTCTTCGCCGACCTCGCGGTGCGCGAGACCGGCATGGCCGAGCTGCTGCCGACCGTGAGCGTCGTCGTGTTCGACGAGGCGCACCAGCTCAACGAGACCGGCGTGCAGTTCCTGGGCGCGCAGCTCGGCAGCGGGCAGGCGCTCGACTTCGCGCGCGACATGCTCGGCGCGGGCCTGCAGCATGCGCGCGGGCTGGTCGACTGGCAGCAGCTGGTGGCGGCGGTCGAACGCGCGGCGCGCGAGTTGCGGCTGGTGGTCGGCAAGCAATGGCCGGGCGCCAAGCTGCGCTGGATCGGCCCGGCTCCCGAGGGCGTGAATGCCGAGGCCTGGCAAGGCGCGCTCGACGACCTGCAGGACGCCTTCGTGCTGGCCGCCGACGGGCTGGACACGGTGAGCGAGATCTCGCCCGACTTCGTGCGCCTGCACGAGCGCGCGCGCCAGCTCGCCAAGCGCACGGCGCGTTTCGCGCAGCCGTGCGAGCTCGACTCCGTGCGCTGGGTCGATGTCGGCACGCAGCTGCGGCTGATCGAGTCGCCGCTCGACATCGCCGATGCGATGCGCAAGCGGGTGCTCAAGCTGGCCGACGAGCCTGTGGAGTCCGAGCTGCCCTACGGCGACGACGAGGAAGACCCCGAGCACGGCGCCGTCCCGCCGCCACCGCAGGAAGACAGCCGCCGCGCCTGGGTCTTCACCTCCGCCACGCTGGGCGACGACCCGACGCTGCGCTGGTTCACCGAACCCTGTGGCCTGCGCGATGCCGAAGTGCTACGCGTGCAAAGCCCCTTCGACTACGCCTCGCAAGCAGCAATCTATGTGCCGCGGGCCTTTCCGAAGCCCAACGATCCCACGCACAGCCAGCAGGTGGCCAAGCTGGCCGCGCACGGCGCCGCGGAGCTCGGCGGGCGCACGCTGGTGCTGACCACCACGCTGCGCGCGCTGCGCACCATCGGCGACGCGATGCGCCAGCAGTTCGAACTGCTCCAGACAGAAGCACGACCCGAGGTGCTGGTGCAGGGCGAGCTGCCCAAGCGCGTGCTCATGGACCGCTTCCGCGAAGGCGCGAGCAACGGGCGCGCGGGCTGCGTGCTGGTGGCGTCGGCCTCGTTCTGGGAAGGCTTCGATGCGCCGGGCGACGCGCTGCAGTTCGTGGTGATCGACAAGCTGCCGTTCCCGCCGCCCAACGATCCGCTGGTGGAGGCCCGCTCGCAGCGGCTCGAAGCCCAGGGGCGCAGCTCGTTCAGCGATTACTCGCTGCCCGAAGCGGCCGTGGCATTGAAGCAGGGGGCGGGGCGCCTCATCCGCCGTGAAACCGACAGCGGCGTACTCGCGATCTGCGACACGCGCCTCGTGGCGATGGGCTATGGCCGGCGGCTGCTGGCGGCGTTGCCGCCGATGCGCCGGCTGGAAACCGAAGCGGATTTCGAGAGCGCGATCGACGCGCTCAGGAAACCCTATTGATATCTATCGGGAGGCGCTGGATTACCAGAGCTTCCACCAGGGGTCGGTGCTGCCCTTGAAGCCGTTCGCCAGGTAGGTGCTCTGCGGGTAGTTGGTGGTCAGCACGCGCTGTGCGTCGTCGCGCAGGTCCTTCATGCCGAGCGCGTCGTACGACTTCACCATGATGTACAGGGCTTCTTCGAGCGCCGGCACTTCGCGGTAGTCGGACAGCGCGATCTGCGCCCGGTTGATGGCCGCCAGGTAGGCGCCACGCGAGTAGTAATAGCGGGCCACGTGAACTTCGTACTGCGCGAGCGAGTTCACGATGTAGTTCATGCGCTGGCGCGCGTCGGGCGCGTAGCGCGACTCGGGGAAGCGCGTCACGAGGTCACGGAAGGATTCGAACGATTCCTTGGCGGCCTTCTGGTCGCGCTCGGACAGGTCCTGGCGCGTCAGGAACGCGAACATGCCCAGGTCGTCGTTGAAGTTGATCACGCCCTTCAGGTAGAGCGCGTAGTCGAACGCCGGGCTGGCCGGGTGCAGCTTCATGAAGCGGTCGAGCGTGGCGATGGCGTTGGCCTTTTCGCCGGCCTTGTGCTGGGCGTAGGCCTTCTCGAGCTGGGCCTGCTGGGCCAGCGGCGTACCGGCGGCACGGCCTTCGAGCTTCTCGTACAGCGGCACTGCCTTGTCGTAGGCGCCGGAGCCGACTTCGTCCTTGGCTTCCGAGTAGATGCGGTTGGGGCTCCAGTTCGCGGTCTTGTCTTCCTTGGTGGTGGAACCGCAACCGGCGACGAGAAGGGCCGCCGCGCTGAGCGCGATCCAGGCAGGGACCGATAATTTGGCGCGAAACATCACATACGGCTTTCGTGAAACAGTTGCCCTCAATTATATCGACCGACCCCCTGACCGATCCCCCGGAAGGGCCTGAACCTGAAGAGGGCGCCGATCTCGCGGAGCCCAGCGAGCTGCGTCCCTTCGCCATTGACCAAGCGCAGCACGGCCAGCGGCTCGACCGCGCATTGGCTGCGCTGGTGTCAGAGTTTTCGCGCAGTTACCTTCAGCAACTCATTGAAGCTGGTGCCGTCGAGCTGCAAGGGCGCACGCTCACCAAGGTCTCTGCCACGGTGCGTGCGGGCCAGTCGGGGCGCATCGAATTGCGGCCCACGCCCCAGAGCCAGGCCTTCCGGCCCGAGGCGATGGACCTGGTCACGGTCCATGAAGACGAGCACCTGCGGATCATCGACAAGCCGGCCGGCCTGGTGGTGCACCCGGCGCCGGGCCACTGGAGCGGCACGCTGCTGAACGGGCTGCTGGCGCTCGACCCGAAGGCCGTGCTGCTGCCGCGCGCGGGCATCGTGCACCGCCTCGACCGCGACACCAGCGGCCTGATGGTGGTGGCGCGCACGCGGGCCGCGATGGACGCCATGGTGGCGCTGATCGCCGCGCGCGAGGTGAAGCGCCAGTACCTGGCGATGGGGCACAAGGCCTGGGAAGGCGCGGCGGCCCGCCAGGTCGATGCGCCGATCGGCCGCGATCCGCGCAACCGGCTGCGCATGGCCGTGGTCGACCTGGAGCGCCATGCGGGCAAGACCGCGCGCACGCTGATCGAGCGACTCGACAGCCACACGGACGGCTGCGTGGTGCGCTGCACGCTCGAAACCGGCCGCACCCACCAGATCCGCGTGCACATGGCGTCGATCGGCCATCCGCTGGTCGGCGACGCGCTGTATGGCGGCGCGCCCGCGGCGGGCCTGTCGCGGCAGGCGCTGCATGCGTTCCGGCTGGCGTTCGTGCATCCCGTCACGCAGCAGGCGATGGAGTTCCGTTCGCCGCCGCCGCCCGATCTGGCGCAGGCTTTGCAGACCTGGGGGCTGGATTACAATCGCGCCTGACGGCCCGAGGGCCGCGCCGGCCACCCGATGCCGGCCTTGCGTTGCACTCGCCGCGTGCCGGCAACGCCTACCCCTTCCATCCATCTGAACAAGCGTCGCCAGGCGCCTTTTTCCGGATAACGCGAACCATGAATACGGCGGATGCCAAGCGCATTCTCGAAACCGCCTTGATCTGTTCGAGCCAGCCGCTGCCGGTGCGCGACATGCGCGTGCTGTTCGACGACGAGCTGGGCGTGGACACGATCAAGGTGCTGTTGCTCGAACTGCAGGAAGACTGGGCGCAACGCGGCCTGGAGCTGGTGAGCGTCGGCAGCGGCTGGCGTTTCCAGAGCCGGCCCGAGATGCGCGACGCCCTCGATCGCCTGCATCCCGAGAAGCCGCCGCGCTACACGCGCGCCGCGCTCGAGACGCTGGCCATCATTGCCTACCGGCAGCCGGCCACGCGCGGCGACATGGAAGACATCCGCGGCGTCACGATCAACTCCCTGATCCTGAAGCAGCTCGAAGACCGCGGCTGGGTCGAGGTGATCGGCCACCGCGAAACGGTCGGCCGGCCCGCGCTCTACGCGACCACCCGCCAGTTCCTCGACGACCTGGGTCTGGCCTCGCTGGACCAGCTGCCGTTGGTGGAAACGCCCGCGCAGCAGGCGGCGCTGGTTGACGCACTGCAGCAGGCCGCGGGCGACCAGCCGGGGCTGCCGATCGACGGCGATGCGGCGGAAGAGGCCGTTGCGGAATCTGCAGAGGCCGCAGCCCCAGCAGAGGAAGAAGAAGGTGTGCAGGCCGAGCTCGCCATGGTCGATGCGCCGCCGGAGTCGGCTGAGTTGGCAGAGGTCGTCTCGACCGACGCGGCAGAGTTTGCCGAAGAGGTGGTGGCGATCGCCGAGGCCGCCGCGCCCGAAGAACCCGAATCTGAGGTCCCGTCCCCCGCAGCGGACGAGACCGACCCCCACGACCCCCACGCTGTTTCTCCCGGAAAAACCCCATGAGCTCATCCGACACCGACGACGCAGCGATGCTGCCGGTCGAACCCGAAGTCAAGAAGCGGAAGCGGGCCGCCACGCCCAAGAAGGTGACGGAGGTTGCTGTTGAATCCGTCGCTGCGCCCGCAGAGTCGGCAGGGGCCGAGGCCGGGGAAGCGCCGAAGAAGCCGCGTGCACCCCGCAAGAAGAAGGTGGTCGAGGCGCCGGCTGCCGATGAGCAATTGGTGAGCGCGGCGGAAGTCGCTCCTGCTGCGGAAGCTCCCGCGACGGTCCAGCCCGATGTGGCGCCCGTGGCTGCGGAAGTGGTGGCAGCCGAGGCAGACGAGCCGGCGCCGGTCGAAGCACAGCGTCCCCGGATGTCCGACGAGGACCAGGACGACGACCGCGGGGACGACGAAGACGACGAGGAAGACGAACCCGACGAAGAGGAAGACGACCTCGACCGCGCCCGTCGCGCCGCCGAGCGCGAGCAGCGCAATGCGCCGCCGACCGAGCCGATCCGTTTTGCCGACGTCATCTCCGGCCAGTTCGACGCCGACGAGGAAAGCCCCGAGGTCCCGCCGCTCAAGCGCGTGCTGCTGCCCGAGGCCGATTCGCCCAAGCTGCACAAGGTGCTGGCGCAGGCCGGCCTCGGCTCGCGCCTCGAGATGGAGCAACTCATCTTGCAGGGCCGCATCTCGGTCAACAACGAGCCGGCCCACATCGGCCAGCGCATCCAGTACGGCGACCAGGTCAAGATCAACGGCAAGCCGATCCGCTACCGCATCGCACCGCCGCCGCCGCGCGTGATCGCGTACCACAAGCCCGTGGGCGAGGTCGTCACGCACGACGATCCGCAGAACCGCCCGACGGTGTTCCGCAAGCTGCCGCGTCTGCAGCAGGGCAAGTGGCAGTCGGTCGGCCGGCTCGACCTGAACACCGAAGGCCTGCTGCTGTTCAGCAGCTCCGGCGATCTGGCCAACCAGCTCATGCACCCGCGCTTCGGCCTGGAGCGCGAGTACGCGGTACGCGTGCTGGGCGCGCTCACCAGCGAAGAAAAGAAGAAGCTGCTCGAGGGCGTGCGCCTGGACGACGGCATGGCGCAGTTCGGCACCATCGAAGACGGTGGCGGCGAAGGCTCCAACTGCTGGTACCGCGTGACCATTTCCGAAGGCCGCAATCGCGAGGTGCGCCGCCTGTTCGAGTCGGTGGGCCATGCGGTCAGCCGGCTGATCCGCATCCGCTACGGCGCGATGGTGCTGCCGCGCGGTCTCAAGCGCGGTGCCTGGATGGAGCTCGATGAGCGCGACATCCAGGCGCTGTTCCAGGCCTCGGGCGGTGCGCAGGCGCGACCGGCGGGTCCGCTGCAACGCGGTCCCGGCGGGCCGGAGGGCGGCAGTCGCAATGGGCGGAACAAGAAGCGCCGCGGCAACAACAACCGCAACGGCGGCATGGGCGGTGGCCAGCCGCGTGAAGCGCGCGGCGAAGCACCGATCCCGAGTCCGCTGGGTGACGGTCGTCCGCCGCGCGGTGAGCGTGGAGGGCGCGGTGGTCCCAATCGGGGCGGTGGCAACGGTGGCCCGCCACAGCAGGGGCGCCGCGGCAACGCAGGTCCCGGCAACCGTCAGGGCGGCCAGGGGCAAGGGCAGGGCGGCAGTGGCAACCGGTCGGCGGGTGCTGGCGGTGGCGGCGCTGCGAACCAGCCCGATCCGATGAAGACCTCGCTCGGCTACATCGGCGCCGACAGCTTCTCGCGCCAGCGCAAGGAGCAGCGCGGCGGTCCGGGACGTCGCGGCGGTGGTGGCGGCTCGCAAGGTGGCGGTGGTGGCTTTGGCGGTGGTGGCGGCGGACGCCGCCGCGGACGCTGAAAGCCAGCCGTCGGAGCGCGGCCTTTCGCGGGGTTTTCGCCAATCCCGCAGGTCGCGCCGGTTAAAATCAGAGGCTTTGTCGACGTGCCACGAAACAAATTCGTTGCAGTTGTGACAAAACACTTCAAAATCAAAGCTCAGGAAGCATTTCAATGGCTATCGAACGTACCCTTTCCATCATCAAGCCCGACGCCGTCGCCAAGAACGTCATCGGCAAGATCGTTTCCCGCTTCGAGGCTGCCGGCCTCAAGATCGTCGCCGCCAAGCTGGTTCACCTGTCGCGCAACGAAGCCGAGCAGTTCTACTCGGTGCACAAGGAGCGTCCCTTCTTCAAGGACCTCGTCGAGTTCATGATCTCGGGCCCCGTGTTCGTGCAAGTGCTCGAAGGCGAGAACGCCATCGCCAAGAACCGTGACCTGATGGGCGCCACGGACCCCAAGAAGGCAGCCGCCGGCACCATCCGCGCCGACTTCG
>Ga0209676_1001145_pt1 | contig 28977 bp, 25 predicted proteins | sample AraplaCvi_mLB_r2_FD_184282 | JGI IMG/M metagenome (GOLD analysis project Ga0209676, IMG submission 184282) | Arabidopsis root microbial communities from North Carolina, USA - plate scrape MF_Cvi_mLB_r2 (SPAdes) (version 2) | ecosystem: Host-associated > Plants > Roots > Endosphere | place: USA... | reverse complement strand
ATTGAGCTGGCGGTGGGTGGTGGAGGCGGGGTGGCAGGCCAGCGACTTGGCATCGCCGATGTTCACCAGGCGCACTACCAGCTGCAGCGCATCGATGAAGCGCGCACCGGCCGCCTGCCCGCCCTTGATGCCGAACGACAGGATCGACGCCGGCTTGCCGCCGGTGTAGCGCCGGGCCAGTTCATGCTCGGGGTGGTCGGGCAACCCGGCGTACTTCACCCAGGCCACCTGCTCGTGGGCTTGCAGGTAACGGGCGACCTTCAGCGCGTTCTCGGTGTGGCGCTCCATGCGCAGGGCCAAGGTTTCCAGGCCTTGCAGGATGAGGAAGGCGTTGAACGGCGACAGCGCGGCACCGGTGTTGCGCAGCGGCACCACGCGGCAGCGGCCGATGAAGGCGGCGGGGCCGAAGGCTTCGGTGTAGGTGACGCCGTGGTAGGACGGGTCGGGGGTGTTGAGCAGGGCGAAGCGTTCCTTGTTGTCGGCCCAGGGGAATTTGCCCGAGTCGATGACGATGCCACCAATGCTGGTACCGTGGCCGCCGATGTACTTGGTCAGCGAGTGCACGACAATATCGGCGCCATGCTCGAACGGCCGGCACAGCACCGGGGTGGCCACGGTGTTGTCGACGATCAGCGGCACACCATGGCGGTGGGCGGCCTCGGCCAGCGCGGCGATGTCGACGATATTGCCGGCCGGGTTGCCGATGGACTCGCAGAACACCGCCTTGGTGCGCGAATCGATCAGCGCTTCGAGGGCGGCGATGTCGTCGTGGGCGGCAAAGCGGGTGTGGATGCCCATGCGCGGCAGGGTGTGGGCCAGCAGGTTGTAGGTGCCGCCGTACAGCTTGGCCACCGAGACAATGTTGTCGCCGGCCTCGGCGACGGTCTGGATGGCGTAGGTGATGGCCGCCATGCCCGAAGCCACCGCCAGCGCGCCGACCCCGCCCTCCAGGGCGGCCATGCGCTGCTCGAGCACGTCGTTGGTGGGGTTCATGATGCGCGAGTAGATGTTGCCGGCCACCTTCAGGTCGAACAGGTCGGCGCCGTGCTGGGTGTCGTCGAAGGCGAAGGAAGTGGTCTGGTAGATCGGGACGGCCACTGCCCGGGTGGCCGGGTCGTGGCTGAAGCCTGCGTGGATGGCGAGTGTTTCCAGCTTCATGCAATCGTTCCTTGAGCGTGGGTGGAGCGACCGAGCATGTGGCGGGGGGAGGGTGTGGGTCAAGGACGTTGTGGAGCCCACCTGAGCGGTGGCGCACACTTAATGTGCAAATCGAAGGGCGCGGTAAGGTGCCGTCATCTGTGACCCAACAGAGGCGACTTACGGAAAGAATGAGCGCAACTGCAGACTACAAAAGGTGACGTATCACCATGAAAAGGCGGGCGGGCGTTGGCCTGGGTTGCTGACAGGTGACAAGCGGTATCTGTTCGGGCAGGATAAGGGTGATGGCTAATTGCCTCTAATGTATGGATAAACACAAACCTGCATTGGAATCCACATAGGGAGGGTGGGGTGCAACAACTCTGGCATGACTTGGAAGCCTTCCTGCAAAAGCACAGTCCGCGGCAATTCGCTGACCTCAATGCTTGCGCGTCGGTTGTACAGATATCAGCACTGCAAGACCAATTGGGCGTGGCTTTACCCGCTGACTTCGTACAGTGCCTGCTGCGACATGACGGCCAACAGGGCAAAGCAGAAGGGCTGTTCGAGGGCTACGAATTTCTTTCGTCCCGCAAGATCCTCCTGGAATGGTGCGCGCTACGCCGTCTACTCGACCGCGGCGACCTAGACGAGCCACTTGATCATCCCGATCCCGCTGTACTTCATACATGGTGGCACCCGTGCTGGATTCCTTTTGCTGCCAACGGTGCCGGTGACAACCTCTGTCTTGACCTTGCTCCAGCCGCCGCAGGCGCCCACGGTCAAATTATCAGCTATTCCCATGAATTCCCTCGTCGATCGGTGAAGGCACCCAATTTCACTGTTTGGTTCGAGAATTTAGTCAATCGCATGTGTGCTTGAGCCCCCCATGGAAATGACCCTTACCGAAATGCGCGAGCAGCGCCTGCAAAAACTGTTCGATGATTGCCAGCAACAGGTTATCGGGCAAATCATCGGGCCTTTTGGTCTTTCTACGGCGATGTTTGAGGACAAGAACGGCGGAAACGTCACTACGCTGCACAACTTCTCTCGTGGCGATGATGATTACATCGCCACTGACTCCGACAAGGCGCTGCATGCGCATTCGAAAACTGAGTACAGCGAAGAAGTTCGATCCCAGTACGAGATCAAGACTCAAAAACAAGCTGAGGCGACTGGCGGCAAGACTTGGGATAAGAAGCGTGACGAACGGATTGCGAAGGGGCGGGACGACTATACCGGTGCCAAGGTTGCGGCTGATGGGACCACGGTCATGCATACAGGCGAGACGGTTACTGTAGAGCTGGATCATGTTGTGTCCATCAGTGAAGTCCACCGTACCCCCAAGAATCATCTTGCTCTAGGCGATGTAGTGGTCGACCCCTCAACGGGCAAGAAGCAAGTCGACGCTGGGCGTATGCGCAAGATGGTCAATGATGATAACAACCTTGCCTTGACCAACAAACCCGCAAACGGGTCGAAGAAAGGTCATGATCTTGACGAATGGTCAAACCGTGAACGAAATGACGGAACGACCAATGCGGAGGAGTTTGGGCTCAACCAGAACATGGTCGAGGAGGCTTACCAAAAAGCCCGGGCACATGTCGACAAGACTGCCAACAGTGCTCTGTTCAAGAAGCAGGCGGGCGAGTTGCTCAGCACCGGTGGCAAACAAGCGGCGACCATGGGCCTCAAGCAGGCGCTGGGAGTTCTTCTGACGGAGTTGGTCAATGGCCTGTTCATCGAGTTCAAGGTGCTGATCAAAGCGGGGGCAAGTGCGGGCAAGACCCTCTTCGAAGAAATCAAGGTGCGTTTGCAACGGGTAATCGCCTCGGTCATCAAGAAGATTCCGGACGCTGCATCCCAGGCCCTTCAAGGCGGGGCCAGTGGATTCATGAGCAATTTGATCACGTTCTTGATCAACAACTTCCTGTCCACCGCCAAGCGCTTCGTTACTGTCATCCGCGACGGTTTGCTGAGTTTGGTCAAGGCCATCAAGATGATCATGTTTCCGCCCAAGGGCATGACGTCTGACCAGGCTCTTCAGGAAGGACTGAAGATTCTCACCACCGTCGTGGTGACAAGCGTCGGCTTCCTGTTGCAAGAAAGTGTGGCGACGTTTCTGAAGACGCTGCCGTTCCTGCTTCCGATTGCCGACATTGTCGCCGGTGTGTTGGTTGGCATGCTCACCGGTTTGCTCAGTGCCTTTCTGGCTTACCAGCTGGATAACCTGTTCGCGCGCTACCGTTATGCCTACGACGAAAAACTTCTGGACGCCATCATCCTTGATGGGCGCTTGAGTGAACGGCTGGCGGGTGACTTGCTGGCGCAGGCTGAGGTCTCGCTGCAGTCCATCGGTAAATATGCTGAGTCAATCAAAAGCTACGAGTCCACCGAGCATTCATTTATCAACGCGGCACAGGCTGCCCAAAATACATTGTTCAGCCTTGCAGCGAGCATCGAGACGGCCAAGGCGCAGGTCAGCGAAACGCGCCAGATGGTGGCCTATCTGGACGAAACCCAGGTGCTGCTGGAAGACTTTTTCAAGACAAGGTAACGCAATGAGTAGTTTGAAAGGCAAGGAAATCCAGATCGTCACCGCGTTGTCTCAAGCGGATTTGTCAGAATCGGTAATTGGTGGCAGCTGTGTAAAACAACTGATTACTGCAGTCGTTGATGCGCAGAACCAGGCCAAGAGCGCCAACGATGCGTTGCAAAGGGCGCGCAGTGAAAAGAGCTCTCAGAATATTCTGAGCAATTGGTGGAACAACACTGAGGACAAGATCAAGGATGCTCAACTCACCCTGAGTACCGAGATTGCCAACCTCAACCGGCACTCATCGCAGTTGCTCATTTTCAATACCGCAGTGTCGAAAGTGCTGTGCGATCAGCAGGATATTTTACTAAGTCAGCAACAGCGTCTTGAGGCTCAAGCGGCCCAGTTGCGGGCGCAGAATGTTCAAATCCTTGAGCAGCAGGAGCAACTGGCGTCCCAACAGCAGGACATTCGCACGGCCAACCAAGGGCTACTCGAGGCTAAAGGCCTCACCGCGGCCCAAGCGCGTGACTTGATCGGTTGCGTACAGCGGGTCGAGGCGGCCGAGAAGCGCATTGGCCAGGTCAGCCAGGAATTACTGACTGAAATTGGTCGGCAACTCGAAGTTGCGCGCAAGGATGTTGCAGATTCTCTTGCAGCCGCAGTCAGCAATCTGGAAGCAAGGGACAAGCAGCTACTGCGCATCGCCCATGACCAAAAGCAGAAACTTGCCAGCCATAGCGAAGCGATTGACGGTAAACTTGATGCCTTCAATCAGGCCTTGCCTGCTCGACTTGAGCATGCGATCCAACAGCACTTGGAGCCCAGCATTGAAAAAACCCAGGCGCTGGAATTGCGTCTGGAGCAACAGACGGTCGAGCAGGCTCGCTTGGCCAAACGCTTGCTGATCAGCTCAACTGTTCTCGGTGCTGCACTCCTTGCAGTCGGCGTGGCAGCGGTATTGCTTTGAAGAAAGTCGCACAGTAGGGAGTCGCCAGTGTTCGCGGGTGAACCCTACTGCCCATCAGCTAAACAAGTTGAGGCCACTTCGCGGGCTAGCCCGCTCCCACAAGTACTGCACATCACATCAAATCGGTGCGATCGAAGTGGAAGCTGGCACATCGAGCGCAGAGCCCGCCACCGAGCGCTCGCGATTCGCCACCCCGAACGGCACGTGCACCATCGGCAAATCCCCCGCCGGCGACTGCAGATGACTACGCTGGTCATCGAAGAACACATGCGGCTTCAATATCGACAGAACCCTGGGCTTCTCCATCCCGCCCAGAAAGAAGCACTCGTCCGGCGATACGCCCCAGTCCTTCAACGTCGTCACCACCCGCTCATGCGAAGGCGCATTGCGCGCCGTCACGATCGCAATCCGCAGAATCCGTTTGTACGCCGGGTCCTTGGCCAGTTTGCGGTCCTCGAGCATGCGTATCAGCGAAAGCTTGCGGTACAGGTCCGCCAACGGCCCCGGCGAATGCGGGATGCCCTTGCGCGCCCGCTCATGCTCCTGAAACTCGTCCAGGTTGTCGTCGCGCTTGTACACGCGCTCCGCCTCGTCATCGGCAATCACCCCGTCAAAGTCGAAGGCTACCCGCAGTTCGGTGTCGATCTCGTCATCGTAGATGCGTGTCGGCAGCACCCGCCCGGCCGGGTAGTCTGCGTCGATGGCTTTCTGCACGTCCTCCTCGTTGGCGCTGAGGAACAGCGAGGCATTGAACGCCGGGATGTACTCGTAGGGCGAGCGGCCCGACATGAACGCCGCACGGGTGATGTCCAGCTGGTAGTGGCTGATCGAGCGAAACACCCGCAGGCCGGTTTCCGGCGAGTTGCGCGACAGCAGCACCACCTCCACCGGCAACTGCTCGGGAAAGGCCTGGTTGATGCTCAGGAAGCGGCGAATGAACGGGAACGCCACGCCCTTTGGGAAAGGTTCGTCCAGGTTCTGCTGCTGGTGCTGACGGTAAGCCTCGACGCCCTGGGTCTGGTAGATGTCATCCGGGACGGTGAGGTCGAACAGCGCACTCGAAGCAACGCCGATGACCAGTTTCTGTTCGATGGGGTAGGGCATGAAACAACTCCTGAGCCTGAGCTGAAGGCAAGTGTACCGCGCGCTTCGCGGCGCTGTCGGTGTCAGATCAGGATGTAGTCGTTACGCACCACCACCGGTTCGTGTGCGCCTTCGACCAGGTGCACGAACTGGCCTGCCACCCGGTCGATCGCCAGGCAATCGTCCACATCCAGCAAGGCATCGGTATGCGGCTTCAGCCAGCCCGCCTGCATGCGTTGTTTGCCCAGGGCCTTGGCCTCGGCTTTGTTGTGGGCGGTGACCAGCAGGTAGCGGTGGGCCTCGCCGAATACCTCGCGCTCGTAGCCGCCGAGGTTGATGAAGTACAGGCGCAGGGCACCAGGGGCCGGGGCGTCCGGGCGCAGTTCGATGCGTTGGCCGTCGATACCGTGCACTTCCAGCCACGAATCGATATGCAAACCTCGCGGGCTGCCGAACCAGGCCTGGCGCAATTGCGGGTAGGCCTGTTCGAAGGTGTCGGCCAGGGCGAACACCACATCGTGGACTTCGATCTTGGCACCGGGGTGGCGGCCTCCGAGCATGACGACGTAAAGCATGGGCGGTCCTTTGCGTGGCTGATGTAAAAGTGCGTCATTGTACTGCCTGATTCGCGGATGCCGCTTTCATGGAACTGCACATGGCTCATTGAATTGGCAGGGACCCTGTGGGAGCGGGCATGCCCGCGAACACCGGCGCAGCCGGTGCCAGGCACTGTGTTGGATTCTTCGCGGGCACGCCCGCTCCCACAAGGTACGCGGACCGCTTGCGAATTCAGTTCTCTGCGCGACAGCGCAGGCCTGACAGTTGCTCCACCAGAAAATCCACGAACACCCGCACCCGCGCCGGCATCGCCGGGCCGCCGACGAACACCGCATGGATCGGTTCGCGATCACCGGGGTTGTACGCCTCCAGCAACGGCACCAGCTGCCCGCTGGCCAGGTCATCGGCCACGGTAAAGGTTCCGATGCGCGCCACGCCGGCGCCGAGCCTGGCCAACTGCGCCAGGGCCTCGCCGCTGCTGCATTCGATATTGCCCGTCACCTTCAATGAAAACACCTGCCCGTCGCGGCGGAACGGCCAGTCGGGGGCGGCGCGGCGGAAGTTGAAGCGCAGGCAGTTGTGCCGGGCCAGGTCCTCCGGCACAAGGGGCGTGCCGCAGCGCGCCAGGTACTCGGGCGAGGCGACGACCACCTGGCCGGTTTCGCCGATGGCGCGGGCGCTCAACGAGCTATCCGGCAGGTGGCCGAAGCGCAGCGCCACGTCGGCCTGGCCGCCGAGAATGTCGGCCACTTCGTCACTGAGGGTAAGGTCGACCAGCACCTGCGGGTAGCGTGCGCTGAACGCGGCCAGCAACGGCACCACGGTCAGCCGGCCATGGCCCAGCGCTGCGCTGACGCGCAAGCGCCCGCGTGGCACGCCCTGGTCGGTGATGGCCTCTTCCACTTCGAGCATGTCGGCCAGCACCCGCCGTGCACCGCGCAGGTACGCCTCGCCCTCGGGCGTGAGGGTGATCGCCCGGGTGGTACGCAGCATCAGGCGGGTGCCCAGGCGCTGTTCGGTACGCGCGAGGATGCGGCTGACCGCCGAAGGCGTCAGGCCCAGCGCCCGGGCGGCGGCGGACAGGCTGCCTTCTTGCGCCACCTTGGCAAAAATTTCCATCTCTCCGGATCTTCCACTGAAGTCCATTTGTGCCTCTTCAGCAAAGGTGGTTCGCAAAAACGCAGTCTAGTGCCGCTCAGCTTCTGATCGTAGCATTTGCAGCACAGATAAGGAGTTTGCCATGCGTATCAATCCACCGCTTGTCGCACTCGCCATCGGAGCCTTTGGCATCGGTGTCACCGAGTTCGCCCCCATGGGCATGTTGCCCAGCATCGCCACCGACCTTGGCGTCTCCATTCCGGCTGCCGGGCTGTTGGTCAGTGCCTATGCGATCGGGGTGCTGATCGGCGCACCACTGATGACCCTGGCCACGGTGAAGGTCCCGCGGCGTTACCTGTTGATCGGCCTGATGGCCATCTTTACCTTGGGCAACCTGATGTCGGCCCTGGCCAGCGACTACGCCAGCCTGCTGGTCGCCCGCGTGGTCACCTCGCTGAACCACGGCGCGTTCTTTGGCATCGGCTCGATCGTTGCGGCCAGCGTGGTACCGCCCGAGAAGCGCGCCGGGGCCGTGGCCGCGATGTTCATGGGCTTGACCCTGGCCACCATCGGCGGGGTGCCACTGGCGACCTGGTTCGGTGAAATGCTGGGCTGGCGCACGGCATTCTGGGGCATCGCCGGGCTCGGCCTGGTGGCAATGACCACCCTCTGGCATGCACTGCCCAATGTGCCGTTGCCCAAGGGTGACGGGGCCATGGCCGAAATCCGCGTGCTGGGCCGCGGGCCGGTGCTGGCGGCATTGCTGCTGACCGTGGTGGGTTCCAGTGCGATGTTCACGGTATTCACCTATATCGCGCCGATCCTGCAAAGCGAGGCGGCGGCTTCCACCTCCTTCGTCACGGCCATGCTGGTGTTGTTCGGTGTCGGCCTGACCTTGGGCAACGTCTGGGGTGGCAAGGCCGCGGACCGCTCGATCGACCGCACCCTGATGCTGTCACTGGCCGTGCTGATTGCGGTGCTGCTGGTATTCCCGCTGGTGATGGACTGGCCGCTGCCGACTGCGCTGGCGGTACTGGTGTGGGGCGCTGCCAGCTTTGCCTTGGTGCCGCCGCTGCAGATGCGGGTGATGGAGGCAGCCAAGGATGCGCCTAACCTTGCGTCGGCGGTGAACATTGGGGCATTCAACCTGGGTAACGCGATCGGTGCGGCGCTGGGTGGGGCGGTGATCAATGCGGGGCTGGGGTATCCGGCGGTTTCCCTGGCGGGGGCGGCGATGGCGGCAGTTGGTTTGCTAATGGTCTTGATGTTTGCCTGGCGGGGGCGGGCAGTGGCGTTGGGGGATCGGGCAGCGGTTTAAGGAGCTGAGATCCTGGGGGCGCTTTGCACCCCTTTCGCGACGCAAGGCCGCTCCCACAAGTCAAGCGAGCGCCGTCCTGTGGGAGCGGCCTTGTGTCGCGATGGGCTGCAAGGCAGCCCCGCAGTTTTGCCCATCACGGCGTACCGTTACGGCCATGCAGGTGATAGGCCGGGCGCTCGCTCAACCGCTCGTAATAGTCGCGCACCGCCGGCAGGTGCGGGTGCTCGAACGGCGTTTCAAACCAGCGGTTGACCGACAGGCCAATGGGTATGTCGGCCAGGGTGAACTGGCTGCCGGCCACATAGGCACCGGTGGCCGCCAATTGGCGGTCAAGAATGTGCATGTAGCGCGACCACTCCGCGCATCCGGCGGCCAGGGCCTGTGGGTCCTGGTGGGCGGGCGAGTGCCTGACCAGCGACATGAACGCGTAGCTCCACGAGCGATTGAGGTCCGATGCCTGCCAGTCGATCCACTGGTCGATCCTGGCCCGTGCCTGTGCCTCGCCCGGGTAGAACGCGGTGGCGCCGTAGCGCGTGGCCAGGTAGCGGATGATGCTGTTGGATTCCCACAGGGTGAAGTCGCCATCCTGGATTACCGGGATCATGGCGTTGGGGTTCAACGCAAGGAACTCGGCGCTGTCCGTGGGCTTGAAGCCCGAACCCCAGTCTTCGCGCTCGAACGCGACCTCGAACTCGGCGCACGCCCACAGGACTTTACGTACGTTGATGGAAGAGGCTCTGCCCAGTATCCGTAGCATGGTGTTCGTCCTTGTGTGGGGGGGAGCTTGATCGTCCGCCACCGCCGGTTGCCGGTCAAGAGCCAGACCGCTGGCAACGCATCCCCTTTGTAGGGTTCTTGTAGTCCATTTCCGAAAGTAAGCCTTTCCACCCCCTGGGTGATTGTGACAGGGCAGGCAGCACCCTAGTCTCGGCACGCTCGTAACCCGGAGGAATGGACATGGACAAAGACACCCCGAAAGAAAGCAGCAACCTGAATGTCGTGCGCGCAGCGGGCCGTTTTGGCAACGGCGGTGCCGAACTGGTGCAGATGAAAGCGCAGGTGCCCATGCGCACAGCGTTGATGGAAGCATCGAATATCATGGGCTGCATTACCGAGCTCACCCGCAAGGCCATCGACCGGCCTGGCGAACGCAAGGTGATGATGCAGGCCACGTGCTACCTGGCAGGCATGGCCAAGGCGCTGATCGATGGCCAGTTGCAGCAGTTGCGCCAGGCGCGGGAAGGCGAGGAGCAGCCTTAGTCAGGCTTGCCTGGGGGGCGCGAACTTGGCACCCTTGGTCAGTTTGAATCGTCGGTATCACCACAGAAGGAAGGTCGCATTGAGCTGGGACAAGGTGGGGAAGCTTCTGGTCGCCGTGCTGCTTGGCCTGATGGTCCTGCTGGCTGTCTATGGGGTGCTCAGAGGCAACCCGCGCCTGGAGGCATCGCTGACCTACGCCTACCTCACCTATCCCAGCCAGTTCAGCGAACGCATCAGCAAGGCCAGCGAACAGCTCAAGTACGAGCAGTTGCAGGGGCATATCAACACCATCAGCGAGGGCGCGCTGAGCCACGATCAGGTCGAGCGCCTGATCGAAATGGCCCAGGCGCCCTATGCCCAACTGTTCGCCAAGCCCTTCGAGGCCGGGCTGGTCGACCACCGCACCGGTTTGCTCATCGAGTTGCGCAACAGCGGTGATACGCAAGTGCGTCAGGTGAAAATCCGCCTGCCTGCCAAAGGCCTGGTGCAGGTGCGCGATGCCGCGGGCAATGACACCCTCCTGGAAACCGCCACCATGCAAGCGGATATCCCCGCCATCGAGCCGGGTGGCGCATGCAAGGTCTGGGTGTATTTCGATGCGGACTATTCACAGATCCGCCAGGGCGGGGTCAGCATCAGTCACGCCGACGGCAAGGCCGACATACAGGTGTACCGCGAGGTCATCGGTTTCCCGGCCTGGGTGGCCCGCTACAGCCGCGAGCTGATGGTATTGCTGGGCTTGTTGGTGGCCAGCGTGCTGGGCCTTGGGTATGCCTGCCTGTCGCGCCGTAAGCCGCACTGAATGCTCCTACAGGCAACGCGGGCATGCTTCTGAGGCAAAGGTCATTTGCCGCGAACTCAACAATCGGCCGTTGACTACCCTCTATAGTGCTCGGCATTACAAGACCATGCCGAGCCTGCCCGATGATTCCCTCCCTGGACTCCATTTTTTCCCGCCTGCGCCTGCGTCAGTTGCGCCTGCTGATCGAGCTGGACCGCTGCGGCTCCCTGCACAAGGCGGCGGAGGCCATGGCGATTTCCCAGCCCGGGGCCACCAAGGCCTTGCGCGAGGTGGAGGAGGTGCTGGGTGTGCCGTTGTTCCAGCGCCTGCCCAGCGGCCTGGTGGCCAATGACGTGGGGCGTTGCGTGGTGCGTTATGCGCGCTTGATCCACAGCGACCTGGGGCATTTGCGCGAAGAAGTGCTGGGCATCGTCCAGGGGCAGGGGGGACGGCTGGCGGTGGGCAGCATCATGGGGGCCATGCCGACCCTGGTCGGTGCCCTCGGGCGGCTGCGCAGCAAGCAGCCGCAACTGGCAGTGGAGATCGCCGAGAACACCAGTGCCAACCTGCTGGCCCAGCTCGATGAAGGGCGCCTGGACCTGGCGATCTGCCGGCCGGGGTTGGGCCGTAATGCGGCGGACTACGCTTTTGTCGAACTGGCCCAGGAGCCGCTGGCGGTGGTCGCGCACCCGCAGCATCCCCTGGCTGGCGCGGCGGCGCTGGCAGTGGGCGACCTGAGCCAGTACCGCTGGGTTGTGTACCCGGCCAACATGCCCATGCGCCAAGCGCTGGAGCGTGAGTTGAGCGAAGCGGGGGTGGAGGTGCCACGCTATCCGCTGGAAACCTTCTCCACCTTTGCCACCTTCATGCTGCTGGAGGATGACCCGACGCTGGTGGCGGTGATCCCCAGCGCGGTGGCGGCCTTTGCCGAGCAGCGCGGGTTGCTGGTGTCGCTAGCCGTGCAGCTGCGGGCGCTGAGCGAACCGTTCGGCATCGTGCACCGGGTGGCCGCGCCGCTGTCACCGGCAGCGCGGTTGCTGGTAGAGGAGTTGACTGCCGGTTGAAACCTGTAGCGGCCCCTGTGGGAGCGGGCGAGCCCGCGAACACCGGCGCAGCCGGTGCCATCCACCGCGTTGCCTGCTTCGCGGGCACGCCCGCTCCCACAGGGGCTTGCAATCCCAAACCTCAGAACTGCCGCTCGCGGTAATCGATCAAGCTGGAAAACACCGCAATCAACACCGCTGCCACCACAAAGAAGATCAGCGCAAAGAAGTAATCCCCGGTGAACTGCACGATCAGCCCGATCACGATCGGCACCAGCACCCCGGCCATGTTGCCGCAGAAGTTCATGGTGCCACCCAGCACGCCGGTGCGCGACGGCCCACCAATGATCGCCGGCAGGCACCAGTACATCCCGCACCAACGGATGAAGAACATCGCCACGCACAGCAGGCTGATCACCGCGACGGTTTCGCCCACATAGGCTGCTGCCAGGATGCACAGCGCCGCCACCAGCGCCGAACCGCTGAACAGGGTGCGCATCACCAGGTTCGGCGAGGCGCCGCTGGCCCGCCAGCGGTCACCGATCCAGCCGCCGATCAGCTCGCCGACAAACCCGCAGATGAAGATCAGGAAGGTCGCCCCGCCCATGGCCGAGATGTTCAGGCCATGGGCCTTGTGCAGGTAGCTCGGCATCCAGGTCAGCAGGCCGTAGAACACCGCCAGGATGCAGCTGTAGCCGGCGAACATGGCAAAGATCGAACGGTCCTTGAGCAGTTCGCGCAGCGGCAGGCTGGCCTTGGCTGCCGCGGTATGGGCGCTGGCATTGCCGGCGGTGATGTGGCGCAGCTCGGCCTCGTTCACCCCTGGGTGCTCGCTGGGGTGGTTGCGGATGTACTTCCACGCCAGGATGCCGGCCAGCACGGTGCCGACCCCGGCCACCACGAAGGCCAGGCGCCACGAGCCCAGCCAGGCGATCAACCCGGAAATCAGGATCGCCCCCAGGGCACTGCCCAGCGGTGCGCCGCCATCTACCAGCACGGCGCCACGGCCGCGCTCGTTGGGCGTCAGCCAGGCGCCATTGAGCTTGGCCCCGGCGGGCATGATCGGCGACTCGGCCACACCCAGGCCAATGCGCGTCAGCAGCAGGACCAGCCAGTTGTGCGAGGCCGCGCCCAGCGCCTGGAACAGGCCCCAGGCCACGGTTGCCGCGCCAATGATGCCGCGGGTGTGGAAGCGGTCCAGCAGCAGGCCGCCAGGAATCTGCATCAAGGCATACGACCAGAAGAACGCACTGAGCATCAGCCCTTCCATGGCCGGGGTCAGGTTGAATTCGGGGGCGATCAGTGGCAGCGCCACCGACAGCGAGGCGCGGTCGATGTAGTTGATTGCGGTCAGCAGCAACAGGATCAGGAAGATGCGCCAGCGCACCGTGGTCATCGGGGCCGCAGCGGGCAGCGCCAGGTCGGCCGGGGAGGGGAGGGTCTTCATCGCAGGAGCTCGTTGTTGTGATTATCGGGAGGCGTAGCAACTACGCAGGCCGATTGTTGGAGCGCTGCCGGCGGGGCGGGTAATGAAAAGAGCTGATCCGCCAATAACGCCTGCTTATTACCCGGTCAGGGGATAAGCAGTGGTTATTGGCGGATCAGCTCTTTTCATTATCGGCGGCCCCGGCCTGCGCTCTAGATTGCCCCGGCACGGCCCGCCAGCGTCACGGCGGGCACAACAAGAACAACGCAGTTGCCTGAGGACCCCTCATGAACCCATTCCAGTTCCATTTTCCCACCCTTGCCAAATGCGGCGCGGGCCTGGCCGACCAGGCCGGTGCGCTGCTAAAACCGTACCTGGACGGCCCCCTGCTGGTGGTCACCGACCAGGGCCTGATTGACGCGGGCATCCTGGCCGGCTTTTTCGCCTCGCTGGAGCAGGCGGGCATCGACTACCAGCTGTTCTGCGCCGTTGAAGCCAACCCCGGCACCGACGTGCTCGACGCTGCCGTGGCGCTGCTGAAACAGCGCAACTGCACCGCCGTGATCGGCGTGGGTGGCGGCAGCAGCATCGACACCGCCAAGGGCGTGGCGGCGATGGCTACCAACCCTGGCAACATCCTCGACTATGAGGGCTACGACAAACTGACCCAGCCGCCGCTGCCGATCTTCGCCATCCCGACCACCTCGGGTACCGGCAGCGAATGCACGGCGTCGACCGTATTCACCAACAAGCGCACGCTGTTCAAGACGGTGATCGTCAGCCCGCGGCTGTTCCCGCGCCTGGCCATCCTCGACCCGGCACTGACCCTGAAACTGCCCGCGGCCATCACCGCTGCCACTGGCATGGATGCGCTGACCCATGCCATCGAGTCGTATGTGTCGCGCCAGGCCAACCCCATCAGCCAGGCCATGGCCCTGCAAGCCATTCGCATGATTGCCGGCAGCCTGGAAAACACCTACTTCGTCGGCACCGACATGGCCGCCCGCGAGCAGATGCTGCTGGGCTCGTTCCTGGCCGGGGTGGCGTTCTCGCAATCCAAGCTGGGCAACGTGCATGCCATTTCCCACACGTTCGGCGGGGTGTTCAACATCCCCCATGGCATCGCCAACGCCGCCCTGCTGCCTTACGTGATCAAGTTCAACCTGCCGGCCTGCCCGGAGCGCTTCCGCGACATCGCCATTGCCCTGGGCGCCGATGTGACCGGGCTCAGCGTGGAGCAGGCTGCGGCGCGCACGGTAGAGGCGGTGGTGGCCCTGAACCAGGCCATCGGCATCCCCACGACCATCCGTGAGCTGGGCGTGGACCTGGAGTTCCTGCCGCAGATGGTCAGCGACTCGATGCGCAGCGGCAACGTGCTGGTCAACCCGCGCCTGACCACCGCGCGCGATGTAGAGCGGCTGATCACCGACGCCTACCACGGCAACCTCTGAACCTTAACGGGACCACGACCATGTTCTATGAAATGCGTACCTACACCCTGCACATCGGCAAGATGAAGCAATACCTGGAGCACTTCGAAAAGGAAGGCTTGCCGGTGATCTCGCGCTACGCCAAGCTGGTGGGCTGGTGGTACACCGAGATCGGCGAACTGAACCAGGTGGTGCACATCTGGGCCTACGAGAGCCTTGACGAGCGCATCGAACGCCGCGCCGCCCTGTACCGCGATGCGGACTGGCTGGAGCGCTTCATTCCGGTAGCCTTTCCGATGCTGGTGCGGATGGAGTCGAAGCTGCTGATGCCGGCCGCGTTTTCGCCGATCCGGTGACCCTGTAACGGCATTGCATCAAGGAGCAACCCAATGGATCTAGGCATTACCGGCCGCTGGGCCATCGTCTGCGCGGCCAGCCAGGGCCTGGGCAAAGGCTGCGCCGAAGCGCTGGGCAAGGAAGGCGTCAACCTGGTCATCAATGCCCGCACCCAGGCCACCCTGGAGCAAACCGCCGCCGAGTTGCGCGCGGCCTGCCCGGGCATCGAGGTGCGCACCGTGGCCGGGGATGTCGCCGACGCCGAGGTGCGCCAGGCGCTGCTGGCCGCCTGCCCGCAGGTGGATATCCTGGTCAACAACGCCGGTGGCCCGCCGCCGGGTGATTTCCGTGACTGGGGGCGTGAGGACTGGCTGAAGGCGCTGGACGCCAACATGCTCACCCCTATCGAGCTGATCAAGGCGGTGGTCGATGGCATGGCCGAGCGCGGTTTCGGCCGGGTGGTGAACATCACCTCCGGCGCGGTGAAGGCGCCGATCGACATTCTTGGCTTGTCCAATGGTGCACGCAGCGGCCTGACCGGCTTCATCGCCGGCCTGGCCCGTCAGCAGCGCCTGGCGGGCAGCAACGTGACACTGAACAACCTGCTGCCTGGGGCGTTCGACACGGCGCGCCTGCAGAAAACCCTGAAGGCGGCAGGTGGCGATGTGCAAGCCACCGCCCAGGCGCGGCGCAAGGCCATCCCGGCGGCGCGCTTTGGCAGTGCCGATGAATTCGGTGCTTACTGCGCGTTCCTGTGCAGTGCGCATGCCGGGTACATCACTGGGCAGAACCTGTTGATCGATGGTGGGGCGTTCCCCGGTACGTTCTAACGGCCCGAACGTTCCCTCCTTGTAGGAGCAGCCTTGTGCTGCGAAGGGGCCGGTATGACTTACAGAAATCTGTCAGACATACCGGCCCCTTCGCAGCACAAGGCTGCTCCTACAGGTCAGTGGCCAATGGCACTGATAGTCAGTGAATCGCCACGGGGTTGATGTTCACCTGGGTCGAGCCCTTGTACAGCGGCTGGCCCAGCACGAACAGGAACTCGAACGCCTTGTCCTTTACCAGTGCGCGGGTGTCGATCAGCTCCAGGTTGTAGATGCCGCGCTTGGCCAGCATGAACTGGTTGACCGGGAACTCTTCACCGGTCGGGTTCGGGTACACCTCCGACGCCCAGGTATCGCCACCAAAGGCGACAATGCCCTGGTCGGCCAGCCACTCGGCCGCCGGCAGGTCGATGCCCGGTTCGGTGGCGAGGAACTGTTGGTTGTCCTTGCCGATCAGTTCCAGCCAACCGGTGTTGAACAGCACCACGTCACCCTTGCGCAGGGTAATGCCTTCTTTCTTCAGCACGGCCTTGATGTCGTCGACGGTGAACGCGGTGCCACCGGGCACGATGGCCTTGCCGTAGTGAGCCGTCATGTCCAGCACCACGCCGCGGGTGACCATGGGCGGTACTTTTTCAACGCCCAGCTTGGTCACGCCTTCGACGGTGACGAAGTCGGCAGCCTTGTTGCCGTTGTAGTAGACGTTGTCGATACCGATGTGGCCGATGCCGTTGAGCTGGGTGCCGACGCCGGTCCAGCCGTTGACCAGTTCATCGTTGAAGCTGAACTTGTTGCGGCCCAGCGTCTGGCCGGCCTGCTCGCCAGGCTGGATGTTGTACAGGTGGAAGCTGCGGTGGCGGAAGGCTGGCAGGTCTTTGCTCACCGGTACGGCCAGCGGGTAGGTCTTGCCGGTCTTGACCAGGCCGACCGCCTGCTTGACCACGTCGGGGGTGAGCAGGTTGGCGGCGCCGATTTCATCCTGTTTGCCGTAGGCAGAGGTTTGCCAGTCAGCGGCCAGGGTGGCCTGGGCAGTGGCCGCCAGGGCGACGGCGAGCAGCAGGGGCTTGAAGCGGTTCATCGGGTACTCCTGATAGTGAGGCGTTGTCAGGAGCCGATTCTGCGCAGGGCCGGCCATGGGAAAAAGCAGCCCCGGGGACAATGACTTTTGCTTGCCACTCAACAACCTTCCTCGTGCAGCGCCAGGCACTGGCGCAACTGTTCGAGCATGGCCTGGCGCAGTGCCTGCGGTGCCTGCACACGGATCGAACCGGCCTGGGACAACAGCCAGCCCATCAGCGCGCGGTTGTCGTTGACGGTGGCCAGCAGCCTGGCGCCGCCGTTCGCTTGCGGCGTCAGTTGCATGTCTGCCGACAGTGGCGACGCTTCCAGGCGCCGGGCCAGCGCATCATCGACCCAGGCGTGCAACTCGACCTGTGGCGCAGGTGTGAGCGCATCGGGCTGCAGCTGTTGCGCCTCGCCCAGGCTCAGGCCTGGTTGCCAGTACCAGCCGTAGGGCATGCCTTTGCTGTTGCACTGCAGCGGGAACAGCGCCGCGAGTTCGACCAGGTCGCGTTCGACGGTGCGTTTGCTGGTGGTATGGCCCGTGGTTGCCAGGGCAGCCTGCAACTGGGTGGAACTCATCCCCGGATGACGGCCCGGCAGCAGCCTGAGCAACTGCCACTGGCGGGCGATGGTGTGACGGGTAGGGTGGCTGGGCAAAGGGCTCGTCCTTGAAGGCAGGTACGAAGCCTGCCTGGATAGTGGCGTTTAGCTATTGCCCAGCATACCGTTTCGCAGAATGGGATCCAAGTTCTCCGATACAGCCGTTATTCGAGGCGTGTCACCCATTTGTCTGGGCCTTGGCCTTCTTTCAACTGCCGCAGCGCCTGTGGCAATGCCGGGAAGGCCGGCAAGCCAGCTCCCACAGGTACTGCACATGGCTTGGGATCAATGCGGTCGCTGGGAGCTGGCTTGTGTTGCCTGTCAGGGCCCTATCGCTGGCAAGCCAGCTTCCACAGGGATAGCGCATAGCTTGGGGTCAATGCGGTCGAGGTGGGAGCTGGCTTGCCGGCGATGGGCTGCAAAGCAGCCCCAATTCGATCAGCCCCGGGGTATCGACAAGGCTGCCTTGCCTGGTAGCCGGGCTTGAACTCAGATAGCCAGGCTGTCGACCACGCCGCCGTCGACCCGCAGCGCTGCACCGGTGGTGGCGGACGAGTAAGGGGAAGCGAGGTACACCGCCAGGTGTGCGACTTCGTCGACATCGGCAGCGCGCTGGATGATCGAGCTTGGCCGTGCAGTACGCACGAAGTTGTCGGCTTCTTCACGAATGCTGCGCCCGGACGCCTGGGCTGCATCGGCCACCAGTGCGGCCACGCCGTCGGTCAGGGTCGGGCCGGGCAGCACAGCGTTCACGGTTACCCCGGTACCGGCCAGGCGCTTGGCCAGGCCATGCGATACCGCCAGGTTGGCGGCCTTGGTGACGCCGTAGTTGATCATGTCGGCAGGGATGGCAATGCCCGATTCCGAGGAGATGAACAGGATCCGCCCCCAACCTTTCTCGACCATGCCTGGGGCATAGTGACGGGCCAGGCGCACGCCGCTCAGCACGTTGGTGTCGTAGAAGCGCGTCCACTCGCTGTCGGCCACCTCGAAGAAGTCGACGTCGTCGTAGATGCCCAGGTTGTTGACCAGGATGTCGGCCCGTGGGTGGGCGGCGAACAGGGTTGCGGCGCCGGCGGCGGTGCCCAGGTCGGCGACCACGCCGTGGATCTGCCCACGGCCACCTTGCTCGCGCAGTTCGGCCAGGGCGGCATCCAGCGACTGCTGGCTGCGCCCGGCAATGACGACGTCGGCGTTGGCGCGGGCCAGGCCGCGGGCGATAGCCAGACCAATACCGCCGGTCGAGCCGCTGATGATGGCGGTGCGTCCGCCGAAGTCGATGTTCATGGAATGGCTCCTGTGGGTGAGTTGCATCGATGGGAGCCATCCTAGAGAACCACGGTCAGACTGTAAAAGACTCAATTCGACTGAGTTCAGACCTTGTTGGACTTATCAACCGCTTGCTCGGCCAGTGCCAGCACTTGCTCGCGGAAAATGCCCACGATCGGTCGCAAGTCGACCTGGTGCCAGACCGCCCACAACTGCTCGCTGGGCTGGAACCAGTTCAGCCGGCGCAGCACCACGGTCGGCCCGGCGCTGCCCGACAGGCTGCTTTGCACCATGGCCAGGCCCAGGCCGGCGGACACCAGGCCGAGCACGCTCAGCGGGTCGTTAGCCTCCAGCGACAGGCGCGGGGTGAAGCCGGCATCGCCACAGCGGGCGATAAAGTCGTCGCGCTTGTGAACCTGGTCGGGCTGGCCCCCGGTGATGATCCAGTCCTGCTCGTGCAGGTCGGCGGGGGTCAGTTCGGCCTTGCTGGCCAGCGGGTGCGCAGCCGGGATGGCCAGCAGCAATGGGTCGTCCAGCACCGCCTGGCCGCGCAGGTCGGGGTCGCCGTTTGGCGGCCGCTCGCACACCAGGGCAATGTCCAGGCTGCGCTGACGCAGGCCTTCGAACTGTTCGTTGGGGGTCATGTTGTACAGCGCAATGTGAATGTTCGGGCGCTCGCCTCGGATGGCCCGCACCGCGCCCGGCAGCACGCCGGCATGGATGGCGTGGTTGACATAACCGATGCACAGCCCGCCTTCTTCGCCACGGCCCAGGCGCTTGCCCAGCGATTCCAGGCGCTCGGCATGCTTGAGCAGGCCACGCGCCTCGGCCAGGAAGGTGCGCCCGTCCCGGGTCAGGTACAGGCGCTGGTTGCGCCGTTCGAACAGCGCCAGGCCAAGGTTGTCCTCCAGCTGGGCGATCTGCCGGCTGAGGGGGGATTGGGAAATGTGCAGCTGCTCGGCGGCACGGCCGACGTTCTCGCATTCTGCGACGGCCACGAAGTAGCGCAACTGACGTAGATCTTGCATGAGACCTCCTGGGACTTAACTGTTAACAATTATGACTTTTGCGGTCTCGATATGGCCAGTCTGGGATGCGCTCATTTCGTCGGGTTGATGAACGCGGTCAGTTGTGGGAGCGGCCTTGTGTCGCGAAAGGGCTGCAGGGCAGCCCCAGGGGTTCAGCACAAAGAAATATATTGCTGGGGCTGCTTTGCAGCCCTTTCGCGACACAAGGCCGCTCCCACAACTGACCGCGCAGGCTGGAAAATTAAAGTTGACCCGCTCGCAATAGCTTCAGGGTGACCTTTGCCTTCAAATCAAAACTCATTGTCCCGCCCCTACCTTTTTCCCATTCCCGCGTCCCCCGAGAATTCACCCATCCCAACCTTCCACAGGTGATTCTCAAATGCCTCTCGCCTTGTTAGCCCTGACCCTGGCGGCCTTCGCCATCGGCACCACGGAGTTCGTGATCGTCGGCCTCATCCCGACCATCGCCGATGACCTGGCCGTGACCCTGCCTTCGGCCGGCCTGCTGGTCAGCCTTTACGCCCTCAGCGTCGCCATCGGCGCGCCCCTGCTCACCGCCATGACCGGCCGCGTACCGCGCAAGCTGTTGCTGGTAGGCCTGATGGCACTGTTCACCGCCGGTAACCTGGTGGCCTGGCAGGCGCCCAGCTACGAATCGCTGATCATGGCGCGCATCCTTACCGGCCTGGCCCACGGGGTGTTCTTCTCGGTCGGCTCGATCATCGCCACCAGCCTGGTGCCGAAAGAAAAAGCCGCCAGCGCCATCGCCACCATGTTCAGTGGCATGACCGTGGCCTTTGTCACCGGTATCCCGCTGGGCACCTTCATCGGCCAGCACTTCGGCTGGCGCGTGACCTTCCTGGTGGTGGCCGCCTTCGGCCTGGTGGCGCTGCTTGGCGCACTGCTGTTCGTGCCCAGTCGCATCCAGCACAGCCAGCCGGCACCGCTGCTGCGCCAACTGCGGGTGATGCTGCAACCGCGCCTGCTGCTGGTGTATGCCATGACCGCCGTGGGCTACGGCGGCTCGCTGATCGCCTTCACCTTCCTTGCCCCGATCCTGCAGGACATCGCCGGCTTCGGTGCCAACAGCGTCGCCCTGGTGCTGCTCGCCTACGGCGTTTCGGTTGCCCTGGGCAACATCTGGGGCGGCCGCCTTGCCGACCGCAAAGGCCCGGTCAAGGCCCTGTCGATCATCTTCCTGCTGCTGGCCGTGGTGCTGCTGGCGCTGACCTTCACCGCGCCGCATCCGGTGCTGGTGGTAGTGACCGTACTGGCCTGGGGCGCAGTGGCCTTCGGCAATGTGCCGGGCCTGCAGGTGTACGTGGTGCAGCAAGCGGAAAAGGTCGCCCCCGACGCAGTCGACGTGGCCGCCGGTTTCAACATCGCCGCCTTCAACCTGGGTGTGGCCGGCGGTTCCTGGGGCGGTGCCCAGGTGGTGCAGCAGCTCGGCCTTGGCCACACCCCGTGGATTGCTGCGCTGGTCACCCTTGCTGCCTTGGCCCTGACCCTGTACAGCGGCCGCCTCGACCGCCGCGTACCTGCCCAGCCACAACCTGTCGTCAGCCGCGCCTGACGCCCTGATTCGACTTACGGAGATGCTCGCAATGACTCAAGATCCGCTGTTCCAACCCTTGCAACTCGGCGCCCTGAACCTGCCCAACCGCGTGCTGATGCCGCCGATGACCCGCTCCCGCGCTGCCCAGCCTGGCGATGTACCGACTGCGCTGATGGCCGAGTACTACGCACAACGCGCCAGTGCCGGGCTGATCGTCAGTGAAGGCACCTGGATCTCGCCACTGGGCAAGGGTTACGCCCGCACCCCGGGCATCCACACCCAGGCGCAGGTCGACGGCTGGCGCCTGGTCACCGAGGCTGTGCATGCCGCGGGCGGGCGCATCTTTGCCCAGCTCTGGCACGTCGGCCGCCTCAGCCACAGCAGCCTGCTCGGTGGCCAGGCACCGGTGTCGTCCTCGGCAATGCAGGCCGAAGGCGTGAATGTGTTCATCGACAATGCCGACGGCACGCCTGGCTTTGTCCAGGCCTCCACACCGCGCGCATTGAGCGAAGCGGAAATTGCCGAGATCATCGAGCAGTACCGCCAGGCTGCGCGCAATGCCATGGCGGCCGGTTTTGACGGTGTCGAGTTGCACGCGGCCAACGGTTACCTGGTCAATCAGTTCCTCGACTCCGGCGCCAACGACCGCACCGACCGCTACGGCGGGTCGCTGGAAAACCGCCTGCGCTTCCTCGACCAGGTCACCCGTGCACTGGTCGATGGCACCGGCGACGCCCGGCGCGTAGGTGTGCGCCTGGCGCCGCTGACCACGCTCAATGGCTGTGTCGATGCCGACCCGGTCACGACCTATACCGCAGCGGCCCGGCACCTGGGCGAAATCGGCATCGGCTACCTGCACATTGCCGAAGCCGACTGGGATGACGCGCCAGACATGCCGGTGGACTTCAAGCAACAACTGCGGGCGGTATTCCCCGGGGTGATGGTGTATGCCGGCAAATACACCGGCGAACGTGCACGACGTGCGCTGGAGGAGGGCTGGGCTGACCTGATCGGCTTTGGCCGGCCATTCGTGGCCAACCCGGATCTGCCGGCACGGCTGCAGCTCAATGCACCACTGGCCGAGCATGAACGGGCCACGCTGTTTGGCGGTGATGCCCGTGGCCTGACCGACTACCCGGCGTTGGCAACAGCCTGACCGCTTACTCGCCGCTGACCAACTGACGCGCCAGCTGGTTGTGGCGCTCCAGCACCCGCGGCAGGTCGACCGTGGCCAACTTGCCGTCCTTCACCACCACGCGGCCATTGATGACGCTGGTGTGCACCTGGGTCGGGGTGCAGAACACCAGTGCTGCCAGCGGGTCGTGGTGACCACCGGCATAGGCCACGTGGCCGAGGTCGAAGGCCACGAAGTCGGCCACCATGCCTGGGGCCAGGGCGCCGATGTCAGTGCGGTTGAGCACCTTGGCGCCGCCAAGGGTGGCAATTTCCAGCGCCTCGCGTGCGGTCATCGCGTCGGGGCCGAAGCCCACCCGTTGCAGCAACAGGGCCTGGCGCACCTCACCGATCATGCTGGCGCCATCGTTGGAGGCCGAACCGTCGACCCCCAGGCCCACCGGGACCCCGTGGTCGCGCATCTTGCGTACCGGGGCAATGCCCGAGGCCAGGCGCATGTTCGAGCAGGGGCAGTGGGCGACACCGGTGCCGGTGCGGGCAAACAGCTCGATACCGTGCTGGTCGAGCTGCACGCAGTGGGCGTGCCACACGTCGTGGCCCACCCAGCCGAGGTCCTCGGCATATTCGGCGGGGGTCATGCCGAACTTCTCGCGGCTGTAGGCGATGTCGTTGACGTTCTCGGCCAGGTGGGTGTGCAGCGACACCCCGTACTGGCGCGCCAGCACGGCGGCTTCGCGCATCAGGTCGCGGCTGACCGAGAACGGCGAGCAGGGCGCTACCACGATGCGGCGCATCGAGCCGTGGCTGGCGTCGTGGTAGTCCTCGATCAGGCGCTGCGATTCCTTGAGGATATCGGCTTCCTTTTCCACCACCGAATCAGGCGGCAGGCCGCCCTGGCTGCGGCCCACGCTCATGCTGCCGCGTGCGGCATGGAAGCGCATGCCGATCTCGTCGGCGGCATGGATGCTGTCGTCGAGCTTGCAGCCGTTGGGGTAGATGTACAGGTGGTCGCTGGAGGTAGTGCAGCCGGACAGGATCAGTTCGGCCATGGCGGTCTGGGTCGACACCGCAATCATCTCGGGGGTCAGGCGCGCCCAGATCGGGTACAGGTTGGTCAGCCAGTTGAACAGCTCGCCGTCCTGGGCCGCCGGCACCACGCGGGTGAGGCTCTGGTACATGTGGTGGTGGGTGTTGACCAGGCCCGGGATGACCACCTTGCCGGCCATGTCCAGCACCACGTCGGCGTGCTGCGGCAGGGTATCGCTGGGGCCGACGTGGCGGATCAGGTTGCCTTCGATGAACATTCCGCCGTGCTTGATCTCGCGGCGTTCGCCGTCCATGGTGACCAGCAGTTCGGCGTTTTTGACCAGTAGCGTTTTTGGAGCATTTGTAGATGACATGGCTTAAGCCTGTCGCAATACGCATCGGCGATTACCGATGTCATAGGCGCATGGCATTGTAAGCAAGGTTTCTGCGGATTGTATACAGGGCTGATAGTGCTGTGCCGGCCTCTTCGCGGGCACGCCCGCTCCCACAGGGACTGCACAGTGCTTGAATTCTGTGCAGTCCCTGTGGGAGCGGGCGTGCCCGCGAAGAGGCCGGTACAGGTTACCTCGTCAACAGATCACGCCGCCCCACGGCTGGCGACCCCATCCACCAACCGCGCAATCCCCAGCGGGTTGGCACTTTGCAGTGCTTCCGGCAGCAGCGCATCCGGGTAGTTCTGGAAGCACACCGGGCGCAGGAAGCGGTCGATGGCCAAGGTACCGACCGAAGTGCCACGGGCATCGGAGGTGGCCGGGTATGGCCCGCCATGCACCATTGCGTCGGCTACCTCGACGCCGGTCGGGTAGCCGTTCAGCAGCAGGCGCCCGGCCTTGCGCTCCAGCAGCGGCACCAGCGTGGCAAAGGCACGCAGGTCGTCCGGCTCGGCAATCAGGGTGGCGGTCAGCTGGCCTTGCAGCTGGCGCAGCGCTTCGGCCAGTTGCCCGGCATCGGCCACTTCCACCACTACGGTGGTTGGGCCGAACACTTCTTCCTGCAGCAGCGGGTCGCTGTTCAGCAGCAGGCTCACGTCCGCCTTGAACAACTGCGGCTGGGCCTGCTTGCCGGTGTGTGGCTGGCCGGCCAGGTGCTGGATGCCCGGGTGCGCCAGCAGGTGCTGTACACCGTTCTGATAGCTGCGCAGGGTACCGGCGTTGAGCATGGTCTGCGGCGCCTGGTCGGCCATGCGCGCCACCAGCGCGTGCACAAAGCGTTCGAACTGCGGCGACTTGATGCCCACCACCAGGCCCGGATTGGTGCAGAACTGCCCGCAACCCAGCACGACCGAGGCAGCCAGTTCGCCGGCTACCTGCTCACCACGGGCCTGCAGGGCCTGGGGCAGGATGATGACCGGGTTGATGCTGCTCATTTCGGCGAACACCGGAATCGGTTGCGGGCGCGCAGCCGCCATGTCGCACAGGGCGCGGCCACCACGCAGCGAACCGGTGAAGCCGACCGCCTGGATGGCCGGGTGCTTGACCAGCGCCTCGCCCACGCCGGCGCCGTAGATCATGTTGAACACGCCTGCCGGCATGCCGCTGGCGGCCACCGCGCGGTCAATCGCCGCGGCCACGTGGGCGGCGGTCAGCATGTGCCCGCTGTGGGCCTTGAACACCACCGGGCAGCCGGCGGCCAGCGCCGAGGCGGTGTCACCGCCGGCGGTGGAGAAGGCCAGCGGGAAGTTGCTGGCACCGAATACGGCCACCGGGCCGACGCCGATGCGGTACTGGCGCAGGTCCGGGCGTGGCAGCGGGGTGCGCTCGGGCAGGGCACGGTCGATGCGCGCACCGAGGAAGTCGCCACGGCGCACCACCTCGGCGAACAGGCGCAGCTGGTTGCTGGTGCGGGCGCGCTCACCGCGGATGCGTGCCTCCGGCAGCGCGGTTTCGCGCATCACCTGCTGGACAAAGTCATCGCCCAGGGCGTCGAGTTCGCTGGCGATGGCGTCGAGGAAGGCGGCGCGCTGTGCCGGGCGGGTGCTGCGGTAGGCCGGGTAGGCGGCCTCGGCGGCCAGCACGGCGGCATCGACTTCGTCGCCGGTCGCCTGGTGGAAGGCGTAGGGCAGTGGCTCGCCGGTGTGGGCGTCGACGCTGTTCAGCAGCACCTCACCGTTGCCGCTGAGCTGGCCGGCGATGTGGTTCAGGCGATGTTCGATGGACATTTCGTTTCCCGTTGGCAATGACAGTCGTTGGGCTGGGACTGTAGGGGGCGAAATGGGTGCTGAATAATGATTAATGCGGATCAGGTGATAACGTTCTGTTATCGCATGGCCTGCTATCGAGGAACGATGTTCGAGCGTGTGCCATTCCCGTGGGAGCGGGCGCGCCCGCGAAGCGCCCGACACGGTGTATGGCACAGGCTTTGCCGGTGTTCGCGGGCACGCCCGCTCCCACAACGACCGCGCAGGCTTCCAGTCTGAGTAAGGCGGTTGTGGGGGCGCTGTTTGTATCACTCGGCCATCTGCAACTCCGGCAGCTTCACCCGGAACGCCCGGGTAAGCCCCAGCAGCACCACAAGGCCCATGCCCATCCAGCACAAACCGATGGTGAACGACAGGCTGGTCAGGCTGCTCCACAGCCACAACGTACTGAGGAAACCCAGGCCGGGAATGGCGCCATACAGCAGGTAGTTGCGACCACCACGCAGCTTGTGGTCGACAAGGTAGTGCTTGACCACGGCCAGGTTCACCGCCGAGAAGGCGAACAGCGCGCCAAAGCTGATCATGTTGGCCACGGTGTCGAGGGTAATCACCAAGGCAATCAGCGACAGCAGGCTGACCAGCAGGATGGCCGTGGCCGGTACGCGCTTTTTCGTCACCAGCTGGCCGAATGCACGGGGCAGCGCACCGTCGCGGCCCATGGCGAACAGCACCCGCGACACGCTGGCCTGGGACACCATCGCCGAGGCGAAGCAGCCGGCCACGTAGGTGGCGGTGAAGGCGGTCACCAGCAGCTCGCCACCGACCCGGCGCATCACGTCCACCGACGCCGAGTCCGGGTCGGCGAAGCTGCCCCAGTCAGGGAACACCATCTGCGCGCAATACGACACCACCAGGAACAACAGGCCACCGATCAGCGACACGGCGAGAATCGCCACGGGAATGCGGTAGGTGGGGTTGCTGGTTTCCTCGGCCATGGTCGAGACCGCGTCGAAACCCAGGAACGACAGGCACAGCACGGCGGCGCCGGTCATGATCAACGGCACGCTGAAGCCTTCGTGGTGGAACGGCGCCAGCAGCGACACCGGCTGCGCCTGCCCGCCGAGGTTGTGGATGGACAGGGCGACGAACACGATGATGAACACCAGTTGCATCACCACCAGGACCCAGTTGACCCGGGTGATCGACTCGATGCCGATCAGGTTGAGGAAGGTGACCAGCGCAATGGAGCCCGCCACCCATACCCAGGCGTGGATGGCCGGGAAGTATTCGGACATGTAGATGCCGATCAGCAGGTAGCTGAGCAGCGGCAGGAAGATGTAGTCGAGCAGCAAGGTCCAGCCGGCGATGAAGCCGATGTGGCTGCCGAACGCCTTGCGGGTGTAGGTGTAGACCGAGCCGGAGTAGGGGTGTGCCTGGACCATGCGGCCGTAGCTGTAGGCGGTCAGCAGCATGGCGGCGAGGGTCAGCAGGTAGGCGGTGGGCAGGTGCCCTTTGGTCATCTGGGTGACCAGCCCGTAGGTGGTGAATACTGCAAGCGGGACCATGTAGGCCAGGCCGAACAGCACCAGGGCGGGCAGCCCCATGGATTTGCGGAAACGGCCGTTGCTGGCGGTGGGTTGCGACGGGCTATGTGCAGGGCTATGGGCTGTACTTGTTGTTGTATGCATTGCTAACTCCTGGAAAGGGATGCAGCACGCCGCGGTATGCGAGCGGGCTCGATACCGGTGGGTGTTGTGCAAGGAGGTCGGGCGGGTGGCTCGCAGCGCTGGGGCGGGTTGATGCTCCCACACCCCGCCGGTACCCGGAATCACCCTTTGGGGTGAGCCGGCAGGCGGCTGTCCTGCTCACCCCAAAGGGTGATTTCGGCGTTTGCAATGCCATGGGAGTATCTGGCCAACAACGCACCGCACTGGCAGCGGTGCCTTTACTTGAGACGGCAGGCCCACAGTGACTGATCAATTGCTTTCGCAACAGTGGTTCGAGCACCAGGCCAAGGTCACCGAGGCGATCGGCCGGCCGGGGTTTGCCGCCACCCTGTTTGCTGCCCTTGGCGTGATCCGGCCGATCCAGGCGACCACGGTGTACCTGTACCCGCACCACGGCATGCCCTGCGCACTGTTCGAGCAGGACGACAAGGCGCCCTGGCAGCCCGAGGGCAATGTCAGCCGCTACCTGTCCGGCTTCTATTTGCTCGACCCGTTCTACGGGGCCTGTGTGGAGCAGGTCGAGTCCGGTTGCTACGGCCTGTTCGAAGTAGCGCCTGACCAATTCGAGGTCAGCGAGTACTACCAGTCGTTCTACCGGCATTCGCACCTGGAGGATGAGCTCAACTACATCCTCCAGGTAGCACCCGGGCAGAGCCTGGCGGTATCGCTGGCGTTCACCGACAAGCTCGATGGGCAAACCCGTGCGCTGTTCGGGCGAATCACGCCCTGGGTGCTGGCGCTGCTCGGCAAGCACTTCGCCGGGCTGGACAGCCGCGCCGGGCGCTTCGAGAACATTCTCGAACAGCGCATCCACGCGGCCCTGAACAACTTCGGCAGCTCGCTGCTGACCGAGCGTGAATGCCGTATCGCCCAGTTGATCCTGCGTGGCCATTCGACCAGGTCGCTGGCCGAGCGCCTGGGGGTGTCGGAGGACACCATCAAGTCACACCGCAAGAACGTCTACGCCAAGCTCGACATCGGCACCCAGTCCGAGCTGTTCTCCCTGTTCATCGACGCGCTGGCCAATGCCCAGGGCGTGCTGGGCAAGGACCCGCTGGAAAGCTACATGGGCAAGCTGCGCTGAGCGCAAGCCACCCTGCAACCCCACCGCAAAGGAAAACCAACAATGAATGCGCCTTTCGCCCCGCAACGCCAGACCCGCGACTACCAGGCAGCCGATGCCGCGCACCACATCCATGCCTTCCTCGACCAGAAGGCGCTGAACGCCGAAGGGCCGCGGGTGATCGTCGGTGGCGAACGCCTGCACCTGTGGGACAGCGAGGGCAAGCGCTACCTGGACGGCATGTCCGGCCTGTGGTGCACCCAGCTCGGCTACGGCCGCCGCGACCTGACCGCTGCCGCTGCCGCGCAGATGGACCAGCTGGCCTACTACAACATGTTCTTCCACACCACCCACCCGGCAGTAATCGAACTGTCCGAGCTGCTGTTCAGCCTGCTGCCGGGGCACTACAGCCACGCGATCTACACCAATTCCGGCTCCGAGGCCAACGAGGTGCTGATCCGTACCGTGCGCCGTTACTGGCAGGTGGTCGGCCAGCCGAACAAGAAGATCATGATCGGCCGCTGGAACGGTTACCACGGCTCGACCCTGGCC
>Ga0209676_1001141_pt1 | contig 29048 bp, 22 predicted proteins | sample AraplaCvi_mLB_r2_FD_184282 | JGI IMG/M metagenome (GOLD analysis project Ga0209676, IMG submission 184282) | Arabidopsis root microbial communities from North Carolina, USA - plate scrape MF_Cvi_mLB_r2 (SPAdes) (version 2) | ecosystem: Host-associated > Plants > Roots > Endosphere | place: USA... | reverse complement strand
CGCCGCAAGGCGGGAGGTTCCGGGGTTTGGCTTCCCTGTCGCTTCCGTGTCCGAACTCCTTGCGGAGCACCCCGGCACGGATGAGGGCGGCAGGTGTGTATTCACCGGTGACGTCCGGTGTTGACGGTTCCTGGCGCACGGGGCGCCGAGGGATCCCGCCGATTATAGCCCGGTGGGCGTCCCGGTTGCAATTGAAGGGGTCAGTGGCTCCAGCAGGCGTGACGCCTGGTCGCCGACGCGGGCGCTGAAATGCCCGTCGCGGTAGGCCGCGGCCGGGCCGGGCAGGATCCAGTGCCGGGTCTGGCCTGCCAGCACGTAGCCGGCCAGGCCGGGCAGGAGTGTCCGCGCCTGGCCGCTGGCGGCGATCCACGCCAGGTCGGCCAGGCGGGCGTGCCGGCCGCCGGCATTATGCAGCTCCAGTACCGCCGTATCGCCATCCTCGCGCAGCCGCACCGCCAGCGCCGGTCCCCGCGCGGGGGCGGTGCCGGCCACGAACACCGGCAGCGACAGCTGTACCGGCGGGTTGTCGGCACCCGCGCGCAGGATCAGCCGGTAGCCCTGTTCGGCGGAAGGGGCCGGGCCGGGACGCACCAGCCGCACCCGCTGTCGCCCATGCGGCGGCAGCTGCAGGTCGGCCGGGCTCACCACCAGGTGCGTGGCCGGCTGCAGACGCTCCTCGTCCGGTCCCTGTTCCCAGGCGTACAGGCGGGCCTGGCCGCCCCACGGCAGCGCGCTGTCGTTGTACAGCCAGAGCTCGGCATGCGCCTGCCCCGGCGCCAGGTCCACCCGCAGCGGCGACACCTCCAGCGCCCGCGCCGGGCCGCCCAGCAGCAGCGCGACCAGCAATCCGCCCAGGCGCGCGGCGCCGGCCATCAGAAGGTCAGGGTCTGCCATGCGCGCGGTTGCGGCTCGCCGTCCGGCGCGGGGGTCAGGGCCTGCACCTGCGGCGGTGGCGCTGCCGGCGCGTCGCTGCGCTGGTGCGCCGTGGCGCAGCCGGCGGTGCCGGCATCGTCCTGCACGCGGCAGGCGTCGACCACCCGCAGCTGGATGCGCAGTCCCGTCGCCGCTGCGCTGGGCAGGGGTACGGGTGCGGATTGAGCCTGTGCAGCCGCCAGCGGGGCCAGCAGCGCCAGGCCGACCAGGGCGGCGACACGGCGACGGAGAGTCATGCCCAGCCTTATCGGCCGGCCACCGCGGCACTTGATGCCTCAATAGGTGATGGTCACCTTGATCTGGTCGCTGTAGCTGCCCGCGGCCACCGCGCCGCTGGTCGGCGGGGCGCGGCCATACACGGTCAGGGTCTGCGCCGCGCCGGTACCGGTACCCGACACCAGGTCGACGTTGGCGGTGCTGCCCCAGCGCTGGGTGCGCGCGCCGTCCCGGTAGAGCTCGTAGGGAATGAACCATGCGGGATCGGTCTCGTGCCGCATCCGGCGCACCGCACCGTTGGCATGCAGGCCATTGTCCAGCGCGATGGTGTAGGCGGTGCGGTTGATGCAGGTCAGCCCGATGGTCGAGGTGCGGTCGATGTTGCCGGTAACCGCGCCGGCATTGCTGCCGAAATCCATGTCGGTGGTGACGTAGGCGCTGCATTGCGGCAGCACGTTGGCGGTGACCGTGAACGGGAAGCCGCCGGTCGCGACCTTGTGCCCGGTCACCCCGGCCACGCTGGTGCAGGCCGGTGGCGCGGTCGCGGTGCCCAGCAGTACCTCGTTGAAAGCGTATTCGAGGCGGACATCGCCGCCACTGAACGCGCTGCTGTACGCGCCGGCCGACAGCGTCTGTCCGGCCGGGATGCGCCCGTAGATGGTCACCGACACTGCGCCGCTGCCGCCGGTCAGCAACGGCACGTTGTAGTTCAGGTCCACCACGCGCGGGGCCGGCGTGGCGCCGGGAGTCAGGCCCCAGATCGTGCTGTACGCCGACGTGGTGAACAGCTGGTAGTTCAGCGGGTCGCCACTGGCGTTGGTCATCCGCCGCAACGGCGACAGCGTGGTGCCGGTGGTGCCCGCGCCGATGCCGAGACAGGCGCGCACCGAGGCGGTGGCCAGCAGGCTCAGCGCCGTGGTGCTGCAGGTGATGGTGAAGGTGGTGGTGGTGAAGACCGGTGCTGCCGCCGCATTGGCGACATTGCCGAACGCGGCGGTCACCGGCGTGGTCGTGGTGCAGGTGGTGTCGGCGCGTGCGCTGCCCACGGCCAGCAACGTGGCCATCGCCAGCAGCGCCGCCAGCAGCAGGCGGGCGCTCATGGCCCGGGCTCCGGCTGGCAGCGCAGCGGTCCCAGTCGCAGCGCGGTGCCGGCGTCACCCTCGGCGACCGGTACGCTGACCGTGCAGCGGCCGGCGTCGGTGTCCACCTGCAGCAACGCCCGGCCCGCCAGGTCCTCCAGGTAGACCTCGCCGCCATACCCCACCGTGGCACGTCGCTGGTCGGGCAGGGACACCTGGCTGCCCGCGGGCAGCGGCTGGTCGCCGCTGTCGTGCAGCACCAGGGTGATCGCGCGGGTGCGGCGCAGGCCGAAGTCCACGCCCAGCCCGGCGCTCTGGCGTGGCGTGACCTGGGCGTCCACGCGGTCGGCGCGCAGGTCGGCAGGCAGGTCCAGGGTGTCGATCGAAATGCGGTTGCGCTGCCACGACAGCAGCGGCGTCACCAGCATCAGGCCGTTCTCGTCGGTCACCCCGATCGGGCGGTTTTCCAGCCGTACCGGTACCCCGCCGAACCCGCCCGTGGACACCACCGCGAACGCATCCGGCACCTCGCGTGCGGCAAACACATGGCCGCCCATCCAGACCAGGCTGCCACTGGCATTGGCGTAAGCGAAGCTGGCGTCGCCCTGGCGCGCCGCGCCCAGCGAGTAGCGGCCCACCCGGTTCAACCAGCCCACTTCGGCCAGACCGCCGGTGCCGTCGTCGCCGTGCCGTGCCTGCGCGCGCCAGCCGAAGCCGCCCTCGCTGCCGTCGCCGGGAACGGGTTTGGACACGTCCACGGTGTACAGCATGCGTTCGCCATTGCGCTGGGCGGCCACGCTGCTCTGGCGGTTCTGGCCCAGGCTGGCGGTGATCGACAGGTACACGCTGCGGTCGGCGCTCTCGTCCAGGTTCTGGTTGAACGAGGCGTACGCGGACCAGCGCTCGGAAAACGTGCGGTTCCAGAACACGCTGGCGTAGCGGCGGTCGTCGCCGTCGGGGTAGGACAGGCGCAGATAGCTGGCGCTCAACGCGCCGAAGCGGCCCAGGCTGGTGCCGGTGGTGACCTGGTCGGTGACGTCCGGCGGCCGCGCGCCCTGCAGGCTGCCCAGGTCCTGGAACTGCCCGTGCGTGCGCAGGGTGGACGCATTGACATTGAACATCCGGTTGTTCCAGCTGTAGCCCAGCGCCCACTGGCCGCCGTCGCGGCCGTCGCGTCGGCTGCGCGCATACGACGCGTTGAGCACCCCGGCCAGGCCCAGCTGCCACCAGCCGCCGGCCCCGGCGCTGGCGACCCCGCCGCCGCCCTCGGCGTGCAGCTCGGCGGTGAAACGATTGCTCACCCCGCGCCGCCAGGTCGCGCTGCCCACGGTCGCGCTGTCATAGGAAAACGAGCGGATGCCATAGTCGCGGCGCATCCGGCCGACGCCGGCCGACCAGTCCGAGAGCCCTTCGGCGAGCAGCTGCTGGGTGCCGTAGAACGAGAAATCCAGGGTCTGCATGCGGCCGTAGGCGTCGGTGATCACGACCTGGGCATTGCCGGTGCCGCTGATGCCCGGTTGCGCGCCAAGCTGGAACGGCCCCACTGGCACCTCGCCGTTGTACTGGCGCAGGCCATCGACGTAGAGCTCCACCGTCGACGGCACCACCGCTTCGCCGAGGAAGCTCGGGGTCGGGGTCAGCACGCGGTAGGGCTGCAGCCCGTAGTTGCGTCCCACCTGGATGCCGCCCATGCGCACCGGTCGGCTCCAGTCGACGAAACCGCTGAAGAAATCGCCGACGGTCAAGGTCACCGCGCTGTCGGGAAAGTCCAGTTGCCAGGCGCTGTCCAGGCGCACGCTCTCGCCGCGCCAGTCGCGCCCGTCGTCCTGGTAGGTGCGCAGCAGCTGGGTGCTGCGCAGGATCCCGCGGCCAAGCCCGAATACACGCCATTCGGTGGTCAGGGCCAGGTTGCCCGCGTCCTCGTTCTGGCTGGCGTAGAGGTCGTAATTGAGCAGCGCGCCCGGCGAGGCGCTGGCACTGGAGGCGGTAGGAAGCGCCTGTCCCAGTTCGGTGGTGGGCAGCGACAGCTGCTCGAGCGGAACCTCCAGCGCCAGGGTCTGCAGCCCGGCGTCGTAGCGGACCACCACGCCGCTGATCTGCGCCAGCGGCACCGGTGCATCGCCGCGTGCGCCGAACCCCAGCTGACGCAGGACCGAGGGGTCCGCGCGCAGCTGTCCGCCGATCTCGGTGAACGGCAGCAGGCCGCGGGGGCTGCCGTTGAGGGTCACCTCCAGATACAGCGTCTGCGGCGCGGTCAGCGGGGTCGGCGCGGGCAACATGACGTCGTCGGCGGCGGAGACGCCGATGTCCGCCACGCTGTCCAGTGGCGCGTCGGCGGCGCTTGCCGTCCCGCCCGGCATTCCAGACGAGACCGCGCCGGCAGCCAGGGCGACGCGCATGCAGGCCTCAGCGAGCCGGTGGCGTCGAAGACAGTGGCGTGGCTTGCGAGGCGCCATTGATCTTTGCCGAAAGGGTCGCGCCGGAGAGTCGGCCTGCGGGGAGGTCCAGCGGCCAGCGCATGGTCTGGCCGCCGAGGACGTAACCCACCAGTCCGGGCTGGAAAATCTGTGGCCGCTCCAGCGTGCCTACCGCCAGGTCGGCCAGCTGGGCGTAGCCCGCGCCCCGGTTGTGCACCTCCAGTGCCGGCGTGCCGTCGGGCTGGGTGACCACGCTGGCCTGCAGGTCCGGCGGTGTCGCCTCGCCGTCCGGCTGCACGAACACCGGCAGTGAATAGCGCAGGACGAACTGCATGCCCTGCCGGCCCGGGTCCAGCTTGGGCACCTCATCGACGATGACGCGGTAGGACAGCTGGCTCGCCGGCGGCTGCGGCGCCGCGCGGACCACCCGGATCAGCTGCTGCTGGCCGGCGGCAAGGGCCTGCATCGGCGGGCTCACCACCAGGTCCGTGGTGGGCTCGAGGGTGTCGCGTCCGTCGACCTGGGTCCAGCGGAACACCCGCGCCTGCACGTTTACCGGTTCGGTGCCGCTGTTGCTGATCCACAACGCTTCGGCGTTCTGCCGCGCGCCGAGCTGGAGCGAGGTCGGCGCCACCTGCAGGCTGGCCGCCCGGGCAGACGGCAGTGCCAGGGTCAGTCCGACCAGGGCGCCGACGCACAGCTCCGCCGTGGCGCGCATGGCGCGCCCGTGCATGCGCTGGAACATGGCGACCTCAGTAGGTGATGGTGGCGGTGACGGTGTCCTGGTAGGTACCCGTCGCGGCGTTGTTCACGCTGGGATTGGCGACCTGGCCGTAGATCGGATACGCCTGCGCCAGCCCGGTGCCGATGCCGGCCACGGTGTTGGTGCCTGCCGTCGCCCCCCACACCGTGGTGCGCGTGGCGTTGGAGTAGAGCTGGTAGCCCACGAAATTATTGGTGGTCACCGTGGTGTCGGTGTTGCGCATGCGACGCGTGGTGACGTCGTTGGCCGTGCCCGCGTTGGTGCCGGCGTTGAGGGCGATGGTGTAGGGGGTCAGCGCCGAGCACTGGGCGGTGACCGACCCCTGCGCGTTGATCGGCGTGGTCGCCGTGGACAGGGCCGAGCCGAAGTCCACATCGGTGGCCGCGGCGGCCGTGATGGTGCAGGCCTTGGTGATGATCAGGCGGACGTTGAAAGTGGTCGTGTCGGCGGCCATGGCGGGGGAGGCCAGGGCGGCCAGGCCAAGGCCGATCAGCAGGGGACGCGGGGCGCGAAGGAATCGCATGGTCTTCTCCTTGGACGGGGGTCCTGGATGAACGGATCGATGCCGGCGTACTGCAGGGTGAGGGCGCCAGGGGCGGCGCTGGGTTCCTTATAAAAGCAGGCCTGTTGGTGAGATGTGACGGAAATTGGCCAGTTATCACAGTTTTTACGTTGCAGGCCCCCAGGGGCGCACCGCCCGCGCCACCCCGTGGACCCGAACCTGCGCTGTCAGCGTTCTGCCGGCTTCGGTTCAGAATGGGCCCGGATCGGCGATAATGGCCGCCATGAGCGTGAATCTGAAAACCCCCGAGGAAATCGAACTGATGCGCGTCGCCGGCCGCCTGGCCAGCGAAGTGCTCGACATCGTCACCCCGCATGTGAAGCCGGGCGTGACCACTGAAGAGCTGGACCGCATCTGCCACGACCACATCATCAACGTGCAGAAAGCCACCCCGGCCAACGTCGGCTACCGGGGCTTCCCGAAGACGGTGTGCACGTCGGTCAACAACGTCATCTGCCACGGCATTCCGAGCGAAGCCAAGGTCCTCAAGGACGGCGACATCGTCAACATCGATGTCACCGTGATCAAGGACGGCTGGCACGGCGACACCAGCCGCATGTATTTCGTCGGCACGCCGTCGGTGATGGCGCGACGGCTGGTCGAGGCGACCTATGAAGCCATGTGGCGCGGCATCCGCGCGGTCAAGCCGGGCGCCACGTTGGGCGACATCGGCCATGCGATCCAGAGCTACGCCGAAGGCGAGCGCTTCAGCGTGGTGCGCGAATACTGCGGCCACGGCATCGGCAAGGTCTACCACGACGAGCCGCAGGTGGTGCATTACGGGCGTCCGGGCCAGGGTCTGGTGCTGCAGCCGGGCATGACCTTCACCATCGAACCGATGATCAACGAGGGCACCCGCTATAACAAGGTGCTTCCGGATGGCTGGACCGTGGTCACCAAGGACCGCAAGCTGTCGGCACAGTGGGAGCACATGGTCGCGGTCACCGAGACCGGCGTGGACGTGCTGACCCTGTCGCCCGGCGAATCGCAGGTCTGAGCATGCTGCCGGCGAGCCCGACCCTGGACGCGCCGGCCGACGCCGTCGCCGACCCCGAGTGGGCGGCGGAAGCCCGCCAGACCCTGCAGCAGGCCGACGCGCGGCTGTACCGCCGCTTCGACCAGGGCGACAACATCGAGCGCCTGCTGGCCTTGCGCGCACGCGCGGCCGACCACCTGATCCGCCTGGCCTGGCAGCGCTGCATGCCGGCCGACCATGGCCTGGCGCTGTTCGCGGTCGGCGGCTACGGGCGCGGCGAGGTGTTCCCGCGCTCGGACATCGACCTGCTGGTGTTCGGACCGGAGGCTGCCCAGCGCACCCATGAAGCGGCGCTGGCACGTCTGTTCGCCCTGCTGTGGGATTGCGGGCTGCCGGTCAGCCACGCGGTGCGCTCGGCGCAGGCCTGCGTGCAGGCCAGCGCCGACCAGACCGTGTTGACCGCCCTGATCGAATCCCGCCCGCTGCTGGCCGACGAAGCCGCGCGGCAGGCGTTGAAGCAGGCCGTGAACACTGACGGCCTGTGGCCGCCCCGCGAATTCTTCCTGGCCAAGCGCGAGGAACTGCTGGCCCGGCACCAGCGCTTTGGCGACACCGCCGACAACCTGGAGCCGGACATCAAGGACGGCCCCGGCGGCCTGCGCGACCTCAATACACTGGGCTGGATGGCGCTGCGCGCCTTCGGCGTGCGCGAACTGGAAGCGCTGGTCGGGCTGGGCCATCTCGGCCCCGACGAGGCGGTCGCGCTGCGCCGCGAGCGCTGCGCGCTGGCGCAGCTGCGCTTCGGCCTGCACCTGGTCGCCAACCGTCCAGAGGAGCGGCTGCGTTTCGATTACCAGAAGACCCTGGCGACGCGGCTGGGCTTCGTCGACGACGTGGAAAGCCTGGCGGTCGAGAAGATGATGCAGGGCTTCTATCGCAGCGCGACCGTGGTGCGGCGGATCAGCGACCGCCTGCTGCAGCGTTTCGAAGAGCAGTTCGACGGCGAGGCCGTGCCCGAGCCGGTCAGCGTGGGCTTCTCGCTGCGCCGCGGCTACCTGGCCGCCAACGATCCGCAGTGGCCGCAGGGCGACATCGAACAGGTGTTCGCGCTGTTCGCCAGCTGGGCCTACAACCCCGACGTGCGCGGCCTGCATTCGCTCACCGCGCGGGCGCTGGCCGAAGCGCTGGCGGAGCTGCCGGCGTACACCGAGGCCAGCACTGCCGCGCGCGAACAGTTCATGACCCTGCTACGCAGCCCGCGCGCGGTGGATACGCTGGCGCGCATGGCCCGCCTGGGCGTACTGGGGCAATGGATTCCCGCCTTCGCGCAGGTGTCCGGGCGCATGCAGTTCGACCTGTTCCATGTATACACCGTCGACCAGCACACCTTGATGGTGCTGCGGAACATCGGCCTGTTCGCCAGCAGCCGCGCCGACGAGCGCTTCTCCATCGCCCACGAGGTCTGGCCGCGGCTGCGCAAGCCGGAACTGCTGTTGCTGGCCGGGCTGTTCCACGACATCGCCAAAGGCCGTGGCGGCGACCATTCCGAACTCGGCGCGGTGGATGCCCGCGACTTCTGCCAGGCGCATGCGCTGAGCGGTTCCGATACCGAACTGGTGGCCTGGCTGGTCGAGCAGCACCTGCGCATGTCGGTCACCGCGCAGAAGCAGGACATCTCCGACCCCGACGTGATCCATCGCTTCGCCACCCTGGTGGCCAGCCGCGACCGCCTCGACTACCTGTACCTGCTGACCTGCGCCGACATCGCCGGCACCAGCCCGAAGCTGTGGAATGCGTGGAAGGATCGGCTGCTGGCCGACCTGTACTTCGCCGCGCGCCGCGCGCTGCGCGATGGCCTGGAAAACCAGATGCCGGCCGCCGAGCGCGTGCTGGAGGCGCGTGAGAGCGTGCGCGCGCTGGTGCGCGAACGCGGCTACGACGACGCCACCATCGACCGCCAGTTCACGGTGATGCCGGATGAGAGCTTCATCCGCCTGCGCCCGGAGCAGCTCGCCTGGCAGGCGGCGGCGCTGGTGCCGATCAAGCAGGGCCAGACCCTGGTCAAGGTGCGCCGGATCACCGCCGACGACGATGCGCTGGAAGTATTCGTGCATTCGCCCGACCGCGACGGCCTGTTCGCGGCCATCGTGATGACCCTGGACCGCAAGGGCTACGGCATCCATCGCGCGCGCGTACTCGACGGCCCGGTCGACACCATCTTCGATACCTTCGAAGTGACCCCGGCCGACAGCTTCGCCGACGGCGATGCGCCCCGCCTGGAAGCGGCCCTGCGCGAGGCGCTGGCCGGCGACCTTGGGCGACTGCGTCCGTCGCGGCGGGTGGTGCCGCGCCAGCTGCGGCATTTCCGCTTTGCCCCGCGCATCGAATTCCGCGACGCCAACGACAATGACACCGGCGGCACCCGCTTCAGCCTGGTCGCACCCGACCGCCCCGGGTTGCTGGCCGACGTCGCCTTCGTACTGCGCAACCAGGGCCTGCGCGTGCATGACGCGCGCATCGCCACCTTCGGCGAACGCGCCGAAGACATGTTCGTGATCAGTGATGAGCACGACCACCCCCTTACCGAAACTGCCCGGCAGCAGCTGCATGACGCCATGCTGCGCTGCCTGGACCCTGATCGAAACGCCGGAGACCCCCACTGATGGCCACCAAGCCTGCCAAGAAGACTGCCGCCAAGACCGCGGCGGCCAAGAAGACCGTTGCCGCTGCCCCGGCGGTGAAAAAGACCGCTGCGAAGAAAGCCGCGCCGGCCGTGAAGAAGGCGCCGGTCAAGAAGACCGCGGCCAGCAGTGCCGCGGAAACGGCGGCCAAGCGCGCCGAGAACATCGCGCGCAAGTCGCTGCGCAAGCCGGCCACGCCGGGCGTGGAAGAGCTCAAGTTCGGCATCGAGAGCGCCTTCGAGCGCCGCGCCACGCTGACCCTGCACGAGATCGAAGGCTCGACCAAGCCGCTGGTGGGCCGCGTCATCGATGGCCTGGAAACCGGTGAATTCCGCGTTGCCGAGCCGGACGGCCACGGCGGCTGGAAGGTCAACGAATGGTTGAAGAAGGCGGTGCTGCTGTACTTCCGCGTGAATGACATGGCGGTGGTCGACGCGCGCCCGGCGCCGTTCTGGGACAAGGTGGAATCGCGTTTCGCCGGCTTCGATGAAGCGAAGTTCCGCCGCGCCGGCGTGCGCGTGGTGCCAGGTGCGATCGCGCGTCGTGGCAGCTACTTCGGCAAGGACGTGGTGCTGATGCCGAGCTTCACCAACATCGGCGCCTACGTCGGCGAAGGCACCATGGTCGACACCTGGGCCACGGTCGGTTCGTGCGCGCAGATCGGCAAGCATTGCCACCTGTCCGGCGGTGCCGGCATCGGTGGCGTGCTGGAACCGCTGCAGGCCAGCCCGACCATCATCGAAGACCACTGCTTCATCGGCGCGCGTTCGGAAGTGGTGGAAGGCTTCGTGGTCGGCCACCACAGCGTGATCGGCATGGGCGTGTTCCTGGGCCAGAGCACCCGCGTGTACAACCGCGCCACCGGCGAAATCAGCTACGGCTCGGTGCCGCCGTACAGCGTAGTGGTGTCCGGCCAGCTGCCGTCCAAGGACGGTTCGCACTCGTTGTACTGCGCGGTGATCGTCAAGCAGGTCGACGCCAAAACCCGCAGCAAGACCAGCGTCAACGAGCTGTTGCGCGGCCTGGCCGACTGACCGGCTGACGCAATCGGGGCATCGCCACGGTGCCCCGTGACGCTTTCACCGCGCGCTTTGGCGCGGCTTCGCAAACGCCGTCACAGCTTGGCGCCGCCGTCGCCCGGACCTCGTCCGGGCAGGCCTATGCTGCCGTTCTCCTGGCAGAAGGGTCGTGCATGGAAAACGTCAGTAACGCAGTGTCGGTGATCCGCCCGCTGGTCCGTCCGGTGCCGCCGCTCCGCGCGGTCCACGCAGCGCCGCCCGGGGCCGTGGTCCCGACCCATATCCAGAATGCGTCGGGGGTCGCCGGTCTCCATTCCGCCGACCTCACTGCGGCGGACATCGTCACCGCGCTGTACGAAAAGATAGTGAAACAGGGCGACCTGTCCAGCATCGATGCCGACCTGGACACGCTGTCGCAGGTGATGGCCGCCAGCGTCGGCTTCGGTGATGCCGAAGACGACCGGCGCGCGCCCAACATCCAGCTTGGAAAAGCGCTCAACATCCTGTGCCAGCTGGTGCGGCGTAGCGCGGCGCTGCCCTGCGAGGGGGAACGGCTGGTGCGCACGACCCAGCGCTGCGTGGAGGTGGTCAGGGCACGCCAGGAATACACGTTGGAGAATGTAAGCGTGATCATGTTCCATCTGGGGGAGCTGATCAATCATCCACCGCTGCAGGCGCGCTGCGCGGCGACGATCAGCGAACACCTGGCGCCGATCTTCGAGGCGCTGCTGCGGCAGCATCCGATCCACGCGATTGGCGGTGCGACGCTGGCGTTCGGCCTGGTCAGCGCCCTGCGCGCCTCCGAACAGCAACTCGTCCGGCGGATCGGCGCGCCGCTTGCGCGCCCGGCCGCCGACAGCCTGCTGCTGACCGTGCCGGCGCTGCTGGAAGCGCAACCGGGCCTGCTGCTGGGGTGGGAGAGTCGCACACTGGCCCTGGTGGCCAAGTACGGCGTGCAGTACCTGCGCCGGCTGGCACAGTTGAGCCGGGGCAGCGGGCGATTCGCCCAGAGCAACGCACTGCAGATCAACGCTGCGCGCGCGCTCAAGCCGATCATCGAGGAGGCCCGGCTGCCTTCGCGGGGTATCTGGGACCAGCGCGACGGGGAGTACCGTGGCATGGGCCAGGACAAGCAGCTCCGGGACTACCTTGCCTACGCCACGCACTACTACTGCCGATGGTTGGCGCAGCAGAAGGACTGGGTGCGGACGCGGCTGGCGCTTCGGGAAGCCCCGCGTGGCCCCCTGGCAGGCAGTCCCACAGATGGCCGCAGTTTCGCCAACGTGGTGCTGCGGGGCAGCGCGCTGGCGGAGGCGTCCGAGGCGGCGGCGGTGACGCCACCGCCCTTCCTCGCCACCCCGGTCCGCCGACCCCTGACCACCGAGATCACGCACCTTGAACCACCGAGTGCGTTGGCCCGCTTCAGCCAGGCCGCCGGCGAGCTGGTGCGGCTGGGCGACGAAGGCGACCGCTTCGATCGTGAAGCTGCCATCGCGGCCTGCAACGCGTTGATCGCGTCCATTGCGTCAGGACGCACCCGGTTGAGCGCCACGTCGCGCGTGCAGATGCTGCTGGACATGGACGCGGTGTGCATGCGCCTGTACGCGGCCGATCCGTGGGACGCGCCGCAATACCAGTGGCAGCTGTCGAGCATGCGCGGCTTCATGACCACGCAGCTGGCGCTGCTGGTCGACGCAAAGGGCAGGCCGCTGCTGGGCTGGGATGTGCCGTCTGCGACCGGACTGTCCTCCTGGCAGCGCACGCTGCTGCTGGAGCTTACCGACCACGCCGAAAAATCGGCCGCGTCGTGATCGGTGCGGCACTATACTGACGCGTGCTGCCTGTCCGTTGAATCCAAGCCCGAGTACCCGCCGGCAATGACCACCACCGTTTACGGATTGAAGAACTGCGATACCTGCAAGAAGGCCAGCAAGTGGCTGGACCGCTTCCAGGTGCCGTACACCTTCGTCGACTACCGCGACGCGAAACCCAGCCCGGAAACCCTGTTGGACTGGGCCGCCCAGGCCGGTGGTTTCCCGGCGCTGGTCAACCGATCCTCCACCACCTGGCGGCAGCTGCCCGAGAACCGGAAGGCAGCCGCGTCCGATGCCGAATGGAAGCTGCTGCTGCGCGAGTACCCGCAGCTGATCAAGCGGCCGGTGGTGGTGACGGCGGACGGGACAATGAGCCAGGGCTTTTCCGACAACGGATTCAAGCAGCGGTTCGGAGTAGGCGCGTGAACGACGTCGTTGCCCTGACCTGCGACCTGATCGCCCGGCCGTCGGTGACGCCGGAGGATGCCGGTTGCCAGGCGCTGCTGGCCACGCGGCTGCAGCAGGCGGGTTTCAGCTGCGAGCACCTGCGCCTGGGCGAGGTCGACAACCTGTGGGCCACGCACGGGCAGGGTGCGCCGGTGCTGGTGCTGCTGGGCCACACCGACGTGGTCCCCAGTGGCCCGGTCGAGGCCTGGACCAGTGCACCGTTCGACCCGCAGATCCGGGACGGCGTGCTGTACGGGCGCGGCGCGGCCGACATGAAAGGCAGTGTGGCCGCGTTCGTGGTGGCCGCCGAGCAGTTCGTGGCCGCGCATCCCGACCACCCGGGCACGCTGGCGGTGCTGTTGACCAGCGACGAAGAGGGCGACGCGATCGACGGCGTGCGCCGCGTCGCAGACCTGTTCCGCGAACGTGGCCAGGCGATCGACTGGTGCATCACTGGTGAACCGTCGTCCACGGCAGTGCTGGGCGACCTGTTGCGGGTGGGCCGGCGCGGCAGCCTGTCGGCCACGCTCACCGTGCAGGGCGTGCAGGGGCACGTGGCGTATCCGCACAAGGCGCGCAACCCGATCCATCTCGCGGCCGGCGCGCTCGCCGAGCTGACCGCGCGCGAGTGGGACGACGGCTACGAGAGCTTCCCGCCGACCAGCCTGCAGGTGTCCAACATCCACGCCGGTACCGGCGCCAACAACGTGATTCCGGGCGAGCTGCAGGTGCTGTTCAACCTGCGCTACAACCCGCACTGGAACGCGCCGGCGCTGGAGCAGGAGATCGCCGCGCTGCTGGACCGCCATGGGCTGGAATACCAGCTGAAGTGGCATCGCAGCGGCGAGCCGTTCTATACCCCGGAAGGCACGCTGCGGCGCGTGGCGCGCGAAGTGCTGGGCGAATTCGCCGGCACCGCGCCCGAAGAAAGCACCGGCGGCGGTACCTCGGATGCGCGCTTCATCGCACCGCTGGGTGCCCAGTGCATCGAAGTGGGGCCGGTCAACGCCAGCATCCACCAGGTGGACGAAAACGTGTCGGTAGCCGACCTGCAGAAGCTGCCGGAACTATACCGGCGCCTGATCGAGCGATTGTTGGCCTGACGCACCGCGAGAACCGACCAACGGTCGGTTCCTACCGCGTTTCGGGTTTCCCCACGGTAGCGGCCGGCCGTTGGTCGGTCTTTTGCTTTACGCCACGATCAATCCGAACGCGGCCAGCGCCGCGGCCGCCTGGCGTTGTGAAATCACCGCCTTCTTGAAGTGTCTGCTGTCCATCACGTTGAGCCCGGTGATGTCAGCACCGCGCAGGTCGGCGCCTTCGAAGCGGGTCAAGCGGATCTGCGCGTTGCGCAGGCTGCCGCCCTCGAACACGGCATCGCGGAAATCGCAGCCGGACAGCTCCGCATCGGAAAAATCCATTCCCTGCAGCGTGGCCTTGCGGAACGACAGCCCACGCAGGTCCGCACTGACCAGCAGGCAGTCGCGGAACTCCAACGCCCAGCCGGTCACTTCCTGCAGGTGCGCGCCGGTCAGCTTGCAATCCTCGAACCGGACCGATGACAGCGTGGCGCGGCGCCAGTGGCTGTTGTTCAGATCGCAGTGCGAAAACACCGCATCGCCGAGCAGCGCCGAGCTGAAATCGCACTGGCCGCCCCGGCATTTTTCCCAGCGGCTTTCCTCCAGCGAGGCGGCCAGCCAGGACGTGCCTGCTACCGAGCAGCGGGTGAACTGGAAACCCTCCATGTCCAGCCGCGAGAAGTCGGCATTGTCGAAGCTGCAGTCCTCGAACACGGCCGCGCGCGGATGCGCGGCGACGATGGCCTGCATGCGGGCGCGGGAGAGGGTTTCATCACGGAACGTGGCGGTACTCATGCCGCCCATTCTGGGCGAAGCGCGCGCCCGCCGGCAGACTTGAAGGTCGCCGGCGAGTGTGTACAGCCCGGTTCAATCAAACGTCCAGAACGCCGGTTGGATGCCCTTGCGCCAATACGATTCACCGGCAAGGAAGAACTTCTGTGCCTCGGCCTTGGCAAACCATCCGGCGGCCGCCGTCTCATCGCGCGGCACCCCCGGCGGCGCACGTCCCAGGATCAGGCCCGTGAAGTACTGGCCGAACACATTGCCCTGCAGGGCGGCCTTGCGGTACCACTCCAGCGCCATCGCCGGGTCGCGTTCGATGCCCAGGCCCATGCCTCTTTCGTAAAGCGCGCCCAGGTCCACCTGGGCCTGGGCATCGCCACGCGCAGCACGCCGCTGGATGTCGACCACCAGCGGGTGCAGTGCACCGGCTTGCGGGGCAATCGCGGCGGGCAGACCCGAACTGCTGCTCGAATAGCGCTGGTAAACCGTGGCGCGCAGGTCCCAGCGCAGTGCTGCGGCCGCGTGGCCACGTTCGCGTTCGAATTTTGCAAGCGACAGCATCGCGCCCGGACTGCCGTGGTTGGCCGCGGCGAGGTACCAGCGCCCGGCCTTGCGCGGCGACGCGCGCAGCACCGGGGGCGGCGTGTCTTCAGGGCGGCGGCCGGTGTACATCGCACCGCTGGCCCAGATCCGCCCCAGCGCTTCTTCCGCAATGGTATTGCGGAAACTCCAAGGCGTGGCGGCCGCAGCGCGCTCATACCAGTCCAGCGCCCGGCGGTCGTTCCAGCGTTCGTAAAGTTCGGCCAGCTCCAGCATGCCCTCGATGTCGCCGCGCTCTGCGGCGGTGAGCCACTTCACTTCGGTATCGCTGGTCGGGCGGTTGGGGGCGGTGGTGCAGGCGGCCAGGGCCAGCAGCGCCAGCGCGGAAAGCGACAGGCGGAAACGAAGGGGATTCATCCGTGAGTTCCAGGAGGCAGGCGTGGATTATCGGGGACGGGGCACGTCAGGGGCTGAATCGGTTGCGCCCGCAACAGTTGCGCCGCGCCGGAAACAGCGGTACGGTCGGTCCATGTCCAGGCTCCTGGCCACCGCCGTCAACAACAACAACCGCAATAATCTGCGCGCGAATAATCGTGCGCGGCCAATGCGGGACTGCGACCAGGGCTAGAACAAGCAACAAACGCCCGGACCCCAGAAAACCCGCATCGGCCGATGCGGGTTTTTTGTTTTCCGGGTGCAGCACAGGCCCGGGATGGGTGGCCGGTCGAATGCAGGCGCTACGTGTATTCCCCCATCATCAGGAGCTGTTCCCATGTGTTCGATTTTTGGAATGTTCGGCCTGCAGGCCGGCGATGACCTTACCGCCCTGCGCCGCCACGCGCTGGACCTGTCGCAACGCCAGCGCCATCGTGGCCCGGACTGGAGCGGGGTGTACGTCGACGGCGGCGCCATCCTGGTCCATGAGCGGCTCGCCATCGTCGACCCGGCCGGCGGCTCGCAGCCGCTGCTGTCCGAGGACGGCAGCCTGGCACTGGCGGTCAACGGCGAGATCTACAACCACCGCGAACTCAAGGCCGAACTGGCGCAGCCGTATGCATTCCAGACCGGCTCGGACTGCGAGGTGATCAACGCGCTGTACCAGCAGGACAGCCCTGCCTCGTTCCTGAACCGCCTCAACGGCATCTTCGCGTTCGCGCTGTGGGACCGGGCAGGCCAGCGCGTGTTGATCGCGCGTGATCCGATCGGTGTGGTGCCGCTGTACTGGGGGCACGACAAGGACGGTCGCCTGATGGTGGCCTCTGAGCTGAAGTCGCTGGTGGACACCTGTGCCGATGCGGCCCAGTTCCCGCCGGGGCACTGGTACGACAGCGCTACCGACACGCTGACCCGCTACTACGAGCGCCCGTGGCGCGACTATGCCGCCGTGGAAGGGGTCGAGGCGGACCGCGCGGCGTTGCGCGACGCTTTCGAGCGCGCCGTCCACCGCCAGTTGATGACCGACGTACCCTACGGGGTGCTGCTTTCCGGTGGCCTGGATTCGTCGCTGGTCGCCGCCGTGGCCGCACGCTATGCCCGTCACCGCATCGAAGACGGCGACCAGAGCGAAGCCTGGTGGCCGCGTCTGCACTCGTTCGCCATCGGCCTGAAGGGGTCGCCCGACCTGGCCGCCGCCGCGATTGCCGCCGAAGCGCTGGGCACGGTGCACCACGGCTTCGAATACACCTTCGAAGAAGGCCTGGACGCGCTGCCTGACGTGATCCGGCACGTGGAGACCTACGACGTCACCACCATCCGCGCCTCCACCCCGATGTTCCTGCTGGCCCGCCGGATCAAGGCGATGGGGGTGAAGATGGTGCTGTCGGGCGAGGGCAGTGACGAGATCTTTGGCGGCTACCTGTATTTCCACAAGGCGCCCAACGCGCGCGAGTTCCATGAAGAGCTGGTGCGCAAGCTCGACGCGCTCAACAACTATGACTGCCTGCGCGCCAACAAGTCGATGATGGCGTGGGGCGTGGAGCCGCGCGTGCCGTTCCTGGACCGCGAGTTCCTGGACGTGGCCATGCGCATCGACGCGCGCCACAAGATGGTCGGGCAGGGCGCCGACAGTACGCGCCGGATCGAGAAGGCGGTGCTGCGCGAAGCGTTCGAAGGCTACCTGCCCGATTCGATCCTGTGGCGTCAGAAAGAGCAGTTCAGCGACGGCGTCGGCTACGGCTGGATCGACGGCCTCAAGGCGCATGCGGAGGCGCAGATCAGCGACCGGGTGATGGCCGCGGCCGACAAGCGCTTCGTGCACAACCCGCCGCAGACCAAGGAAGCCTATTACTACCGCCACGTGTTCGAGCAGTACTTCCCGACCCAGGCGGCGGCGGAAACCGTCCCGGGCGGCAAGTCGATCGCCTGTTCCTCGCCGGCCGCGATCGCCTGGGACGCCAGTTTCGCCAGCATGGCCGACCCCTCCGGCCGCGCCGTCGCCGGCGTGCACGAGCAAGCCTTGGCCGGCGCTACCGGGTAACATTCCCCTTTCATGCATTGGGGAATGTTCATGGACGTACAGACCGGAGGCGACGTGCCGCGGATGAAATGGGGTTGGCATTACCTGGCCTGGGCCGGGATTCCGCTGGTGATCGGCCTGGCGCTGGCGCGCTATGCCGGCCCGGACCTGCCCACGGTGGCAGCGAAAGCCGAACCGGTGGTGGGTAGCGACTGGGCCCACCACCTGGCCTCGCCGCTGGGCCTGTTCCTGCTGCAGCTGCTGGTGCTGCTGGTGGTGGCCAAGGGCGCGGGCGCGCTGTTGAAGCGGCTCGGCCAGCCGGCCGTGATCGGTGAAATGGCCGCCGGCCTGATGATGGGCCCGCTGGTGCTCGGCAGCCTGCTGCCGGGCCTGCACGGCGCCTTGTTCCCGGCCAGTTCGCTGGGTCCGTTGGGCATGCTCAGCCAGCTGGGCGTGTTGATGTTCCTGCTGGTGGCCGGTGCCGAGCTCGATCTCGGCGGCCTGCGTGGCCGCCGTCGTTTCGCCTTCACCGTCAGCCACGCCGGCATCGCCGTGCCGTTCGTGCTGGGCGTGCTGCTGGCGATCTGGCTCTACCCCGAACACGGCCCGCAGGGCGTGGGCTTCACCGCCTTCGCGCTGTTCGTCGGCATTTCGCTGAGCATCACCGCGTTCCCGGTGCTGCTGCGGATCCTGGCCGACCGCGGCATCACGCACACCCCGCTGGGGCAGACCGCCATCGCCTGCGCGGCGCTGGGCGATGCCACCGCGTGGTGCCTGCTGGCGCTGATCGTGGCGGCGGCGCAGGCTACCGGCTGGGTGCCGGCCAGCATCAGCCTGCTGTGCGTGGTGGGGTTCATCGCGCTGATGCTGGGCGTGGTCAAGCCGTGGTTCGCGCGCCAGGTGATCCGCCCCGGCAGCGAAAGCCGCTGGCTGCTGGGCATGCTGCTGCTGTCGCTGGGCAGTGCGCTGGTGACCGAGGTACTGGGCATCCACGCGCTGTTCGGCGCGTTCGCGGCCGGCGTGGCGGTGTCGTCCAACGCGCAGCTGCGTGCGCTGCTGGTCGCCAAGGTCGAGCCGTTCGCAGTGACGTTGCTGCTGCCGCTGTTCTTCGCCATGACCGGCCTGCGCATGCGCGCCGATGCGCTGCAGGGCAGCGACCTGCTGCTGTGCGCGGTGGTGATCGCGGTGGCCACGCTGGGCAAGCTGTTCGGCACCTGGAGCGCGGCGCGCAGCGCCGGCATGGAAAACCAGGAAGCCTGGCGGCTGGGCGCGCTGATGAATACCCGTGGCCTGATGGAGCTGATCGTGCTCAACCTGGGCTATGAACTGGGCTTCCTCGGCGACCGCCTGTTCGCGGTGCTGGTGATCATGGCGCTGGTGACCACCGCCATGACCGGTCCGCTGCTGACACTGATGGAAAGGCGGAACGCGCGCCGCTGACCAACGGGCCGTGGGGTCGCGGCGCGATGTCCGGCGCCGTTTTTCCCGTTCATTGCGGCTCCAGCCGCAACGTGTACTGCGTGGCGCCCGGCAGGAACGGGGTTGGCCTGCCGTGCACCCAATCGTCGTGGCCCGCGCCCCAGAACGGCGACAGCGGGTGGCCGCTCTGGCCGCCGGGCATGTGGATGATGCCGTCAGCTTCGTGCCCGGGCGAGACCACCATGCGCTGCGAGGCACCGAAGCCTGGGCCCTGCACGCGCGGCAGGTTGCTGTCGCCGGGCAGCGGGTCGGCCGGCATGCACAGCCACGCGCGGGCGAAGGCGGGCAGGGCGCGGCTGATCGGATGGCAGATGTCGGCCGTGTTGCGCTCGCCCCAGCTGCGCCTGGCCAGATCGGGACCCTGTTCGGCCAGTTCGCCTTCCAGTCCCCTTGCCGCGTCGGCCAGCAGCGCGTCCCAGCTTGCATGCGGCGGCGGCAGCAGGTGGGCCGGGCGTTCGCTTACCAGCGGCCACAGCACGCCTTCCAGCTGCGCCAGGCGCGGCTCCAGGTAGACATCGCCCAGCGTGGTCCTCGCCGGCGCCAGCAGCCCGTCCGACACCGTTTCCAGCACGCGGCCGCGGAAGCCACGGGTGATGCGGTAACTCACCGAATCGGCGGACGCGCGCCCCTCCCACTGCCGGGTCACCCGTTCCAGCCGCTGCAGCGCCGGATCGTCGCTGTGAGTGACCACCTGGCGCAGCAGGGTGTACCAGCGTTCCAGGAACAACGCGCGGTCGTCCAGCTGGATCGCCAGCAGGTCTTTTTCGGTGAAGCGCGCCTTGGCCTCCAGGTCGTCGCGGATCTGCCGGCCGCGCGCGCCCAGGTCGTAGCCGGCGTTGCCGGCCACGGCAAGCTCGGCGCCATCGAGTACCCGGCCGTTGGCGGTCCACAAGCGGTGCGAAGGCGGATCCGCCAGTGTCGGTGCGTCATCGCTGCGGATCGGCCAGGGTGCGCAGGTGGCCGGCGCGGTGCTGGAAATCCCGGCCGGCGGGCAGTCGGCGGCCCGGTCCGGGCGCGTGCCCAGCAGGCGCCAGGCAATGCGGCCGTGGGCGTCGGCCAGCAGCAGGTTCTGGGTCGGAATGCCGGCGCGGTCGGCGATCTCCAGTGCATCGTCGAGGTCGGCGGCGCGCGCCATGTCGGCGAAGTCCAGGCGCACTGCGCCCGGCAGCTGCGCGGTCCAGCGCAGTGCTTCGCCGCTGCCGTCGGGGCGCTCGTGCAGGATCGGTCCCCACGCGGTTTCGCGCACGCGAAGGGGCACGTCCGCGGCATGGGCGACGCGGATGCGTTCTTCATGGACGCGCACGCCGGTTTCCCCGGCGGGGACCGGCCGGAAGTCGGCCGTGTCGATGTAGCTGTTGGTGAATCCCCACGCCACGTGCCCGTTGCTGCCCACCACGATCGCCGGCAGGCCGGGCAGCGAGAAGCCGCTGACATCCACCTTGCCACCGGCGGCCTGCGGGTCCGGATAGCGCAGCCGCACCCGGAACCACAGGCTGGGCGCGCGCAGTCCCAGGTGCATGTCGTCGGCGACGATTGCGCGGCCGTCGGCAGTGAGGGCGCCGGCCACGGCGAAGTTGTTGCTGCCTTTCACCTCGGTCTCCGCCCGGGACGTGGCGGGTTGCGCGGGTTTGCCGCTGCGCAGGTCCAGCGCATCCGGGCCAGGCAGCACCGCATTACCGCGCGCGGCACCGAACAGCGGCGCATCCCATTCGCTGCCGTCATGGCTGAGCAGGGCGTACAGCGCCGGCGGCACGGCATCGCGGATGCGGCGCATCGCCAGTTCATTCTGGTTGCCTGGATCCTGCAGGTCGGCATACATGGCCAGGCCGGTCAGGATCGAATCGGTGCGCGACCAGGCGGCGGGCTGCTGCCGCAGCAGCAGGTAGGGCCACGGCCGCACCCGCAGCGCGCCGACGCCCTGGTTGACGCCGTCGACGTAGGCCTGCAGCACGTCGGCATGGTCGCCCATTGCCTCGGCCAGGTGCGCGTCGGTGCGGGCACGCAGGCGGTGCACGCGCATGCGCTGGTCGACCTCCACTGCCGCCGGTCCGAACAGTTCGGCCAGCTCGCCGGCGGCGGCACGACGCATCAGGTCCATTTCGAAGTAGCGCTCCTGGGCGTGGACCAGGCCCAGTGCACGCATGGCGTCGGCCCCGTTGGCGGCGTCGATGCTGACCACGCCCAAGGCATCGCGGCTGACCGTGACCGGCGCCTGCAGCCCGCTAACGGTTTCGCTGCCCTCCAGCGTGGGCAGGCTGCCACGCAGCAACGCCCATGCAGCGCCAATCACGACAACCGCCAGAACGACGACCAGCACCAGCACCCGCATCAGCCAACGACGCATCCCATGCTCCCATAGCACCGGGCGCCGCCCGGCAATGCCTTCCTGTCCGCCGGAACCGTCCCGGCCGCCATCCCGCATGCCTGCGCCTGCGCATGCAACTGATTCCGATTAGATCACGGCGCTCCGGGATAGGGCACCATGGCGCCATCGATTCACTGGAGACCCCCATGAAAGGCCACCCCGAGGTCATTGAATGCCTGAAGGAACTGCTGCGCGGCGAGCTGGCTGCGCGTGACCAGTACTTCATCCACTCGCGCCGCTACGAGGACCAGGGTCTGTTCGCGCTGTACGAACGCCTCAACCACGAGATGGAAGAAGAAACCCAGCACGCCGACGCGCTGCTGCGCCGGATCCTGTTCCTGGGGGGCAACCCGGACATGCGTCCGCACGCTTTCGAGCCGGGCGTGACCGTCGAAGAAATGCTGCAGAAGGACCTGGAGACCGAGTACAGCGTGCGCGACAACCTGGCCGCCGGCATGAAGCTGTGCGAACAGCACCAGGATTACGTGAGCCGCGACATGCTGCTGGTGCAGCTGAAGGACACCGAAGAAGACCACGCCTGGTGGCTGGAACAGCAGCTGGGCCTGATCAAGCGCATCGGGCTGGCGCTGTACCAGACCAGCAAGATGGAATCCAAGGGCGCCCCGGCGCATTGATGCGCCGCGTGCCGACCCACGGTCGGCACCCACCGGTAGCGCCCGACCGACGGTCGGCATCTGCCGGTAGCGCCCGACCGTTGGTCGGGCGGAATCAACTGCCAGCCAGCCAAAAGCCAGCCAGCAACGGATACAAAAAAACCGGGGAAATCCCCGGTTTTTTCTTGGGCGATCATTCCACCGCCAATCCGTCCACTTTCTGCCAGCCACGCGGCAACAGGTGTCCGCGCGTGGCACGCGAGCCGATGTACGTTTCCAGGTCCTTGTACGACAGGTTCATGGTGCGCTGGCCACTGCGTACCAGCAGGGTGCTGCCGGGACCCACCGCCACCACCGCGACCACGCGCTCGGTGGCGAGCTTGGCCTTGGGGATGTCGATGATCTTGTTGCCCTTGCCCTTGTCCAGTTCCGGCAGCTCGGTGGCCGGAATGGCCAGCAGGTTGCCCGAGCTGGTCACCGCCACGATGCGGTCGGCCTCGGGGTTGGCGACCACGGCCGGGGGCAGCACCTTGGAACCCGACGTGAGGTTGAGCATCGCCTTGCCGGCCTTGTTGCGCCCGGTCAGGTTCTCGAAGCGGGTCACGAAGCCGTAGCCGTGCGTCGACGCCAGCACGAAGCGGGTGTCGTTCTCACCGCTGGCGAGGGTCATGAAGGCGCTGCCCGGCGCCGGCGAGAAGCGGCCGGTGAGCGGTTCGCCGTTGCCACGCGCCGAGGGCAGGGTATGGACCAGCGTGGAATAGGCGCGGCCTTCGCTGTCCAGGAACGCCACCTGCTGGGTGCTGCGCGCGCGCACTGCGCCGAGCAGCGCATCGCCGTCGCGGTAGGACAGGGTGGACGGGTCCATGTCGTGGCCCTTGGCCGCGCGGATCCAGCCCTTTTCCGAGAGCACCACGGTCATCGGCTCGCTCGGCACCAGTTCCGACTCGTCGATCGCCTGCGCTGCGCCACGCTGCACCAACGGCGAGCGGCGTGCGTCGCCGAACTTCTTCGCATCGGCAGTGAGTTCGTCGCGGATCAGCTTCTTCAGCTTGGCCTTGCTGTCCAGGATCGACTGGATCCTGTCACGCTCCTTGGCCAGCTCGTCCTGCTCGCCGCGGATCTTCATTTCCTCCAGGCGCGCCAGCTGCTTGAGCTTGGTGTCCAGGATGTACTCGGCCTGGTCATCGCTCAGCCCGAAGCGCGCGATCAGCGCGGCCTTGGGTTCGTCTTCGGTGCGGATGATGTGGATCACTTCATCCAGGTTGAGGAAGGCAACCAGCAGGCCTTCCAACAGGTGCAGGCGACGCTCGACCTTTTCCAGGCGGTGGTTGAGGCGGCGGGTGACGGTAGCCTGGCGGAACTGCAGCCACTCGCTGAGCAGCGCCTTCAGGTTCTTCACCTGCGGACGCCCGTCCAGCCCGATCACGTTCATGTTGACCCGGTAGCTGCGCTCCAGGTCGGTGGTGGCGAACAGGTGGCCCATCAGCTGTTCGGCATCGACGCGGTTGGAACGCGGGATCAGCACCACCCGCACCGGGTTGGCGTGGTCGGACTCGTCGCGGATGTCCTCCAGCCACGGCAGCTTCTTGGCGCGCATCTGCGCGGCGATCTGCTCGATCACCTTCGACGGCGACACCTGGTAGGGCAGGGCGTTGATCACGATGTTGGTGCCTTCCTTGAGGAAGGTCGAACGCGCGCGGACGCTGCCGTTGCCGGTGTCGTACAGGGTGCGCAGGTCGGCGGCCGGGGTGATGATTTCGGCCGCGCTCGGATAGTCCGGCCCCTTCACGTGCTCGAGCAGCGCGTCCAGGCTGGCATCGGGATCATCCAGCAGGTGCAGCAGCGCGCTGACGATTTCATTCAGGTTGTGCGGCGGCACGTCGGTGGCCATGCCCACGGCGATGCCGGTGGTGCCGTTGAGCAGCAGGTGCGGCAGGCGCGCCGGCATCCAGGTCGGCTCTTCCAGGGTGCCGTCGAAGTTGGGGGTCCAGTCGGTGGTGCCCTGGTTGATTTCGCCCAGCAGCACTTCGGCGATCGGGGTCAGCTTGGATTCGGTGTAGCGCATTGCCGCGAACGACTTCGGGTCGTCGGTGGAACCGAAGTTGCCCTGGCCTTCGATCAGCGGGTAGCGGTACGAGAACGGCTGGGCCATCAGCACCAGCGCTTCGTAACAGGCACTGTCGCCGTGCGGGTGGTACTTACCGATGACGTCACCGACGGTGCGTGCCGACTTCTTCGGCTTGGAGGCGGCGTTCAGTCCCAGCTCGCTCATCGCATAGATGATGCGGCGCTGCACCGGCTTGAGGCCGTCGCCGATGAACGGCAGCGCACGGTCGAGCACCACGTACATCGAATAGTCCAGGTACGCCCGTTCGGCGTACTCGCGCAGGGGCAGCTGTTCAAAGCCGTGGAAGGCGGGGCGGGCAAGATCGGTCATGCGGGATTGTTACCTGTGGCAAGGGACGGCGACGGCTGTCGCCCTCGCAGGCGGTTGATTATCCGGATGCGGCCCGGGATGCCAAGCCGCGTGAAGGAATCCGCCTCCGACGCCACTGTTCTGAACGGGGCAACACTGCATTTGCTTCCAGATCGAATATTTCCATTGAGAAATATATTTTCCGGAAGTAAAGTGCGTCCCCATGATCTGCCCCGACCCCACCACCCCGCCCAGCCTCGGGCTGCTGCTGCGCCAGGTCCGCGATGGCCTGATGCGCCAGCTGGATGTCTCGATGGCCGAGGAAAACCTCGATATCGGCTTCACCCACTACCTGGGCCTGAAGGTGCTGTCGTTCCGCGCGCCGTGCACCGCCAACGAGCTGGCCCAGGCGCTGGACCAGGTGCCCAGCGCGGTGACCCGCCTGCTGGACAAGCTGGAAGCGCTGGGGTGCGTGCGCCGTGAGCCGCACGCGCAGGACCGGCGGGCGCTGCAGATCGTACTTACCGACGAGGGCCGCCAGCTGTGGGCCCGCTTGAAGCAGCGCGGCGACGCGGTAATGGACGACGCCATGCGCGACCTGTCCGCCGACGAGCGCGACCTGCTGCTTTCCCTGTTGACCCGTGTTCGCGACTCCCTGACGACGCCATGACTCCCCAAACTGATCGCACTTCACTGCTGCGCCCGCTGCGGCCGGCGCTGCTGTCCGTGCTGGCGCTGGCGCTGGCCGCCTGTGCCAGCACCGGTGGCCTGCAACCGCACGCCCAGCTGCTCGACGCCGATGCCCTGCAGGCCCAGCGCACCCTGGCCGGCCACGCCCTGAGCCCGTCGCAGTTCCCGGCCAGCGACTGGTGGCGGGCGCTGAACGACCCGCAGCTGGACGCGCTGATTGCCGAAGGGCTGCAGCGCAACCCGGGCCTGGAGGCGGCGGACGCGCGCCTGCGCCAGGCCCGTGCCCAGATCGGCACCGCGCACGCCGACCGCCTGCCCAGCGTGAACGCCTCCGGTGGCTACACCGGCGTGCGCCTGCCCGAATCGATGGTGGGCGATGAGCTCGGCGGCAGTTATGCCGGCAGCGGCCAGGCGTACCTGAGCGTGAGCTACGGCATCGACCTGTGGGGCGGCAAGCGCGCCGCCTGGGAAGCGGCCGTGGACAGCAGCCATGCCGCAGAGGTCGACGCGCAGGCCGCGCGCCTGAACCTGTCGGCCGGCATTGCCGAAGCCTACGCGCAGCTCGGCTATGCCTGGCAGCTGCACGATGTGGCCAGCGAAGAGCTGGACCGCTCGCAGAAAACCCTTGACCTGACCCGCCAGCGTCGCGCGGCAGGTATCGACAGCGACCTGCAGACGCGCCAGGCCGAGGCCCGCATTCCGGCGGCGCAGCAGCAGCTGCAGGCGGCCCAGCAGCAGATCGACGAGGCCCGCACGGCCCTGGCCGCGCTGGTCGGGCAGGGCCCGGACCGTGGCCTGCAGATCGACCGCCCGCAGCCGCTCAACCCGCTGGCGCTGCAGCTGCCGGGCGTGCTGCCCAGCGAACTGCTGGGCCGCCGCCCGGACATCGTGGCCGCGCGCTGGCGCGTGGAAGCGGCCGGTCGCGAGATCGACGCGGCCAAGGCGAAGTTCTATCCCAGCCTCAACCTCACCGCGCTCGGCGGCGTGGTGGCCAGTGAAGTGGACCAGCTGCTCAAGAGCGGCTCGACCTTCGCCTTCATCGGCCCGGCGCTGAGCCTGCCGATCTTCGACGGTGGCCGCCTGCGCGCCAACCTGGACAGGACCGACGCGCAGTACGACCTGGCCGTGGCCGACTACAACCAGTCGGTGGTCGATGCGCTGCGCGAAGTGGCCGACCAGGTCAACGCGGTGCGCTCGCTGGCCGACCAGGCCGCCTCGCAGGCGCAGGCCGTGGCCACCGCCCGCGCCGCGCATGACCTGGCGCAGCAGCGCTACAAGGCCGGCATCGGCAGCTACCTGGACGTGCTCAGCGTGGAGTCGCAGCTGCTGCAGTCGCAGCAGCAACTGGCCTCGCTGCAGTCGCGGCAGATCCTTGTTTCGGTGCGACTGAGCCAGGCGCTGGGCGGTGGGTTCACCCCGTCCGGCGACACCACCACGCTCGCCACCGCCCCCGAATCCTCGCATTCCTGAGAGTCCTTCCATGAGCCAGACTTCCGCTCCCGCTGCCGCACCGGCAGCTCCTTCCCGCCGCGGCAAGCTGCTGCGTGGCCTGCTGGCCATCGTGGTGCTGCTGATCGCTGCCGCGGCGCTGTGGTACTTCATGTTCGGCCGCTGGTTCGAAGAAACCGACGACGCGTACGTGCAGGGCAACCAGGTGCAGATCACCCCGCTGGTGACCGGTACCGTGGTGGCGATCAACGCCGATGACGGCATGCGCGTGGAGCGCGGCCAGCTGCTGGTGCAGCTGGACCCGGCCGATACCGAGGTGGCGCTGCAGCAGGCGCAGGCCAACCTGGCCAAGACGGTGCGCCAGACCCGCGGCCTGTACCGCAGCGTCGAAGGTGCGCAGGCGGAATTGAACGCACGCCAGGTCACCCTCAACCGCGTGCGCGAGGACTTCGCGCGCCGCAAGGGGCTGGCCTCGACCGGTGCCATTTCGGATGAAGAACTGGCCCACGCGCGTACCGAACTGGCGGCGGCCGAAGCGGCGGTGGCCGGTTCGCGCGAGACCTTCGAGCGCAGCAATGCGCTGGTCGACGACACCGTGATCGCGACCCAGCCGGACGTGCAGGCGGCCGCGGCGCAGCTGCGCCAGGCCTACCTCAATAACGCCCGTGCGGGCATCGTGGCGCCGGTCAGCGGCTACGTGGCGCGCCGCTCGGTGCAGGTGGGCCAGCGCGTGCAGCCGGGGACCGCGCTGATGGCGGTGGTGCCGACCGAGCAGATGTGGGTGGAAGCGAACTTCAAGGAAACCCAGCTGCGCCACATGCGCCTGGGCCAGGAAGTAGAGCTGCGTTCGGACCTGTACGGCGGTGAAGTTAAGTACAAGGGCCGCATCGACAGCCTGGGCCTGGGCACCGGTTCGGCGTTTTCGCTGCTGCCGGCGCAGAACGCCAGCGGCAACTGGATCAAGATCGTGCAGCGCGTTCCGGTGCGCATCGCCATCGATGCCAAGCAGCTGGCCGACAATCCACTGCGCATCGGCCTGTCGATGAAGGCGGAAGTGAGCCTGCGCGACCAGAAGGGCACGGTGCTGCCGACCACCACGGCCAAGGGCCAGGTGTTCGACACCGACGTGTATGCCAAGCAGCTGCACAAGGCCGATGACGTGATCCACGAGATCATCCAGAGCAACCTGCCGCGCACGGCAAAGGCAAGCTGAGGCCACCATGTCCGCACAAGCTCCCGCCGCGCCCGGCCTGCCGGGTGCGCCGTCGGCGCCAGGTGCGACCGGCGCGTTCCGGCCGGCCAACGTGGCGCTGTGCACGGCCGGCCTGGCAATGGCCTCGTTCATGCAGGTCCTCGACACCACCATCGCCAATGTGTCGCTGCCGACCATCGCCGGCAACCTGGGTGCCAGTTCGCAGCAGGCGACCTGGGTCATCACCTCGTTCGCGGTCAGCACGGCGATCGCGCTGCCGCTGACGGGCTGGCTGAGCCGCCGGTTCGGCGAAACCAAGCTGTTCATCTGGGCGACGCTGTCGTTCGTGGTCGCGTCGCTGCTGTGCGGGCTGGCCCAGAGCATGGGCATGCTGGTGGTGTCGCGCGCGCTGCAGGGTTTCGTGGCCGGTCCGATGTACCCGATCACGCAGTCGCTGCTGGTGTCGATCTACCCGCGCGAGAAACGCGGGCAGGCGCTGGCACTGCTGGCGATGATCACGGTGGTGGCGCCGATCTGCGGCCCGATCCTGGGCGGCTGGATCACCGACAACTACAGCTGGGAATGGATCTTCCTGATCAATGTGCCGCTGGGCATCTTCGCGGCACTCGTGGTGGGCAGCCAGCTGAAGGGCCGGCCGGAGCAGATCGAAAAGCCGAAGATGGACTACGTGGGCCTGATCACGCTGGTCATCGGGGTGGGCGCGCTGCAGCTGGTGCTGGACCTGGGCAACGATGAGGACTGGTTCAGTTCGCCGATGATCGTGGCGCTGGCCTGCATTTCGGTGGTGGCGCTGGCGGTGTTCCTGATCTGGGAGCTGACCGACAAGGATCCGATCGTGGACCTGCGGCTGTTCCGGCACCGCAATTTCCGCGCGGGTACGCTGGCGATGGTGGTGGCGTACGCGGCATTCTTCAGCGTGTCGTTGCTGATTCCGCAGTGGTTGCAGCGTGACATGGGCTATACGGCGATCTGGGCGGGGCTGGCGACGGCGCCGATCGGGATCCTGCCGGTGATCATGACGCCGTTCGTGGGCAAGTATGCGTCGCGCTTCGACATGC
>Ga0209676_1001140_pt1 | contig 29053 bp, 25 predicted proteins | sample AraplaCvi_mLB_r2_FD_184282 | JGI IMG/M metagenome (GOLD analysis project Ga0209676, IMG submission 184282) | Arabidopsis root microbial communities from North Carolina, USA - plate scrape MF_Cvi_mLB_r2 (SPAdes) (version 2) | ecosystem: Host-associated > Plants > Roots > Endosphere | place: USA... | reverse complement strand
TGTTGGAATGGCTGAACCTGAGCGTGCGCTGGGTTCACATGATCACTGGCGTGGCCTGGATCGGCGCGTCGTTCTACTTCGTCTGGCTGGAGAACAACCTCAACCGCGTCAACCCGAAAACCGGTCTGGCCGGTGATCTGTGGGCAATCCACGGCGGCGGCATCTACCACCTGGAAAAATACAAACTGGCCCCACCGTCCATGCCGGACAACCTGCACTGGTTCAAGTGGGAAGCCTACTTCACCTGGATGTCGGGGATCGCGCTGCTGTGCGTGGTGTTCTACTCAAACCCGGTGCTCTACCTCGTGGCACCCGGCAGCGGCCTCAGTGGCCCTGAAGGCGTGGCCATCGGTATCGGCTCACTGATCGTCGGCTGGTTCGTCTACGACTTCCTCTGCGATTCGGCCCTGGGCAAGAAGCCCGCCCTGCTCGGCTTCATCCTGTTCGTCCTGATCATTGCCGCGGCCTATGGCTTCAGCAAAGTGTTCAGCGGTCGTGGTGCGTACCTGCACGTCGGCGCGATCATCGGCACCATCATGGTCGGCAACGTGTTCCGCATCATCATGCCGGCGCAACGGGCACTGGTCGCGGCGATCGCCGAGAACCGCACGCCGGATCCGGCCCTGCCGGCCAAGGGTCTGCTGCGTTCGCGGCACAACAACTACTTCACCCTGCCGGTGCTGTTCATCATGATCAGCAACCACTTCCCGAGCACCTACGGCAGCCAGTACAACTGGTTGATCCTGGCCGGGATCGCGGTGTTGGCGGTGTTGGTGCGTCACTACTTCAACACCCGTCACGACAGCCACAAGTTTGCCTGGACCCTGCCGGTCGCAGCGGTGGGCATGATCAGCCTGGCCTACGTCACCGGCCCGACGCCGATGTCGAACGCACCTGAAGTGGCCAAGGCGCCAGCCAAAATCGAATACCAACCGCTGCCGGAAACGGCACTGGGCGGTGGTGCAAAACCGGCTGAAGCGGCGGCACCTGCTGCACCCGCAGCACCTGCAACCGCCCCGGCGCAAGCCTCCAATGCCGGCCCCGGTTTCGACAAAGTGCACAACGTGATTCAAGAGCGTTGCACGGTGTGCCATTCGTCCAAACCGACCAGCCCGTTGTTCAGCGCAGCCCCGGCCGGTGTGATGTTCGACACCCCCGAGCAGATCCGCCAGAACGCCGCGCGCATTCAGGCGCAAGCCATCACCACGCAGATCATGCCACTGGGCAACATCACCCAGATGACCCAGCAGGAACGTGACCTGATCGGTGCCTGGATTGCCCAGGGAGCGCAGACCAACTAAGCCACACGAAAGCCTGTGTAAAAGCAGGCTTTTGTGGCGAGGGAGCTTGCTCCCGCTGGACTGCGCAGCAGGCCCTGCTCTTCTGAAGAGAGGGGCCGCTTCGCGCCCCAGCGGGAGCAAGCTCCCTCGCCACAAGACCTGATGCAAATAAACAGCTGTGAGCAACCCGGCAGCTGTTAATCACAAGAATAAAAAAGATCCGAGGTGTTGCATGTCCGAGCTGTCCAAAGCGCGCATCCCCGACGCACCCGCCATTCAGCGTTTGCCCCTTTTGCAACTGATCCTGGTCGGTCTGCAACATGTTCTGCTGATGTACGGCGGTGCCATCGCGGTGCCGCTGATCATCGGACAGGCCGCTGGCCTGAGTCGTGAAGAAATCGCCTTCCTGATCAACGCCGATCTGCTGGTCGCCGGGATTGCCACCATCGTGCAGTCGCTCGGCATCGGCCCGATGGGCATTCGCATGCCAGTGATGATGGGCGCCAGTTTCGCCGCGGTCGGCAGCATGGTCGCCATGGCCGGCATGCCCGGTATCGGTCTGCAAGGCATCTTCGGTGCGACGATCGCCGCCGGTTTCTTCGGCATGCTGATCGCACCGTTCATGTCCAAGGTCGTGCGTTTCTTCCCGCCGCTCGTCACCGGCACGGTCATCACCTCGATCGGTTTATCGCTGTTCCCCGTGGCCGTGAACTGGGCCGGTGGCGGTGTCGACGCCGCCCAATTCGGTTCGCCGATTTATCTGGCGATCGCTGCGCTGGTGTTGGCCACCATCCTTTTGGTCCACCGCTTCATGCGCGGATTCTGGGTGAACATTTCCGTGCTGATCGGCATGTGCCTGGGCTACGTATTGTGCGGCGTGATCGGCATGGTCGACCTCAGTGGCATGGCCAGCGCACCGTGGATTCAGTTTGTCACCCCGCTGCATTTCGGCATGCCGAAGTTCGAGCTCGCGCCGATTCTGTCGATGTGTCTGGTGGTGGTGATCATCTTCGTCGAGTCCACCGGGATGTTCCTTGCGCTGGGCAAGATCACCGGCCAGGAAGTCTGCCCGCGCATGCTCCGTCGCGGCTTGCTGTGCGATGCCGGCGCGTCGTTCTTCGCCGGTTTCTTCAACACCTTCACCCACTCCTCGTTCGCGCAGAACATCGGCTTGGTGCAGATGACCGGCGTGCGCTGCCGTTCGGTGACGATCGTCGCCGGCGGTCTGCTGATCGTCCTCAGCCTGCTGCCGAAAGCGGCATTTCTGGTGGCATCGATTCCACCGGCGGTGTTGGGCGGCGCGGCGATTGCGATGTTCGGCATGGTCGCGGCCACTGGCATCAAGATCCTGCAAGAAGCCGACATCGGTGACCGGCGCAATCAGTTGCTGGTCGCGGTGAGCATCGGCATGGGCCTGATCCCGGTGGTGCGTCCGGAATTCTTCGCTCATCTGCCGATGTGGATGAGCCCGATCACCCACAGCGGCATCGCCATGGCCACCCTCAGCGCGCTGACCCTGAACCTGCTGTTCAACATCCTCGGCGGCAAGGAGCGTGCGGCGATCAACGATTGCCATGCTCATTGATTGAAACCACCACACCACCTGTGGGAGCGAGCCTGCTCGCGAAAGCGTTGTGTCATTCAACATTGATGGCGACTGACACAACCACTTCGCGAGCAGGCTCGCTCCCACAGGGACTACGCAACTGCTTGTGCCTCAAACAATAAAAACAAGAGGGAGCAACAGATGATCCGCACGCAAGGCAACGTTCTGTTGAGTGGCGGCCTGCTGGCCGCGAGTCAGGCCATGGCCGGCGATCTGCTGCTGTGGCAGAGCAATAGCCTCAGCTACCTGTACGGCAAGAATTTCGCGATCAACCCGTCGTACCAGCAGACAGTCACTTTCGAACACGCCGACAAATGGAAGTACGGCGACAACTTTCTGTTCGTCGACAAGATCTTCTACAACGGCAAGGAAGATGCGAACAAAGGCCCGCACACCTTCTACGGCGAGTTCACCCCGCGCCTGTCCTTCGGCAAGATCCTCGACCGCAAGCTCGAGTTCGGCCCGATCAAGGACGTGCTGCTGGCGATGACCTACGAGTACGGCGAAGGCGAAAGCGAGGCCTACCTGATCGGCCCCGGCTTCGACCTGAAAGTGCCCGGTTTCAACTACTTCACGCTGAACATTTTCCGCCGCCACACCGAAGGCCCGCGCCCCGGCGATGGCGTCTGGCAGATCACCCCCGCGTGGTCGTGGAGCTTCCCGCTCGGCAATTCCGATGTGCTGATCGACGGCTACCTCGACTGGGTCGTCGACAACGACGAGAACTCGCGCGGCACTTACCACGCCAACCTGCACATCAATCCGCAGATCAAATACGACCTCGGCAAAGCCCTGGGCTGGAGCCAGAAGCAGGTGTACGTCGGCACCGAATACAGCTACTGGAAGAACAAATACGGCATCGAAAACACCCATACCTTCGACACCAACCAGAACACCGCCAGCCTGCTGCTGAAGGTGCACTTCTGAGATGGCCCGCAACCGTGCGCCATGCCTGTTGTCGGTGCTCTGTTGCGGGGCACTTGAGCGCTGGCCGAGGAGTCAGTATTCTCCGCGGCCTTCCGCATTCGCTGTAAAAAAAAGCCCGGATTCAATTTCTGACCGAAAAGCCAACTTATCCCGGCCACGGTCAGTCCTGAGGCCTCCCGAAAACACGCTCGTCGACTGTTTTTCAGCAGCCGAACGGGCGTTTTTTGGTTTTTCGAAAGCCTTGGCGCAGCTTTTGCTACCAGCATCCAAAGCTGACCGATCGGATGAAATTTGCGGTACGAAAAAAGGCGCCACATCAGAGCGCCGAACTTAAAAAAATAACGTGGAACACCTATTTTTGGGAGCAACCGAATGAAACGCATGTGCACCAGCCTGATGCTGGCCGGATCGATGTTCGCTGGCGGCCAGGCGATGGCCGAAGGCCTGCTGCAGTGGCAGAACAACAGCCTGACCTACCTGTATGGCAAGGACTTCCAGGTCAACCCGCGCATTCAGCAGACCGTGACTTTCGAACACGCCGATGCGTGGACGTACGGGGATAATTTCTTCTTCTTCGACAAGATCTTCTATAACGGTGGCAAAGACTTCAGCAACGGTCCGAATACCTACTACGGTGAGTTCAGCCCACGCATCTCGCTAGGCAAGGTGCTCGACCAGAAGATCGAGTTCGGCCCGGTCAAGGACGTCCTGGTCGCCATGACCTACGAATTCGGTGAAGGCGATACCGAGGCCTATCTGATCGGTCCAGGCTTCGACCTGGCGATCCCGGGCTTCGATTACTTCCAGCTGAACTTCTACCAGCGTCACACCCAGGGCGCCCGCGCCGGTGACAATGTCTGGCAGATCACCCCCGTCTGGTCCTACACCATCCCGGTGGGCAAATCGAACATCCTCATCGACGGCTTCATGGACTGGGTGGTCGACAACGACTCCAACTCCAAAGGCGACTACCACGCCAACCTGCACTTCAACCCGCAGGTCAAATACGACCTGGGCAAGGCGCTGAATTTCGGCGAGAAGCAGTTGTATGTCGGTGTCGAATACGACTACTGGTCGGACAAGTACGGGATCAAGGACAGCCAGTACTTCAAGACCGATCAGAGCACCACGAGCTTCCTGGTGAAGTTCCACTTCTGACCTCAAAAGCTTCGCGAGCAGGCTCGTTCCCACATTCGACCGAGTTCCAATGTGGGAGCGAGCCTGCTTGCGAAGGCCTCACCGCGGATTTCAGGCGGGAGCTACTGCTTCGGATATCCGCAGAAACCGGCACAGCTCCTCGCGCTTGGCCAACGCATCCCGCCGCCCCAACTCGATCAACTCGCTGCAATACCCCGCCTCGAACAGCAGATAACTCAACACCCCTGCCCCACTCGTCTTGGTCGCTCCCGGCCCACGCAGAAACAAACGCAACGCCGCGGGTAGTTCCTGGCGATGGCGTGCCGCGATCTCATCGATCGGCTGACTCGGCGCAATCACCAGCACCTCCACCGGCGCCACACCCAGCGCGCGGGTTGGCGTGCCGGCCGGGAGCAAATGACTGAATTGGTTGAGCCGTTGCAGCAATTCGATGTCGCTCTCCAGACTGTCGATGAACGTGCTGTTGAGCATGTGCCCGCCGATCTGCGCCAGCGTCGGTTGCTGGCCGCTGTAGGCGCGCTCCAGTGGCTGCTGCGGATCGAGGCCGCGCGGGTTGCCGCTGACGCCCACCACCAGCACGCGACTGGCGCCCAGGTGCAACGCCGGACTGATCGGCGCCGACTGACGCACCGCGCCGTCACCAAAATATTCCTCACCGATTTTCACCGGCGCGAACAACAGCGGGATCGCCGAACTGGCTAACAGGTGATCGACCGACAGTTGGGTCGGCATGCCAATGCGTCGATGCCGCAGCCAGGCGTCGATGGTGCCGCCACCCTGATAGAACGTCACCGCTTGTCCCGACTCGTAGCCGAACGCAGTCACCGCTACCGCATGCAGTTGCTTGCGCGCGATGGATTCGGCGATGCCGGGCAGGTGCAGTTTTTCCTCGAGCAGTTCGCGCAGTGGCGAACTGTTGAGCAGCGCCACCGGCATTTGCCGACCGAGGCCGAGCAGGCTGTGGCTGACGAAACGGCTGGCTTGATGGATGACTCCGGGCCAGTCGCTGCGCAATACGCGGTGGCTGCGAAAGCCTTGCCAGAACAGGGTCAGGCGTTCGATGGCGGCGCGAAAATCCGTGGCGCCACTGGCCAGGCTGACCGCATTGATCGCCCCGGCCGAGGTGCCGACGATCACCGGAAACGGATTGTCCGCGCCGGGCGGAAGCAGCTCGGCAATCGCCGCCAGCACTCCGACCTGATACGCCGCCCGAGCCCCGCCGCCGGAAAGAATCAAACCTGTGACCGGTTCAGCAGGACTCATCGCAACACTCCGGGATGCTTGTCAGGATGGGTGAATCAACGGCGCTTGGGATAAAGCTTCGGCTCGCCCGGCGGGCGGCTCTTGAAGCGCCGATGCGCCCACAGGTACTGCTCGGGGCAGGCACGCATGGCGCTCTCGACCCACTGATTGATCCTGATGCAATCGGCCTCTTCGCTCTCGCCGGGAAAATCCTCCAGTGGCGGATGGATCACCAGCCGATAACCACTGCCATCGGCCAGCCGTTCCTGGGTGAACGGCACCACCAGCGCCTTGCCCAGGCGGGCAAATTTGGTCGTTGCGGTGACCGTGGCAGCCTGAATGCCGAACAGCGGCACGAAGATGCTCTGCTTGGCGCCGTAGTCCTGATCCGGTGCGTACCAGATCGCCCGGCCCGAGCGCAGCAGCTTGAGCATCCCGCGCACGTCGTCGCGCTCCACGGCCAGCGAATCCAGATTGTGTCGCTCGCGGCCACGGCGCTGGACGAAGTCGAACAATGGATTTTTGTGCTCGCGGTACATGCCATCGATGGTGTGCTGCTGGCCGAGCAGCGCGGCGCCGATTTCCAGGGTGGTGAAATGCGCGGCCATGAGGATCACGCCCTTGCCTTCGCGCTGGGCCTTCTGCAGATGTTCAAGGCCTTCGACATGCGCCAGTTTCGCCAGACGTTCGCGCGACCACCACCAGCTCATCGCCATTTCGAAGAAGGCGATGCCGGTAGAGGCGAAGTTTTCCTTGAGCAGGCGTTTGCGCTCGGCGGCGGATTTCTCCGGGAAGCACAATTCCAGATTGCGCCGGGCGATGGTCCGCCGGTCACTGGCGACGCGATACATCAACGCACCCAAAACTCGACCGATGGTCAGCAGCGCCGGATACGGCAACTGCACGATCAGCCACAAAAGCCCCAGGCCGCACCAGAGCGGCCAGAAGCGCGGAGCAAGATATGCTTTTCGAAAACGCGGGCGATCCATTAAAGCTTCCGTAAATACAGTGGCCGCGCATTCTACATCGTTCGACCCGGCTTGCGGCTCGCGGGCGTTCTCGTTATAAGTCTCGGCACTTTTAGTGACAAGCCGTTGTATGCCGACATGAGCCAAACCGACCCGTTAGACCAAGATCCCGTATTCCAGCTCAAGGGCAGCATGCTGGCCATCACTGTGCTGGAACTGGCCCGTAACGACCTCGAAAGCCTCGATCGGCAATTGGCCGCCAAAGTCGCCCAGGCGCCGAATTTCTTCAGCAATGCACCGCTGGTTCTGGCGCTGGACAAACTGCCGCCGAACCAGGGCGCAGTCGACCTGCCGGGGCTGATGCGTGTCTGCCGCCAGCATGGCCTGCGCACCCTGGCGATTCGTGCCAGCCGCATCGAAGACATCGCCGCCGCCATCGCCATCGACATTCCCGTGCTGCCACCCTCCGGCGCCCGCGAGCGCCCATTGGAGACGCCGGAAGTCGAGGTCAAAAAGAAGCCGGAAAAACCGCCTGAGCCGACCGTCAAACCGACCCGCGTGATCACTACGCCAGTACGTGGTGGCCAACAGATATACGCCCAGGGTGGCGATCTGGTCGTGGTCTCCTCGGTCAGTCCGGGGGCGGAACTTCTCGCCGATGGCAACATCCATGTATACGGCCCGATGCGCGGCCGTGCACTGGCCGGCGTCAAAGGTGACACCAAGGCACGGATTTTCTGTCAGCAATTGAGCGCTGAACTGATCTCCATCGCCGGTCATTACAAGGTCTCCGAGGATCTGCGTCGCGATCCGATGTGGGGCTCGGGCGTCCAGGTCAGCCTGTCGGGCGACGTGTTGAACATCATTCGGCTTTAACGGATACTGCCGCATTTTCCAAGCATCTCTAAAACGTAGCGAAAACGGCTCAAACGAAGTAGGAAAAAGGCCCAAAGCCAAATTCCAGCCAAGGCTGTCCGACTGCAGTAGTTTTCAAGAGATGTTTTTCAGGGGCTGAACAGTCCTTCTTCCTTAGGGGTGAAACACCTTGGCCAAGATTCTCGTGGTTACATCCGGCAAGGGTGGTGTGGGTAAGACCACCACCAGCGCCGCTATCGGTACCGGTCTCGCTCTGCGCGGCCACAAAACAGTGATCGTCGACTTCGACGTGGGCTTGCGTAACCTCGACCTGATCATGGGTTGCGAGCGCCGCGTGGTGTATGACTTCGTCAACGTCGTGAACGGCGAAGCCAACCTGCAACAGGCGCTGATCAAAGACAAGCGCCTGGAAAACCTCTACGTACTGGCGGCCAGCCAGACCCGCGACAAAGACGCGCTGACCGTCGAAGGCGTGGAAAAAGTCCTGATGGAGCTCAAGGAACAATTCGAGTTCGTCGTCTGCGACTCCCCGGCGGGCATCGAGAAAGGTGCGCACCTGGCCATGTACTTCGCCGATGAAGCGATCGTCGTGACCAACCCGGAAGTCTCCTCGGTTCGTGACTCGGACCGCATGCTCGGTCTGCTGGCGAGCAAATCGCGTCGCGCCGAACGTGGCGAAGACCCGATCAAGGAACACCTGCTGATCACCCGCTACCACCCGGAGCGCGTTGAAAAGGGCGAGATGCTCGGCGTTGAAGACGTCAAGGAAATCCTCTCGGTAACCCTGCTCGGCGTCATCCCGGAATCCCAGGCGGTGCTCAAGGCTTCCAACCAGGGCGTGCCGGTGATTCTCGACGACCAGAGCGATGCCGGTCAGGCTTACAGCGATACCGTCGACCGCCTGCTGGGCAAAGAAAAAGCCCACCGATTCCTCGATGTCGAGAAGAAGGGATTCTTCGAGCGCCTGTTTGGAGGTAGGTAATGAACCTTTTTGACTTCTTTCGTGCCAACAAAAAGCCAAGTACCGCCTCGGTAGCGAAAGAGCGTCTACAGATCATCGTGGCGCATGAGCGCGGCCAGCGCAGCACGCCGGATTACCTGCCAGCCTTGCAAAAGGAACTGGTCGACGTGATCCGCAAGTACGTCAACATCGGCAACGACGACGTACACGTTGCACTGGAAAGCCAGGGCAGTTGCTCGATTCTGGAACTCAACATCACCCTGCCCGATCGCTGAGTCGATCCGGCAGGAACGACGGCGGTTCAGGGCCATCCCCACACGGGAATGGCCCTGAACCGCCGTTGGCATTTGTTACGAGGCTGTTTTAATGCCGCTGTCCAATATCCGCATCATCCACGAGGACGCCGCCGTTCTGGTGGTCGACAAACCGACCCTGCTGCTCTCGGTGCCCGGCCGTGCCGACGACAACAAGGACTGCCTGATTACCCGTCTGCAGGAAAACGGCTACCCGGAAGCGCGCATCGTCCATCGCCTGGACTGGGAAACCTCCGGCATCATCCTGCTGGCCCGTGATGCCGACACCCATCGCGAGCTGTCGCGGCAGTTTCATGACCGCGAAACCGAAAAGGCCTACACCGCTCTGGCCTGGGGTGAGCCGGAACTGGACAGCGGCAGCATCGACCTGCCCCTGCGTTATGACCCACCGACCAAGCCGCGTCACGTGGTCGATCACGAATTCGGCAAGCATGCATTGACGTTCTGGAAAGTACTGGAACGCTGCGGCGACTGGTGCCGCGTCGAACTGACACCGATCACCGGTCGCTCCCATCAGTTGCGCGTACACATGTTGTCGATCGGCCATCCGCTGCTGGGTGACGGGCTCTACGCCCACGAGCAAGCACTGGCGGCCTGGCCACGGCTGTGCCTGCACGCCAGCATGCTCAGCTTCACCCACCCGCAAACCGGCGAACGCCTGCGCTTCGAGTGCCCCGCCCCGTTCTGACCGGCCACAACGATTTAATGTAGGAGTGAGCCTGCTCGCGATAGGGGTGTGTCAGATAAGTATCAGTTGACTGACACAGTGCTATCGCGAGCAGGCTCACTCCTACAGGGATCTGCATTGGATTCAATTCCCCGGCCAATACGTTAAACTCCCGCCCATTGCTGTCTGGAGTTTCTTATGCGCGCAGAGTTGAACCAGGGCCTGATCGACTTTCTCAAGGCCTCTCCTACCCCGTTCCACGCTACCGCCAGCCTCGTGCAGCGTCTGGAGGCCGCCGGTTATGTGCGCCTCGACGAGCGCGAGCCATGGTCCACCGAGGCCAACGGCCGCTATTACGTCACCCGCAACGACTCCTCGATCGTCGCGATCAAAATGGGCCGCAACTCGCCACTGCACGACGGTATCCGCCTGGTCGGCGCCCACACCGACAGCCCGTGCCTGCGGGTCAAGCCACAGCCGGAACTGCAGCGTCAGGGCTTCTGGCAACTGGGCGTTGAAGTCTACGGCGGCGCGTTGCTGGCGCCGTGGTTTGATCGCGATCTGTCGTTGGCCGGCCGCGTCACCTTCCGCCGTGACGGCAAGGTCGAGAGCCAGTTGATCGACTTCAAGGCACCGATCGCGATCATTCCCAACCTGGCCATTCACCTCAACCGTGAAGCCAATCAGGGCTGGGCGATCAACGCGCAGACCGAACTGCCGCCGATCCTCGCCCAGTTCGCTGGTGACGAGCGCGTCGATTTCCGCGCCGTGCTCACCGATCAACTGGCCCGCGAACACGGCCTGAATGCCGACGTCGTGCTCGATTACGAGCTGAGTTTCTACGACACGCAAAGCGCAGCGGTCATCGGTCTGAACGGTGATTTCATTGCCGGTGCACGTCTCGACAACCTGCTGTCGTGCTACGCCGGCCTGCAAGCCTTGCTCACCGCCGAGACCGACGAAACCTGCGTGCTGGTGTGCAACGACCACGAAGAAGTTGGCTCCTGCTCGGCCTGCGGTGCCGATGGCCCGATGCTTGAGCAGACCCTGCGCCGCCTGCTGCCGGAAGGTGACGAGTTCGTCCGCACCATCCAGAAATCCCTGCTGGTATCGGCCGACAACGCACACGGCGTGCATCCCAACTACGCGGAAAAACACGACGCCAATCACGGCCCGAAACTCAACGCAGGCCCGGTGATCAAGGTCAACAGCAACCAGCGCTACGCCACCAACAGCGAAACCGCCGGTTTCTTCCGCCATCTGTGCATGGCTGAAGAAGTCCCGGTGCAAAGCTTCGTGGTGCGCAGCGACATGGGCTGCGGCTCGACCATCGGCCCGATCACCGCCAGCCACCTTGGGGTTCGCACGGTCGACATTGGTTTGCCGACCTTCGCCATGCACTCGATCCGCGAGCTGTGCGGCAGCCATGACCTGGCGCACCTGGTCAAAGTGCTCAGCGCGTTTTATGCCAGTCGTGAGTTGCCGTAAGGGCTGAAAACTTCGCGAGCAGGCTCGCTCCCACATTGAGTTGCATTCCAACCTGTGGGAGCGAGCCTGCTCGCGAAAGCGCCTGTGCAGGCAGCAGAATCCTCTCTGACTCGATGCATTCCTGAGCCACATCACACCCCGCCTCGAAAACCTGCCTAGACTCAACGGATCCCACCAGACAAGGCAGTCTCCATGATCTCGATGTCCTCCTTCCACGCCATGCTTATTCCCATCCTCAGCGGAATGATCCTGCTGGCCATCGGCTTCAACTTCCGTGACAAGAACGCCGGGGTGTTGGCCATGTGGATCGGCATGCTGATGATCCTCGCCACCGTGGTCTACAAGATCCTCGCCAAACTCAACGAATGACCGCGCCCGGCTCGCATTGCGCCGGAGGGCCTCGTACACTCCAGCGCATCCGCCTATCGCGAGGTTGTCTTCTGGTGTTCGCTCGTCTTTTTGCTGTACCCGGTCTGTTGCTTGTCTTGATCATGACGCTGCTGCCGCTGGCGCCCGCGCAAGCGGTCGGTCTGCCCGGCCTGCTCAACACTTCCAAGCCGCAGCCCGAAGCCCAGGAACCCCTCGGCCAGTCGCTGGACGAAGTGATCAAGTCACTGGAAAACGATAAGCAACGCGCACAGTTGCTCAGCGATCTGAAGAAGCTGCGCGACGCCACGAAAAAAGCCCAGGCCACCCCGGAAGAAGGCGTGCTGGGCCTGATCGGTGGCACCCTCGCCAACTTCGAAAAACAGTTTTCCGGCGCCGACAGCCCGCTCACCCGCTGGTCCAACGAATTCGACCTGGCCAAGGACGAACTGACCAGCAAGCTGCTGCCGGCCAATGAATGGCTGCCGATCATCTTCGGCTTCGCCGTGATCCTGATGGTCTGGAGCCTGCTCGCCGCTGCGCTGATCTGGCTTGGCCACCGCGTCCGTATGCGCTTCGGCCTCACCGAAGAGCTGCCGCAACACCCCAAGGCCCTCGACATGCTGCGTTTCGCCCTGCGCAAGCTCGGGCCGTGGCTGATCGCGTTGGTGATGACGGTCTACATGAGCTACGTGCTGCCGTCATCGCTGGGCAAAAGCCTGGCAATGGTGCTGGCGTATGCCTTGGTGGTGGGCACCTGTTTCTCGGCGATCTGCGTGATTGCCTTCTCTCTGCTCGACGGCCCGCACCGCCATCGCGCGCTGTACATTCTTCGTCATCAGGCGTTCCGGCCACTGTGGCTGATCGGCAGCTTTGCTGCGTTCGGTGAAGCGCTGAGCGATCCGCGTCTGGTGGAAAGCCTGGGCGTGCATCTGGCCCACACCGCCGCGACCACCGCCAACGTACTCGCGGCACTGTCGACCGGCCTGTTCATTCTGCGATTCCGCCGGCCGATCGCGCACCTGATCCGCAACCAGCCACTGTCGCGCCGCCTGACCCGCCGCGCCCTCAGCGACACCATCGAGATCCTCGGCACCTTCTGGTACGTGCCGGCGCTGGTGCTGGTCGGCATCTCGCTGTTCGCCACGTTCGTCTCCGCCGGCGACACCAGCACCGCGCTGCGGCAGTCGCTGATCTGCACGGTTCTGCTGGTGTTGTGCATGGTCATCAACGGCCTCGTGCGTCGTCATTCGTTGAAGCCGCAACGCGGGCCGAAACGCCATGCGCTGTACTCGGAGCGCCTGAAGAACTTCTTCTATACCCTCGCGCATTTGCTGGTGTGGCTGATCTTCATCGAGTTGGGCCTGCGTGTCTGGGGCCATTCGCTGATCGCGTTCGCCGAAGGTGATGGACATGACATCAGCGTCAGACTGTTCAGCCTGATCGGCACGCTGATTTTCTCCTGGCTGATCTGGATCCTCGCCGACACCGCCGTGCACCACGCCCTCACCCGCTCGCGCAAAGGCCTGGCCAACGCCCGCGCGCAGACGATGATGCCTCTGATCCGCAACGTGCTGTTCGTGGCGATCTTCATCATCGCGCTGATCGTCGCGTTGGCGAACATGGGCATGAACGTCACGCCACTGCTCGCCGGTGCCGGTGTGATCGGTCTGGCGATCGGTTTCGGCGCGCAGTCGCTGGTCGCGGACTTGATCACTGGCCTGTTCATCATCATCGAGGACTCGCTGGCAATCGACGACTACGTCGACGTCGGCGGCCACCTCGGCACTGTTGAAGGGCTGACCATCCGCACCGTCCGCCTGCGCGACATCGACGGTATCGTCCACACCATCCCGTTCAGCGAAATCAAGAGCATCAAGAACTACTCGCGGGAATTCGGCTACGCGATCTTCCGCGTTGCCGTGCCGTACAACATGGAAATCGACGACGCGATCAAGCTGATGCGCGACGTCGGCCAGAAGATGCGCAGCGATCCGCTGCAACGCCGCAACATCTGGTCGCCGCTGGAGATCCAGGGCGTGGAAAGTTTCGAATCCGGCAGCGCGATCCTGCGCGCACGCTTCAAGACTGCGCCGATCAAACAGTGGGAGGTTTCACGGGCGTTCAATTTGTCGTTGAAAAGGCAACTGGATGAGGCGGGGCTGGATCTGGCGACACCGCGGATGAGTGTGCAGGTGATTACTGCCGGCGGCGGCCAACCGAAGGAATAGCACTCAAGCGCGTGGTTGCAGTCACAGGCAAGGAAGCCTGACAACAATAATCAAGGAGAACCCCATGCATCTGACGCGCATTGCCCAAACCATCCTGCTCACGCTGATCGCCAGCCACGCCGGCGCCGCGACGATGGACAGCGCCCGCACACAGATCGCCGAGCAGGCGCAAAAGCTCGAACCGGAGCTGCTGGAAACCCGCCGCGACCTTCACGCTCATCCGGAGCTCGGCAACACCGAAAAACGCACCGCTGAGCTGGTCGCAAAACAACTGCAAGCCATGGGCCTGGAAGTGAAAACCGGCGTCGCCCGGACCGGTGTGGTTGCCATCCTGAAGGGCGCCCTCCCCGGTCCGACCGTGGCGCTGCGCGCCGACATGGACGCGCTGCCGGTCAAGGAAGTCTCCGACTTGCCGTTCGCTTCGAAAGCCAAAGGCACGTATCTCGACAAGGAAGTCGACGTCATGCACGCCTGCGGCCACGACGCCCACACCGCGATCCTGCTCAGCGCCGCGAAGATTCTGACGGGCATGCGCGACAGCCTGCCCGGCACCGTGGTGTTCTACTTCCAGCCCGCCGAAGAAGGCCCGAGCGATTTCATTCCCGACGGCAAAAATACTTGGGGCGCAAAAATGATGGTCGAAGAAGGCGTGATGAAATCGCCGAAACCCGACGCAGTGTTCGGCCTGCACGTCTGGGCCGGCGTTCCCGCCGGCCAGATCGCCTACCGCCCCGGCCCGACCCTGGCCAGTTCCGACGACCTGCGCATCAAGATCCACGGCAAACAAACCCACGCCGGCCGCCCGTGGGACGGCATCGACCCGATCACCGTCGGCGCGCAAACCATCGTCGGCCTGCAAACCGTGGTCAGCCGTCGCACCGACATTTCCTCTTACCCGTCGGTAGTCAGCATCGGCACCATCAACGGCGGCACCCGCTACAACATCATCCCCGAATCACTCGACATGACCGGCACGATCCGCTCCTACGACTACGGCATCCGCCAGAAACTGCATGCCGACGTACGCCAGACCATCGAGAAAATCGCCGAAAGCGGCGGCGCCAAAGCCGACGTCACCATCATCGAAAAGTACGACCCGACGATCAACAACCCGGCACTGACGGAAAAGATGCTGCCGACCCTGAAGTGGGCCGCCAAGGATGATGTGGTGCAGGGTCCGCTGGTGGGTGGTGCGGAGGATTTCTCGTTCTTTGCCAAAGAGGCGCCAGGGTTGTTCTTGTTTCTCGGAGTGACGCCCCGGGATCAGGACATGAGCAAAGCCGCGCCGAATCATAATCCGGGGTTCTTCGTGGATGAATCGGCGCTGGTGGTTGGGGTCAGGACATTGGCTTCGTTGGCAACGGATTATCTGTATGGGAATGCGGGGTTGGGCAAGTAAACCGAGATGGCTGGAATCCTGAAGCTCAAAAGCCCCTCACCCTAGCCCTCTTCCAGAGGGAGAGGGGACTCACCGGGTTGTTCGAATGAGGTATGCCAACCTGAGATACCGAGTTGAATGCAGATTTTGAACAACTCACAAATCGGCTCCCTCTCCCTCGGGAGAGGGCTGGGCGGGCGGCGTTCGGATGAGGGGCGAATCCAGCACAAAACCAAAGCCAGACACCGCATGCTTTTCACCACTCAAAACAATGAGCGCAAGCTCGAGTAGCTTTTGATCTTGATCTCGGAGCCCGTCGGCAGGCTGAGCGGAGGGATTGATCCGGGCGTGGGAGCGCAGCGACCGTACGACGCAGTCGTACACAGCGAGTGTAGGTGCAGCGAAGCAAACCGGAGCCGCTGCGCCAGGATCGATCCCGCAGCGAAGGAACCCCGAGCCCCAGCGAGCGGGCCGAACGTCAGGGCAAAGCGTTTTGGTTACTTTTGGGCGTCTGCAAAAGTGACCCGCCGTAAGGGCGGAACCGCCAGAAGCAACACCCGCAGCAACGGATATGCACCCAAACCACCCACTGCCTGGTCGGCCCAGAGGCCGCCAAGGTCAAACCACATCAACCCCAACGTGAATCGCATCGTGCCGCCAAAACTCCAGATCACAATCAATCAACCGCCCATGCTGATCATAATTGACCCGCGCAATGCGCAACCCCGGACTCCCCACCGACACCCGCAAAGCCGCCGCCGCATCGACAGATAAAGACGTAGGCACAATCTCAAACCGCACCCGGCCATAGTGCAAATCGTAATGCCCGGCATACAGCTCGGTAATCGACTGATTCAAATCAAAATCAAGAATCCCGGGAAAAAACTGCGGATTCAAATAGTGCTCCACATACAACACCAACCGCCCATCGATGCGCCGCGAGCGGCAAATCTGAATGACGCTCGACAACGCCGGCAACTGCAACCACGCACACACCGCCGCCGAAGCCGGCTGCAAGCGCGCCGAAATCACCTCGGTCGAAGGCTCGCGCCCCTGCGCACTGACCATCGCGTGAAAGTGACTGCGCTGCATCAGGTTGTACGCCAGACGCGGCGGCGACACGAACCAGCCGCGCCGCTCCTCGCGATAAATCTGCCCCTGCGCCTCCAGTTGCAACAACGCCTCACGCACAGTGATCCGCGTGGTCCCGAACAACTCGCTGAGCTTGCGCTCGGCCGGCAACTTGCTCCCGGCCGCCAGCAAACCATGATCAATCTGCTCCTGCAGCACTTGGCCAATGGTTGTCACCGCTTTCGTTGCCTCGTCGCGCATCAACGTTACCTATCTGGACTAGACCAGCACTGTTTCGGGGCGTAACTGACCGCCGATCAAAGCGCTTGCGTAGATTGCAAGCCTAGGCAGTGCAGATGACCGACAGATGACAAAACTGCCGAACGGTCGCGTTCACGGCTTGCAATACATCGGCCAAGTCCCCTGCCCGCCGGGCCTGCGCCATGGTCTACGCTTATTTGGCAGCCACCGATCCCGGGCAGGCAAACGACCTGCCACAAGGCCATCGACATCAAAGTGTCATCCAGCCTGCCTAAATTGGCTCAGGTATTGCTGACCTAGACCAACACAACCGCAATCGCAGCGTTGAACACGACCAAGGAGCTTCGGAATGAAACAGCTTTTCCTGGCAACACTGTTAGGCTCGACCATTGCAATGTGCACCGCCGCGATGGCGGCCGACACCGATCTGAAAACCCTCGAAGCCGCTGCGAAGGCGGAAGGCGCCGTCAACAGCGTCGGGATGCCCGATGACTGGGCCAACTGGAAAGGCACTTGGGAAGACCTGGCCAAGAAATACGGCCTGAAACACATCGACACCGACATGAGTTCGGCCCAGGAAATCGCCAAGTTCGCCGCCGAAAAAGACAATGCTACTGCCGACATTGGCGACGTCGGTGCCGCCTTCGGCCCGATCGCGGTCAAGCAAGGTGTGGTGCAACCGTACAAGCCGAGCACCTGGGACCAGGTTCCGGACTGGGCCAAGGACAAGGACGGCAACTGGGCGCTGGCCTACACCGGCACCATCGCCTTTATTGTCAACAAGAAGCTGCTGCATGGCTCCGACGTGCCGACCAAATGGGCGGATCTGAAAACCGGCAAGTACAAGGTCTCCATCGGCGACGTCAGCACCGCCGCCCAGGCCGCCAACGGCGTGCTCGCTGCGGCTTTGGCCAACGGTGGTGACGAGAAGAACATCAAGCCAGCCCTGCTGCTGTTCGCCGACCTCGCCAAACAGGGTCGCCTGTCGATGGCCAACCCGACCATCGCCACCATGGAAAAAGGCGAGATCGAAGTCGGTGTGGTCTGGGATTTCAACGGCCTCAGCTACAAAGCCAAGATGGCCAACCCGGATGATTACGTGGTGCTGATCCCGTCCGATGGTTCGGTGATTTCCGGCTACACCACGATCATCAACAAATACGCGAAAAACCCCAACGCCGCCAAGCTGACCCGCGAATACATCTTCAGCGACGCCGGCCAGACCAACCTCGCCCGCGGCAACGCCCGTCCGATCCGCGCCGAACACCTGCAACTGCCGGAAGACGTGAAAGCCAAACTGCTGCCGAACGAGCAGTACAAGAAGGTCACGCCGGTCAAGGATGCCGACGCGTGGGAAAAGACCTCCAAAGCCCTGCCGCAGCAGTGGAACGAGGAAGTCATCGTAGAGATGAAATAAACCTGATCACCACTATGTGACCTGAAACAAATCCCCATGTAGGAGTGAGCCTGCTCGCGATAGCGGTCGAACATTCAACGACGATGTTGGCTGAACCACCGCCATCGCGAGCAGGCTCACTCCTACAGGGGAACTCGGTTGGATCTGAATTTTCCTGTTTCGCGGAGTTCTTGCCCCTATGAAGCACAACGTCATCCTTGTCGTGCTCGACGGCCTCAATTACGAGGTTGCGCGTCACGCCATGGGGCATCTGCAGGCTTATGTCGGCGCAGGACGCGCGGCGCTCTATCAACTGGAGTGCGAACTGCCCGCCCTGTCCCGGCCGCTCTATGAGTGCATTCTCACCGGCGTGCCGCCGATCGACAGCGGCATCGTCCACAACAACGTCTCGCGCCTGTCCAGCCAGCGCAGCATCTATCACTACGCCCGCGATGCCGGACTGAAAACCGCCGCTGCGGCGTACCACTGGGTCAGCGAGTTGTATAACCGCTCACCGTTCGTGGCGGCGCGCGATCGCCACACCGACGATCCGACGTTGCCGATCCAGCACGGCCATTTCTACTGGAACGATCATTATCCGGATTCGCACCTGTTCGCCGACGCGGAAAACCTGCGACTGCGTCACGCGCCGGATTTCCTCCTGATCCACCCGATGAACATCGACGATGCCGGGCACAAGCACGGCCTCGACAGCTCGCAATACCGCAACAGCGCGCGCTCAGCGGACATCATCCTCGCCGACTATCTGCAGACCTGGCTCGACGCTGGTTATCAGGTATTGGTGACCGCCGACCACGGCATGAACAACGATCGCTCGCACAACGGCCTGCTGGTGGAAGAACGTCAGGTGCCGCTGTTCGTCCTCGGCGATGCGTTCAGCCTCAACCCTGACGCCACACCGAAACAGACCGAGCTCTGCGGCACAGTCTGCGAACTGCTCGGCGTGCCCCACGACAAACCTGTGTGCCGGGAGCTGCTCAAGTGAACTCCATGACTCGCGGCAAATGGCTCGCGGCGCTGTGTCTGGTGCCCTTCGCGCTGTTCTTCATCGTTTTCGAAATCGCCCCGCTGGTCTGGGTGATGATCAACAGCCTGCAATCGGAAGAGTCCGGTTGGGGCCTGGCCAACTTCAGCAAGGTCTTCGGATCGAAATTCTATCGGCAGGCGATCCAGTACAGCCTCGAGATCAGTTTCTGGTCGAGCGTATTCGGCATCATCATCGCCGTGCTTGGTGCCTACTCGCTGCGTCGAGTCGATACCAGGCTACGCAACTTCGTGAATGCCTTCGCCAACATGACCAGCAACTTCGCCGGCGTGCCGCTGGCGTTTGCGTTCATCATCCTGCTCGGTTTCAACGGCAGCATCACCATCATGCTCAAGCAGTCGGGGATCATTCAGGACTTCAACCTGTATTCGAAAACCGGCCTGATCATTCTCTACACCTACTTCCAGATTCCCCTCGGCGTGCTGCTGCTCTACCCGGCCTTCGACGCCTTGCGTGAAGACTGGCGCGAGTCCGCTGCGTTGCTCGGCGCCAACGGCTGGCAGTTCTGGCGGCACATCGGTCTGCCGGTGCTGACCCCGGCACTGCTCGGCACTTTCGTCATCCTGCTGGCCAACGCCCTTGGCGCCTACGCCACGGTTTATGCGCTGACCACCGGCAACTTCAACGTTCTGCCGATCCGTATCGCAGCGATGGTGTCCGGGGACATTTCCCTCGATCCGAACCTGGCCAGTGCATTGGCCGTGGTGCTCGTGGCGCTGATGACCATCGTCACCGTCGTGCATCAACTGCTGCTGAAGAGGAGCTACCATGTCTCGCGCTGAATCCGGCCCGGCCGGCCTCTACCACCGCGTCGTGGTCTACCTGCTGTTCGCCATCCTGTTGTTGCCGCTGGCTGGCACACTGGTCTACTCGATCGCCAGCAGTTGGTCGGCGACGATTCTGCCCAGCGGCTTCACCTTCAAGTGGTACATCCAGCTGTGGAGCGATCCGCGCTTTCTGCACGCCTTCGGCCAGTCGCTGATCGTCTGCGTCGGTGCCCTGGTGCTCTCGGTGGTGCTGATCCTGCCGCTGCTGTTCGTCGTGCATTACTACTTTCCCAGGCTCGATGCGCTGATGAACATCCTCATCCTGCTGCCCTTCGCGGTGCCGCCAGTGGTGTCCTCGGTGGGGTTGTTGCAGCTCTACGGTTCCGGGCCGATGGCGATGGTCGGCACGCCATGGATTCTGATCGGCTGCTACTTCACCGTGGCGCTGCCCTTCATGTACCGGGCGATCACCAACAACCTGCAAGCGATCAATCTGCGCGACCTGATGGACGCCGCGCAACTGCTCGGCGCCAGCACCTTTCAAGCGGCGTTCCTGGTGGTGCTGCCGAATTTGCGCAAGGGTCTGATGGTGGCGCTGCTGCTGTCGTTCTCATTCCTCTTCGGCGAGTTCGTGTTCGCCAATATTCTCGTCGGCACGCGCTACGAAACCCTGCAGGTGTATCTGAACAACATGCGCAACAGCAGCGGTCACTTCACCAGTGCGCTGGTCATCTCGTATTTCTTCTTCGTGCTGGTCCTGACCTGGATCGCCAACATCTTGAACAAGGACAAAAGCGAATGAGCTATGTCAGCGTCCAACACCTGCAGAAAAGTTATGCCGGCACCACGGTGTTCAGCGACATCGATTGCGAAATCCACAAGGGCGAGTTCGTCACCCTGCTCGGCCCGTCCGGGTGCGGCAAATCCACCCTGTTGCGTTGCATTGCCGGGCTGACCCCGGTGGATGGCGGCCAGATCCTCCTCGACGGCGTCGATATCGTGCCATTGAGCCCGCAGAAACGCGGCATCGGCATGGTCTTTCAGAGTTACGCGCTATTCCCCAACATGACCGTCGAGCAGAACGTCGCTTTCGGCTTGCGCATGCAAAAGGTCAATGCCGATGACAGTCACAAGCGCGTCGCTGAAGTGCTGAAACTGGTTGAGTTGCATGACTTCGCCAGCCGCTATCCGCATCAACTGTCCGGTGGCCAATGCCAACGGGTTGCCCTCGCCCGTTCGCTAGTGACCCGCCCGCGTTTGTTGCTGCTGGATGAGCCGCTGTCAGCACTCGACGCACGCATTCGCAAGCACCTGCGCGAGCAGATCCGCCAGATCCAGCGGGAGCTCGGCCTGACCACGATCTTTGTCACCCACGATCAGGAAGAAGCGCTAACCATGTCCGATCGCATTTTCCTGATGAACCAGGGGAAGATCGTCCAGAGCGGCGACGCCGAAACCCTCTACACCGCGCCGGTGGATGTATTCGCCGCTGGCTTCATCGGCAACTACAACCTGCTCGACGCCGATGCCGCCTCCAAGCTGTTGCAACGGCCGGTCAACCACCGCATCGCCATCCGCCCGGAAGCCATCGAGCTGAGCCTCGACGGCGAACTGGACGCACAGATCCGCAGCCACAGCCTGCTCGGCAACGTCATTCGTTATCGCGTCGAAGCGCGCGGTGTGGAATTGGTGGTCGATGTGCTCAACCGTTCGGCCGCCGATCTGCATCCCGACGGACAGCGCCTGGCACTTTCCATCGATCCGACGGCCTTGTGCGAAGTAGCTTAAAAGCAGCTGCAAGCTTCGAGCTGCAAGCTTCAAGTTGTAGACTGCCGCGTACTTGATACCAATTCTTGCAGCTTGAAGCTTGTAGCTTGCAGCTGTTCTCGGAGAGAACCCGATGGCTTTGGCAATTTTTGATCTGGACGAAACGCTGATCCACGGCGACTGCGCCACCCTCTGGAGCGAGCAGATGGGGCGCCTGGGCTGGGTCGACCCCGAGTCGTTCATGCGTCGCAACAATGAGCTGATGGACGCCTACAGCCATGGCAAATTGCGCATGGAAGAGTACATGGACTTCAGCCTCGAACCGCTGATCGGGCGTACCCCGGAAGAGGTCGAGCACCTCGTGGGGCCTTGGGTTGAAGACTTCATCGAGCCGATCATTTTCAGCGACGCAACAAGAACCATCGCCGCCCATCGCAAGGCCGGCGACCGGATTCTGGTGATCTCGGCGTCCGGTACGCACCTGGTTCGTCCGATCGCCGATCGACTGGGCATCGACGAGATACTGGCCATTGAACTTGAAGTCGCCCATGGCGTGTACAGCGGCAACACCGTCGGCACCCTGACGTACCGCGAAGGCAAGATCACCCGCTTGCTGGAATGGCTCGATGCCGAAGAGGAAAACCTCGAAGGCGCGAGTTTCTATTCCGACTCACGCAATGATCTGCCGCTGCTGCTGAAGGTGGATTTCCCCCACGTGGTCAACCCGGATCCGGTGCTGCTGGAGCACGCAGAAAAGGCCGGCTGGCCGATCCATCACTGGAAATAACCGAAGATCCAGTGTGCACGCTACCTGTGGCGAGGGAGCTTGCTCCCGCTCGGCTGCGCAGCAGTCGCAAATCGATGCAACCGGTATGAACTGACCTAGCGCATTGACTGATTGGGGCCGCTTCGCGACCCAGCGGGAGCAAGCTCCCTCGCCACAAGGCTTAGTGATGTCAGGTGAGACTGTCGTTAATCACCAACACCAACTTGCCCGCCACCGTATTGCTCGCCAGCTCGGCGAACGCCGCTTCGGCATCCTTCACCGCAAACGCTTTGGCCAATTGCGCACGCAAGCGGCCCTCGGCGAACAGCGGCCATACATGCTGGCCCAGATCACTGAGCAGATCCGCCTTGAACTGATCGCTACGACTGCGCAACGTCGAGCCGAGCAGTTGCACGCGCTTGGCCAACACCTGCGCCAAATCCAGTTTTGCCTCGCGACCGCCCATCAAGCCGATCAATACCCAACGTCCGTCCAGCGCTATCAGTTTGAGGTTCAACGCCGAATAATTGCCGCCCACCGGATCGAGAATCACGTCGAATGGCCCGAAGTCGCGCAGGCTCTCGATATCATCGGTGCGCACCACACCGCCCTGAGCCCCCAGTGCTTCGCAGTAAGCCAGGCGTTCGGCGGTACCGACGCTGACCCAGCACGGGTTACCAAACGCTTTGCACAGCTGAATGGCCGCTGAACCGATTCCACTTGCGCCGGCGTGCAGGAGAATTTTCTCACCGGGTTTCAACGCTGCAAGTTGAAACACATTCAGCCAGACGGTGGCGTAGACCTCGGGCAATGCCGCTGCCTCGATCAGCGAAACACCTTCGGGGACCGGCAACACATGCCGTCCGTCGACGACCACTTCTTCGGCCATGCCGCCCCCGGCCAGCAAGGCGCAGACCCGATCGCCGACCTGCCAGGACGAGCCCGCGCCGACCTCGCTGATCACCCCCGAGCACTCAAGACCGAGCACCTGGCTGGCCCCGGGCGGCGGCGGATAAAGCCCTGCCTTCTGTAATAAATCGGCGCGATTGAGGCCGGCTGCCGCCACACGGATGCGGACTTGTCCTACATCGCATGTAGGACTCGGCTCTTCAACCCATGCCACTTGACCTTCAACGCCTTGCAATGCCTTCACAGTGCCTCCATAGTGAGTCTGGACTGAGCCCGAAGCTGTAGCGCCGGGCTTTTTGCATTATGCGACCGGCTCTCAAAGAACCGGCGACTTCAAAGACGGCCTAATATGCGTTATCAATTGTCCCCGCGTCGAATCAGCATGAAGCATCTGCTCCCCAGCACCGCCCTCGCTCTTTTTATCGGTATCGGTCTGTTGCCGGTGTCGGGCACCACATTCGCAGCCAACAGCTGGGACAAGTTGCAGCCTGATCGCGATGAAGTCATCGCCAGCCTGAACGTCGTCGAGTTGCTCAAGCGTCACCACTACAGCAAGCCGCCGCTCGATGATGCGCGCTCGGTGATCATCTACGACAGCTACATCAAGCTGCTCGACCCGTCCCGCAGCTATTTCATGGCCAGCGACATTGCCGAATTCGACAAGTGGAAAACCCAGTTCGACGATTTCCTCAAAAGCGGCGACCTCAATGCCGGGTTCACCATCTACAAGCGCTACCTGGACCGCGTCAAGGCGCGTCTGGACTTCGCCCTTGCCGAGCTGAACAAGGGCGTCGACAAGATCGACTTCAATACCAAGGAGACCTTGCTGATCGATCGCAAGGACGCGCCTTGGCTCAAGTCCACCGCAGAACTCGACGACCTGTGGCGCAAACGCGTCAAGGATGAAGTGCTGCGCCAGAAGATCGCCGGCAAAGAGCCGAAGCAGATCCAGGAAACCCTGACCAAGCGCTACAAGAACCAGTTGGCGCGCCTCGACCAGACCCGTGCCGAGGACATCTTCCAGGCGTACATCAACACCTTCGCCATGTCCTACGACCCGCACACCAACTATCTGTCGCCGGATAACGCGGAAAACTTCGACATCAACATGAGCCTGTCCCTCGAGGGCATCGGTGCCGTGTTGCAGAGCGACAACGATCAAGTGAAAGTCGTACGTCTGGTACCGGCAGGCCCGGCGGACAAGACCAAGCAGGTTGCTCCGGCGGACAAGATCATCGGCGTTGCCCAGGGCAACAAGGAAATGGTCGACGTGGTCGGCTGGCGTCTGGACGAAGTGGTCAAATTGATTCGCGGTCCGAAAGGCACCGTGGTGCGTCTGGAAGTCATCCCGGCGAGCAATGCGCCGAATGACCAGACCACCAAGATCGTGCCGATCACCCGTGAAGCGGTGAAGCTCGAAGACCAGGCCGTGAAAAAGTCGATCCTCAGCCTGAAACAGGACGGCAAGGACTACAAACTCGGCGTGATCGAGATCCCGGCTTTCTACCTCGACTTCAAGGCGTTCCGTGCCGGCGATCCGGATTACAAGAGCACCACTCGCGACGTCAAGAAGCTGCTCACCGAGTTGCAGAAAGACAAAGTCGACGGCGTGGTCATCGACCTTCGCAACAACGGCGGCGGCTCCCTGCAGGAAGCCACCGAGCTGACCAGCCTGTTCATCGACAAAGGCCCGACCGTACTCGTGCGTAACGCCGATGGCCGCGTCGACGTGCTTGAAGACGAAAACCCGGGTGCGTTCTACAAAGGCCCGATGGCACTGCTGGTCAACCGCCTGTCCGCCTCGGCTTCGGAGATCTTCGCCGGCGCCATGCAGGACTACCATCGTGCATTGATCATCGGTGGCCAGACCTTCGGCAAAGGCACCGTGCAGACCATTCAGCCGCTGAACCATGGCGAACTGAAACTGACCCTGGCCAAGTTCTACCGCGTCTCCGGGCAGAGCACCCAGCATCAGGGCGTGCTGCCGGACATCGACTATCCGTCGCTGATCGACACCAAGGAAATCGGCGAAAGCGCCCTGCCAGAGGCCATGCCGTGGGACACCATCCGCGCGGCGATCAAACCGGCCGCCGATCCGTTCAAGCCGTTCCTCGCCCAGCTGAAGTCCGAGCATGACGCACGCACCAACAAGGATGCCGAGTTCGTGTTCATTCGCGACAAGCTGGCCCTGGCGCAGAAACTGATGGAAGAAAAAACCGTCAGCCTCAACGAAGCCGATCGTCGTGCCCAGCACGCCGACATCGACGCCAAGCAGCTGGCAATGGAGAACATCCGTCGCAAGGCCAAAGGCGAAGAGCCGCTCAAAGAGCTGAAGAAAGAAGACGAAGACGCATTGGCCGCTGCCGAGCCGGACAAGGTCAAGCCGGAAGATGATGCCTACCTGAGCGAAACCGGGCGCGTATTGCTGGATTACCTGAAACTGAGCAATCAGGTGGCCAAGAAGTAAGTGATGGCAATTTAGTGCTGACGATCCTCGGATCGTCATCAAACAGTCATCATTCTGTCGTGCAATAAAGGACCGGGAGCAATCGCTCCCGGTCCTTTTTTTATCGCCAGAGACTGCCATGACCACGACCGAACAGCTGAGCGCCTTGAGCTCGATCCTGACTCAAAGCGGTTTACACAGTCTGTTCCAGCCGATCATCTGCCTCTCCGAACGCCGCATTCTCGGCTACGAAGCCCTCACCCGTGGCCCGTCCAACAGCCCTCTTCACTCGCCAATTGCCCTGTTCGCCGTAGCCCGGCAGGCTGGTCGCTTGAGCGAACTGGAAATCGCTTGCCGACAAAGCGCCTGCCGCCGCTTCAACGAGCAGCAGTTGCCGGGCAAACTGTTCCTCAACGTGTCCCCGGAGTCCCTGCTCGAAGCCGCGCACCAACCGGGGCGCACGTTGCAACTGCTGCAAGACCTGGGCATCGCGCCAAGCCAAGTGGTGATCGAGCTCACCGAGCAGACGCCAATCGATGACTTCCATTTGCTGCAAACCGCTCTGCACCACTACCGGGCGATGGGATTCTCCATCGCGCTGGATGATTTGGGTGCGGGGTATTCAAGCCTGCGCCTGTGGTCGGAGTTGCGTCCGGATTATGTGAAGATCGATCGGCACTTTATCGATGGCATTCATCAGGATGCGTTGAAAAGAGAGTTTGTCGGTTCAATTCTGCAGATAGCCAAGGCGTCCCGCGCGCAAGTCATTGCCGAGGGTATCGAGCTACCGGAAGAACTCGCGGTGCTGACTGAAATGGGCGTCGATCTGGTGCAGGGTTACCTGCTCGGCCGTCCGCAGGAACATCCATCCCGCGACGCCCGCGCCATGATGCCCAAACACGACAGCAGCGCCGTCGCGCTGAACGACGAAGGCAGCGACCTGAGCGCCCTGCTCAACGACCAGCCCGCCGTGCAGCGTGATACGCCGACCGCCACCGTGCTGGAAGCCTTCCGTCGCCAGGCCAACCTCAATTCACTCGCCGTGCTCGACGAACAAGGCCAGCCCTGCGGCATCGTCCATCGCCATTCGCTTTCCGACGCCCTGCTCAAACCGTTTGCCACCGACCTGTTTGCGCGCAAACCGATCAGCCGCCTGATGAACGATGATTTTCTCGCCGTGGAAATGAGCCAGTCACTGCAACAAGTCAGCCGCCTGATCACCAGCCGCGCCCGCCAACGCATCGAAGAAGACTTCATCATCACTCTCAACGGCGGCTACCTGGGCCTCGGCCGGGTGATCGACGTGTTGAAACTGATCACCGAACTGAAAATCCAACAGGCGCGCTACGCCAATCCACTCACCCTGCTGCCGGGCAACGTACCGATCCAGCAATGCCTCACCCGCCTCCTGCAACAGGCCCGCGAGTCGATCATCTGCTACGTGGACATCGACAGCTTCAAACCCTTCAACGACATCTACGGCTACGGCCGCGGCGACGAAGTTCTGCTCTGCCTCGCCCAATGTCTCAACGAACGCATCGACCCCACCCGCGACTTCGTCGGCCACATCGGCGGCGACGACTTCCTCCTCGTCCTCGGCCCCGAAGACTGGCGCAAACGCCTCAACCAACTCCTCGACGACTTCCAAAGCCAATGCCGCCGCTTCTACCGCCCCGAACATCTGGAAGCCGGCTGCTTCGTTGCACCCAATCGCCAAGGCGTGCGGCAGGAGTTTGCGCTGTTGTCGTTATCGATCGGAGTGGTGCATTTGCGACCTGAAGCTTGCGCAACGCTTGATGCCAGCCAGCTTGCGGAGATGGCTTCGCAGGCTAAGCATCATGCTAAGGATGTTGTGGGGTTTAGTGTTTATTTGTTAGAGGTTGGCAGCGCTCCTTCCCCTCAGATCTCAATGTTGACTAGCTAAACGGTGGTATCTTCTGAGAAGGTTTGCTAGCAGGCGGTCTGGCCAATTCGATTTTTAAGAATGGATCAGCGTCTCAACATTTCGCATTACCAACTTAATCGGTCCTCAAGACTGGCGCGGTGTAAATCCTCCCTCCACACTTCACTAGCCACTCGGTAGATATCCTGAAAAAAAAGACGGGCATTTTCAACTTCGTCGTTACTCCACACCATAGTTATGCATTCGTCATAATCATTCTCAAACTGCACAGAAAAATCATGGCTTTGGTCCTGAAGAGCATCTTTCAACACTTCTAGCAAGGCGTACTTATGCCTGTAACCAAGATATTCCAGATCAGGGATCAAAAACTTTTCAATTACCTCCTTACGCTCGCTGGGCACGTTAGGATCGTATCGCAAATATACTTCACCCTCTTCTTCTCTATCGTAGATTTCGAGCGCTCCCAGAAAATAGGAAATTTTTGGCTCCCAAGGCAGAGCTACATTTTCAAACGGTGACTTCATGCAAATACTCCCTATCTCGTGAAGGCCGTAAATGGGCGTTTGACATCGTTTTTACGAAATCTAATTTCCGCCTCATTCATCACTTCAATATATTTCGGATTAGCAGGATCTTTGCTATTCGGTTTATAACCTCGCCCCACGCCGGGAATTTGCACTCGAACGTAGGGATTACCTGCAGCATCATGTCCGGTAGGCTCCGGCACAGCCTTGTTCATCTTGGAGAGAGCATAAGCGATAGCTTGATGTTGTAAGGTCCAGCTTGTGAATTGTGAGCTCGCATTTATCGCTTCCCTTCTACCCTTTTTAGTTGGATGAGATCCATCAATAGAACGCTGCTTAAGCGCCGCATCGGGGATTTCTGGCCCATGCTTTTCTACTGAGTGCATACGGTATCGCCTTTCCCATGCCAGAACTTCACGCTTAGCATCTGCCTCAGGCAGCGGCCTAGGAAGAATCGGAGCGCCTTTATCGACAGTAGGTAACTGGCAATTCTTATTATTCTTGTTAGGCGGCGGGCAATTGGACGTCAACCCCAACGGATCCACCCACCCCGTCGGATTCGGCACGTACTGGTACTGATTCAACCCACCCGCCAGCTTCACCGGGTCCGGCGTCAGATACCGTCCCAACCTCGGGTCGTAATACCGATGCCGGTTGTAGTGCAGGCCGCTTTCAACATCGAAGTACTGCCCCTGAAAACGCAGCGGCTGGTCGA
>Ga0209676_1001139_pt1 | contig 29091 bp, 25 predicted proteins | sample AraplaCvi_mLB_r2_FD_184282 | JGI IMG/M metagenome (GOLD analysis project Ga0209676, IMG submission 184282) | Arabidopsis root microbial communities from North Carolina, USA - plate scrape MF_Cvi_mLB_r2 (SPAdes) (version 2) | ecosystem: Host-associated > Plants > Roots > Endosphere | place: USA... | reverse complement strand
TTTTTTTCGAAAGAAATAATATAGAAGGACAATGACCGGGATGATGGCCGTCCAGCTAAAAAGTATTTGACTAAAGCCCAATACGGCTCACCTCACCTAATCCAATGTGCTTTTAATAATTGTTGGAAGATGGCATGCTGTAACCCATCCTCTACTTTAAGTTGTAAAATTCGAACACCGAAGCGCCGACAAATTGCTTCAAATTCCTCTTCATGTAATAAACGTCTTACCCTATACGTGTCTAGAACTTTAGAAGACATCGTAACATTGACATCTCTGCCCGTTTCACGATCAAGTAAGCGCACATCACCCGTATATTCTGGTGCTATTTCTTCTTGTGTAACTATTTGCAAAATACGGACATCCCCCGCAAAGCGTGGTAGCCTTTTTAAAAGTTGCTCCCATTCCTCGATTGGCTCAAGTCCGTCTGTGACAATAAATAGTACGGTGCTATCTTTTGGCAATGCTTTGAAAGCTCCTTGTGCGAAGCTATTTGTATAAGTTGCTTGCTCTATCTCTGTGACTACCTGTAAAAAGGCGCGACGATACATAGCACCCTTACGACGGAACGGTGGTTTCACCTCATCCTGTAGAAAAGAAAATGATAAGCGATCATCGCGGCCGAGCACCATTAGGCCAAGAGAGGCGACAATTTGCCGTGCAAAAGTCCATTTTGCTTGATCGCCCATAGATTTAGTTGTATCTAGCAAAATGTGCACGCGCATTTCTTGTTCATCTAAAAAACGTTTAATGAAGTATTTATCAGTTCTCGCAAAGACGTTCCAATCCACCTGACGTACATCATCACCTAAATGATATTCACGAAAATCCGAAAAATCGAGCGATGCCCCGAAGCGTTGCGAACGGTGCGAGCCCTTGTGCTGCCCACGTAATTTGGAGGCCGTTGCCACTTGGAAGCGACTGATTTTCGCTAACCAATCCTCGGGCAATAATAATTTTTGTGTCACCTGCTAACACCTTGCTGTACTTTTTCTAAAATGACATCAATTACATCGTCTGCTGTTTTACCTGAAGCCTCCCCTTCATAATTCAACAGCATACGATGGCGTAACACTGGCTTAGCTACAGATTTAATATCCGCTACAGAAACGTGGAAACGTCCATTCATAAGCGCCCTTGCCTTCGCTAATTTGATTAAACTTTGTAAACCTCGAGGACCGCTACCATACATCGCATATCGCTTGACTTCATCAATGGCATCCACTCTTTCAGGATGTGTAGCCACAACAAGGTCCGTCGCAAATTCGAGCATTTCATCAGCAACGAGTACTTCCTTAACCATTTGCTGCGCTTCAATCAGTGCTTCTGTATCCATGATCTTTTGAAGACCAATTTCCTTAGCGCCTGTTGTACGCTTCATAATTTCCATTAGTTCACTTTTCTCAGGATAAGGCACAAGAATTTTACATAGAAAACGGTCCATTTGTGCTTCAGGTAAAGGGTACGTTCCCTCCATCTCTATCGGGTTTTGTGTTGCTAACACGAAGAATGGTCTTGCCATCTTCTTTGTATCTCCCAAAATTGTTACAGTTTTTTCACCCATTGCTTCAAGCAGTGCACTTTGTGTTTTTGGTGTTGCTCGGTTAATCTCATCCGCTAATACCATTTGGCTAAAAATCGGACCAGGCTGGAACGTAAACCGCTGCTTGCCATCAGCTGTGCGCTCAATCATACTTGTCCCTGTAATATCCGCTGGCATTAAATCTGGTGTAAATTGAATTCGCGAAAATGATAAATCTAGTACTTCAGAAATTGTACGAATTAACATCGTTTTCCCTAAACCCGGTAGGCCCTCTAATAATGCATGTCCATCAGCAAGGACTGCGTATAATGTATAATCAATGGCTTCCTCTTGGCCAACGATAAAGCGATGAATTTCTTCCTTCACTTGTTGTAATTTCGTACTCATTTCAACATATTGTTGCTCTGTAAATGCCATTCCTTTTCCTCCTACTTAGACTCAATTGACGTGAAATAAGATTGCACGACATTTTGTAAATCCTTTGGTAATTGTAAACGCTCTGAGCTTTCTAAATAGCTATCTTTATAGGAACCTATAACTTCCTCATACGGTTGGATAGAACCTTTAGTAATCGGGCCATTTCCTTGTTGCTCTGAAATATGTGATCCATCTCCTAATGCTCCACCATCAACTGAAGTCTGACTAGAGCCACCCATTCTATTTGGCGTCGTTAATAAATCGCGGCCGCCCTGTCCTGTGCCTGCACCTTGACCTGATCCATTGCCATTGCCATTACCATTTCCCTTACCTTGTCCTTGTCCTTGTCCTTGTCCTTGTCCTTGTCCTTGTCCTTGTCCTTGTCCCTGTCCTTTGCCTTGTTGATTGCTCTGATTCGATCCTTGTGCCTGACCTTTACCACTAGCCTGTTGAGAACCGTTTTGAGAATTAGGTTGGCCTTGTTGTCCTGTTTGACCTTGCTGATTGTTATTGGCACTATTGGCACTCGCAATAGCATTTTGTAGCGTATTGCTTGCGGGTTTTCCAAGCTTGCTCATAGCTGTCTGAGTATCATTTGCATTTTGCGTTAGCTCCTGCTGCATTTGGGTAAGCTCTTTCATTTGCTCCACTTCTTCCTTCGATAAGCCTTTGTCGTCAGAAGCACCCTCCTTACTAGCCGTTTGCTTATCCTTTAATTGTTGCTCCTTTAAAGCAAGCTCCTTTTGCTTTTTCACAACTTCGCGTAATGCTTCTTCAGCTGTCTCTGTCTTTTTTAACGTATTTTGTAATTCTTTTAATTGCTCTTTCACTTCTTTTGTTTCTGCTTTTTTCTCTAATTTAGCAACTTCCTTCTTTACGTCTTCAATGACAGCTTTTTCTTTTTCAACCTCAATTGCTTCAATTTGGGGAGCTGCTGGGAACATATAAAGAATGGCCAGTACGACAGCTGTTCCAAATAGACCAATCAATGCTTTGGGACGAAACAAATTTTTCTTTCGTGCCTTAAATTCAGCAAATGCCTTTTCAACGTTCTCAATCGCTTTCGTTAGTAGAGATTGAACGAGTGGGTCCTTATCGTCCTCGAACGATAAGGCAGTCACAAGCTCATTGTGAGAAAAATAATCATCCAGTGTATGCAATGCTTCCTTTTCTTTTATACGCTTCCACCACATAAACAGCACTGTTGCTAGTATGACAACGATAAAGGTAGCAAGAGCTGTTTGGCGATAATACGGCCAAACAAAGAGCCTTGATACGAGAAAGAGGGCAGCACTCGAAAGCAATGCCAAAAACAAGCCGTACTGTGCAATTGGAATGCTTCTTTCTACTGTTAAACTCGTCTTTGCACGTTGAATATATTTTCGTAATTGCTTACGACGCTCCATAATATTTCCTCCTTATCGATTACTTTTCATATTGGCACGTAATTTTTTAATCGCGATTGTTAAACAAACAATAATGATCAATGAATAAGCTATTAAATAACTAATCCATACAGGTAATTTCACTCCTGAAACTTGCACTAAAGCATCGCCCATAGATGATGAGGTAAGCGTAAGCATTAATGCACCTGGGTTAATAGAAGCCCAGAAGTAAGCCATATAAGAAGTACCCGTACCTACGGCATTCCCCATTTGATGGAAGGCCATTGATAAAAAGAAGAAAAACGCTGTAATGCCGCCTAAAAAAATGATCGAACCGTACGTAGAAATCATCGCAACAATTGTTCGTTTTGTAATGGTTGAAAACATCACACCAATACTACCAATGGCTACAACCGTTAATAAATAAAATAAAAATATCGAGATTAATTGAGACGGTGATACGCCACCAAATAAAAATACTAAACTATACAATGGTAACCCTGCGATAAGCATTAATACTAAAAATGCTACCGAGGATAATAATTTCCCAATGATGATTTGAGTAGAATTTTGTGTCGTTGTTAGTAAAATATTTAATGTTTGCTTTTCCCTTTCACTACTAATTGCACCGGCAGTTAAGCTCGGTGTAATGAAAAGAATAAGAGCCATTTGTAATATTGTTAAGACAGCAAACATCATAAAGCTTGTTTCTGGTCTAAAGAAACCCTTGCCTGTGAATTCAGTTGTTATAAGCAAAAATCCTGCGATAAAAATACAAATAACCGCTAAGTAAAACATTAAACCTGAAAAACTTTTAAAAGAACGGAAGCGTAACTTCAATTCTTTTACGAATACCGGATTATTAAATCGTTCCATCATTGATTGTCCGCTCCCTTCGTAATAGCCATAAAGACATCCTCTAAATCTTTTTCCTCTTCGCTTAATGCATAAATAGGTAAATTCGCAAGTATCGCCTTTTTCAATAGCGCTGCCTGATCATCATCTGTTCCACGATAATTAAAGGCTATCTCTAAGCGATTATCCATTACATCTATAGAAGAAATCAGTGGGTCCTCCTCCAAAAACGCACGTACCTCGTTTAAACGATCCGTTACTTTTACTACGATACGCTTCTCGCCCTTTAGCTGCGCTTGAATAGAAGCCACATTACCATGAGCGATAAGCTTACCATTATCAATCACACCGATTTCATCACACATTTCTGCAAGCTCAGGCAAAATATGCGAGGAGATTAAAATCGTTTTCCCCATAGATTTTAAATTCCGTAAAATATCTCGCATTTCTACTCGGGCACGTGGATCCAAGCCTGAAGCAGGTTCATCCAAAATTAATACTTTAGGATCGTGGATAAGTGCACGTGCCAAACATAGACGCTGCTTCATCCCTCGTGACAGTAAATCAACATATTCATGACGTTTATTCGTTAATTTTACGAGCTCTAGCAGCTGTGGAATAAGTACTTTTCGTTCAGCTGCCACAATGCCGTAGCTAGCACCGTAAAAGTCTAAGTATTCGTCTACTTTTAGTTGATCATAGACGCCAAAGAAATCTGGCATATAACCAATTTGTTTTCGAACTTCCTTTGGTTCCTTAATAACACTTTTCCCATTAATAAGGGCATCACCTGAAGTTGGAGATAGCAAGGTTGCTAAAATCGAGAATGTAGTCGATTTACCTGCCCCGTTAGCACCTACAAAACCAAAGACAACCCCTTCCTCTAAAGATAGATTCAAATGATCCAGTGCTGTAAAGGAGCCGTATCTTTTCGTTAAATCACGAATTTCAATCATTATTTCGCCACTCCCTTCAGCTCTACATCTGGTAATTTTGTTTCCTCACCTGTTTGATCTGGTCCAAATTTAATCTCAATCAGCAATTCACCATTATCATTGAAGTATTTTTTTATGTTATCTGTAAACACCTGCTTCGCATCTACCAACTGCTCATAAGTTTTCGTCTCGTTATTCCAAATCGATAGTTTCATACGATCAATATCCTTATTTGAAACTGTCAATTCGTTTAATGCTTGAGCTGAATTCATAAACTTATCTGGCATCGCAATAGATACTTCATATAACCCATCAGACAAGCGCCAAGTATTTAACTGTTCATCTACTTTTTCAGCGTACGAATTAGGAGATAGTTGGTTTACTGAATACGTAAAATTGTTACGTTTCATCGTAAATGGACCTGATAGCTCTACTTTGCCATCAAATGGCTGAACAAAATAGGAAATCGGAGACATACTGGCACTTGTTTCTAGCTCAACCCCAGCAATTGCTTGGTCTGCCCATGCAGTAATGACAGGTTTTTTATCATTTTCTACAAGCGGTATTGACATAGATTTCATTCGCTCGATAAGTGAAGGATTCACGTCTTCCTTCTTCGTTGGATAATTATTTAAATTGTAACCTGTAAAATTAGATGGTTTCTGAAGAACCGTTGCTTTTAGCTCCGTGTCGACTTTAAGTGTACCGTTCGCTTCAATGTCGCCAAGTTTAACTTCTTTAATGCCAGAGATTAAAGTAACGTCCTTAAGTGCAAACGGAAAATTGTTCTTAATTGTCCCAGATAGCTTTTCATTTTTTAACGTAATATCGATATCCATCTTCCCAATATTTTGTGGCGCTGACTTCCCTGCAAACGATTGCACAGACCAATAGCTTAAATCACGTAGTGTTAACGTTGAACCATTGGCATTTTCCTTAATATAGGATACTTCATGTAAATTCTCCATTGTCCCTGGGAAACTATTAGAATTCCGAAGCGCGACTGCACTTGTATTCTTATCTGCATTAACAACAAAATCGCCGCTACGATTTGTTAAAATGGACCCTACATAATAACCGTTTAAACTACTATCTTCATTTACTTTATAAAATGCAGATTGTTGAATTTGCGGTTGCCCAATTCGATCTTTTGCACCAAAAATAAATAGAGCAATCGATAACACAATTGATATCGCAGGAATGATCCACCATGCATGCTCACGCTTGTCTATTTTCTTTAAAATAAAATATAAAATCGGTCCGATAACTAAGATATATAAAATAATAACTATTAGCATATAGCTAACAGATACTTCAAACGAAGGGAATAATTCATTTATATTACGCAGATCATATGAAACTTGATCCAGCGGTGACTCTCCATTAATCATCATCCCTTGTTGTGATATCTTTTGAATATTTATCAATTTTGACACTAATGCTGGGTAGCCATCCATAGACGCAAGTGGTTGATCCCCTAAAGAAAAGGCCGTTTGAATAATCTCCCCACTGTCAACTTTTTTCTTAGAAGCTAAAATCTTATTGTTATCTGTTAATACAGGAATACTTCCTTTATTTTCAGTTGCTCCATAAATAGAAATAGGTTGTGTAAAAGTTCTGCCGCCTGATAATTTTGATAGGCTATCTGCAGAAACGGATGTCATTTGTTGTGATAATGCTAGTGGTAAATAATCTTTGAAAATACCTCCTGTTGCATTTACTTGATCAGCAGCTCCTAATATTAATGTACCACCATTCTGTACCCAATTTAGTAAAGACTCTTGTTGCTTTTGCGATAAATCAGCAATCGCAATTTCATCGATGACTATAACATTCGCCATTGCAAATCCTAGTGTATTTTCTGGCAATGTATAATCCTTGATTTGCTTTAAATTGAAAATTTCGACATTATTTTGCGGAGCTAATTGGGATAGCTTGAAAAATGCTGATAAACGATCGCTTTTATCCGTTAATGTATAAATAAAAACTGATGCAGGATCTAAAAGGTTACCTTGTAGCTGCTTTATTCCTTTATAAGCAACCTTTTTTCCTTTTTCTATGCTTCCTTCATAAAATGCAAACACATCTGCATTCCAGGAATCAATACCTTCTAGATAAATATCAAATGTTTTTTCTTCTCCCGCCGCTATATCTATTGGAAGCACTTTAGCTGACGCAGCTTGATAGGAGCTGGTAGTATTGATGACCATATCTCCAGAAAAATCTGCACCATTATTTTTTACCGTCACTTGAAGCGGTACAGCTGATTGGTATTTAGCTTTACCTGCAATCCCTACCTTAGCCTCCACATCCAATGTAGCGGCTGCACTTGCCTTCTCCAAAGGTAGAATAAAGCTAAAAACAAGCAAGAATAATAGTATAAGTGCCGTTATGTTCGTCTTTTTCAAAAACTCAACCCCTTTTTATGTAAATTGTTAGCTACATAATTATACGATTTATATTGCATTTTGTTCCATTTCTTACGACATCTTCATGAATATTCATAAACTCTTAAGAATTAACTAATTGCCAAAGTTGGATGCCATTTTTTTATTAAACCTATGTCATGTAAATAAGTTGATCTTCGCTCCGACTGGGCGATTCCTTTGGGATTAGCGATATAGAGGAACGAAAATCAATCTACGCTTTGGTGATGAGATTAAGAATTGTATAAAAAAAGGCAGCCCCAAGTGAATCACTCGAGACTGCCTTGCTATTATTTTTATTTCGTATATTCAAACAAACATCGTGCATGGTCTTGTACTACCTCTACAAAAGCCTCTACTTGTCGTAACTCAAATGAGGATTCATAGCCAATTAACCAAGTATCACGCGTTATACCAAATTCTTTTTCATTATTCGTTAATGCTATTTTATTAATACCATCATTGTCATTTAACGTTATTGAAGGTAAGATAGCGTAACCGATACCATTCAATGCCATTTGCTTACAAATTTCAATCTGATCAACTAAAATTTGTTTTCGTGGATTTGAAGCGAAATGCTGACGCCACCATTGTTGAATTTCCTGATAGTAATTGGAATCACTTTTAAATTGAATAAAAGGTCGGTCTGTCGTCAGCACATCTTCTATCGTTTTTAACTCTTTATCCACTAAATAAAGGGTGTCACGGAAAAGGTGAATCTTTTCTCCTTTCCAATCAACCTGCCCACGCACAATCCCTACATGAGCCTCACCCTCATAAAGTGCTTTTACAATTTCAGAGCTCCAGCCTGTCATAAGAGAAATTTTTGCATCAGGATATTTCGATACAAAATCCTTTAATATGATTGGAAGCCAGTTTTGTCCGACAATCGAGGCACAAGCAATTTTCAATGTCCCGTTTACTTTCGTCGTTAATGACTGGATTGTTTCATAAATCTCTTCTTTTTTGCTGAGCATTTCTGTTGCATAGGCAATAATAAGCTCTCCAGCAGGTGTCGCCGTAAGTCCTTTTTGCGAACGAATAAATAACTGCGTGCCCCAGTCTTTTTCAATAGTTTGAAGCCTTTGAGAAAGTGCTGGTTGCGATAAAAATAAACGTTCTGCTGCTTTACGCATATTACGTTCCTCTGCTAGTACTTTTAAAATTTCAGCCTCCGTTGCCATCAATCAGTAAACCTCCGTTACAAGCAAAGAGGACCTCATGATTTTCATCTGAGTCCCCTCTTAAACTACTACTCTTTTTGATAAATATATTTTTTCAATTGCTTTAGAATAACTCGTCTCGTTAAAATTCCTGCAAATGTTCCATCTTCGTCCACAACACATAAAAAGGCGTGGTTAATTACTAAGTCTAGAGCCCGCTGAAAAGTATCCGTCAATTTCAATACAGCGATATCTTTATCCATTATCGTATCCACTTTAATATCAGGTAGCTTTTCATATTCAATATGTTCTAGTCCAAGAATAGATTCAGTAATCATTTTCATACTTAGTAAACCTTGAAGTCGATATTTCAAATCTAAAACAGGTATCGAAGAATACCCTGTACGTGTCAGTACTAGGAGTGCATGTTCCGCACTATTTCCACTTTGTACATGCGCAACCTTTTCAGATGAAATAATAAAATCACTAATTGGCATTGCTAATAAGTCTTTGCTGTTAGTTGAAATCATGAACTTCTTCTCCTTTTCTGTCCCCGCTTTGCAGAACAGGATGCTTCTCTTTTATCATATCATAACTTTTCCTTATATGACCACGACAAGGCTGAGAAGAGTTTTTATTAGCAACGAATTATTTTAGCAATTTGAAACAAAACTAAGTATCGAAAGTGCATATTTAAAGAAGGTTTCACCTGAGAGAAATGGAAATATCTTCATTCAGCTATATTTTAAAAATATGAACTGAATGAAGAAAAAAATCTTTTTAATAACCGTACTTACTCCAATAATAAAAAATCATTATCCCTAAAAAGAGTAAAAAAATGATATATACCCAGACAATCGGGTTGAGCATCGTCGAATAATCTTCAACGGTTTCTGAAATCGGCGTATCATTTTCCGATTTCCGCTGAGACGTCATTTTGGCAATCTTCAGCGTTGACACAAGCGAAATAGCAGAAATAATCGTAATGGCAATAAGAGCCGGTATTAACCACATACCCATCGGCAAAACTCCTTTCTTTGCCCTTAGTATGCGTCAACCCAGCTCTCCATTATGCAAAAATATTTATTTTAGAATGGATACTGATTGAGCCATTGCCCACCATCAAGTGTCACACATTCCCCATTCATATATCTTGCTTTATCAGACATCATAAATGTTGCTAAATCAGCAATTTCTTCAGGTGTACCTGTACGACCTAACGGAACAGAGTCCAATGTACGAGCCGCTGCAGCCTCTGACTCCCAAAGCTTATCTGCACCACCTGTACGCTCAATAGGACCTGGAGCAATTGCATTTACTCGAATACCATATTGTTTCCCCCATTCAACAGCTAACGTTCGAGTCAATGACAATACACCTGCTTTCGCTGCTGCCGAATGAATAACACCAGCACCTGCATTCCATGCGTAAGTTGCAACCATATTAAGAATAGATCCTTTAATATTATTTTCGATCCAGTACTTACCGACCGTAGAAGAACAAAAGAATGTCCCATTTAAAACGATATCAACAACAGCCTTCCAACCATTAGGAGATAAATCCTCTGCACGCACAATAAAATTACCAGCTGCATTATTCACAAGCCCATCAACTTGTCCAAACTTTTCAACAGCAAATGCTAGCATCGCCTCCGCATGCTCAGGCACGCGAACATCCATTGGAAATGTTTCAATCGTTTTTCCCGCCTCTAAAATAAAAGCTTTCGCCTCTGCCAGCCGTTCCTCATTACGACCTGTAATGACAACATTTGCCCCTTCAGCAACGAACTGCTTCGCCATATAAAGCCCCATTCCACTTGATCCACCCGTAATAATAATTGTTTTCCCCTGCAACATACAATTTCCCCCTTTGTAAAATGAATGATGATTCACTTAAATATTACTATATTCTCTCGCATATGTCATATTAATTCTACAAACCTATGGAGAGTATGCAAGATTGAAAGGTTCTTCTAGCTGAGATTCTTATGGTGCAGGGTATTCGCGGGTATTTTATTGTTGCGCGCGGGTATTTCACTGCAGCGCGGGTTTCTCTTCTTTCCCGCGGGTATTACACCCCATTAATCTTGATTACTCGCTCTAGTAGCTTCCTTTGAAATATCCACTTTCCAGAAAACTATGGTAGTGCTATCTCTGACACCATTTTTTTGGATATTCTTTAACATTGTCCAAATACTTTCTTTATCGTTAGCGTTACAAAAGGAATTGTAAATGTTAATCGGGTTAGCGTATGGTTCACGAGGACATTCAAGTAAGCCATCTGTAGTTAGAAAAAGACGATTTTCTCCTTTTCTTAATTCTTTAATTCCTACACTATAGCAAGGGACGTCCTGTTCAAACGTGTTAACTTGTCCTATCCATTCGTAAAATTGCCTTTGATTTAATTGAAACTGACCTAATGCAGCCAATTCTTGATGAAGTAAAAAAAGAACGCAGTCTCCAACCGAAAACCACCATACATATTTATCCTTTCTTACAACAATTAAACACGCAGTTTCTCCAGTAATATTGCGACAAATAGATAAGAACTGTTCAGCTTGAAATATAGTTAAAATTTTCTCTTCGATCCTTTTGAAGGTTTGATGGTTTGTCGATAAAGATAATAAATGCGTAAATTCATTTTTATGATCAAGAAATTGTTCGATAATTATTTGAGCACTCTCCGATGTATTATGAGCATCTAGTAATATGGAAAATTCCCAATCTTGCTGTTCATCTAGCCATACTAAACAACCGTCTTCGTTTTTATATTGTCCTGCATCGGAGTTTCCACCATATCGTCCAACAATAACATGTTTAATTTGATAAAGATTTGGATGATCTATGAAGTTATCTTGGCTACCGATCCAACTAAAATCTTCTATAGATTCACTCATATGCATTATTCTCAAGATATGTTTTTATTCGAGTACAAAGCTTAACAACTTCTATATTGTCACCCATAGGGGCATTTTCCCAATCATACACATCATTTGGTCCCCAATACTGTTTAGGAGTATTCGGATATCGAGGAACTAAATGCATATGCAAATGTGGCACTGAGTTTCCAGAAACCAATGAATAGATATGCTCTGCATTCTCACATTCCGTTATTGCCTTACTAACCCTCGCCATAATAACACCAAATGCTTTTGCCTCTTCTATAGTCATATCTCCAAGAGTAGGAACATGTCTTTTTAAATCAATCATGATATGACCTAAATAATTTGGTGCTCCACTTCTGTCTATATGCCCAACATAAATATATTCGTCTTCATAAATCATGACCCCTGAGGTTTGAATGTTGCCCTTGTGTTTATTGCAGATAAAACATTCCTCCATTAATCCCCACCCCTTTGTTGAAATTTTCAAAATTATAACATACTCATTATTAAGTTGGAATATTTTTCCGAGCTAAAATAGAGTTACAAATTACATATGAATTTGTAACTCTATTTTAGACAGTCTCTTTTCGAATTCCTAAAACTCATAATGGTAAGCAATTTTATAAAGCTCCATTAGCTCTTCCTGTGTTGGAACTTTAGGATTATTTCCAGGGCTACCGCTAGCAATTGCATCAGCTGTCATTTTTGGAATGGCTGCATAAAAGGCTTGTTCATCGATTCCCCATTGTTTTAAATTCCCCATATCCATCTTCTTACACATTTCCTTAATTGAAACAATAGCTAAATCGGCCAGCTCTTCTTGAGATAACAGTTCATTATCTTTATTGAAAAAATTTCCTAGATCTGCTAGTCGATCCACGCAAGCATCCTTTGAAAATTCTAATACTGCTGGCAGAAGCATGGCATTTGAAATACCATGTGGGACGTGAAATAGCGCTCCTATTGGACGAGACATGCCGTGCACTAAAGCGACAGAAGCGTTTGAGAATGAAAGACCTGCTTGCATTGAGCCTAGTGACATCGCTTCCCGCGCATCAATATCGTTACCTTGCTCATAAACTTTTAAAATATTATTAACGATTAGCTCCATAGCTGATAATGCAAGGGCATTCGAGTACGGATGTGCTAATCGAGATAAATAACTTTCAATGGCATGACTTAAGGCATCGATGCCAGTTGCCGCAGTTATGGATGGTGGAGATGTAACCGTTAAAATCGGGTCAACAATAGCTATGTTTGGCATAAACGCGGGCTGCTTAATCATCATTTTTACTTCATTTTTCGTATTAGTAATGACGGTTGCATCTGTTGCTTCTGAGCCCGTTCCCGCCGTTGTCGGTATTGCGATATGTGGAATCGGTACTTGCTCTGCAATTTTTTCCATTTTCATATAATCGCCAATGTAGCCACCATTTGTTGCGACAACTGCGATAGCTTTCCCTGTATCGATACAGCTTCCGCCACCGACGGAAATAATCAGATCACAACCCTCAGATTGTAAAATATGGAGCCCCTCCGCTACATAAGTATCTACTGGTTCCTTTGTTACGCCTAAATACGAAAGCGCTTCCAATCCATTATCTCTTAAGAATGTGCTACATTGATTGACAAAGCCTAAGCGATCCATGATCGGATCACTAATGATAAGTGCTTTAGTCCCTAATTTTTTTGCATATACGCCTACTTCTTTAAAAGAATCTCGTCCATAAACGATTGTTCCTGGTGAATGAACTGTATAGATTGTTTTTGTTTGAATCATATTTCACCCTCCTAAGCTATTGTGCTGTATAACCGCCATCCAAAAGAATTGCTTGACCTGTTATACCCTTTGCCATATCACTAGCTAAATAAAGCGCAAGTCCTGTAACTTCCGATACATCTAGTAAGCGTTTTTGTGGGACGAGTGGATATAGCACCTGCTCAAGCACTTCTTCTACTTGAATTCCCCTTGTTTTTGCCAAATCCGTAAACTGATTACGTACTAATTCTGTATCGACATACCCCGGACAAATGGCATTCACGGTTATCCCCTCAGTTGCAACCTCTAGTGCAGCCACTTTCGTTAAACCGACAAGCCCATGTTTTGCGGCATTGTATCCAGCTTTACCTGCAAACCCAATAACGCCATTAATAGATGCCATATTAATAATGCGTCCAAACTTATTTTTCTTCATATGTGGTAAAACATATTTCATTGCTATAAAAGGCGCAACGAGCATCACCTTTTGCATGGATTCGAAGATTTCTGTCGCGAAATCCTCTATTAGAGAAACATGCTGAAACCCTGCGTTGTTGATTAAAACATCTATTGTCTTAAACTTTTTTACAGTACAGTCAATCGCATCACATATTGCTTGTTCATTTGTAACATCGCATGTGTATGCAGTTAAATGCGGATTATGCTTAATTGCCTCTGCTAAAAGCTGTTCATTTATATCTGTTATCACTACATTCGCTCCCTGCTCAGCAAACGCTAATGCCATGGATAACCCGATACCACGAGCTGCTCCAGTAATAAAAACTGTTTTTCCTTTCACCTCAAATTCCTCCTACATTCCTAGTGAGAATAATATGATTGCGATTATCGTACCTATGATTGGTATAATGACGGTTAAGGCTCCAAATGGCATATAAGCATCTTTATGCTTTTCATTGCATACAGAATTAATAGTTGTTACTACATAACCGCCATGCGGCAATGAATCGAGAGACCCCGATGCAATAGCAATTGTACGGTGTAATGCCTCGGTATCAACTCCCATGTCAATATAGTGAGGCGCAAGTAAAGGCATTGCAATTGTTTGACCGCCAGAAGCTGAACCTGTTAAACCAGCTATTACAGCAATGGCTAGTGCACCGCCAATTAACGGACTTCCAGGAATATTAGTCATAACATCAACAGTTGCCACAAATGATGGTGTAGCTTTTACCACACCTCCGAAACCAACCACTGCTGCTGTATTAGCAATAGCTACAACAGCACCCATAGCACCAGCTCCTAGTGTAGCACCGACAGATTTTGAATATTTATAGCTCACTAAATAAGCAGTAATACATCCACTCGTTAATGCCACAATTAAAGCTGAAGTTCCAAGAGAATTATGGAACACAAACGAAATACCTAAAACTACCAATAGTGGTACAAGACTTAAAATTGGACTCGGAAGCTTTCGAGATTCATCAACTACTGGGTCATTAGATCGTTCTATAAATACCTCTCCACTTTTTACTGCACGTTTGATCATCCAATTTAGCCACAGTGAACCACCAATTGCCATAAAAATTGCAACAACTATACTTACTTCCAATCCAGCATATGGCGTTGTATCAAGGTATGGAATAGGAATCCAGTTTTGAATTTCCGGTGAACCTGCTGAGGTCATCGTAAAGGTTACAGAACCTAAACCAAGTGCAGCAGGTATAAAGCGACGAGGAAAATTCGCTTGCTTGAATAAACTGATAGCCATTGGATATACCGAGAAGGCTACGATAAACACTGAGACACCACCATACGTTAGTACAGCTGCAGCAAGAACTACTGCATAGGCTGCATATTTCACTCCAATTTTTTCTACAATCCATTTAGAAACACTATCGGCCGCCCCAGTATCCTCCATTACCTTTCCAAAAATAGCACCTGCCATGAACATTAAATACCATGAACCAACGAATCCCGTAAACCCGTCCATATAACTTGTTAAGAAGTTAGTCTGATTCTCATCAGCTGTTTGTGGAAAAAATGCTAGACCATTCGTTACTGCCGCTATCAATGCTGTCAACGGCGCTGAAATCAGTAAATTTACGCCCCTCATCGTTAAATACACGAGTAAAGCTAAACTACCAAAAAGCCCAACGTATTCTAACATCCCATCCTCCTCATATTCTTTTTGAAAAAAGAGCTGTAATAGAACACAGCTCTTCTATTTTTATTAGTCGTTATTGCTTGGGAATGCAAACGTAGATGCTGTCGATACTTGACCTGTCATCCAACGCTCTGATATTGTTTTTGTTTTTGTAAAGAAGCGTGCCTGATCGGGACCAAACATATGCCCTTCACCAAAACGAGAGCCTTTAAATCCTGCAAAGTTATGGTAACCAACTGGAATAGGAATTGGTACATTCACGCCAACCATCCCAACATCGATTTCTGTTGTAAATTTACGAGCTGCTAAACCGTCATTCGTAAAGATTGTTACTCCATTTCCAAGCTCATGCTTATTAATAAGTTGGATGGCTTCATCTAATGAATCAACACGTACAACATTTCGAGCTGGACCGAATATTTCTTGTTCGTAAATTTCCATGCCTGGTTTTACGTTATCTAGCAATGTTGGCCCTACAAAGAATCCTTTTGACTCTTTGACAATATCAAGTTCACGACCATCACAAATAACTGTCGCACCTTCAGACTCACCTCGTTCGATAGCAGCAATAATCGCTTCCTTCGATTGCTGTGAAATGACAGGCCCAAAATCTGTCTCTGGATCTGTATAGGAACCTACCTTCAAGTTAGAGATTTTCTCCTTTAAGATTTCAACAAGACGATCTGCTGTATCCTTGCCAACAGGCATAATCGTGGAAATGGCCATACAACGTTGTGAGGCCGCCCCATAAGCTGCTCCGATAAATGCATTTGCTACCTGATCAAGATCTGCATCAGGCATCACAACCATATTGTTTTTCCCTCCACCAAGAGCTGTAACACGTTTACCGTATTTTGAGCCTGTTTCATAAATATATTGGGCAACTGGTGTTGATCCTACAAATGAAATTGCTTGTACAATCGGGTTCTCTAATAGTTCATTCACTGCATCTTTATCCCCGTTTACTACCGTCCAAATACCATCTGGTAACCCAGCTTTTTTCCAAAGCTCGCTCACATATAAGGCAGTCATAGGAACACGCTCAGATGCTTTTAAAATAACTGCATTGCCAACAGCAATTGCCAGACTTGTTTGTGCTAAAGGCACCATGATTGGGAAGTTAAATGGCGAAATAGCCGCTACTACACCTAATGGATACTTTGCAGAGTAAGCATTAATCTGACCACCGACGTTGACAGAATACTCCCCCTTCATTAAATGAGGTGCACTAATAGCTAAGTCAACAGACTCCAAACCACGTGTAATTTCACCTTTCGCATCCTCAATTGTTTTACCGCTCTCTGTACAAATAACTTGTAGAAGTTCCTCTATATTTTCAGTAATAAGATTACGGAACTTTAATACAATCTCAGCACGTTTTGCTACTGACGTATCTCTCCATTGTGGAAACGCAGCCTGTGCTTTATCAATAGCCTCCCGCGTTTCTTCTACAGTTGCAAGTGGTACCTTTGCAATTACCTCACCCGTCGTTGGATTAAATACTGAACCGAAACGTCCACTTTTCCCTTCTACCAGTTCTCCATCAATAAAGTGTGTTAAAGTTTTAACCTCTTGTGCTGTTGTCATATTTTTAGTCCTCCTTTAAGATTGTTCAATTTTACATTTTTCTTTTAAACTTAAATAAGTGGCAGACATATCATCTTCTCCATAGCCCTGCTGAGAAATATCACTATAAAGATCCACTAATTTTTCCCCGATTCGAAGTGGTACCCCTGCTTCATCTGCCATATTTTTCGCAAGCTTCAAATCTTTTAGTAATAGATTTGTAGAAAAACCTGGCTGATAGCTGTCGTTTTTCATGTATTCCAAATAATTACGTTCATAAATACGGCTTTGACCATAACTATTACTTAATACGTCATACAGCGTATCCGCATGGATCCCCATCTTTTCACCTAGCACAATTGTTTCAGCGACTGCTTCTGTATAGAATCCAATCATTAAATTATTGAGTAATTTTATACGTGTACCTACACTTGGAGTCGTACCAAGATGGTAAATGTTTTTCCCTACTATTCGGAAAATTTCAGACCCAGTTTGATAATCCTCCTCTTTACCACCAACCATTATCGTAAGTGTTGCATTAATAGCACCTATAACGCCTCCACTAACAGGTGCCCCAAGATAACTTAATCCCAATGATTGTGCATCCTTATGTAAGGAATCATTTAATTCGGGATTCACCGTACTAAAGTCTATTAATAAACTTCCTTTCTTAGCATGGTGCAATATACCTTGTTCAGATCTATATACTAGTTCTACTACTTGTGGTGTCGGCAAGCTAGTCATGATAATATCACTTTGCTCAGCAACTTCCTTTGCTGTTGCAAGTCCAACTCCACCTTCTTTTTTAAATTGCTCGATTGCTTGCGAATTAATATCAAAACCATAAACCTTATAGCCAGCCTTTAATAAATTTACTGACATCGGTAACCCCATATTGCCTAAGCCGATAAAACCTAATTTCTCCGTCATTATTGACCTCCCCTGCTCCTTGAAAATCCGAGAAACACTAGCCAACTCTACTCTTTTGTCTTAACATTAATAACAAAATATTAATTAACCGCAGTCATTGACCCCAGTCAATTAAATGATAATCAAACCAAATCCATTACGTCAATCAAAATATTTTATATTTTCAGATTTTTTAAGGAGACTTCTTAATATACTTATTTCGGAGGAATATGAGAACATGAATCCACTAACGAGCCGTCAAAAAAAGGCATTAGAAACACGGGAAAAATTACTTAAAACATCTTTAGATTTATTTAATAAACATGGATATGAGCATGTATCCATTGAACAAATTACGAAAGCATGCAATGTATCGAAGGGAACGTTTTACACTTATTTCCCATCTAAGTACGATGTTATTTTAGAAAAATTTAAGGAACTCGATAGTTTTTATAGCAATGCAGAAAAAAATATCGACTCTTCTTTACCAGCAAGCGAAAAAATTTTAACGCTTTATCAAGAGCAAATGAAGTATTTAACGAACGTTGTGGGAAAGGATTTATTGCGTACTGTTTATACTGCTGCGATGACAAGTCAAGTGGAACAAGATCATTATTTAATTAGTCCACAAAGAAAAATATTCCAAATAATTAATACTTATTTAGAGGATGGCATTCGTCTTGGAGAATTTCGTCAAGATTTGCAGGTTACTCAAGCGCAGGCTATCATTCAGCGTTGTATGCGTGCAAATGTCTATGATTGGCTAATTCATAATGAAGACTTCAATTTATCTGTGGAGATGGCGCAATTTACAGCTATTGTTTTAGATGGATTGAAAGCAGGAAATAAATAGCCAACTTTGAGAAGGGGTTGCATAGAGAGCTCGGGTGAAGTCATTTTCTGATCAGGTTGTATTGGATCTCTATTCACTCGGTCTTCACAAAGCTCTACAATAAAGTAGCACTTCATCAGAATAGATGAAGTGCTACTTTATTTGTTGGCTTTAGCTAACAAAATATTTATTAACAATGGTTTCTACGGGTAATGGCTTGTTATATAAATAGCCTTGTCCTTTTTGGCATTGGTGACGTTTTAGAAAATCGACCTGTGATAGTTCCTCGATTCCTTCAGCTACGACCTCCAACCCTAAATTATGGGACATTGATATAATGGCTTTAATAATGGCCTCATTTTTATCATCTTTAGTTATATCCGCTATAAACGATTGGTCAATTTTTATAATATCTATAGGATAACGTTTTAAATAGCTTAAAGATGAATAGCCCGTTCCAAAATCATCAACGGAAACATAAACACCTAGCTGCTTCAATTCGGTTAAAATTGAAAATGTTTCATGGACATTCGTCATGGAGCTTTCGGTAATTTCCACCTCTAATAATTCAGGTGGCACATTATATTTTTTCAGAGCCGCTTTAATTTTCCGAGCAAAGTTTTCTTTTCTAAATTGTTTTGGCGAAATATTGATAGCAACTCGTACTGGTCGATAGCCACTCATCTGCCACTCTTTTTGATAGCGACACACCTCGTCAATAATCCAATCACCGATTTCAATGATTAAGCCCGATGCCTCTGCAATGGGTATAAACTGTGCAGGAGACACAAAGCCAAATTTCCGGTTATTCCATCGTAATAATGCCTCAAAGCTATTAATACTGTTATTCGTTAAATCCATTTGTGGCTGTAAATGAATACTTAATTCGTTAAATTCGATAGCACGACGTAAATGCGCCTCCATTAGTGCCTCATTTGGAAAAATAGTTGTCGTATCTTCACGATAGTAACGGTAGTGTGAACGACCATGGTCTTTTACAGAAAATAATGCTTTATCTGCTTTACGTATAAGTGTTTCTAAATCTTTGCCATCCGCTGGACTAAGGGAGATACCAATCGACACGCTTATAAAATATTCCTGCCCATCAATCATGAATGGCTGTTTTAATGCATCTAAAATAGCATTGGCCGTCTGTTCAATTTTGTTGACGGTTGCATCTTTTAGAACAAAAATAAATTCATCGCTATTATAACGATAAAACGAGCATTTGGCGTGACAGAGCTCACGAAGTCTTTGACTAAACAATCGTATAAGTTCATCCCCCTTACTTTCACCAAGGGACTCATTAAATTTTTTAAAACGATCAATATCCATCAAAATAATAGCTACTTGCTTATTTTGTTTTTTATCATTTAAATGCTGAATCCACTGTTCCTTTAAAGCCTTACGATTCCAAATGCCCGTTAATTCATCCATTAACGCTAGGTAATAAAAGGCTTGATGATCATTCATAAATGAGGTTGCGTCTTTTACAAACAAATGTACACCTATAATTTCACCATTAAAGTATGTTGGATGTGTTCGTAAATAAAATGGTTCTTTACTTAACAGTTGTTGTTTAAACAAGCATTCTGGCATACCAAATGCTGAGCCCTCAATAGTTTTTGCAAATAATAATTTGAATTCGTCGATATACTTACTCTCTAATAATGAAAAAATATTTTGTCCGATCAAGCTTTGTTGTTCTTTTAACAACTGAGAAGTGGCAGCAACGTTTTGATGAATAATGCGACCTTGTAAATCAGTTGTTAACACCGGACATACGTGCTGTTCCACAAATTGCAAATAAGGTTCTACTTCAATTTTCTTCTCACGTAGAATAACTGCTACAACTGAATTTCCTAAGTGCTGTACACGAACAGCCAATGTTTTTACTATGTGCTCCGTACATACTTCTAGCCTTTGCTCTAGATTTAATTGTTGTTGCACTATATTCGATAATTGTAGCCAGCATTGCTCCGTAAAAAATTGTTCAGCGTTGGTAGCTTTCACATCTTGTAGCTTCAAAAATGACGGTAATTTATCGTTATAATTAACGACTTCAAACGCTTTTGTATCCACTTTTCTCAAACATACGACCGCATCAAATGGATTAAGTTGTATGATTTGATGATAGTCTGCAAATTGCGCTACATTCTCTTTATATTTTTTCATTATATCCCTCACTAAGTAGCGTGTTTGCTTATTCTTCGTCTAGCGTAGGTTTTAGTGCATCCTTTAGGAAAATTTCCTGACTATTAATTGGATCTTCACCACGATCAAATTCTTTATAATGATATTTTCCATTAGAGTCTTGAATACGAGCTTTTGCTGTATCCTCAAGTTGCGTATTCATAATGTTAATAATACGAGCTTTGGCTTCGCTTGCATATACTGGGAATAAAATTTCCACACGTTTAATCATATTACGAGTCATCATATCTGCCGAAGACAAATATACTTTATTTTCCCCATTATGATGAAACCAATAAATACGCGAATGCTCGAGGAAACGACCAACAATGCTCGTTACTGTTATGTTTTCACTAATTCCAGGGATGCCTGGTCTAATGCAACAAATACCACGAATGATCAGCTCTACTTTTACACCTGCAATCGATGCCTCATATAGCTTCATCATTAAGTCTTTGTCCGTTAGTGAATTCATTTTAGCTCGAATAAAACCATTACCATGCTTCTTATGACAGGCAATTTCCTCATCCATTAAGCGGATAAATTCATCTCGAATATCAAACGGGGCCACAACTAAATGATTAAAAGTTGGTTTCTCTGTATAGCCACTTAAATAGTTAAAGAAGTTAGTGGCATCAATGCCAAATTCCTTATCTGTCGTTATGATACCCATATCTGTATAAATTTTTGCAGTTGCATCATTATAATTTCCTGTCCCAAGATGAACAAAGCGCTCAATTTTTCCATTACGACGACTTACAACAAGCGTTATTTTCGAATGTGTCTTTAAGTTATTCATGCCGTAAATAACAAGGCAGCCAGCTTGCTCAAGTTGCTTTGCCCAAAGCACATTATTTTCTTCATCAAAACGTGCTTTTAATTCAACTAAGACTGTTACCTGTTTACCATTTTCTGCTGCAAGCTTTAAGGCTTGTATAATGGGTGAATTACCACTTACACGATATAAAGTTTGTTTGATCGCTAAAACGTTCGGATTAACTGCCGCTTCTGCAATAAAGTCTACAATTGGCGCAAACGATTCAAATGGATGATGGAAGAAAATATCTTGTTGCAGCGCTTTTTCAAAAATATTTTCATCCGATTGCAAATCTAATGGTGGCTGCGGGATAAAGCTTTCATATTCTAAATGTTCTCGACCAACAGATATTCCTTTTACAAAAGAGAACATAAATGTTAAATCTAGCGGTCCATCTATATGGAAAACATCCGTTTCTTCAATTTCAAATTCATCTAGTAAGTATGTTAGAACTTCCTCACTCATCTCGCCCTCACGAACTTCGAGACGACTACCTACACCCCATTTACGTTTTTTCAGCTCTTTTTCGATTTCTACAAGTAAATCTCTTGCACCTTCTTCATGAATCGTTAAATCGGCATTACGTGTCAAACGAAAAGCCTGTGCTGATTTGACACTGTAACCATAAAAGAGCTTTTCGATATGCGCTACAATCACGTCTTCTAATAAGACAATAACTGTCTCTCCGTCTGCTGATGGTACTTTAATATAACGATCTAAAACAGATGGAACTTGTACAATTGCTACCTTTTCATGATTCTCTATGTCCGCTTCATCTTGCTCTAATAAAACAAGTAAATTTAATGTTTTACCAAGCAAAGTCGGGAAAGGACGGTACGCATCTACAGCTACAGGTGTTAAAACAGGGAAGATTGTTTCTGCAAACATTTCATTGACAAATGCTTTCTGTGCACTATTTAAGTCTTTCATGTCTGCGATATGTACATTATGCTGTGGTAATAAATCATATATTAAGTGTCTATAAACTTCAGTTTGTCGACGCACTAATGCCTGAGTTCGTTCTGCAATTTTCGCTAATTGCTCTTTTGGTGTTAAGCCTGACTTATTTTCGGGTTTATGGAAACCTGCACGCACTTGATCCTGTAGACCTGCAACTCGCACCATGAAAAATTCATCTAAATTCGAACTAAAAATTGCTAAAAACTTCAATCGTTCTAGCAGAGGATTATCGATATCCTCTGCTTCCTCTAAAACTCGTTCATTAAAGGCAAGCCAGCTTAATTCACGGTTGTTATAGTATTGCGGTTTAGCGATTTCCTCTAGTAATCGACCTTGTATTTCTGTTGATTCCTTTTCATTTAACTGATTATTCGTAATTTCAGTTGTCATAATTGTTCAACCCTACTTCCACAAAGTTTATTTTTATCGGTATCTTTAGTGCGCGTTCTAGATGTTTTTTTTGTCGGTTTGCTTGGTATTTTTCAGCGGCCGCATTATTTTTCACATAGATGCTAAGCTGTACATAATCTTCTTTTGTTTGCATCTTTATAGTTTTAACTATTGTTCGTTTAGACACATTTAACGCATAGACAAATTTCAAAAAAGCACCAAAGTCTCGTATTTTGCGATACTCCTCACGACTCATCCATTCTGTAAAAGGAGCAGCGAATCGCTGATAATAATCTTTATTTTTATACGAAGCTAAAAGTGCTAATTTTACACGTTCCTTATGACTTAACCCATCGATAGATTGGTTCGCAATTAAATAAAAAGTATGCTGACTAGCCGAACTTAACTCAATATACTCCCCAATATTAAACACCCTCGCCGCTTTCGCCAATAAGTGCAAATCTTTTGGATGATGTTGTAAATAACCAAAGTGGCAACATTCACGGTACAATTGATTCGTTAAATACCCCAAATAGTCCGCTTCTTCTTCAGAACGACCATACTGACGAGCAAATCTTTTAGCGTTTCCCTCAAACACATTGTATTTATCAAACGCACTTTTATCTGTTTGTAAAATACGCTGTATAACGAGCCCTTCTCGCAAACCTTTTTTTGTTATCTGGAATAATTCACTTCCGACAATTTCCATTAACACATTAAAAACCTCTAATGCAGGAACGATGATATCCGCACGATCTGTCGAAAGCCCATCTAACTGTTTCAAATCATGAAAGCTTAAATTATTTAAACATACACTGAGCTCATCTAAATTGCCCTGCGTCATTTCGTAGCCATGTACACTTGCGATTGGATATGCATGTTTTTGTTGATGAATTTGGGCGATATTTCGAGCACTACCGCCAATAGCAATAATCGGTAAACCGATATTCTGAATCCATGAAAGTGATTTGAACTGTTCCTTCACAAAAGCAATAAGTTCCTTTTTTTCACTACCATTCATAATCTCGCCCTTTACGAAACGTTGCTTTAAAGAAACTGTACCAAACGGGAAACTATGAGATTGCAGTAGTACTTTATTTTCAAATAGCGTTATTTCAGTACTACCGCCACCAATATCTATCGTTACAGCAGACATTGTGCCTATAGAATGCGCCACTGCAACAAAGCCATAATATGCCTCTTCTTCTTCAGTTAAAAGCTCTATTTGAATGCCTGTCTGTTTTTTCATTAAGGTCAGTATTTCTTCTCTATTAGTTGCCTGACGGATTGCAGCTGTTGCAGCAGCTTTAACATCAGTCACTTCATAATCATCAAGTATTGCTTTATAAGTCAATAATGTTTCTGTTAATACTTTTATACCTTCTTCAGACATTTCACCGGAGGGCTGTAAATATGTACGTAAACGTGCAACCGTTTTAATATTTCCAATCTCGCGAAGTCCCTCTTCTTTCTCATATCGATACAATACTAAGCGAACGGTGTTTGAGCCAATATCGATAATAGCGGTTTTTAATTCATTCAAATAATCACTTCCTTAGCGCATGCATAGTATTAATAGATCTACATCAAATATAGAGGTGAACCGCATAGGTACTCGAATATTCGGGTGCTCTCCTCTTTTTCGTCGACTAATGGTTTGCATTTCCGGTTGTATATTAATTTCCCCTAGCCTCATGTATCTATACAAAAAAGCCGGAGCCTAAAAGAGGCATCCGACTTTCTTACATTATTAATATTCTTTCAGGATACCCATTATTAATATTGTGAAGTACCTTTTCCAACTTTAATTTTATTTTATATGATAAGTTGGTCGATTCGTAAAATAAGCTCCGTAATTTCTGGCTTACTAATTTGATCCTCTGCACCTACTTGGTCACCTTTATGACGAAGATCATCCGTAATTAAGCTTGAGAAAATAATGACAGGAAGCTTTTGGAGATCTGGATGCTCCTTTATTTTACGCGTTAAATGATGCCCATCCATTTGTGGCATTTCAATGTCCGTCACAACTAATTGAATATGCTCAGCTACATCGCTACCACTTTTAACGATAGCTTGGAGGTATTCATAAGCATCATGGCCGTTTTCAAAGAATTCAACATTCTCATAACCCGCTTCATTCATAGTATCGAATAAGAGCTTACGAAGTAATGGTGAATCTTCCGCAATTAAAATTCGTTTTTCAGAACGCTCACGTTTACCAAGCTTTTTAACGGCATCTACACTAATACCAGAGTCTGGATTTATGTCTACCATAATTCTCTCGAAATCAAGCAATAAAATCATTTGCTCGTTTTGCTTAATAACACCAATAACTTGTGATGTTCCTCCCTGATACATATCAGAAGGCTTCTCGATTTGATTCCATGAGATACGGTGAATCTGTGTTACATTATCTACATGAAATACTACACGCTGTTTATTAAACTCAGCTACAATATATTTTTGCTGAGAACTACGCTCTTGACTTTGAATACCTAATACTCGGAGCATATCAACTACTGGTAAAACCTCACCTCGTAATTGAATGATCCCTTCTACATGCGGGTGCGCGTGTGGAATAAATGTTACTGGAATCGGTTGAATAATTTCTTTTACTTTAATAACGTTAATACCAAATTTATTATTAGCTACTTCAAATTCAACAATTTCTAGCTCATTTGTGCCACTTTCTAATAATATACCTTTATGTTCCAAAGCAACCCCGCTCCTTTCTATCCAACTTCTATTTATAATTCAATTGTATCATAGGCGATACATTTCTCCTACTTGCTTTTTCCAACTTTATCATTAACTTGGCTCGCCACCCATAACACGGGTTGATTTCCATACAGAAAACAAACAGCCAAATGGCTCATCAAACGTCATCAGGAAAGTGCTCGGCCCGATATACATGGAATGCGTATATGTTTTATCTAATATCAACTCCAACTTTTGAGCCATTGACTTTTAAATGTATCAATAGGCCAATTATCGTCATCACAATTAATGTTGATAACGCAACACGACTCGCTAGCGTTCCGTAATCTTTCATCCATAACGTAACGGTTCCGTAGACTGCTGGCCCGATAATGGAGGATACTTTACCCGAAAATGCAAATAAGCCAAAAAACTGACCCCGTTTTTCTTCTGGAGACAATTCAATAATATATGTTCTAGATGTTACCCACATGGATCCTAGCGATACGCCAAACATACTACCTGCAAGCCAGAACATCCATTGCTCAGTCGCAAAAACAGCAAATGCTAAAGCAATTATCATTAATATTGCCACCATAGTTATCGCGCGTTTGGCTCCGATTGCTTTTGTAATATAACCAAATGCAAAAGAACCAATAATAGTTGATACCGTAGACACTAAATACAGCACGATAAATTGACCTGAAGTAAAACCTACGATTGTTGTTGCATATACAGCCATCATTGCAATGGTTGTTGCAATTGCATCATTTAAAAAGAAATAAGCAATCATAAAGGTGAAAATAGCTTTAAATTGCTTCATATCCTTAAAGGTTTGAACAATTTCCTTATACCCATCTAAAAATTTAATAGGCTTTCGTTGAGACGCTGGTATCGGTGTATCTTTATTAATAAAAAATAATGGCAAAGAAAATAATAAATATAAAATGGCAGTCGGAATAAATGCTCGATGAAAATCACTGTTTCCTACGTACAAATAAACCAGTAATCCCAAAATTGTACCAAGGTACCCAATCGCTACCCCATAGCCAGAAATAAGGGGCATTTCCTCTTTTGTCCCTAAATCTCCCATCATGGAATCATAAAATACTAAACTGGAATTAAAGAAAAATTTTGCGATGATAAAACTAGCTACAACTAAGAACAAACTAAGTGGCACACCTGAAAAATTTGTTGGTGTCTGTAAATTCGCAAAAATCCCCATCATAAAAGTAAAGAAGATGGAAATAGATGCAAACCATACTATGAATCTCTTTTTATAGCCTGTTTGATCAATCCAAACTCCAAAAAGTGGCGAAAAAAGAACGAGGAAAAGGCTAGCAATCGCATTCGCATAAGAAATAAACGTGCTTGCCACCTGCTGCATTACCTCATTCGTTCCTAAAACCTCATCCATATAAAATGGGAAAAATATCGTATTAATATTTGAAGAAAATATTGTATTCGCAAAATCATAAAACGCCCACGACAAAATTGGCAAAGATAAATAAAGTGCTAACTGACTCCGATGCTGAACGTCTACTGTTGAATTCCGCTTCATAAAACCCTCCTCCCATTCTCTATATTATTAAATAAATTCCCTCATGTAATAAAAAATACCTTTTATTTAATGAAAATTAACACTATTTACAATATACATGTATTTTTATTTAACTAACACACTAAAATAAACGAATCCTCGCCTTAGCTGCGAGCAACTTAAGATTTACTTATTAAACAATGACTTTAGTACTTTTATAAGTGAAAGTGAAACAGTAACTTCTTTACCTTCATAATAAAAAATATCCAAGCCCACCTCGCTTGGATATTACTGTTATTGAAAAACTATTGTCCAAAAATAAGATGTCTATCCATCTACTCGCTTTATTCTGGGAAGAATCGAGCCACATACTTCGCTTTATAGCTTATGTCGGTAAGTTAGCACTGTATTTTCACACATGCTATGTGCAGTGGTTGATTGGAGTGGAGGCTGGGTGACTCCTTGGGGATCAGCGTCACAGATGAGAACCTGGAGCGAGCAACGCATCGGACGCCCCCAGGAAAGCACCCAGCCGGAACGGAAATCAACCCCTCGCTATGAAAAAGAGAGCCATACTTTTTTAACGGAAATTCCCTTTAATTTCCTTACCATTTCCCAACAACACTAAAAGGATATCCAAGCCCCCTCGCTCGGATATCCTTTTTACTATTCTTCTATATTCATCCACATATAAGACCATTGTTCAATTGCTTTAAGGACCGGTGCAAGTGCATGTCCTTTTTCTGTTAGCTTGTATTCAATCACTACTGGTGTTGATGGAATAACTGTACGCTCCACAATGTTCTCAATCTCTAACTCTTTTAATCTTTCCGTTAACACACGACTGCTAATACCCACTTTATTTTTTATCGTTGAGTATCGTTGTGGACCTTCTAATAATTGATAAATAAGCAGGGTATTCCAGCTATGATTTAATATTTTTAGTGCTTTTTCAAATCGTGGACAAATTTTTTTTTGATCCAATTTTCCTGCCTCCAAAGTATTTTGTTCTTATATAAGAGTATATCATTTTTTCGAAAATCATTTTTAAAAATAAAATTTAGTTACTTGACAAAAGTTGTTTTTAAAAATAAACTAAGTTACGAAATGTAAGCAAAAAAAACAAAAGGAGTTTATTTTAACTATGCAAAATATCGGTTCAACTATTTTACGTGTGGTGCTTGGCATTATTTTTGCAACTCACGGTTTCCAAAAGTTTCAGGGAGGTATCGGCTTCACAGCTGATTATTTTGATGCCATTGGTATTCCAGGCTTCATGGCTTATATTGTTGCCATTATAGAACTAGTCGGTGGTGTAGCCATTATTTTAGGCTTAGGTACAAGACTTATCGGCGCTTTATTGACAGTAACAATGATCGTTGCCATTTTTACAGCGAAGCTTAGCGTTGGCTTTATCGGAGAAAACGGCTTAGCTGGATATGAATTGGATTTAGCTTTAGCTGCAATGGCTTTATACTTTGCACTTGCAGGGGCATCTAGTTTTTCTTTAGACACAAAACTTTTTGATAAAGAGTAATGCTGCCGTAGTTAACTTTTTTCTGAGTGAGCTACTTTAATATAAAACCCGAAGTATGAAGTGACCCCTAAAAGTTAGACACGGTTATTTCATTAGGCAGCTTGGGTAAAACGAGTTCGGTATTGCACGAGGCCACTGAAAAAGTCCAACATAAT
>Ga0209676_1001138_pt1 | contig 29096 bp, 35 predicted proteins | sample AraplaCvi_mLB_r2_FD_184282 | JGI IMG/M metagenome (GOLD analysis project Ga0209676, IMG submission 184282) | Arabidopsis root microbial communities from North Carolina, USA - plate scrape MF_Cvi_mLB_r2 (SPAdes) (version 2) | ecosystem: Host-associated > Plants > Roots > Endosphere | place: USA... | reverse complement strand
ATAATAGATGCTATTTGTTCCTCAAATTCTTCATCAGATTCACCTACAATAAATATAGAACTATATTTACCTTCATTCATGATGAAATCAGCTTTCCGTTCTGTTTCTGTACATATATGGTATTCATCTTCTTCAAAAACATAAATAATATCATTATAAAAAAATTGCTTTGATAATTGAAATTTAAACATATCCTTGGCTGATAAAGTTTCATTTGTTTTTAAAGTGATTATTTTTTCTAAATGACTTTCTTGTAAGTATTTTGTTGAATTTACTTTTTGGTTTGTAATATTTACATAATGGTGATCAATTACCTTTTTTATTTTTTGTAGTTTGTTTATTTCATCGGAAACTTCTTTTGATTTTTCTTTTAATAACTTCAAATAATCATTTTTTTCATACGAAGTTAAAACCTCTTTAATTTGTGCGATTGACAGATTTAAGTTTCTCAACATTAATATTTGAGCAAGTTGATAAATTTCCTTCAGCGAATATTTTCGATATCTATTATGATCCGTGTAGGATGGGAATAAGAGCCCTTTTTCTTCGAAATATCGTATTTGATGATGACTGATATCAAATATTTTAGCCAATTGATTTATTGTAATTGTTTCATCCATAATATCCCTCTTCTCTAGATAAATATAAACTCTAGGGCTAGCCTAATGTCAACCAATAAACCTAAGATAAAACCTCATACAGTATCAATAAGAAGGAAAGAAAGATTAATTCCATGCGATAAACCTAACGTATTTTTGGGGATAAATGAATTGAGTGGTGGACAAATAAAAGTTGGATTGACATTCGGTCAACCCTTTAGTTTATAGTGATGGTGTATTAACAGAAGGAGGAACAGTTATGACCAAACCGTTACAATCTAAACGGATTGAAGGGCTAGATTTCGCTCGAGCCTTGGCTATGTTTGGGATGCTTATCGTCAATTTTAAAATTATTATGGGAGCGGCAGGGAGAGGGCCAGATTGGCTTATATGGTTTACTGGTCTTTTCGAAGGCAGAGCGTCTGCCACTTTTGTTACGTTGGCTGGAATCGGAGTTGCGTTGATGACAAGAAAAGCTAGAATTAGCGGTGAGCTTTCTACTATTAAAGAGAATAGGATGAAATTATGGAAACGTTCCGCTTTTCTCTTTATTCTAGGTTTGCTTTTATATGTTGCTGATTGGACTGGAGATATTCTCCACTATTATGGTGTTTATATGCTGATTGCGTCCTTTCTTATCGTAGCTTCGTCAAAGCTCTTAATCATCCTATCTAGTCTTTTTTTAATCACCTCGCAAGTGTTACAAGTGACAATGAATTATTTGAAAGGATGGCATCCTGAACAACCATTTATGGAATATCTAGATTTTTGGACGTTCGAAGGTTTTCTAAGAAATCTTTTGTTTAATGGCTATCACCCAGTATTCCCTTGGGTCTGTTTCTTTTTGCTTGGAATGATCATCGGCAGACTTGATTTATCGAAGAAAGCAGTAAGAAACAAATTGTTGTTTATCTCTATAATTCTACTAATAACAATAGAGGTATTTTCAAAAATATTAATACGACTATCGCTATCGGTGTTAGATCTAAAAAGTGCAGAATTTTTGTTTCAAACAGGGCCAATTCCACCAAACATTTTATATATATTATCAAACTTTGCTTCTGGGATTATTGTCATCGTTGCTGCTATTTATATCGTAGAAAAGTTTACTGGACAATGGGTGATAAAAGCACTTATTCAAACAGGACAATTAACATTAACGCATTATGTAAGTCATGTGTTTATCGGTGTTAGTATATTGGCGTTATTCAATCGGTTAAAAAACCAAACGTTAGCATTTTCTTTAGTATTTACAATATTCTTTTTCGTAGCGAGTATTCTCTTTTCTGTTTTATGGAGCAAAAAATATAAAAGAGGACCGATTGAATGGGTGATGAGAAAAATGACAGATTAGTATTAGAAGTAGATTAAAAGGGAGATTAGAAAGCGTTCCTCTAACAAGTAGGAACGCTTTTCTATAAAAGAAGCAGGTTTTAAATATCCAAACTAATAACCAACAAAATGTTGAATGTAATTCATGAATAAACTTGCATGATAACCATCACACACAGCGTGGTGCATTTATATAGAAACAGTCAACGCTAAAACCATAATATATGGTGTAAGACAGCCGCTAAATGAAGATTCAAATTAACGGACAGACCAATGCCATTTAATAGCATCTTTTTCTACACTTTTGTCAAAATCGTCTTTCCCATTACAATACGCATCAATATCATTTGGATACTGCTTGGCAAGTTGGCTTTTTATTTCTCCATACTGTCTGCAAACTTCGGGATGCTCTCGAAGATAATCTCTAAATGCTATATGTCTTTCTATTTCTTCTAAGTTGTTATATTGAAAAGCGTGGATTTGGTGTGTGCGACAATCGCCACCTTTACAGAAATATCGTCTTCCGGTTATCCCGAATTCGCCCTTAACTTCGTATCCAATCTCTTGAAATTGCTTAGAAAATGAATCTAATTTATGAATATCATTGACTACTAGTAAAATATCTATGATTGGTTTTGCTTTTAGACCTGGAACGGACGTGCTTCCAATATGAAAACTATTCACCAATTCATTTTGAAGGATAGCCCTAATAGAACGTTCCTCTTTCTGATAGCCGCTGCTCCAATTGTGGTTATAATCTACAACTTTTATAATTCTCATTCAGGACACCCCAGTTATTATAAACAATCTAATGCATTGTCAATGATGCAGTTTGAAAATAACTGGGGTTCATCCATATATATAGCAGTTGCAGGATGGACAGTACTTGCTCAGTATTTTGGTAAGAATTTGAAAGGTTTTTTTATAGGACATATAGAAATAAAATTATATTCAACACCGAACTTTTAATTGGAGAAGAATTTTGGTGTCATTTAATTTAATGGGGTGATTTTTTGAAACCAGAGGATTTAATTTTTTTAATCGGTATTTCAGTGATTATTTCAATTGCTGTTGTTATCATATTTATAATTTTTCGAAAAAGAAAAAAGATTGCACGAATTATCGTTAGTATAATTGTCAGTAGTTATATAGTTTTTTTCGCAATCTATCCTACTATACGTTCAAACATTCATGCAAAACTTTATGATGAATTAGAGGAATATTTACAGAACACATATCCAACTGAAGAGTTTTATATTGAATCAAGAAACTACGACGATGTCATTCAATTAGGGGATTTTGATGTAAGTAATAAGTCTATACCAGATAGAGGAGTTACTTATCGTGTAAAAAAAGATGGAGAAATAATTCAACTTGATGGTTCGTGGCAAAGATAATAATGTTTTTAAGAAATAGTATGTTGTATTTTCTATACTTACTACAACTGAATTACGTCCCCAAATCAAAGTTTGGTAACAAAACTTCGTTTGGGGAGCATTTCTTGTTCAACTAACGAGTGCGTTAATTAAAGATAATTAAGTTGCATAGGCAACTCTTTTTTTATCGAACTAATGTTGCAAAATAGTTTAACAATTTATGTGGGTTTTTATGGTAAAATATTTAGCGAGGTGGGAGGATTTGTTCAAAGAAGAAAGAAAATTTATAAATAGTTTATCTAAAAGAACTAAATTTGTTTCTTTAGGCGTAATCATAATTCTATTGAGTATTTTTATTGTGGATTTTTCCTTTAAATTTTTCTTGATATGTTATTTGCTTGGAGTATTTTTAATCTTTATCAGTGATCTAATTGGTATAGAGAAGTTTAATAAAAACGCAATGGGAGAGATAACTTCTAGTTTTGGATTCGTATTGATTATGTTAGGGGTATTTGCACCCCTCGGAATTAATCCTAACTTTCATTATGGCACGATAATAGGGCCTTTTTTTATGTTAATTGGAACAACAATAAAGATTCTAGGGAAGAAAAGAGGTTCTTAAACTAACGGAGTGCTTTACTTGAAGACAATAGAGCTGCTTAGATAGCTCTTTTTTCTTATTGCACTAACCGTCCAGGTTAGTTGAATAGCATTGGGTGTGATTGGAATTAATATAAAAAAGACATCGAAGTATCTTATGTATTTTTAAAGTAAATTTATGGACGTATTGAAATTTGTAGGGTTAATCGTAATAGTGAAATTCAAATCCGTCTTCTGGTTCGCCAACTTCATATCCCAATAATTTTGTAGCTCTATTCTTAAATAATGTAATCCATTCATTCCATTCTTCTGAAGGTAATTTAGCATAGAATTGTAATCCACTTGATTCAATACTTACTTCTATCAATTTACCATCTGAACCATACCACTGTGGACAGCTATTTACAAAGTTGTTCCAGTTAGGCATTTCTCTATATAAACGCTCCAACTCATCCCAAACTTCTTGTGGGGCAGAATAATGAATATTCAAATTAATATTGTATATTTCCATATGTTCTCCTTTTAATAGTTAGATTTATAAGTTATTAATTCTTAATTTTATTAGCTTATTCAACCAAAAGTCGAACTTCTGAATCTTTGATAAGCTCATACACTGAATTTGAATATCCCATATCTACTAATAACCTTGGTTGATTTTGCTGGCTTCTCCAAAATAGATTCATATTGATAATTCTGCATAACCCATCATTTTCATATAAAATCTAAAGTTCAATGTTTCTTTTTATACCCTAATAGTTTTAAAAACTCATTAATTTTTTCAATAAGTCCTTGAATTCATCATTTCTGACGATTCTTTCGAATTATTGTTTTACTGTGGGTCAACTGTGATAAAAACACTTTTTAATCCGTCATCCGTATATAAAAACTCCATTTGCAAACACATATCTGCCAATTTAGAATTTGAAGTTAAATCATAATCAACAGCAAATCCACTGTTATCATTGAATTCATAGAAGGTGATTTGTGAATATTCGTATTTTGGGTGGAAATTACATGGAGCTCCATATTCATCAAATGTATCAAATCCATTTAAGTTTAATGTTTCTTGGACATAATAGAATAACTCACCAATATCATCCACTTCAGATTCATCTACATAATTTAAAATGTTTTCATATTCTTTACTGTGCATTACTTTTAATATATTAGTAATAACAGTTAAAGCATATTGTTTATCTTTACTTTTCATATTGAACCTCCAAATTCTAATTTGTCTGTCTATTCAACTGAATAATATCATACATTTGTGAGAAAATTCACTTAAACTAACGGAGTGGGTTAATACAAGAAGGAATTTTTTTCATTAACTTGACAACTTATTTAGATAAGTAATATCAAGGGGGGATTAGATGAACAAAGTGATTAAATAAGGAACTCAATCTTCATTATAGTGTTAACGGAGCAGTTTTATTTTATAATCGTATTCAGCTTTGTTCAACAATCGGGCCATATTATTGAATATCATTCTTTAACAAAAAGTTTCCAAACCGACGATTTAGGGATATTTAGAAATTAACCATACCTACCGGTTGGGATTTTCTGTATAATTAAATTATCTGAAAATATATCAAGTGATACGAGGTATTGAGTATGAATATTTCAACAGTATTAGAAAATGTAGACGAACTAATTAATAATGCTGAAATGATTGGGATAGGTTCAACAAGAAAAGTTTATCGTTATGAGGGTTTCGTGATTAAAACATTCTTGCATCCACTCGGGTATGCTCAAAGTAAAAACGAATATGATATGTATAAATCATTGGAAGCGTTAGGATTGGAGAAGCATATTGCACCTATTCTTTATATAAGCAAAAAATATGTAATTCAGCCTTTTTATGAGCAATTACCTTTGAACAATAACTGTTCTTATGATATCGATTTAGAAATGGATCCAAGAATGACAGAAGATTTAAAAACTGCACTCAATGTAATTGATAAAAAACTAGATGGTTTTGACTTTAATGATTCTAGTAACTACGGTTTAGACAAAGATGAAAAACTTATTTTAATCGACTACGGAATGACGAAAAAATTGTATGAAGAGCAATGGGTGCCATTAGCTGAAGCAGGTACGCTTCCGCAAATTCGATTTGAGAAATGTAGGATATGTAATGTTGAAAAAGAACTTCGTATGTATGGAGAGAATGATACAGATAATCGTTGTGTAGATTGTGGGAAAGGTTATTAACTTAGTATACGGTGCGCTCCCGAAAAGCTTCTATTGTAAAGAACACGACCTCTTCTCCTCGTGAAATGAGCTCCTGCACAATGCCAATCGTTGGATTGATATGTCCTTCTGATCCAGCGTTAATAAAAAAAACACGCGCCAATTTTACCACTCCTTAGATAAGGTATACTCAAGAAGGTGTAAGAGTAATGGAACTTTCCCTTATCATTGCTTAACTATGGTAAGACAGAGTGAGTTCTTTTAGCAAGTTTGATCGTGTATCTTTTTAGATGAATAGCCTATGTTGACATTAAAGGGCAGTAATTTATTTGTACGGTAAACGAAGCGTTAGGTATCAGATTCTTACCTTAATAATCAGTGGGGGAAGAAGCAAACCCCACACTGATTAAAGTATCACTTTATTATTGTAAGTGAAAAAATTATGGAGAAGGGCATTATCTACTTCTCTGTTACTAGAATACGTAAAGTTATTCATTGCAACTGCAAAAATTGTTTCAGATAGTTGTCTATCACAAAGGAATCATGTTCGTTTTGTCCGATTCCAAAGCAATGTCCCCATTTGGATTCGATTAGCTGATAAATAGCATTAGGCATATGTTTCACTTCATATGCATTATCCTCAGGAGGGAAGAACAGATCAGTCGATCCTGACATAACAAGAGCATGAGCAGTGATTTTGTTTAATGCCTGTTCAAAATTTCTGTAGTCTTCGATGTTGGCGCTAATATCTCCGGCGATTCCTGTACGGAGCATAGCAATCAAATCGTTGGCATCAAAAGAAAGAAATACTTGATCCCAATAGTCTTTCAGATATGCCTTTAACGTCGAATATCCCTCTGACTGATAGAGTTGCTCTAAATAATAAGCTTGAGAAAACCCCCAAGGGGCATAGGCGCGACCCATCGCGGCAAGTCCTGCTACAGGCTGACTATCATAGAAGCCTTCCTTCCAATTGGAGTCCGCTTGCAATGCTGCAATAAGTCCCTCAAAAACAACTTGAGCATGTGGTCTGGTTTTTGCAGTTCCGCCAAATGGTGCAATCCGTTCGACCATCTCAGGATAACTAGTTCCCCATTGAAAGGTTTGCAGCGCCCCCAGTGACCAGCCAACGACTAGAGCAATTTTCGTAATACCAAATTTCTTGGTTACGAGCTGATGTTGTAGTCGGACATTGTCATAAATCGTTATGAGTGGAAAATTCGCTCTGTCAAAAGGGGCTGGTGTATTGCTTGGGGAGGAAGATAGCCCATTTCCAAACATATTAGGCACAATAATGAAATATTTGTCAGGATCGAGTGCTTTACCGGGACTAATAAGCCACTCATTATCGGTGTGTTGGCCAGCAAACCAAGTAGGATAGACAATTACATTGGACTTTGCAGAATTTAAAGTTCCATACGTTTTATAGGCAAGAAAGGCTTGAGGTAGCTTTTCACCCGATTGCAGTATGACATCTCCTAGTGAATAAATTTCGTAATCTTTCATGATTCGAATCTCCTTTGTTATACAATATTTGGTGTTGAAGCTTGATTTTTACTCTACGACACTGCTACCATCAAATCAACGAAACGTTTTTGATTATAACATTCAATTTTTTTGAACTTATGAGGTGTTGTCAATGGAAATCCGCCAACTTAAAACATTTTGGACGCTTGCTTCCACATGCAGTTTTAGCCGCACTGCCGAAGTATTGAACTATGTTCCGTCTACCGTAACCATGCAAATCAAGGCTTTAGAGGAAGAATTGGGCGTTAAGCTATTGGATCGCTTGGGCAAGAGTGTTGTATTAACAGATGCAGGCCACCAGTTGTTGCCCTATGCCAACAAAATTTTAAATGATGTTGAGGAGGCTCGGTATATCTCAAGTCAGAGCGGAGAATTAACTGGTACGGTGATAATCGGTGCAGACGAAGTGCTCTGTACATATCGGTTACCCGCCTTGCTCCGGCTTTTTCGTGAACGATATCCGCACGTTCGTCTTTTATTTAGGCCCTTGTCTAGTGACAATTTGAAACAGAGTCTGAGAGAAGGAAATGTTGATGTGGTCTTTATGCTGGATGAACCTGTCATATCTACAGATCTTCATACAGAGCCTTTAATGGACGAACCATTTCTTATGGTAGTTTCACCCGACCATCCATTAGCTACACGCTCTACATTGGGCATAGAAGATTTTAATAGAGAGCAAATTTTATTAAGTGAAAAAGGCTGCTCTTATCGGGCTTTCTTCTATCGAACGTTACTGAGAAAGGGTGCCGATAGCTTGACCGAGCTGGAGTTTAATAGTGTAGAAGCCATAAAACAATGCACGATGGTTGGGCTCGGCATTGCCTTACTACCTGAAATGGCGATAAAGGGAGAGTTGGAGCAGGGAGAACTGATTGCTTTACCTTGGGATTTATCGGAAATACGATTCGCTACTCAAATGCTGTGGCATCAAGAAAAATGGATTTCACCATCGATGAGGGCCTTTATCGAATCGGCAAGAAATGTATTAGTATAGAGTCTAAAAATAGCAAATGAAATATCCTGAATGTACGGGCGCGAAGGATTTATTTCTCCGCACCAAAGCTAAATCACATAAAAGAGGGAATGGTGGATTTCAGAAGTTCATTTAAAACCCTAAACTAATTTCGAAATCGTGCTGGCTCAATACCGATATTGGTTTAGGATAAGACTTGAGAAATTGTAGGGGGTTATAAGTATGCCTTTATTTTCACCGACGATAACTGACTATTGGAAGTCGCTATTTTTAAACGGAGACATTATCTATAACGATGAAAAATTTACGATTACTATCAATCCAGATCTAAGCGAAGACAGTAGACTCATGGTGCTGGAAACGACTGACGGCCGGTTTTGGGCAGCCTTGACGCCTAAGATGGCCGATAAATTAAACCTTTCCAAAGGACGAGAACTGACTGATCGTGTCTTCCGTCAAAAATTAAAAGAAGCGGGCGTCATGCTACATGGTGCAGATTATGTTTTTTATTTTTCAGAAGTCGAAAAGAACGTTTTGCTGCAAGAAAGTTCAGAAGGGTCATTGCGCCAATTAACAGAGCAAGATGATGCAGTTTTCTCTGAGTTCGAGTCCTCCGCGTCGGAACAAGATTTGAATGATGCTTATGTGGAGTTGGATCATTGGGCGGTGTACGGTTCTTTTGAGCATAACCGATTAGTTTGTGCTGCCAGCATGTATCCTTGGAAAGATGATGCGCAAATTGCGGACCTAGGTGTACTGACTTTGACATCTTTTAGAGGAAAAGGTCATGCTCGCAAAGTAGTGCGTTCAATTAGTAAGTACGCCTTTGAGCAAGGTTACGAAACACAGTACAGATGCCAGTTCGATAACGAGGCATCAATGTTCCTAGCTAAAGCAGCAGGATTGACGCTGTTTGGAAAGTGGGATGTCATTTCTCCTGAGTGTACTGTCGGAAAGTCTCGGTAGGATAGAATCTATAGGAATTTCTTTTGGAGAATAACAGTTGCCTATTTTTCCTTTGGTGGGAAAAATAGGTTTATAGATTATAGAAATTGTATTGTTAAAGGGTGGAAAAATGTACACAATTGGGCAAGTAGCTAATTTTTTAGGTGTATCAAGAGATACCTTGAAATTTTACGAGGAAAAGGATTTAGTAAAGCCAAAGCAAAATATTGAGAATGGGTATAGAAAATATAGTCAATTTGATATTTATGACATTACAACAGTAAATTTTTACCGAGAAATTGATATTGAAATTAAAAAAATCCAGGAATTAAGAAAGAGTAAAAGTATCGATGGAATTCAATCATTGCTAGAAGAAAAAGAACAAGAGGTTTTACTGGAAATAGAATATAAAAAACTGCTATTGAAAAAGATTCAAATAGTAAAAGAAGATTGTAAGAAAATCAAACAATTTTTAGGAGAATACATAGTTCAGGAAATGAAACCTTTAGCAATAAAGGGAGAGATTGAACATTTTACTGCGTATGAAGAATATGACACTTTAAAAAAGAATGCAGACAGCTTAAAAAAAGCAGTTACGCTTACATCTTTAAGAAGAGTCATCCATTTCAACAAAGAAGGTATTATAGAAGATAAGTTTATAATTGTACGAAAAGTAGAAGACTTAGATGAAGAAATAGAGGGTGAAATTCTATCTCATCCAAAATGTATTTATACAGTTATTGAAGATGGAAGATGGTCAACTGGTGGAAACAATATTGATCAACACGTGGAAGCGAATTTAAGAAAGTTTGCAAAAGAAAAAAGATATACACTGTTGGGGCAAGTTTATATTAATCTATTACTGACCACTTATGAAGATGGACTGGAACGGGTATTTTTAGAAATTTATGCACCTATCAAGTGATCATTATTGTTTCACGCTCCTTAGAGCTAAAGAGGTACGTTATTCAACTTAAATTCACGAAGGAAGAGCCATTTATATAGGGGTTTTTCCTTTTTTTTGAATTTAACACTTGAAAGCTTAACAGTCATAGTGTACTATTTAACTAGTGCACTATAAAGCGAAGCAAAGCCTTTTTAGATTAATTCATTTATAGACGATTCGAGATGTTTGAATAAGGGGCTAGCAATAATAGCTTTACAATACTAGAAATATTTAATGAATTGAAAAGGAGATTAAGATGAAAAGATTTACTTTATATCTATTAATGGCATTCTCAATTGTGGTCATCTATGGTTGTTCACATGATACAATGCCTAAAGAAGAAAGCAAAAAAGAAAGTAAGGAAAATTCTGCTAGCAATGTACCTGTTAAAATTCCAGACGATCTATTTGTTTCTAATAAAAAGAATGAAACTATTAGTGAAGATGAAATGAAAGCAAGTATAAAAAAGTATATGGATTATAGTTATGTAATCGATAAAGAAATGCAAACAATCGTTTATAAATATGAGGATGCTACTGAATCAAATCATGAAAAATTAAAAGAATTAATGGATGAAGGAAAAAAGAATGATGCGAATTTCAATGATTTTTTAAGTAATAATACTATTCCTGATGATTATAAAGAACCTTCAAAGACAATTTACGAATTTGTATCATCCATCAGGGAAACTTTAACACAATTTGACGAGGAAATTGTTGATGCGGTTGAAAGTGGTAGTTTGACAGAAATATCAGATTTTGCTTCAGAGCATTTTTCTAAAGCGAATGGAAGGCAACAATTAAAAATTGAAAAGTTTTTAGACGAGAAAAATATAACAACTACATATTTTGATGAATAGAAAGAATATATTTTTTACCCTTCATTGTTTTTGAAGGGTATTTTTTTCGTCGAATTATTTGGTGGTAAAAGTATTGACCTGTGAGCAACCCCTAGGTTTAAGCTAAAGATATTCTTAAATATATTTACGAAATACTAGTTTGAAGCGGGGAATATGCATGAGTAAAGAAAAGAAACTAAAAAAACCAGTAACCAATTTTATTCTACTAACCAATATCATTTTTTTGCCACTTTTTTGTGTTGTAGGAGTCGTCAGCATGTTAGGATTTCCTGCGTGGGTTATTGATGTAATGTTTTGCATATCAGCATGGTCTTCAACCTTTGCATTTGCAATTCTATTTAAAAAAATCTATCCAGGGCAAAGTTTTATCCAATTTGTAAAAGATAAATTCAACTATAAACTTAAATTTTCTGTGATTCTTAATGCGATTTTGATTCAAACCTTCATATTTTTGATGGTTTTGTTTCTCATATCGAAAAATAATGAAGTAGACTCTATTTTTACTGTTTCTTCATGGGGAATGCTGTGTTACTTCTTTTTTAAAAACTTTCTTTCTGGACCATTAGGAGAGGAACTAGGGTGGAGAGGTTTCGCTCAACTTGAGCTTCAAAAGAAGAATTCACCATTAAAAGCTTCAATTATCATTGGATTTTGGTGGGGTATGTGGCATCTGCCCATATGGTTTACCACAGGGCTTGTGGGCATTGATTTAATCAAATATATTCTTTTCTTTATGATAACAATCATGTCTATTAAAATCGTCATGACAGCATTTTATAACTTAAATAAGAATCTAGTCATCCCAATCATTATCCATCAATTATTTAATTTTTTTATAGGGCTAATAAACGGTAACTTACTTGATTTAATCATGTATAACGCCATTTTTTATTTTGTTGTAGCGGTTTTATTCATCATTATCAATCCAAAGAATGTACTGTATTGACAGAAAGATACAAACTTGAGACTCCAACCCCTACAGGGACAAGCTGACTAATGGCAGTTGGATTCCTGAGTAACTTCAGCACACTAGAGGCCACCTTCATATCGAGAGCGAAGGTGGCTTTTCTCATGTTATATGCAGTAGTTGTGGCATTGAGTTGGAGAGGTAGCTGACCTGTAAAATTTTATATATTCAAAATTTTCTGTTGAATTATAGTAAGGGGTATGGCACACTATAGAAGTGAAACATATTCCAAGTTTTTCCTGAGAAAGGGGATGTTATTAATGACAACTTATATCATATTGGTGGTTGTAGCTTAACCGAATATTAGGCATAGTGAATTCCAAACTTTTATTATAGCTTGGAATAAGAGCAAGCGGGAATATCACCCGTGTTTTTTTGCTATGCCGTTAAAAGTAACCTTTCGTGAATACTGCTGTTAGCGGGATACGATGAAAGTCGTATTCCTTTTTAATTATAGTCGACTTTTGGCTATTCTCCGCGAAACAGCAGCTTCTTAGGAGGCTGCTTGTTCGCGGTATTTTTATGCCCAAATACAACATTAATTTTTTGGAGAGGGTCGGTTTTCAATGATTGATTTGAAACAATACGGCTATATCGCAGTCGAAACACCGCCGATAGGTTTAATACCTGGAAGGGTTACGGAACTACAGCGAGAGCAATATACCGTCATCACTGAACAAGGAGAAGTGACCGCTGTATTGAAGGGCACTTTCTACCATACTTCCGTATCTCGGGAGGATTTTCCTTGCGTTGGTGATTTTGTATTTCTGCAATACAACGAAAATGGTGCTTCCCGCATTGCCAATTTGCTGCCTCGCCGCTCGAAATTTTCCCGCGCTGACTATTCGGGACATGCAGCAGGGTATGTCAAAACTATACTGGAGCAAGTCGTAGCAACGAATTTTGATTACGTATTTATCGTGTCGTCCCTAAACTGGGATTTCAATGTCAGCCGCATCATGCGCTATCTGACACAGGCAAGACAGAGCAACAGCCAGCCAGTGGTTATCTTAACTAAAGCTGACTTGGCCCCAGATTTCAGCATACCGTTAGCTGAAGTTCAAAAAGCCGCTCCTGATATCCCAGTACACGTAGTTTCCAGTCACACTGGGAGTGGATTAGACGAGTTGAGTGAATATTTGCAATCAGGAAAAACCGTTGTATTACTCGGCATGTCCGGTGTGGGAAAATCCTCGTTGCTAAACGCCTTAATGAATCAGGAAGTGATGACTGTCAAGGCGATCCGAGAGGCCGACAGTCGGGGCCGACACACAACAACGCATCGTCAGCTTTTTATGCTTCCGTCCGGTGCGATGGTTATTGATACGCCTGGTATGCGTGAACTTGGGCTGTTCGGTGCGGACGACGGGATCAGTGCGGGATTTAATGATGTAGAGGAATTATTCACACAGTGTCGTTTTAATGACTGCCACCATCAGAGTGAGCCGGGTTGCGCTGTTCTTGCTGCCCTTGCCGATGGATCATTGGCACCAGAGAAATGGGAGCGTTACCTTGTACAGATGCGGGAAAACAGGTTTGTAGATGATAAATCGAGGTATCTCATCGATAAACGGGCGAGGCAAAAGTCTATTGCCATGCGACAAAAGGGTAAAAAGGGAGGATACAAGAATTGAACAAATATGATGAAAAGGTTGTAAAACCCGAAATACTGACGCTTGTTTTGAATAAAATGCTCGACAAGACGATAATCCGCGCAGACTATCAACTTAAAGAGTTGCAAGGAGGGACAATAGGAATTGTTCGGCTTGTAACAGGCATAGCTGAAATTTCTGATGGTGAAAGTCTGCCGTATAAGATGGTTTGGAAAACACAGAAAAAATTTGAGCGTTATGGTGATCCGGATTCATGGCGTAGGGAATACGATCTCTATGCATCGGATTTCAAAAAGGTTTTCTTCGACTCGTTCCGTTGGCCGGAGTGCTATCACGCTGAAATAAATGGCGATGAGATTCAACTGTGGATGGAATATATTGATGGTGTGTCAGGCTTAAATCTAACCGTGGAAATGTATGAACGTATAGCCGAAGAATTGGGGCGATTTCAAGGCAGGTTGTATACTGAACGACCAAACGTATTGCAGAATTTGCCCAATTTAAGCAAGGTTGAGTTTATGAAAAACTACTATCTGCATTATCGCTCGTGGAATGTTTTGTACGATTATATACGCTCTGATGACTGCGAAATCCCGAAGCACCTGTGTAAAATGCTCATAGACTTAGATAACAATGAGAACGAAATATTCGGTCGAATTGAAAAGCTACCCATAGTGCTTTGCCACAGAGATTTTTGGGTGGCAAACATATTCTATTCGAACAGTAAAATCGTACTTATCGATTGGGATACCGCCGGATGGGGGTACATGGGAGAGGATATCGCGAGTTTAATAACTGATGAAGCGGACGTCTGTCATATGATTGAACATTACCAAAAATGCATTCCAGCATATTACAGAGGTTTTTCGGAATATGAGGATATGTCCAATGTATCCGATCATTGTATCTATGAACTAATCCTTGTTATGTTCGGTTACAGGCTTGTGGAGTGGTATAAATTCGCTACGTCTCCCGAAGATAAATCAATGCACCTTAGTACTTTGCAAAAAATCTATGAGATGAGAAATATGCAGATATAACTGTTGTGTATTAGATGTATACAACTGGATGAAAGTCTGTGAATTGAGATTTAATTCAATTTACGGAGGCATTCGTATTATATAGTTCAGTCAGATTTTTCTGGTTGAACTTTTTTATTGGATTTAATCTATCAGTAGCTGGGGTAGAACTTACGGGGGCGTGGACATTGATCCTGTTAAAAGGCTTTATTGTGTGCTAAAAGGGAAAGAGTAGGGTCTAATCATAATAATAAGCATATGATAACTTCAAGATTTTTATTTTCACAAAGGGGGAAAAGAACGATGTCAATTGTTCAAGCAACAACAAAGGAAGAATTAAGAGAACACTTAAAAACTAAAAAGATCGTGTTAATAAATTTTTGGGCTGAATGGTGTGGCCCGTGTAAAATGTTCAAAGGAGTGCTTAAAGAACTGAATGAAGAATTCAGTGGTAAGGTGAAAATTATAAGGGTGGATGTTGAAAAAAGCCCAGATATTGCAGCAGAATATAAGGTAATGGGAATTCCTCATTCTCGCTTGATTATTCATAATAAATTACGTGAACCAATTATTGGATATGTGCCGTTTGAAGAACTAAAGCAAATGATTGGAATATGATTCATTAAACAGCTGTACAACCATTTTGGATGAACATCTAAAACGGTCGCTCTGTTTAAAGAAAGCCGCCTGTATACAAAATTAGTGAAGTGAATGTTTCACGATAATAATATAATAATCATCAAGCCAGACAAGTGAAAAAGATTACTCTTCTTGCTTGTTTGACTTGATTTCTAAATATAATGAGAAACTAATTGCAACGAACATTATCGTAGAAAGTATAATCGAAAACGTGGCAGTATAGTAGATGGATGTAATCAATAGTATAAGAGAACTAATGATCATAACAACCCGTAGTAATATATTTGTTTTTGTTTTTTCACTTAGATTAAAAAAATCTTGAAGAATAGCAAATAAAAAAATTACTCCGAAAAATATTATATATTCATAAACAAAAATAGGCTTCACATAATCAGGAATACCGTAATATATTAATTTGTAAATCAAAATTAGTGGTGCTATATATGTTATAAATTTGCTAAAGGAATTCACCAAAATATAAATCCTTTTTTTGTTAATATAATAACAAATATTGCAAAAAATGAATAATGGTGGAGTGGATGTGCATTCAAATAGCGTGTATGAAGTGTCTTTTCTAATTCCGGGAAATTACGCTTGTAACATTCGAAGTATCGTCATAAATAAAACAAGAAAGTGGTAGATCTTTAATACATAAATGTTTGTAGTCGGATATTAGTCAAATATGATTTTTCCAATCTGTTTTGATTATATACCAGCTCGTGTTATAATGAGTAACTTAAGGTAATTAAGACGTTCCTTATAACTGAACGGATGCCATGAAAGCCTCCGCATAGAGATAAAATATAGAGGTGTAAAAAGATTGAATAAAAAATGGACGATTGATAAAATTAAAGAATTTGTTGAGACTAATTCTGAAAGTAAGTTGCTAACGACTGAATATCACGGTTTTTCCCAAAAGTTATTATTAAAATGTGCGTGTGGTAGTAAGTTTGAAAAAACATTTACAAAGTTTAAAAATAAACATCAACGTAAATGTGACGTTTGCCAACCACCAAAGGAATCACGCTAATCAATAATAAACGAAGTGTTTAAATGAACTAGCTAATGTTTACAGCTGCAAGAATATTTTAAAAGTGAGTAGGAGAACAAACATGATAGAGATTAAAACATCTCCATTAAGTGATGGAGAATTCAATAGAGGGGTATTTGCAACGTGTGATATTAAAAAAGGTCAGCTTTTACACGAAGCTCCTGTCATTTCTTACCCAAATGAACAACATGAATACATTGAGCAAACATTACTCGCTGATTACGCATTTGAGTATGGGATCGGCCAATCTGCTATCCTTCTTGGTTATGGAATGTTGTTTAACCATTCTTATGAACCTAATGCAACTTATGAGATTAATTTTAAAAACCAAACGTTTGACTTCTTTGCTTATACGGATATTAAAGCCGGAGATGAAATTCTAATCAATTATAATGGCGACGTTGATGATAAAGAGCTACTGTGGTTTGATCAGGAAAAAGAGGATTAAAATAAATAGGGGCGTTGATCCAAGAAGGATTGACGCTTTTTTTGTTGAAGTTATTGAGTTTATTAGCCCATCAGGTATGCTAGCTGCGCAATCACTTTTAGTTCTGAAGAGGCCGAATACTTGAAGAAGAAAGTAGTATATTGGTAGTGACACTTTACTTAAAGATTATTGAGTTGCATAGGCAGCGCTTTTTTCTTATTGAACGGAGCAGTTTAGTTAAGTAATGAACATATATTTCGTTTGGTTGAGTAATCAAAATTCGATGTTCAGTAATTTAATTAAAGTCTAAGAATATGTTGATGTGGTATTCAAAATAATGATGAAGATAGTACCCCCTAAGCCTTTATGGGGGTGTTAGTTAAAGATCAATGAACTGTAATAATTTAAATTTTGTTAAGAGCGGTATAGAATCCTTATTAAAGTAATTGGATAGTGTAGTTTTCTTCAATGCAAAAAGGGAGAGATTATATGAAAAACGACTGGGACAAAGCTTTTGGTTCTCTTTCTAAAATTAAAGTTTTTTCAAATCCAAATAACGAGCCCGTTACCATATGTGGTGAAGTTAATGATTTGAAGTGTATAGGTGTCGGGACAGATGCGGCTGTTTTTCAATCCCTTTCCACCCCAGCTTATGCATTTAAAATATTTGCCAAGGACAAAGTACACAAAGTAAAGGTTGAAGCAAATGTTTATAAAATATTAGAAGGTTCACCTTTCTTTTCAACCTGTTTTGCTTCATACGACGAATACCTCGTTTTAAGTTACGAAGAAGGAAAAACTCTCTTTGACTGCATTCTACAAGGTATTCACATTCCGGAACAGGTTGTAAATGAAGTGGAGGATGCAAGAGAATATGTTCGGAATAAGGGCCTTAACCCCCGTGATATCCATTTAAAAAATATTTTACTACAAAATGGAGGAGCAAAAATAATTGATGTCTCTGAATACACACTACAAGGTAATGATTTTCGATGGGAGCATTTAAAAAAAGGATATGAACAATACTATCATTTAATAGATGGAAATTCTGTGCCGTTTTGGTTAGTAGATATAATTCGAAAGTGGTATAACCAGCGGGGAAAGAATTCTTCATATGAAGAGATTACAAAAAAAATTTTAAAACTTCTGTAAAAAAAATCTTGAACAAACGGGGACAATAATCGAACAGAGAAACTTTTATTAGAGTGTTTCTCTGTATTAAATAAACTAAAAGTACTTCTGATAAAATTCCTTCCTAAGCTTTCCGAGTAATTTTCGTGCTCCATTAAACTTTGAATTACTTCAATGGGTGCGCATATCTTTATTATTTTATCTCCTTTACCTTTAACAATAGCAGGGCGTTCTGACCAATTAATATTATCAGTTTGTTCAAATCCTGAAGGTACCTGTAATTAAAATAAAAGCAAAATGTGGCTGTGACTGTCTTATTGGGTTTGCCATTTTATTTTTGAAGATATTAATAGCGATATTCTATTATGTAATGAATGTTCAAGAAAGCACTCTTGTTGTCAGTCATTCTCCGAATAAAACAAATATCATTAAAGTTGTTGAAATAGGAGAACCCGCTTTCTTTGGTCCATCCTCAATTTTGATTAATCTTTATTCAAAATGACAGCTTTTTGTATACAGTAAAATCAAAAGTTTTGTAGTAATTTATAATCAAACTTTTTTCTAAACCAAAAGTAACGATTAAAAACTTCTCTAAGCTCTTAATTTCCTGTTTCATTGAGATTTATGGTTTCCAGACTGAATGAACTCCAATTTTTTATTTTTTTTAATAAATTTGAATCGTTTTGTTGTCCTAAACTCTCTAATTAGTGTGAAAGGAAGGGAAGTTTTAAATAGGATATAACATCAAAGTTAGTAAAACGTGCAAAAAAAGGTAATACAGAGGCATTTCAGATGCTTATTCACGAAGAAAAAGAAAAAATGTACCGAATGTCATATGTGTATATGCGAAATGAAAATGATGCGCTTGAGGTTTTTCAGGAGAGCCTGTTTAAAGCTTTAAATTCAATCCAAACATTGAAAAATAACGTCCCGTAAGCAAGAAAACAAGGTCCAATCCATTGCCATTAATCATACCCAAGAAGTAAAAGGTATAGAACTTACTGTCTCTGATTTAAAAGTAAGTCCAGCTGGATTGAAATTTACCTTTAGTGCAAAATCAGATCAAATAAATTACTTATCTAATGGATATTTAGATTATAAAGTAGTTGATGATAAAGGAAATGAACTGATGTCTCATTCAGGTGGTAGTGAAATTAAAATAATCGATGGCAAGGAATATTTGACTGGTACTCGACTAATTGACCCAACTAGAGATAATGTAAAGATATTGACAGTTATCCCGCATATTAAATTCCAAGATGGAAGAACTATTGTGGAAGTTGATATTGAAGGCAATGAAACAAAAACAGAATACAAACCTTATGAAGGAACTGATTTTCGAATTTGAAAGTTTTACAGTAACTCTTCCTTAAATAGGGATTACTAAAAGTGAATAATGCGATTCTCTAGTTATGGTAATCGCTTTTTCTTTAGTCTCGATACTTCTATATCAAAAGAAACTACTGATAGTTCAGCCAGAACCTTTTGGTTGAACTTTTTTTAGATTTAATTTATAAGTAGCCAAGGTAGAACTACGGGGCGTGGGACAATGATCCCGTCTACTAAATTATTCATCCCCTACATGTAAAAATATGTTTTAAGCTGATTGGGACTTAGATCTCGTATAACAAGCGAAGCTATAATACTACTTGGGGGTAATAGGTGTTACATTAGCTGATTTAGTACAAATTCGTTGAGCTTTCCAGACAGCACTTTTTTATTATTCAACTAAAGGTACAGTTTAGCTGCATAAGAATTAAAATTAGTCATAGTGTATAATGAATTGTGAAATATTAACATATGTAAATTGGGAGGAAATTAATGAAGCGTTGTAACCTCACTTTAAACATTTTTTTGTTAATGCTAGTTAGCATATTTGGAGCTTTATTATTTGGTTGCAGTAAAGATGAGAAAATAAATTGGAAATCATCTGCTACATTTATAAAGGACAATATTAAATTATATGGTACAAAAGGGAAATTCGGGATGATTAAAGTTAACGGAAAAGTCGATGAACCCGAATTTCCAGTTAATCAGGGAAGGCTTTATGATATTTATTTTTTGGACGATTCAATTGAAGTTAACGGGAAAAAATTTAAAATAATGGGTATACACGAAGATATGAAAGATTCTTTACAACTTTATGAATGGGGTATTGATAACAACAAAAGTGGAGCAAAAATTTCTCTAGATAAAGTAGGTTTGTGGAAGTTGACCGTCACAGTTGATGAAAAGTTTCTTACAAGTTTTGTGATAAATGCTGAATAAAAAATAACTCATTCTCATTAAATGGTTAGTATCCTTAGTGCTAGTGGGAGGGTACGTCGTCATAAGTATCGCAGAGATCCATTGTGCATCACATAGTGGATTAAAAAGCTAATGATTTCCATTAGTTTTAGCGAAGCGTACACCTATATTGTAAATTATAACTATAAATTAAAAATACTGTTTATAAATCAAGTGAAAAAATATTTTTTCTTCATCACGAAGTGGTAGAAACCGTTGATACATCAATGTTTATAGAGGGAGGTTAGTCGAACAGAGTTGATTAACTTGTGTTAAACAATCTGGTCACTTTATGGGACAATTAGGTAACTTAATTAACCTTTATCCATCTAACAATCCGAGGAGGGATAACATGAAAGTGTCAAGATTATTTTTGGGTTTGGTTATGTTTGTTTTATTAACTGCTGTCGGATGTTCTAATACATCGGATAAAGGTAAAGTAGAAGTTCATGAAACTGAAAATCCTAATGCAGAAGAGGTTTTAAAATTAGACCCTGAAGCCGATATATTTCAGTTCAATGGAGTGATTTATCAGACTGGAATTGATTGGGTTGAGGAACTAACCTTAACAAAAGGCGAGCAGGTAGGAGAAATAAAAACAAAAAACGATACAGATACAAACTTTAAAGACGAAATGTCGAACAAATTGCCTGTTGGTGCAAAAGTCTTTTCGGTTAAAGAAAAAGAAGAAATTGGAGGACCAATTTTACTCGTCGAATCAGAAGGTAAACTTTATAAATATTATGGGCTTGTTGAGGGGTAATCAATTTTCATATATCTGCAAACGAGCGTGATTGTTGAATAAGCATCACTTTTGTTCTTCAACTATCGGGTGCTTTCGTATTATATAGTTCAGCCAGAACTTTCTGGTTGAACTTTTTTTATTTAGATTTAATCTATCAGTAGCCAGGGTAGAACGTACGGGGGCATGGGACATTGATCTTATAGATAGATGTAGTGATTAAATAAGGAACTCAATCTTCATTATAGTGCTAACGGGGCAGGATTGTTAATTAGGTGATTGAATCAAAAGGTGAGAAGGGGATTTAAATGGCTTATAAATTTAGTATTTTGACACAAGAACAAGCTGAAAATATCGCATTTGATTGGCATTATGATGGTGAGTAATCTTTTTTTGATATGGAAGCTTATAAAGCAGATTTAGAGGGATTTTTAAACCCAGAAGAACGAGGGAACTCAACGTTTGCTGTAACAAAAGAAAATGAATTGGTTGCTTTCCTTAGTATTAGTGAAGTTACTGACAGAATTTTTGATATTGGATTAGGAATGAGACAAGATTTAACTGGAAAAGGCAATAGGACAGAATTTTTAAGGGCAGGTATTAACTTTATTCAATCAGAATTTAAACCTGAAAAAATCACATAATCAGTGGCAACTTTTAATCAAAGAGCTATAAAACTATACAGAAAAGTTGGATTTAAAGATGCAGAGACTATTATGCAAGATACAAATGGTATATTAATGTTAATAACTCTTGGTGCTATAGTCAAGTCGGAGCAAAGTCTTTTTAGACATTGCTCCTTTTACATTTAAGAGTACTTCTGATAATACTCTTTCCTTAGCCTCTCGCTTAATTAAGCGTAGATCCTAGTTGGTTCGTTTTTCTCGTGCCCCATAAGACTTTGTATGACTTCTAGGGGAGCTCCATTGTTCAACAGTTGCATAGCTGTGTCTAAGTTGGTGTGGATGAATTTCTTTATTGATTTCAGCACGATTTGATATCCGCTTGATGATGTATCGCATAAAGTATTTTAAATAAACAACGAATCTATAGATACATGTATTTATAAATTCGTTGTTTATTTATATATAGTTTTATAGAAAATGTCTTGAAAAAGTGTTTGCTATAAGTTTCTCTACACTTATAGTTTCAGTACTTACCTTGTCATTTACTTTTCCTCTCATGTTGCAGATTAGAGGGAGTGGCTCGTAATAAGTCAATACTCCTGATACTTTTAATTCCGCAATTTTTTTCTCTTTTACGAATAATTAATCTTTCCTTTTGAAATTGTTTGTTTTCAAATCCTGTCAGTATTAGATTTGGTGATTTTTCGAAATATTTAATAATGAAATCAGATAAAATCAATTCAAATTCGCAAACCATTAATAAGTTTTTTATTTATTCAGTCCTGTTATTCAATACTACAATCTAATCTGTTTTTAAACCTCTATATTAATTAAAGATTAAAAAAATAAAAATTTTTCCGAAAATAGAAGGGATTTCAAAATGAATGTGTAATATGTAATATTATAGAAAATAAAGAATTAATAGGATGTTGTATTGTGAATATCTTCTTTTTAACTTTTTAATTGTACTTTTCGAAATTTAAGTTTCTAATCTTTTAAACAAACGATATTATAAATAGTTTTTTGTGTAAATATTCTTACTTGATGTTTTTAGCCAAAGGTGAAGTAACAGCTGATAAATCACATCTTGAATATATAGGATTATTAAATGACAAACCAAAAGGCAGCCTAAAAAATACACTGAAAGGAGGTGATTTATATGCAATGGAATTATTAATATTTAGTAAGGAAAAATGTAATTTAACTTATTAAACCAAAAGGCCTGAAAAATACACTGAAAGGAGGTAATTTATATGCAATGGGTTTATTAATATTTAGTAAGGAAAAATGTAATTTAACTTATTAAACCAAAAATCCTAAAAAATACATTAAAAGGAGGTAATTTATATGCAATGGAATTATTAATATTTAGTAAGGAAAATGTAATTTAACCATTAAACCAAAAGGTAGCATAAAAAATACACTGAAAGGAGGTAATTTATATGCAATGGGTTTATTAATATTTAGTAAGGAAAATGTAATTTAACTTATTAAACCAAAAGGTAGCATAAAAATACATTGAAAGGAGGTAATTTATATGCAATGGGTCTATTAATACTTAGTAAAGAAAAATGTAATTCAACATATTAATTATTACGGTTGTACATGCTAACAAATATGATTACAAAAAGACAGGGCGTATTCCCTGTCTTTTTATAATGTTAAAACAGGAGATAATATGATAAATTCTTTTAAGCTTTAAAGATTACGATTCAACTGTTACTCCTCTATGTGCTTGATTTTAAAAAACCAATTTGAAGAAGTATATAATTAAGAAAATGATGTTTACAAAATATTAGATATAATATCGAAGGATTCTTAAAATAACGACAATTCAGAAAATATACTTCCATTTTTTGTATATATAAGTTACACTTACATTATAAAAAAATTACTGATATTACCATAAAAAGATGTAGGAGGAGTCGCTATGACTAAAACAGAATTACAGTATAATCCCTTGGATCCGGAAACATTAAATAACCCATATCCGATTTACCATCAACTTCGTGAAAATTCTCCCGTTTTCTGGCATGAAGGTATGAAATCTTGGGTTCTAACCAGATATGAAGATTGTAGAGAAGTTCTACGTAATCACGAATTGTTTGCTAGGGATTTGCGACGTATTGGTGTTGATATTCCTGATATAAAAAATAACCTTCAAACTTTAGATCCGCCTGATAATATGCCGTTACGTAATCTAATGATTAAAGCTTTTAATTCTCAGGATATTGAAAGTATTAGACGAAGAGTTCATGATTTAATTGAGGGCATTTACAAAAAACAAGCTTCTAATAAAGAATTTGATTTTATGAAAGAAGTTTCAGCTCCACTTTCATTAAGTTTAACGTGTACTTTGCTAGGCATCGAAGAACCAGACTTAGAGTCTATTGTAGAAATATCTGAGGCTATTGCTTATCAGATGGATTCCGGATTAGTACCAGAGAATGCAAAACTCGGTATTTCAGCAAGAAAAAAACTCAACGAACTTGTTGAAGGATGGCTGGCAGCAGAAGAACAGCCTGGAATTCTATCTTATATAAGAAAAAATAGTCAGAAAGCTAATATACCAGAACATTATGTGCGTAACACTACAGGCACAATGTTTACTGCAAGCTTTGAAACGTTATATGCATCTTTTGGTAATGCTATACTTGCACTGTTAGAACACCCAGATATTCTTGATCAATTGAAAAATCAAGAGTTACTTGACTCTGGAGTTGATGAGTTAATTAGATATGATGGACCAGCAACAGGAACAAGTCGTTTTGCAGTTAAGGAAACTAAAATTGGGGATACTATCATTAAGCCTGGTGAAATTGTTTTAACTTTACTTGCTGCTGCCAATAGAGATCCTGAAGTATATCCCGACCCAGATAGAATTATTCTAAATCGGTCTGCAAAACCAAATCTTGGTTTTGGTTGGGGTCCGCATTCTTGTGTAGGGACTTTGTTTGGTAAACTAGCAATTAAACAATTAATAGTATGTTTACTCGAATCGCCTAGACGTTTACAATTGGTATCGGAACCTAAGCGACGCAATACGGCTACTGTACGTTGTATGGATGTATTACCTGTTTCATTTAATTAATTCTCTTATACACTAAATGGTTAATTTATTAAAAGTAGTGATAGTATTACTTACAAACATTTATTTAAAGCATGTATTCAGACCGGGCATTCATCTTCTATGCTCGGTCTATTTGTATTTAAAAATTGGCTTTGACAAAGTATATGGATAACTTTTGGGGTAGTAATATATTTTAGTTATTCGATGAAATACTGTAATTAAAATGAATGAGGCTACAGTTTCAAATTATTCAGTATCACCAATGTGTGACGAAAACGAATTATAGGTTTCTAATTACCATTATAGTCCTTAGTATTTTATATAGTTTTACAAAAAAAGTTTTGATAAAGTGTTTGCTATAAGTTTTTCATCGCTTATAGTTTCAGTAATTGCATTGTCGTTTACTTTTACACAAAAAAAGTAAACCGCCCTTGCCTCCAAGCATGTGAGTCGGTTTACTTGATCACTTTGCAAATCGCCTTTTTCAATTAGAACAAATAAATACAGAATTATATAAGCTTCACAAGAATATAAAATTCGACAGGTGAAAAACAGAGAACTAAATAGTTGTCTGTTTTATGTAGCTGTTTTTGTTAAAGATGATCGGAAGCTAATGGGCATATTTTTTGATATAATGGTTTTTATTTACATAATAAAATTTGACGTAAAAATGACTGTTTTTTAGCAACACATCGATCAGATATAACAAAACCTGCATCTTCTATCAAGTCATCGATTGTTTCAATTGTAACGACAACTACTTTATCGGCAATGCGTCGAGCATGTTTTAGAATATTAAATTGATCTTCGGTTGATGTATGCGTAAATAAGTTATAGGGTAAATCAATGATCGCGACATCATAATGTTCCTTCACTTCGGAGATTGGACCTAATGTAATGTTGCCTGTTAACCCAAAATAAGTGATGTTTTTTCGGGAACCTTGACAAACATTGTAATTAATATCTCGCCCTTCAATATTAATTCCCATAGAAAGGGCTTCAATTACTACTGTCCCTATACCACAACAAGGATCAATCGCACGAATATTTTGAGGTTGTGGAACTGCGATATTTGAAACAGTACGAGCTACTCTAGTACTTAGTGCCGTTGAATAACTGTGTGGCTTGTGTAAATGATTATGCCAAATGGATTCACTCTTCATATGCTTTCCAAAATACCATATTCCATCTATTAAAATAAGACCAAATACAACTTCAGGCTCATTTAGTTCTGGTTCGCCATCGATGCACAGACCTACCTCGCGTTCTATCATTCGACGCTCTGGCAGATGAATTTTCTTCTCTTCACCTATATCCATACTATTTAAACAAACTACTTTATAAGTTGCTTCCTTTACTTTTAAATCCTTCATCAATGTCTTGATGTTTTCTATACTGTTATCTTCAAATAGCACTTCCAGTCTGTCCTGCATAAACGGGCTACGGCTTGGATCAATTTTAATAGGGCTTATTATATAGTTTGATTGGGAATCAAGATTAAAAAATGAACGCATCTCCATTCTGCACAGATCGTATTCATCAACATGATGTACATATGTGTATATAAATTTACTGTTATTTTGTTCGTTACTCAATTGATTATCATCCTTTTAAGTTGTTGTTCACTTGATTTCACTAAAGTTAAAAAAACAAATGAAGTTGTTTATTTTGTAATCGTATCATAGGTGTCTCTATCAAGCCACTCGATATCAATATCGAAATTAGATAGTATTCAAGGAGTGATGAGGTTAATGCCAAAAGATCACTCCCCAATCATCAAGCCAAACAAGTAAAAGGGTTAATCCAGTTGCTTGTTAGTTTTGTTATGCTTGATTGCTAAATATAATGAGAAACTTATCGCAACGAACATTATTACAGAAAATACAACCGAGAACGTGGCTTTATAGTAGATGGATGTAATCAGCATGACGAGCGAACTAATGATGATGGCTACACGTAGTAATATATCTGTTTTTGCACTTGGATTAAAAAAATCTTGAAGAATAGCAAATAAATAAGCTATTCCGAAAAATACAAGATACTCATAAACAAACACAGGCTTCACGAAATCTGGGATTCCAAAATAAATTAATTCAAATATAAAAATGAGTAGCACTACATATTTTCCGTATTTGCTTATGAAGTTTGACAAAGTATCACCCCTCGTATTTATTCTAAAAAAATTAGAAATTTTTGCTATAAGCATTTAGTTTCAATTTAAAGAGATATTTCTGAAAGGACGATAATAGATAAAATCGTTAATAGACACATCTGAAGAAATTTATCTCAGGTGCTGCACTTTTAATAGTGGAAATAATTTGTAAGAAAAAATAATATAGAAAGAGACATCTAATAAAATTTCAGGGGGTTATGAAATGGTTGTAAAAGAAGATATTTTAAATAGAAAGGGAGCTAGAAAGGCTAGTGATATCCCAAATGATGTTTTAATGTTGTTGAATCAAGGGGAAATAGAGAGTGTTAATTTAATGGAATGGCAAGCTGTTAACCATATTTCTTTAGTCAAAAATGTTCTACCAACAATAGGGCTAGAAGAAAAATTAGAATTTGTACTAACTGAGATAGAGAAGCAAAAAGTCGAAACGGGAATGAAGGCTATACGTTTAATAGGGAGTTTATTAGATACAGTCATGATAGATGAAAGTGCTACTAAAAAAGAGGATGTAATCAAAGTTTGCTCCCAACATGTATCTGATAGTGTCCGATGTTGGGCAGCATTTATGAATAAAAACAACGATTATTCTTTAGAGGAGAAATTGTTGTATATCCGACCTTTCGCAGCAGATCATCATTTTGGTGTCCGAGAAATTGCTTGGATGTCAATTAGGGAAGACCTTTCAGCAAATATTGAGAATAGCGTAGACCTGTTAGCAGAGTGGGCGAAAAGTGAAGATGAAAACATTCGTAGGTTCAGTTTAGAATCAATCCGTCCTCGCGGAGTATGGACAAAGCATATTGAAAGATTAAAGGAAGAACCGCAAATCGTACTTCCTATTCTACATTTACTAAAATCAGATTCGTCAAAGTATGTTCAAGATTCTGTCGGTAACTGGTTAAATGATGCTAGCAAAACTCAACCAGAGTGGGTTAAAAACCTTTGTGATGAATGGCAAAAAGAATCTCCAACTAAGGCAACGGAGAGAATCATTAAAAAGGCTCAAAGAACGATAGTAAAAGGGAAATAACGTTTTGGTTTGTGTGTCATTTATAATAAAAAACATCCTTTTGGAAAATGGACATGTTGTAATGGACATTTTTTACAGAAGGGTGGTTTTTTATTTTCTTAAGCTTTAACTTCCAAAAGGATTGTCTACATAAGGAACCTTCACTGGAATGCGCATTAGTTGAGTAGCCATAAATTTAGGTGGATATGGCATATCGTTTTCTAACCACCAAACAAGCATCTCAAGAAAAGCTGTGGCAAAAATTCTGATAGCCATTTCAAGTGGAACTGTCCGCTTTTTATCATCTGATTGCGTGCAATTAATCCCGTTTGAAACAATATCGATGAGGATCTCTTTCATGCTTGAAGGGAAATAGGGAATATTTTTTTCTAGAAATTTGTTTGAATAAATTCATGAATGTATCCGTGAGGCTCATCTTCATCATTAAAAATATCAAATTCTATCTTGTTAAGAAAACGTGTAGGATGAGAACGGATATCCGCGCGCAGCAGAGATATCCGCGAAAAGAAACAAATACCAACGCAAAAAGGTGAATTAGCTTGAAGTGTGAGCGACTTTCATCGATTGCGAATAGCACAAACATCACAATTTTTTCTGCATATGATAATGAGGAAGCGTTTTTATTAAATAATATAGAAGAAAAGTACTTCTATTTCATCCAAAATGGAAACAATATATAAGGGAAAGATGGCTGCAAAAAAATTGTCAAAATGACATGGTTAAGTTGGGTCGATTTGGCATGTTATATCGTTTTAATCAATCACTAAAATCCTGTATTTTAGATGATTTAAGCTAGTTCAGACTAAGATTTGTACGATTATGTGAATTCCACAAAAAAAAATTGCAAAAACCTTAACTATTTCATACGAAATCCGTATAATAAATCAAACAGTGCGGAAATTGTCCATATTCTATCGGTAAATTGCGTGAATTTTTTAAATTGTATTGACGTAGAGAGCGATAATTTGTACA
>Ga0209676_1001135_pt1 | contig 29142 bp, 26 predicted proteins | sample AraplaCvi_mLB_r2_FD_184282 | JGI IMG/M metagenome (GOLD analysis project Ga0209676, IMG submission 184282) | Arabidopsis root microbial communities from North Carolina, USA - plate scrape MF_Cvi_mLB_r2 (SPAdes) (version 2) | ecosystem: Host-associated > Plants > Roots > Endosphere | place: USA... | reverse complement strand
GCTTCAGCGCCAGCGTCGTCGCCGTTGGCAAAACGGATGGCCGCCTCCTCCAGTTCAGCATCGTGCTCGACGCCTTCGTCTACATCGACAGCCGTGAATTTGGAATGCGAAAACCCAGAAGAGCCGTCATCGCTGCGGCTGCTGATACCCGCCAGCCCACCGGGCAAACCAACGGAAGCGGGTGCGGGTGCGGGAACCGGCGTTGGCGCTGGTGGCCTGGCCGGGGTACCGCCGGCTCGCGCTTCCGCGAGGGCGATAGACAAGGAGTCTGGCGCGGTGGGCGAGGCGTCCAGCGGCGCAGCCTCGGTCGGCTCGGGATTTTTAAAGCCCGGGGAGTGCTGCAGGCCCGCCGGGGCCGTTGCTCTGTAGGCCGTGGGCAAGGCGTTGTCCAGCAGTGGTGCCTGCACAGACGGGTTTCTGACACCCGTGGGCGAGGCATGCGGTGGGGCGCTGTCGGGGATGCCGCCATTCTTGGTTTTCCACCACTGCATGGACATCTGCGCTTCGATCTCGTCGATCTTCTTGAGCGTGGTCGCCCTGTCGTCAGGTTTGGACGGCATGCTGCTCTGGAAGAACGAGGGCCGTCCGGTCGGATCCTGACCCACGCCCACCATGGCTTCGCGCTTGCGCATCTTGCGCAGCATGTCGAATTCACGCTTGCGCACGAAGTCGTTCTGTCGCTTGCGCTCTATCATTTCCTTGAGCAATTGCTTGCTCATGGCTTCGTCCCGGTCCGTGGCCGCCGCGTCCAGGTCGGCCCAGTTCGTGGCCGGATTCCGGACGAACTTCACCATTTTGGACAACAGGCCTGAAGCGGAATCTTCTTTGGACATGGAAGGACGGTTCAAAAAACTTCTAACGGCAGCCTGGCGTCAATCGCCAAACATCTTTTGCTTGAGCTCGCGGCGCTGCTGGGCTTCCAGGGACAGATTGGCCGTGGGACGGGCGATCAGCCGGCCCACGCCGATGGGCTCGCCGGTCTCGTCGCAGTAGCCATAGTCTCCGGAATCGATGCGGGCGATCGATTGCTCGATTTTCTTGAGCAGTTTGCGCTCGCGGTCGCGAGTGCGCAACTCCAGGGCGTGTTCTTCCTCGATGGTGGCGCGATCCGCCGGATCGGGCACCACGACGGTGTCTTCACGCAGGTGCTCGGTGGTTTCACCGGCGCTGTTGTGGATGTCCTGCTTGAGCAACGACAGCTTGTGGCGGAAGAAGGCCAGCTGCTTTTCGTTCATGTACTCGGAGTCGGGCATGGCCTTGACTTCGTCATCCGTCAATTGCTCCGCGGATTTGGTCTTCCAGTTGTTGGCAAGCTTGGGGTCTTTTTTGGCCGCTGCCTGGGGCGGCGGCGCGATCACGCGTTCGGTCATTGTGGAGTAACTGGCTTTGGCTGCGTCGGGCGCATGGGTTGGCACCATGGGTGCAGGAGGGGGTGATTGGGTAGCGACCCGGGCCGAGCTGCGCCGGCCGGGTTTCAGAGGGGGTGGAGCCATCAGGCCGGTCGTCACAGGAGCCGGGGCCGGCACGGGCGCGACAGTTGCCACCGGCGGCGGCAAGGGCTTGACTGCGGGTTTGGCCGCAACTGGCTTGGCCGCCGGCTTGGCGACAGGTTTGGGCGGGGACTTGGGCACTGGCTTGGCGGGTTTGGCAACAGCAACAGTCTTGGCTTTGGAAGGCACAGGCTTGGCAGGGGCTTTCTTGACAGCCGCAGCGGGTTTTTTCGAGGGCACAGCCTTGGGCGCAGGTTTCACGGCCTTTTTCGCGGCGGGCTTGGGCGCCGGCTTGGCAACTTTCTTCACGGCCTTGGCGGTGGCTTTCACAGCCGGCTTGGCCTTCACGGCTGTCTTGGCGGCCGGTTTGGCTGCAGCCTTGGCGGGTGTCTTGGTCTTCTTCGCTGGGGCTTTCACAATGTGTCTCCTCTGGAAAGCGGCCCTGGAACAGCCCTGAGGCCTCCATGGCGGCTTCCTGGCCGGATTGCCGCAGTGCAGCATTCCAACCCTAGCTGTTGCCAGATTTCCTGGTTTGTCTGCCGCCTGCCAGTCCCGAAGATCGCGATAACGAGATCCTCAACCCGCTTTTTAATCGGTTTTTTGCCTGACTGGCCTCCCAATTCGATTTTTTGGGTATTTTGGTCGGCGCGCGATTGTAGCGGCTCGACAGCACGCTGTGACACCCAAAAAATAAATCGTTGGAGAATCGAGACAACCATGAAGCCCTCCGCCTTTAATAGGCTACAGGCGAACAGCCTACCTCAAACCAGGCACTGCTCCAGGCCCTGCACAAAAATATCTTTGGGCAGGTCTATGCCGATAAACACCATCTTGCTGTTTTTCTTCTCGCCCTCGGCCCAGACGGGCCCCAGGTCGCTGCCCATGAGCTGGTGCACGCCCTGGAAAATCACCTTGCGGTCGGTGCCTTCCATGTTCAGCACGCCCTTGTAGCGCAGCATGCGGGGGCCGTAGATATTGACCACCGCGCCCAGGAAGTCCTCGAGCTTGGCCGGGCTGAAAGCCCTGTCGGAGCGGAAGACGAAACTCTTGACGTCGTCGTCATGGTGATGATGGTGGCCGTGGCCTTCATGCCCGTCATGGGCGTGGGACGGGTGGTCGCAATGCTCGCCGTGCTCATGGTCGTGATCGTGATCGTGGCCGGCGTGATCGTCTTCCTTGAGGAAATCGGGGTCGATGTCCAGCTTCGCATTGAGGTTGAAGCCGCGCAGGTCGAACACGTCCTTGATCGCCACTTCGCCGAAATGCACGGCAGTCTGCGGTGCGCGCGGGTTCATGTGCTTGAGCCGGTGCATCAGCGCGTCGACTTCCTCCTTGGCAACCAGGTCCGATTTGCTGATGAAGATCTGGTCGGCAAAACCCACTTGGCGGCGAGCTTCCTGGCGGTCGTTGAGCTGGCCGGCGGCGTGCTTGGCATCCACCAGAGTCAGTATGGAGTCCAGCAGGTACTGCTCGGCGACTTCCTCGTCCATAAAAAAAGTCTGCGCTACCGGCCCGGGGTCTGCCAGGCCCGTGGTTTCTATCACCACGCGGTCGAAGTCGAGCAGGCCCTTGCGCTTCTTGGCAGCCAGCAGTTGCAGCGTTTCGCGCAGGTCTTCGCGGATCGAGCAGCAGATGCAGCCGTTGTTCATCTGGATGATGTTTTCCGTGGTGTCGTTGACCAGGATGTCGTTGTCGATGTTTTCCTCGCCGAATTCATTCTCGATGACGGCGATCTTCTGGCCGTGTGCCTCGGTCAGCACGCGCTTGAGCAGCGTGGTCTTGCCGGAGCCCAGAAAGCCGGTGAGGATGGTGACGGGTATCAAGCTCATGGTGTGTACCTAAAACGGGGGTTGCGGGAAGGCGGGACGGGCCGCGAGAACCCAAGCTTGGGAGTTTAGCGGCGGGTTCAAGCCCCTCGCGGGGGCGCAGCGAATACCACCTCGGTCAACAGTCACTTTACAGAGGCTGTCAAGCCCCCGCGCACGTACTTCCAGCCGTCAAACTCCAGCCCTCAGCCGCCCGCCCGCTTCACCAGCACCAGCCCCTTGAGGTATTCGCCCTCCGGAAAGGCCACCGTCATGGGATGGTCGGGCGCGCCGCCCATGCGCTCCGAGATAAAGGCGTCGACGCCGGCGTCAGTGCCGGCCGAGGCCACGATCTTGTGGAACAGGTCGGCGCTGACACCGCCCGAGCACGAATAAGTGAACAGCACGCCGCCGGGCGACAGGATGGACAGCGCCAGGCGGTTGATGTCCTTGTAGGCGCGGGCCGCGCGTTCGGCGTGCGTCACGGTGGGCGCGAATTTGGGCGGGTCCAGCACGATGGCGTCGAAGGTCCGCCCCTCCTTCTGGTATTGGCGCAGCGAGGCGTTCACATCGGCGTCAAGCATGGTGGTGCGGCTGGCATCAAAGCCGTTGAGCGCCACATTGGCCCGGGCCCGCTCAATCGCCGGGGCCGACGAATCGATGGAGGTGACGTGCCCGGCGCCGCCGGCCAGCGCGGCCACGGTGAAGCCGCCGGTGTAGCAGTAGCAGTTGAGGACCTGGCCGAACCGGAGCCGGCGCGTATAGGCGGCGAACTTCTGCCGGCTGTCGCGCTGGTCCAGGTAAAAGCCGGTCTTGTGGCCTTCGGCGATGTCCAGGCTGAGCTTCCAGTCGTGTTCGGTGATGGTGATACCGGTCTCGCCCGAGCCTTTCAGCCAACCCGTGACTTCGGGCAGGCCTTCCAGCGCGCGGGAACTCGCGTCGGAACGCTCATACAGGCGCGTCAGGCCGGTTTGCGCCAGCAAGGCGTCGACGATCACGCTTTTCCACCTCTCCGCGCCGCAGCTGGAAAACTGGGCGACCAGGGTGTCGCCGTAGCGATCCACCACCAGCCCCGGCAAGCCGTCGGATTCGCCGTGGACAAGGCGCCGGCCGTCACTCTGGATGTCGAACAGTTCCCGGGCCTTCAGGGCCTGGGCAATGCGGGCCGCGAGAAAAGCCGCGTCTATGCGCTGGGACTCGTCAAAACTCCAGACCCGCGCACGGATCTTGGAGGCCGGGCTAAAGGCCGCCCAGCCCAGGAACTGGCCGGCGTGGCTTTCCACCCGCACCGTTTCACCAGCATCGCCGCCGCCCTTGGCAATGGCGCCGTCAAAAATCCAGGGGTGGCGCCGCAACAGGGAGCGCTCCTTGCCATCCCGCAATCGAATTGTTTTCATCGCGCTATTGTCGTGGCAGGCCGCAAGGCCTTGCCTCGCCCCCGCCCTCCCCGCAAAATCCCCACCAACACAGCCCTCTAAAGACGCAGCGGTAATTTCGGGAAAGTTTGCGACAATCGTGAATTAATGATTTTTGATTACTTTTTCACAAAACTGAAGGGACGCAGCCCGCCAACGGCCCTGCGAACCCTGCTGCTGGGCCTGGCCATGAGCCTGCTGATGGGCTCCCTGCTGGCGCTGACCAGCCTGGATGCCCGCTCACGCACGGTGCTGGACCTTGACGCCCAGACGCAGCCGGTGGCCTTGCAGGATTGGGGCGATTACTGGATAGACACTACCGGCAAACTCACGGCGGAGCAAGTCGCTACCAAAGCCGATATTCCCTGGCAGCCGACGCGGGCCAATGCGATCTACCCGGTCACCAGCGGCCATTCGATGTGGGTGCGCTTTAACGTGCCGCCCGCGCCCGACAACGAACGCTGGTACCTCGAGGTGCCCTACCCGTCCATAGACCGGGCGTCGCTCTACACACTGGACGGCGCCGGACAGTGGGAAGAGCAGCGCGCCGGCGACCTCGTCGCGGTCAACAAATGGCCGGTGCCGCACCGCCATCCGCTGCTGCCCATCGCGCTGTCGGCCGAGGTCCCCTCCAATTACCTGTTGCGCCTGGAAAACGGCCATCCCTTCAGCGCGCCCCTGCAGTTCATCAGCGAAGGGCGGCTCAGCTACTCCGAGCAGCGCGTTTCCCTGATCCTGGGCATCTTCTTCGGCCTTACCGGCCTTGCCGCCCTGATCTCCGCGCTGGGCGCCGTCTCGCTGCGCGACACCGCCTACGGTTTTTATGCTTTGTGCGTGACCTTGCTGGCGCTTACCCAGGCTACCGTCACCGGTATCGCCGGCCTGCACCTGTGGCCCGCATGGCCAGGCTGGAGCGACGTCGCGACTTCGGTACTGCCCATGCTGACGGTCTCGGCCACACTGCTATTTATCTCCGCGGCCGTGGCCCTCCCCGAGCGCTCGCGGCGCCTGCACTGGCTGATGGTGGGCCAGGCCGCGCTGGGCGCGCTGACGGCCGTGCTGCTGGCCTTGCTGCCCGCGGCCTCGCGCATGGGCGTGTTCATCCCCATCATGCTGATCCTGCAGTTCAGCGGCATGCTGGTCATGGGCTGGGCCTGGCGGCGCGGCGACCGCTTCGCGCCCTGGCTGATGCTGGCCTATGTGCCCGTGCTTGTCGCCGCCGGCTGGACCATGGCGCGTAACGCCGAGCTGGTGCCCATTGGCTTTCTGACACAGCACGGCATGCAACTGGGCGTGGCGCTGCACCTGCCTATCGTCATGCTGGTATTGATGCTGCGCAGCCAGCATCGCCGCGAAAACATCCGCCGCATCCAGGGCCTGGACCGGGTAGACCCGGCCACCGGCCTGATCAACGGCCATGTGTTCGCCGAACGCCTGATCCGCATGATCGCGCGATCCCAACGGCTGCGCCACCAGAGCGCCGTGATGATCATCGACCTGGTCAACTCCGAGCAGGTCCAGCGCGACTTCGGCCGCAAGGCAGCCGACGAGCTGCCGCTGCACGTGGCCGAGCGCCTGTTGTCCACCGCGCGTGAAATCGACAGCGCGGCCCGGCTGTCCGAGCGGCGTTTCGGCATGCTGGTGGAAGGCCCATTCAACGCCGAAGATGCCGGCACGCTGGGCCCGCGCATCGTGGCGCGCTGCCTGATGCCCTACAAGGGCCTGCATGTGGACTGCGTGGCACAGGTGCACGTGGCCTATGCGCTGGTGCCGCACCAGGGCTCCAACGCCCAGGGCCTGCTCACGCAGCTCGAGGAACGCCTGGCCTCCGCGCCCGCCGAAGGCAAGCGCGCGGTGTTCATGCTCGGGGAGCCGCAGCCCCTGCGACCGGTGCGGCGCGACCGACCCAAGGCGGCCTGAGCGGGCCGCTCAGTTTTTGCCCTTGGCCGGCCCCCCGGCTTTTTGGGTCGCTTTCGGGGCATGGCCCGCGTCAACAGGCAGCGCCGGCATTCCCGTGCCGGCCTTGGACACCGCCCGCGGATGCGCCGCGTCGTACACCTTGGCCAGGTGCTGAAAATCCAGCCGCGTATAGACCTGCGTGGTCGTGATGTTGGCGTGGCCCAGCAATTCCTGCACCGCGCGCAGGTCGCCGCTGGACTGCAGAACGTGGCTGGCAAAGGAATGGCGCAGCATGTGCGGGTGCACCGGCGTGGCCAGGCCCGCCTTCAGCGAGCGCTGCTTCAAGCGCACCCGTATGTGCTGCGGCGTCAGGCGCGTGCCGCGCTGGTTGATGAACAGGGCCTGGTCTTCACGCGCCCAGCCGCTACGCATCGCCAGCCACTGCCGTAGCGCTTGCAGCGCCGCGGCGCCCACAGGCACGCTGCGGCGCTTGGACCCCTTGCCGAGCACATGGGCCTCGGCCGCATCGAGGTCTATCCATCCCCGCGCCTGGGCGCTGGCCTGAACGTCCAGCCCTACCAACTCGCCGATGCGCAACCCGCAGCCGTACAGCAGCTCGGTGATGCACTGGTCGCGCAGCGCCAGCACCGGGTCGCCTTCGGCGGCGTCGGCGTTATAGGCGGCCAGCTGCACGGCCTCGTCCACGCTCAGCGCCTTGGGCAGGGGTTTGGCGGCCTTGGGGGCGCGCACGTCCTGCACCGGATTGCCTTTGATCAGGCCCTCACGGCCCAGCCAGGTGTAAAACCCGCGCCAGCCCGAGAGGATGAGCGCGATGCCGCGGCCGCTGCGCCCCGCGCCATGCATTTGCGCCACCCAGCGCCGCATGTGGATGTTTTGCACCTCGGTCAGCGCCACGCCGGCCTGGCCGGCATTGGCCTCGAGCTTTTGCAGGTCCAGGGCATACAGCTCCACGGTGCGCGAAGCCAGGCGTTTTTCCACGCGCACATGCTCGAGGTAGCGCTCGACCAGCGGGTGCGAGGGCGGCATCGGGCCGCCAGCTTCGGGCGCCATGTCCGGCGCGGGAGTGGACGCCTGCGCCATGGCTGTGGTGTTTATTCGGCGGCCACCGGCTGGGGCCGCAGGCGCGTCAGCGCCGCGCTGGCGAGTTCGCCCAGGCGCTCGAGGAAGTCGGTGCCCATGCCGCTATGAAAGCGTTCTGGGTCGGGCGAGGCCAGCACCAGCAGCCCCGAAGCCTCCGCGCCCGGGGCGGGCCGCAGCGGGATCATCGCCATCGACAGCGCCACGGCAGGCTCGGGCAGCCAGCCTGCCGCCTCGAAGCCCGAGTTCACGCCGCAGTAAGGCGCGCCCAGCGAGGAGGCAAAGGCCTTGGCGTCCTCGCTCACGCCGGTGGCGAAACTTTCGTCCGAAAAAATACCGTTCACGTCCCAGACCTTGATCGCTGCCTGTGGGATCAGGAATTCAGTGGTGATGCCCTCGACCACCGCGCCGGGCAAATCGCGCGCCTGCGCGGCCTGCAACAACTTGCGCGTCCAGCGCTGCATCTTGTCGGCGATGCCGACGTTGTCCTGGCCGTGGCGGATCATCTCGACCATGCGTGTTTCCAGGCCCTTGATCTTTTCGCGCAGCATGAGCGCCTGGCGCTCCTGCAGGCTGACGGCCCGGTTGCCGTGGCCGCTGGAAAGTTGCACCGAGGCCAGCAGTTCGGCGTGGCGCTCGAAGAAGTCAGGGGTATTGGCCAGGAAATTGGCGATGTCGTCTTCAGTGATGGGGTGTTCAGTTGGATTCATCCGGGCATTGTCCTCAGTTTTGTGGTGCGCGCAAAGGCATCTGGCGCCCGTCGTTACATCCGCTTTCGCTGAAACGGATCAAATCCCGTCGGGAATTTCGATTTCGGACTCGAACACCGTGGTGGCCGGGCCGGTCATCATCACCGGCGCATCGAGCCGCCCCGGCCATTCGATGGTCAGCCGGCCGCCGCGCGTCTGCACGTCCACCCGCGCGTCCAGCAGGCCCCAGCGTATGCCGGCCACCACCGCCGCGCAGGCGCCCGTGCCGCAGGCCAGAGTCTCACCCGCACCGCGTTCGTAAACGCGCAGGCGAATCTGCCCGCGCGAAACCACCTGCATGAAGCCGGCATTCACCCGGCGCGGAAAGCGCGCGTGGTTTTCGATCAGCGGGCCGGTTTGCGCCACCGGCGCCGTGTCGACGTTACTCACAAGCTGCACCGCATGCGGATTGCCCATGGACAGCGCGCCGATGAAAAGCGGGACCGCCTGCGCCTGCATCTCCAGCGGCCATTTCTCCCAGGAACCTTCGGCCACCGCCTTGAGGCCCGACGCGTCAAAGGGAATGCGCGCCGCTTCAAACACCGGCGCGCCCATGTCCACCGTGACACGCCCGTCGGCCTGCATGCGCGGCTCGATGACACCGCTCAGCGTCTTGACCCTCACGGCGTCTTTCACTGTGAGCCCCTTCTCCCGCACAAAACGCACAAAGCAGCGAGCGCCGTTGCCGCACTGCTCCACCTCGCCGCCGTCGGCGTTGTGGATCACGTACTCGAAATCAATGCCCTCTCCAGGCGAAGGTCGCACCGTGAGGATCTGATCGGCGCCGACGCCGAAGTGACGGTCGGCGAGGAAGCGGTACTGGGCGGTCGTGAGGCCCGAGGAGCCCCGGGTTTCGTCGAGCATGACGAAATCGTTGCCCGCGCCTTGCATTTTGGTGAATCGGATTCGCATGAGGGGATTATCTGTGCTTCCTTCTATCCGGCTGGCCCCAAAGCCATAATCCAAAAATGCCTCGCTCTTCCCAACAACTCCACCCCCACCGCGACCCTGCCCCACTGCGCCCGGCCGCCACCGTGCTGCTGCTGCGCGACAGCGCGCAAGGCATCGAGGTGCTGATGACGCGCCGCTCCATGACGGCCAGCTTCGCACCGGGCGCGTATGTCTTCCCCGGCGGCGGCATTGATGCGGCGGACGCGCAGGCGCACGCCCAGTCGACGCGGCGGGCCACACAAAGTGACTTGCACCTGACGCAGGCCATCGCGGCGATCCGGGAAAGTTTTGAGGAGCTGGGCGTGCTGCTGGCGCGCCATGCCGAAGGCAGCCACGCCACCACGGCCGACATTGCTGCGCTGGACCGCAAGGCGCCGTTTGCCGCGCAGTGCAAGGAGCGCGGCCTCACGCTGGCGGGCGCAGAGGTGTTTGTGCTGGCGCACTGGATCACCGACCGCGATCTGCCGCGGCGTTTTGATGTGCCCTTCCTGGTGGCGCGCATGCCCGAAGGCCAGAACCCGGTGGCCGACGAGGCCGAGCAGTTCGAGCCGGTCTGGGTGCGGCCGGCCGATGCGCTGTCGCGGCACGCGGAGGGCGGCTTCTTCATCATTTTTCCCACCATCCGCACACTCGAAAAGCTGCAGCACTATGCGGATGTCGACGCGGTGTTGGCCGCCTGCGCGTCTGAAATCCCGCTCTGGACTTCCTGCCCGCGCGCCGGCCTGCTGGGCGGCAAGGAAGCGCGCTACATGGAACATGAAGCGCCCTATGGCGAGCTTGCGCTGGCTTGCCCCGACGGCCAGATCGTTCACGCACTGGACTGGCAGAACGCTCAACCCGTGGCGTTGCTCAAGAATGTGATGCGCCTGACGGCCCCCAATCCCGGCATGATGACCGGGCCGGGCACCAACAGCTACATCGTCGGCGGCGTTGACAGCGGCTACATCGTGATAGACCCGGGCCCCAACGATGCGGGCCACATCCAGCGCCTTTACCAAACTACGGCAGGTCGCATCCAGGCCATCGTCTGCACCCACTCCCACGCCGACCATTCACCGGCCGCGAAACCGCTGCAGGCGCTGTGCGCAAGCCGCCCGCCCATCCTGGGGCTGCCTTCGGCCGCCACCGCCCGTCCCGAGGCATTTTTCGCACCGGATCGTGCGCTCGCCGATCAGGAGCGGCTGGTGCTCAAGGGGGCCGGGCAAGAGCACACCCTGCAGGTGATGTTTACCCCCGGCCACGCGGCCAACCACCTGTGCCTTGTGCTGGTTGAAGACGGCCTGCTGTTTTCCGGCGACCACATCCTTAACGGCAGCACCACCGTGGTGAACCCACCGGACGGCGAAATGACGGCCTACCTCGACTCCCTGGACGCCCTGGCAGCCGCCTGCGACGCGCAAGGATTGGAATTCATCCTGCCGGCGCATGGCTATGTGCTGGGTGGCGCGAAAGCCGTCATTGCGCAGCTCAAGGCGCACCGGCTCAGGCGAGAGGCCAAGATCATCGGTGTGATGCGGGCACAACCCGAGGGATCCATGGATGACTGGGTAAAGCTGGCCTATGACGATGTGGACCCGCGCATCTGGCCGGTGGCCAAACGCTCGCTTCTGGCGCACGTCGATCGCGTGCGGGAGCTGGGCCTGGTGTATTAGCCACTAGCCATTAGCCATTAGCCATTAGTATTAGCGCCGTATTGGCTCGCACTCCCGCAAGCACCAAGTACCCGGGCTACTGTGGCTTGAAAGTTGCTAAACCCAGCAGCGTTCATCAGGGTATTCACCGGCTTAAGGCCCGTAACGGTCGCCAAGGCTACTGCAAAGGGCTGTCTGGCCCCAAGGCTGCGGTTTATACTTTTTGTTCGTATGTCGGAAGGCTCATGCCTGACCGCATGGTTTGACGCCATCACCCATCATTTCAACCATTTTCCAAGGGACTTCATGTCTTCCTACTCCATCACAACGCGACGTTTCCTGCAAACCGCCGGCACTTTGGTCGCTGGCATCGTTCTGGCGGCCTGCAGCAAGACCGAACCGCCGGCGCCCACCGCCAGTGCTCCGGCAGCCGCAGCCTCCGCGCCCGCACCAGCCGCCAAGGTCTACCTGGTCGGCACCGACGCCGCTTACGCGCCGTTTGAATCCCAGAACGAAAAGGGCGAGATCGTCGGGTTCGACATCGAAGTCGTCAAGGCCGTCGCACAAAAAGCAGGCATCGAAGTGAAATTCGTCAACACGCCGTGGGAAGGCATCTTCAACACCCTGGCCCAGGGTGACCGCGACCTGCTGGTGTCTTCCATCACCATCACGGCCGAGCGCAAGCAGACCATGGATTTCTCGACGCCCTACTTCGACGCGCAGCAACTGATCGCCGTGAAAAAGGATTCGAAAATCGCGAAGTTCAACGACCTGAAGAAACTCAAGGTCGGCGTGCAGAACGGCACGACAGGCGATGAAGTGGTGTCCAAGCTGCAAGGCAAGGACAGCGCCAACATCAAGCGCTTTGAATCGACACCCCTGGCGCTGAAAGAACTCGAAGCCGGTGGCGTGGACGCCGTAGTGGCCGACAACGGCGTGGTGGTGCACTACGTCAACAACAACAGCGACGCCAAGTTCAAGACCATCAGCGACGCCAGCTTCGTTCCGGAGCAGTACGGCCTGGCCGTGAAAAAGGGCAACACTGAACTGCTGGACAAGCTCAACAAGGGCCTGGCCGACATCAAGACCGACGGCACCTTCGACAAGATTTACACCAAGTACTTCGGCGCACCACCCGCCGCAGCCGCAGGCACCGCAGCGGCACCGGCCGCCGCCGCCTCCCCCGCCAAATAAGGCGGCGCAGGCAGGGGCCGGCATGGCCCCAAAATGAAAGCCCCGCTCATCGCTGAACGGGGCTTTTTCATTTGTTGCTGGTACTGCTGCCATCGCATGGCAACCGGATTGTTATAAGTGTGAAGCCCGCCGATAAGCCGGATTTTGTGCACCAGGCCTTCTTTAGGAAGGCCTGGCGTGACCGCCATTAATCTGGGCCGGGGGTCGCCCCCGCGGCTCAATGCTACCTACCCGCCAGCTCTGCGGAACCACATCAACGCTGGCCTACTTGGTATTGCTGCGCGTAGAGATTGCCCGTTTCACCCGGTCCGGGGTTACCCCAAGGCCGACTCGTCTCTGTTGCTCTGATCCTCACCTCACGGTGGAGAGGTGTTACCTCCTACGCTGTCCTGTGCAGTCCGGACGTTCCTCCAGTGCCTGGTTTCCCAGATTGCACCAGCGGCGGTCTGGCAGGCTTCACGGGGCCTATTATCCGCCAAGCCTTTAAAATACAGGCTGCTTGATCAACACGAGCCCCGTTTTCATGATTCGCCTGACCGAACTCAAACTCCCGCTGGACCACGCGGAAGACGCCCTGCCCGCCCTGGTGGCCAAAACCCTGGGTATCCCAGCGGCCGCCCTGCAAAACATCCACATTCACAAGCGCAGCTTCGACGCCCGCAAAGCGGACCTGCTCAAGGTCTACATCGTTGACGTCACGCTGGCCGACGCCGCCCAGGAAAACGCGCTGCTGGCGAAGTTTTCCGGCAACCCGCACATCCTGCCCACACCCGACATGGACTACCGCACGGTGGGCCAGGCTCCCGCCGGCCTGCCGCTGCGTCCCGTTGTCGTCGGCTTCGGCCCCTGCGGCATGTTCGCGGCGCTGCTGCTGGCGCAAATGGGTTTCAAGCCCATCGTGCTGGAGCGCGGCAAGACGGTGCGCCAGCGCACCCGCGACACCTGGGGCCTGTGGCGCAAGAACGTGCTCAATCCCGAATCCAATGTGCAGTTCGGCGAAGGCGGCGCCGGCACTTTTTCCGACGGCAAGCTTTACAGCCAGATCAAGGACCCGCGCCACCTGGGCCGCAAGGTGATGACCGAATTCGTCAAGGCAGGCGCGCCCGCCGACATCCTGTTCGAGGCGCATCCGCACATAGGCACTTTCAAGCTGGTGAAGGTGGTCGAGAACATGCGCGCCCAAATCGTCGCGCTGGGCGGCGAGATCCGCTTCGAGCAGCGTGTCACCGACGTGCTCATCGAAAGCGGCCCCGAAGGCAGGCAGTTGCGCGGCCTCACGGTGCTGGACCAGGCCACGGGCCAAAGCCACGAGATGCGCGCCGACCAGGTGGTGATGGCGCTGGGCCACAGCTCGCGCGACACCTTCGCCATGCTGTATGCGCGCGGCGTGCACATCGAGGCCAAGCCTTTTTCCATCGGCTTTCGGGTCGAGCACCCGCAAGGCATCATCGACCGCGCCCGCTGGGGCCGCCATGCCGGCCACCCTTCGCTGGGCGCGGCCGAATACAAGCTGGTGCACCATGCGAGCAACGGCCGCTCGGTCTACAGCTTTTGCATGTGCCCGGGCGGCACGGTGGTGGCCGCGACCTCGGAGCCCGGCCGCGTGGTGACCAACGGCATGAGCCAGTACTCGCGCAACGAACGAAACGCCAACGCCGGCATCGTGGTCGGCATAGACCCGCGCGACTACCCCGGCTTTGAGGCGGGCGACGCGCTGGCCGGCATCGCGCTGCAGCGCCGGCTCGAATCGCACGCCTTTGTGCTGGGCGGCGGCGACTACCGCGCCCCGGGGCAGCTGGTTGGAGACTTCATCGCCGGCCGCCCCTCGACCGCGCTGGGCAGCATCACGCCGTCGTACAAGCCGGGCGTGACCCTGGGCGACCTGTCGTCGGCACTGCCCGACTATGCGATTGCCGCCATGCGCGAGGCTTTTCCGGTATTCGGCAAAAAGATCAAGGGCTTTGACACCCATGACGCGGTGCTGACCGGCGTGGAGACACGCACCTCCTCGCCCATCAAGATCAGCCGCGGCGAGGACCTGCAAAGCGTCAATGTGCGCGGCCTCTACCCGGCCGGCGAAGGCGCGAGTTACGCAGGTGGCATTCTCTCGGCCGGTGTGGACGGCATCAAGGTCGCCGAGGCCGTAGCGCGCAGCGTGCTACAGGATGCCGAACGGCAGCGGATGGTCGCATGATGGCCGCACGGAGCCGCTCTGAAGATTTTCATTTCTATGAACCGGCCACAGGCCACGGCCTGCCGCACGACCCCTTTAACGCCATGGTGGGGCCGCGGCCCATTGGCTGGATTTCCTCGCGCGACGCGAAGGGACAGCTCAACCTGGCGCCCTACAGTTTTTTCAACGCCTTCAACTACACGCCGCCCATCATCGGTTTCGCCAGCATTGGCGCCAAGGACAGCCTGCGCAACATCCGCGAAACCGGCGAGTTCGGCTGGAACCTGGCGACCCGGCCGCTGGCCGAGGCCATGAACCAGTCCTGCGCGACGGTGCCGCCCGAAGTCAATGAATTCGAGCTGGCCGGCCTCACGCCTACAGCCTCACAACGCATCGCCGCGCCGCGCGTGCTGGAAAGCCCGGTGTCCTTCGAGTGCAAGCTGACGCAAATCCTGCAGCTGCAGGGCGCCGACGGCGTGCTTGTGCCCACCTGGCTGGTCTTGGGCGAAGTCGTGGGCGTGTACATTGCAAGGCAGCTGCTCAAGGACGGCATTTACGACACGGCGGCCGCCCAGCCCATTCTTCGCGGCGGCGGGCCGGCCGATTATTTCGCCGTCACCCCCGACAACCTCTTTCGCATGTTCAGGCCGCGCTAGCGGCTGAACACCCGGCATTCCACCTTTTCACCCCACCCCCCATGACCGACACCAACACACCCACCCCGCGCGCCAAGCGCCCCCGCAGCCAGCAGCAGCGCTCCCGGCCCGCCGCCCCGCCACCGCAGCAGCAGCGCACGCGTGAAGTCCATCCGGTGCTGGAAAAGCTGTTCGAGCTCTATCCAAAAATGTTCGGCGCGCAGTTTCTGCCGCTCAAGCTGGGCGCCTTCCAGGACCTGCTGGCCGAGAACCCGGACACCTTCAAGCGCGATGAGCTGAAAGTCGCGCTGGGCCTGCACGCGCGTTCCACCCGCTACCTCGAATGCGTGGCGGCCGGCCTTCCGCGCCACAACCTGCAGGGTGAGCCCGTGGAGCCGGTGGCGCCCGAGCATGTGCACCACGCCATCATGGAAGTCTTCAGGCGCCGCCAGGCGCGCTCCAAAGAGGATTTACGCCCCAAGGTCCGCGCCCGCCTGGTCGCCGCCATCGAGGCCTCGGGCCTGAGCCGCGAAGAGTACGTCGAACGCACCCGTACCCAGGACGAGGCCGCCAATGCGCTGCTCGATGAGGCTTTTGCCGAATTGGCCCTGCAGACCGCCAAACGCGAAGCGCTGATGCGCGCCTTTGAGGCCAGCGGCAAAAGCGTGGAGCAGTTTGCCGAGATGTACGGCATGAACCCGGCCGACGTCGCTCAGGCCGTGGAGCGCACGCGGCGAGCCGGTGCGGCCCAGCCTCAATAAGGCCCGGTCAATACAGCGAGCGGCCGAAACGCTCGAAGCGCGGCTGCCACTTCTCGAGGATGTCGGCCGACACCAGGATGCGTTCGGCCCGGCCTATCAGCAGCTGGCGCGGCACCAGGCCTATGTAGCGTGAATCGGCGCTGTTGTCTCGGTTGTCACCCAACATCAGGAACTGGTCGGGGGGAACGGTGATCGGGCCCCAGTCGTCCTTGGCTTTCACGCCGGCCAGCCACTGGATTTCATGCTGCCCCTGGGCCGTGGTTTCCTTCATATGCGTGGCCACCAGCACGCCCACCGGGCCGGCCGGCTCCAGCGCCGTGTCCAGCGCCTCGTAGCGCGCCGCCTGCCCGTTGATGATGAGCACCTTGGCGCGCATTTCCACGACGTCGCCCGGCACGGCGACCAGGCGCTTGATCAGGCGCACGCCGTCCACCGGCGAGGAAAAAGTGACAACATCGCCGCGCTGCGGGTCTGCGGTGCGCGCCAGCACCGTGTCGGTCAGCGGGATCTTGACGTTGTAGGCCAGCCGGTTGACGAAGACTACGTCGCCTTCAAGCAGGTTGGGCCGCATGGAGCCCGAGGGAATGGGGTTCCAGTCCGCGATCGCGGTGCGGAACAACCCGAACAGCAACAGCAACACCAGAAAACTGCGGTTCTGCCTGATCCAGCTTTTCATGTTTTCACTCCTGTGAAGAAAAAAAGGGCGCCCTGTGCGGGGCGCCCCTTGACGTGATGTTCAGGCTTGGCTGTTTTGCAAGGCCGCGATGCGCTCTTCAATCGGTGGGTGCGTGGCAAACAGCTTGCCTATGCTGCCGGTAATGCCCATGGCAGCCACCGCCTTGGGCAACTCGCCGGGCTGCATGCCACCCAGGCGAGCCAGGGCATTCATCATGGGCTGGCGCCGGCCCATCAGCTGCGCGGCGCCGGCATCGGCGCGGAACTCGCGCTGGCGCGAAAACCAGGCCACCACGATGGCGGCGGCAAAGCCCAGCACGATGTCCAGCACGATGGTGCTGACGTAATAGCCGATGCCGGGACCGGAGTTGTTGTCGCTGCCGCGGCGCAAAAAGCTGTCGACGGCGTAGCCGATCACGCGCGAGAGGAAGACCACAAAGGTGTTCATCACGCCCTGGATCAGTGTCATGGTGACCATGTCGCCGTTGGCGACGTGGGCAATCTCGTGACCCAGCACGGCTTCGATTTCTTCCTTGGTCATGCCCTGCAGCAGGCCGGTGGAGACAGCCACGAGCGAGGAGTTCTTGAAGGCGCCGGTGGCAAAGGCGTTGGGCTCACCCTCAAAAATGCCGACTTCGGGCATGCCGATCTGGGCCTTGTCGGCCAGCTTGCGCACGGTCTCGACAATCCAGGCTTCGTCGGCATTCTGCGGCTCGTTGATGAGGCGCACGCCGGCGCTCCATTTGGCGACCGGCTTGCTGATCAGCAGCGAAATGATGGCGCCGCCAAAGCCCATGACCAGCGCAAAGCCGAGCAGCGCAGTCAGGTTCAGACCGTTGGCCGTGAGGTAACGGTTCACGCCCAGCAGGCTGGCAACAATGCCCAGCACCGCCACGACGGCGATATTGGTCAGGACAAACAGGAAAATACGTTTCATGGGTTCTCCGTGGGGTCGGTAAAAAAGCCCGCCTTGCGCAGGATATGAGGGCCTGCGGGCCCGGTTCAAGCGGTTCCCGCGCCCAAGTCGCTGATTTTTATCTGTTATTTATGACAGCCTCGGTGCCCGGAATACAAGAGAGTCATCATAAAAGGAAAAGTTCGCGTTCTCGGGCCACCAGCCGGGCACGCCCAGCACCGGCAAAGGCGCAAAAGGCTTGGCGGCCAGCTTGGCGGCGCTGAGGTCGGCCGCCACCCAGGCGTCCAGCTCGGCGAGGGTTCCCAAGGGCGGCTGCGCCAGGTAGACGTGGGCCGTGATGGCTTTGCGGGGGGTCAGGAGCTTCTCGAGCAGCGCGTGGCCGAACAGCACCAGCCTGGCCTGTTGCCAAAGCGCCCTGTGGGTAATGAAAAGGGTTTTCCAGTCGCAGGCAGTCAATGCATCCCACAGGGGCTGCGGCGCCGACAGGAAGGCAGCGTTTTCGTCGAACACCGTGAGGGCGTCGCGCACCGGCCCGCGCACGGGCGCGATGCCCGCGGCGTCGATCTCGGCGGCCTGCAACTGGTTGAGTTTTCGCTTGGTCTCGGGAAAGCGCATCCAGCAAAGGCCGTTGAAAAAATCATGTGCGCCTTCGCGCGTCGGGCACAGCCGGGTTCTGGCGATAAAGCTCTCGTAGGCTTCACCGGAGGGCAAGGTGCATTGGGGCGCGAAGCAGACCGGTGCGGGCTGCACGGCGTTAAGCGCCTGGTGCAGCGCAACACCTGCCGAGACCGCGCAGGCCGCGCGTTGGCCGGGCTCACGCCAGGCTTTCAGCCAGGGGCGGTCCCAGTCGATGCGGGGCAGTGACGCGGCGCTTCCCATGGTGCTCAGGCCTTCGCGGGCTCGCGATTCATCAGGCGCCCCTGATGGTTTCCAGCTTCCAGGGCAGGCTTTCGCCCGAACGCAGCGGCTTGAGCTCGGCCTCGCCGAAGGCGTAGCTTTCGGGCGGGTGCCAACTTTCCTTCTTCAAGGTGATGCTGCCGGTATTGCGCGGCAGGCCGTAGAAGTCGGCGCCATTGAAACTCGCGAAGGCCTCAAGCTTGTCCAGCGCGCCGGCCGCATCGAAAGCCTCGGCGTAGAGCTCCATCGCGGCATGGGCGGTATAGCAACCCGCACAGCCGGTGGCGTGCTCTTTCAGGTGGGCCGGGTGGGGCGCGCTGTCGGTGCCCAGGAAAAACCGCGCGTTGCCGCTGGTGGCGGCCTCGACCAGCGCCAGCCGGTGGGTTTCGCGCTTGAGCACCGGCAGGCAGTAGTAGTGGGGGCGTATGCCGCCCGTGAAAATCGCGTTGCGGTTGTAAAGCAGGTGATGGGCCGTGACGGTTGCTCCCGTGAACTTGCCCGCGTCACGCACGTAATGCGCCGCTTCCCGGGTGGTGATGTGCTCAAAAACGATCTTGAGCTCCGGGAAATCGCGGCGCAGGGGGATCAATTGGGTATCGATGAACACGGCTTCACGGTCAAACAGGTCGATATCGGACGAGGTCACCTCGCCGTGCACCAGCAGCAGAAGCCCGGCTTTTTGCATGGCTTCCAGCGTCTTGTAGGTCTTGCGCAAGTCGGTCACACCGGCGTCGCTGTTGGTGGTGGCGCCGGCCGGGTATAGCTTGGCTGCGACCACACCGGCGTCCTTGGCGCGGGCGATCTCGTCGGGCGGCAGGTTGTCGGTGAGGTAGAGCGTCATCAGAGGCTCGAACTTCACACCCGCGGGCACAGCGGCCCGTATGCGCTCACGGTAGGCCACAGCCTGCGCCGCAGTGGTCACCGGCGGGCGCAGATTGGGCATGATGATGGCCCGGCCGAATTGCGCGGCGGTGTGAGGCACCACGGTATGAAGCGCCTCGCCGTCGCGCACGTGCAGGTGCCAGTCGTCGGGGCGGGTGAGGGTCAGGGTGGAGGCGGAGGTGCGGGTGGCGGAAGTCATGCCCGAATTGTCGCATCGCCCGGCCCGGAAGGTGCTTTGCAGCACCCTGCCCCGGGGCTTGGCAACCCGGGTGTGGGTTAGCCGAACACCGCCCCGCCAACGCCGGCGCCATGAAAAAAGCCCCGCATTGCGGGGCTTTTTGTTTTTTTCTTCTTTTCAGCAGTTGCGCTAATCTTTCAATGCGACAGGATCTTGTTGAGAAAATCCTTGGTGCGCGGCTTGCGGTTTTCCGGATGGTTGAAGAACTCGTCCTTGGTGCAGTCTTCCAGGATCTTGCCACCCACGTCCATGAAAATCACGCGGCTGCCAACCTTGCGGGCAAAACCCATTTCATGGGTCACCACCATCATGGTCATGCCCTCAACGGCCAGGCCCATCATGCAGTCCAGCACCTCTCCGACCATTTCGGGGTCGAGCGCGGAGGTGGGTTCGTCAAACAGCATGGCAATCGGGTCCATGCTGAGCGCCCGGGCAATCGCCACGCGCTGCTGCTGGCCGCCCGACAGCTGGCCTGGAAATTTGTCCTTGTGCGCCATCAGGCCCACGCGGTCCAGGTACTTGAGGCCGTGTTTTTTGGCTTCGTCGGGCTTGCGGCCCAGCACCTTGACCTGCGCCAGCGTCAGGTTTTCGGTCACGCTCAGGTGCGGAAACAGTTCGAAGTTCTGGAACACCATGCCGACGCGGCTGCGCAGCTTGGGCAGGTCGGTCTTGGGGTCGTGCACAGCCTTGCCGTCGACGAAAATCTGGCCCTTCTGGAAAGGCTCCAGCGCGTTGATGGTTTTGATCAGGGTGGACTTGCCCGAGCCCGAGGGCCCGCAGACCACGACCACTTCACCCTTTTTGATGCTGGTGGTGCAGTTGTTGAGAACCTGCACGTCGCCGTACCATTTGGAAACTTCTTTCAACTCAATCATGTTCTTCTCCAGTGTGCTTTTGAGGTTTGCCCGCCTTGATCGCGGCGCTCTCAGCGAATGATGGCGATTCTGCTATTCAGGCGCTTGACCATATAGGACAGCCCGAAGCAGATCACGAAATAAATCACGGCGGCCAGCAGGTAGGCCTCTTCAGGACGGCCGTAAATCTTGCCGGCGGTGCTGAAGCCCTTGAGCAGGTCGTAGGCGCCGATCGCATAGACCAGCGAGGTGTCCTGGAACAGGATGATGGTCTGCGTGAGCAGGATGGGCACCATGTTGCGAAACGCCTGCGGCAGGATGATCAGCTTCATGTTCTGCGCGTAAGTCATGCCCAGGGCTCGCCCGGCATTGACCTGGCCGCGCGAGATGGACTGTATGCCCGCACGCATGATTTCGCTGAAGTAAGCGGCCTCGAAGGCGACGAAGGTGATGATGGCCGAAATTTCAGCGCGGTAGTTGCTGCCGCCGGGAATCAGGCTGTAGAACGACGCCGGAACCAGCAGGAAGAACCACAGGATCACCATGACCAGCGGAATGGAGCGCATGCCGTTGACATAAAAGGTCGCGGGAATGGTCAGGAAGGATTTTCCCGAAAGGCGCATCAAGGCCAGCACGGTGCCGAAGATGATGCCGCCAATGGTGGCGATGATGGTCAGCTCTATGCTGAAGATGAATCCCTTGACGACGAACTGGGAGATCATGTCCCAGTTCAGGAAGCTCATGTCGAGTCCAAGCATTTCAGTGTCCTCCGCCCGTTGAGCCGGCAACGACAAAGCCTGGGATTTGCACCCGCTTCTCGACAAAGGCCATGACCCGATTGACTGCGAAGGCCGAGACTGCATACAGGGCAGTCACTGCCAGGTAGATTTCAATGCCGCGCGAGGTTTCTTCCTGCGCCTGCATGGCGAACATGGTGAGCTCGGCGATGGACACCGCGAAAGCCACCGAGGAGTTCTTCAACAGGTTCATCGACTCGCTGGTGAGCGGCGGAATGATGATGCGAAAAGCCATGGGCAGGATCACGTAGCGGTAGGTCTGCACCGTCGTGAAACCCATGGCCATGCCGGCATAACGCTGGCCGCGCGGCAAAGCCTGAACACCGGCCCTGACCTGCTCGGCAATACGCGCCGAGGTGAAAAAGCCCAGGGCGAATACCACCAGAATGAAGCTGGGCAGCTCCTTCATGGCGGGAAAAATCTTGGGAACTACGAAGTACCAGATGAAAATCTGGACCAGCAAGGGCACGTTGCGGAACAACTCAACCCAGGCATTGGCGAAACGCACCAGCCATGGACTGTTGGGCAAGGTGCGCAGTGTGCCGACAATCGCGCCAAACAGCATGGCAACCACCCAGGATGCACCAGCGACGGACAGCGTCCAGCCCCAGGCATCCAACATCCACTGGAGGTAGGTTCGACCGCTACCGTCATCATTCAAAAATACCTGCCAATCCCAAGTCATCACGGCTCCAGCAAATGGTTGTTGTGTTGTTTTCCCTGCGACGGTAAACGGGAAACCCCGCCAGTGCAAGGCGACCGGCGGGGTTGTTCGCTACCTGGCCAGAATTACTTCTGGGCGTACTCTTCCATAGGCTTGTCGTTCGGATTGTCCCAGGCAGCCTTGGTGCTGGCGCTCAGGGCCAGGCCGACCTTGGTGTTCTTCGGAGGAATCGGCGACAGGAACCATTTGGTCCACAGCTTGTTCATTTCACCCGACTTGATCATGCTCTTGACGGTGTCGTCAGCCAGGCGCTTGAGCAGGGGATCGTCCTTGCGGATCATGATAGCGATGGGCTCAACGCTCAGCACTTCACCGACGATCTTGAAGTCGGAAGGCTTCTTGGCGGTGGCGATGTTGCCGGCCAGGATGGAACCGTCCATCACGAAGGCATCTGCACGGCCCGACTCAAGCAGCAGGAAGCTGTCGGAGTGGTCCTTGCCGAAGATTTCCTTGAACTCGACGCCGGTGGCACGCTTGTTCTTGCGCAGCGTTTGCACAGAGGTTGTGCCCGTGGTGGTTGCAACGGTCTTGCCGTTGAGCTGAGCCACAGAGGTGATGCCGGAGTTGGCCTTCACGGCGATGCGCACTTCCTCAACGAAGGTGGTCACGACGAAAGCCACGTCTTTCTGGCGGGTCGCGTTGTTGGTGGTGGAGCCGCACTCGATGTCAACCGTACCGTTCTGCACGAGGGGGATGCGGTTCTGCGAGGTCACGGGCTGGTATTTGACTTCCAGCTTGCGTTCGGCGGCTTTTTCGAGGTTGGCCAGGATGCGCTGGCAGATTTCAACGTGGTAGCCGGTGTATTTGCCGTCACCCAGGGTATAGGACAGCGCGCCCGAAGAATCGCGAACGCCCATGGTGACAACGCCCGAAGCCTTGACTTTGGCAAGGGTGTCGGCAAATGCGGCGCCGGTGGCGAGCAAAGCGACGGACAGAGCGACAAGCTTGAGTTTCATGGAATCTCCTGTAATGAATGAAACGGTTAGCGAACTATTTTAGAGAGATGGGAGCCGGGGCTGGCCTAGGTTTACCCGGCCTCATACACGAGGGAAAGCGGACTGCGCGAGTGGGGCTTGGCAGCGTCTGCGCGGTAAGCCGCGATTCCTGGATTTTTCCAAAGTGGTGCGCGCATGAGAAGTCCGGAACTATACGGCAGATGTAAGCAGTCTTTGTGCCAGCAGCCGTTCAGGCGACCAGCGGAAGGGGTTGCGTAAGCTTGTCGGGCACCAGCAGGGCCTCGACTTCGGCTTGTGTCATGATGCCCAGCGATTCCGCGATCTCGGCGATCGGCGCACCGGTTGCGATGGCTGTCTTGGCAATGAGCGCGGCTTTTTCGTAACCAATGATGGGGTTAAGCGCCGTGACCAGGGTCACTGATTCGCGCACACGCTTGGCCAGCAGCTCGCGATTGGCTTCGATGCCGGCCACGCAGTTGGCCTGCAGCGTAAGACAAGCCTGGCTCAAATGTTCGATGCTCTTGAACAGACTCCATCCCATGATGGGTTCGAAGGCGTTGAGCTGCAGCTGGCCGGCTTCGGAGGCCATGGTCACAGTCATGTCGTTGCCTATCACCTCGAAGGCGACCTGGTTCATGACCTCGGGGATCACCGGGTTGACCTTGCCGGGCATGATGGACGAGCCGGCCTGGCGGGGCGGTAAACGGATATCACCGAAGCCGGCTTGCGGGCCGCTGGAAAGCAGGCGCAGGTCGTTGCAAATTTTGCTGAGCTTGGTGGCCACACGCTTGAGTACGCCGGACAACTGCACAAAGGCGCCCGTATCCTGCGTGGCTTCAATCAGGTTGGCAGCCTTTTCAACGGGCACGCCGCATTCTTCGGCGAGATGGCGGCAGACGATCTCGGCATAACCGGCCGGCGCATTGATGCCGGTGCCTATGGCCGTGGCGCCCAGGTTGATTTCCTGGATCAGCGCGCGTGCTTCGCGTAAGCGGGCCTCGTCCTCACCGATCATGACCGCGTAGGTGAGGAATTCCTGGCCCAGCGTCATAGGCACGGCGTCCTGCAACTGGGTACGGCCGATTTTGAGCACGTCCCGGAACTCGTGCGCCTTGGCCTCGAAGCCGCCGCGCAGGATGGCCATGGAGGCCAGCAAGCGCTCGATGGCAAACCACAGGGCAATGCGCACGGCCGTGGGGTAGACGTCGTTGGTGCTTTGCGAGGCATTGACGTGGTCGTTGGGGTGCAGCACGTCGTAACGGCCTTTTTCCACACCCAGCTTTTCGAGCGCGAGGTTGGCAATGACCTCGTTGGCATTCATGTTGGTGGAAGTGCCGGCACCGCCCTGGATCACGTCGACCACGAACTGGTCGTGGTATTGGCCGGCGATGAGCTTTTCGCAGGCGCTCATGATCGCGGCGGCGCGATTGGCATCGAGCACGCCCAGTTGCTGGTTGGTGCGCGCCGCGGCCTTTTTGACAAAGCCCAGCGCGCGTATCAGGTCGGGCATGGCCGAGATACGGGTGCCCGAGATGGCGAAATTTTCAACCGCACGCGCCGTATGCACGCCCCAGTACGCGGCAGCGGGAATCTGCTTTTCACCGAGGAAGTCGTGCTCGGTACGGGTGGCCGCCGCGGAAGCGGAAGCAGGCGTGGCAGGCGGGGTGGAAGAGGAATCAGGAGGCACGGGCAACCATCAAATTTTGAACGTCACGAACTGTAAATTTGCGGGTCTCAAAACACCAATGCTGTTTCAACGATCTTCCATGCATTTTTCTTATAACCACCTAGGGTTACTACTAGTGCATGTATCCATCCTTAACGCGGGACTGGGACGGCGCTTCCCCGCAAAGCGGCTTTTTCCCTGCTGCTGGTTTGAGTCTGCAGGTAGCTCCACAGGGCCTGGGCATGGCTTTTGGCGGAGTCCTTGGAAGTGGGTCGCTCGCGATAAACGCGCACGTCCATGGTCATTTCCAGGTTGCTGCCGGCGCTCACGAGCTTTTTGGCTCGCAACTCCTTTTTGACCGCGCTGAGGGGCAAAAACGCGATGCCGTGGCCTTCCAGGGCCATGGCCTTGAGCCCTTCGGCCATGTCGGTTTCATAGACGCGGTCCAGGTGGATGGCCGTACTGGACTGCTTGAGGATCATGTCAACCATGCGGCCCAGATAGGCGCCGGGCGCATAGCCCAGGTAGGGCAAGGGCTGGCCGGCCCGCCCGGGCAGGCTGTACTCGGGCTCGCCCGAGGCGGTGGCCCGCACAAAGGGCGCCAGGACCTCCTGGCCCAGCGACACCATTTCATAGCGGTCCGGATCCAGCTGGAAAGGTTGGGAGTCGTGGTAATAGGCGATCAGCAGGTCGCAGCTGCCTTCGACCAAGCGCAGCACGGCGTCATGGACATTGAGCGCGATCAGCCGGCTTTTGATCGGGCCGAACTTCTCGCGCAGGCTGCTGACCCAGGCTGGGAAAAAGGTAAAGGCCAACGTGTGCGGCACGGCGAACTCGATGACGTCCTGTCCGGCGGAGGTGTGGCCACGCAGCATCGCACGGGTGGATTGCAGCCCCTGAAGCATTTCCAGCGACTGGCTGTAAAGGGTTTCGCCGGCCGGCGTCAGGCGCGTGGGGTAGGAGCTTCGATCAACCAGGTCGGTGCCGGCCCAGGCTTCCAGCGCCTGGATGCGCCGCGAAAACGCCGGCTGCGTGACGTGGCGCAGTTGGGCAGAGCGGCTGAAACTGCGGGTTTCAGCCAGACTGACGAAATCTTCCAGCCATTTGGTTTCCATAACCTAGCGACCGCTGTTGAACGTGCCCAGGCGGGCCATCGTGGCGTGCACCCGCAAAACGGGGCGCTGGCGCTCAAAGTCACTGGCATGAAAGCTCATTCAAACTCCAAAAGGCAAACAAAGCGGTCAACACTGGCCGCCAGGTTTTCCAATTATGCGAGCCCGAGAAGCATTTTGGCCTACGGGGAATCCCATGGCCGGCACTGGCGAGCACTCACTACAACTATCGCGACCGAATTGTCCACAGAAAGACAAACACGTTGTTCTCGCGCCTGCTCAGGCCTCGGCAGAACTTTGCTGCAGCGCCCACATCCGAGCATAAGCGCCTTCTGCCTCGAGCAACTGCGCGTGCGTGCCGCGTTCTACGACGCGCCCGCCGTCCATGACCAGAATCTCGTGCGCGTCAACCACGGTGGACAGCCGGTGCGCGATCACCAGCGTGGTCTTGTTCTGCGCAGCGGCGCGCAGCTCGGTCTGGATGGCGCGCTCGTTGGCCGAGTCCAGCGCCGAGGTGGCTTCGTCAAAAATCACCACCGGCGGATTTTTCAGCAAGGTGCGGGCAATCGCCACGCGCTGCTTCTCGCCGCCCGACAGCTTGAGCCCGCGCTCGCCCACCATGGTCTTGTAGCCCAGCGGTGTGGAAGTGATGAAGCCGTGGATGCGGGCCGCGCGCGCGGCCTCCTCTACCTCTTCGTGGGTAGCGCCAGGCTTGCCGTAGGCGATGTTGTACTCAACCGTGTCATTGAACAGCACTGTGTCCTGCGGCACGATGCCTATGGCCTGGCGCACGCTGGACTGGGTGACCTGCTTGATGTCCTGGCCGGCAATGGTGATGCGGCCCTGCTGCACGTCGTAAAAGCGGTAAAGCAGCCGCGCCAGCGTGGATTTGCCCGCGCCCGAAGAGCCCACTACCGCCACGGTCTTGCCCGGCGGGATTTCGAAGCTCACGTTGTGCAGGATGGGGCGCGCAGGGTCGTAGGCAAAGCTCACGTTTTCAAAGCGCACCGCCGGCGAGCCCTCGATGGCGATGGGCAGGGCGCCCGGCTGGTCGGCGATTTCACGCTCTTTTTCCATCAGCACGAACATCTTGTCGAGGTCGGTCAGGCTTTGCTTGATCTCGCGGTAGATCACGCCCAGGAAGCCCAGGGGAATGTAGAGCTGGATCATGAACGCGTTGACCATCACCAGGTCACCCAGCGTCATGCGTCCGTCGACCACGCCCTGCGTGGCGCGCCACAGCATCGCGACCAGCCCGATGGCGATGATCAGCTGCTGGCCGGCGTTGAGCAGGCTCAGGGTGTTCTGGCTCTTGATGGCGGCGCGCCGGTAGCGCAACAGGTTTTCATCGTAGCGGGCGGCCTCGAACTCTTCGTTGTTGAAGTACTTGACGGTTTCATAATTGAGTAGCGAATCGATGGCGCGGCTGTGGGCCGAGGAGTCCAGCTCGTTCATGGTCTTGCGGAACTGCGTGCGCCATTCGGTCACCGTGACGGTGAAGAAAATATAGAACACCAACGCAATACCGGTGATGACGGCAAACCAGGCGTCGAACTTGACGGCCAGCAAGCTGAGCACCAACGTCACCTCGATCAGCGTCGGCACGATGCTGTAGAGCGAATACGAGATCAGCGAATGCACGCCGCGCGTGCCGCGCTCGATGTCGCGCGTCATGCCGCCGGTCTGTCGCTCCAGGTGAAAGCGCAAGCTGAGGGAATGCAGGTGGCGAAACACCTCCAGCGAAATCCGCCGCGCCGCGCCTTCTGTGGCCTTGGCGAACACCAGCTCTCGCAGCTCGGTGAACAGCGTGGTCGACAGGCGCAGCAGCCCGTAGGCCAGCAGCAGCGCCACCGGCACCACGAGCACGGCCTGCACGTCGCCTGGCTTGAAGTTCATGGTGTCGACAAGGTTCTTCAGCAGCAGCGGCACGCCCACATTGGCCAGCTTGGCACCCACCATAAAGCTCAGCGCCGCCAGCACCCGCCATTTGTAGTCCCAAAGGTAAGGGAAGAGCCGCTTCAGGGTGTCCCAGTCGGAGCGCCGGGGCACGGGCGCCTTGCCGGCACCGGGCGTTGTGGCCGCGGGCAGGGCAAGGGAAGAATCAGCGGCGGAGGCTCGGGAGCGCATAGGGGACAATCGTGGGTGTTGTTGTAATCAGTCTTACCAGACTTTTTTGAGATTGTGCCTATGTCTATCGAATCAAGCACCCATGTGGACATTCACGCCGAGGATGCCCTGAATGTCCAGTTGCCCACCGACAAGGAGCTGGTGCTCAAGGTCATTCCCATGCCGGCCGACTGCAACGCCAACGGCGACATCTTCGGCGGCTGGGTGATGGCCCAGGTCGACCTGGCAGGCTCCGTCGTGCCGGCGCGCCACGTCGACGGCCGGCTGGCCACGGTGGCGGTCAACGAATTCATTTTCAAGCAGCCGGTGCGCGTAGGCGACATCCTGTCGTTTTTCGCCGGCGTGACCCGTATAGGCACCACCTCGATCACGGTCCAGGTCGAGGTTTATGCCGAGCGCTTCCGCTCCCAAGGCCGCTACATCAAGGTCACGGAGGCCAGCCTGACCTATGTAGCCATCGACGATTTCGGGAAACCGCGCAAGATCCCGAAAAAATGATGGTTGGGTTGGCCCGGCCTTGCTCAAGGCCGTCAAGGCTCACGGGGACTCTGGCCACCAGCCGACACGCGGCGCGGCGCCGGCTTCGGCGAATTCGGCGGCGCTGAGCTCGATCTCCATGCGCAGCAAGGCCGCCGCCATGGCCTTGCCGAGGTTGTCCATGCGCAAGTTGCGCGCCCCGCCGCCCTGCAGCGCACCCTGCAGTACCAGCTTGAGCGCCAGGATGTTGGGCAGGGCCCAGCATTGCACGGTGCCCGGCAACCAGGGCGCGAAGTGCGCCTGTACGCGTTCGGCCGTGACTTTGCGCGCGATCAGGCGGTAGCCCGCCTCGTTCCAGGCGAAGAGGCCAAAGTCCACCCAGTCAGCCTTGTCGCCGCTGCGGGCATGCGCGAGTTTCGCGAGCTGGACTTTCATGATGACAGCACCTCCACCCGCACTTGCGCCTCGACCGCCTGCCGCTCGACCAGCGCAGGCCATATGCCCAGCAGCTCGCTGCTGTTGTTGAGGCCCTGAAAACCGCAGGTATAGGCCGGCCCGCTCAACGCCATCCACGGAAACAGCCGGCCGAAGCCGTCGGCCACCGCTTTGTCCTGCGTACGTATCACCATGCGCACCCACACTTCGTTGATCTCGGCAAGCGCTTGAGCCCCGGGCAGGGGGGCCAACGGACCGTGCGCTGAATTAAGCCCAGGGTATTCGACGAAGAGTTCCTCATGCGACATGCGCCTCTCGGCAAGTTGCGCCTTCACCATGCCGATCGCCGCCTGCGCTTTGTCCCAGGCATCGGGCCAGCTAAAGCCCCAGGTGACTTCGGCCTTGTAACCGTCGCGAAAGCCGCCCACCAGCTTGAGCTGCGCCGGCCGCGTGTGGCCGCGTGCGCCTGTCATGCGCACCCTGTCCTGGCCCAGGTCCTCCAGCTTCAGCGCCGACATATCCAGTACCACGTCGGGCGATATGTAGCGTGTGGGGTCGTGCACCTCGTAAAGCAGTTGCTGGCGC